>Ga0187876_1000348_pt1 | contig 49624 bp, 45 predicted proteins | sample June2016WEW_17_4_FD_133000 | JGI IMG/M metagenome (GOLD analysis project Ga0187876, IMG submission 133000) | Peatland microbial communities from SPRUCE experiment site at the Marcell Experimental Forest, Minnesota, USA - June2016WEW_17_40 | ecosystem: Environmental > Terrestrial > Soil >... | reverse complement strand
GCGTCTAGTCTCGGCTCGTGCCTCCGTCCTCTCTACCAGGCGGAGACGCGCGATCAATCCTGTACAGGGAGTGGATACTTCTGTTGGCCACAGATGGAGAATTTAACATGGCCACGCGCACCCCGCCCCCGGTAGCCCAATGTGGTAGAGGCAGCCGCCTCAAGAGCGGCGCAGTAGGGGTTCGAGTCCCTTGCGGGGGACATACGCCCTACTACCCCAACGGCAGAGGGGGCCGGCCTAAACCCGGTGCAGTCGGCGTTCGAATCGCCGGTAGGGCACCTGTCATAGACCACGGGCGCGACGGAAGCGCGGCTGCCTGATACGCAGCAGGCACTGAGTTCGATTCTCAGGTGGTCGATCCTGCTCCAGTAGCTCAAACGGACGAGCAGCCGTCTTCTAAACGGCAGGACAGTGGTTCGAGTCCACTCTGGAGTGCCACGCCAACTTAGCCAAGACAGTCACGGCACCGGCCTGAAACACCGGCCATGCTGGTGCAAGTCCAGCAGTTGGCACCATGGGCTTGTCGTTCAACGGGAGGATGGCGCGCCGGCAGCGCGCCGATCCGGGTTCGATTCCCGGCTTGTCCACGCTTGGGTCCGTAGTTCAACTGGGAGAACAGCGCGTTCGCACCGCGAAGGTTGCGGGTTCGAGTCCCGCCGCATCCACCGATCTAGCTCGATCCCCGAGGCGAGGAGCCTGGCTTGGAACCAGGAAATGGGAGGTTCGACTCCTCTGAGCTAGACCTCACGGCTCGTTGGCCGAGCGGCTACGGCGCTTCCCTGTCACGGAAGAGATCACCGGGTCGAGTCCGGTACGAGTCGCCATTGCGGATGGGAGGTGAGGCATTTCAGCGGTCTCATACGCCGCACTGAATCCGGTTCGATTCCGGAATCCGCAACGCACTGCCCTATGGTGTAACGGTAGCACGGCACTCTGTTACAGTGCTTGTTTTGGTTCGAATCCAAATAGGGTAGCCACGGTAGGTATGCGAATTGGTGAGCACGGCGCCCGCTAAGCGCCCACCCCGCAAGGGGCTCCGCGTTCGAGCCGCGGGCCTACCGCCATGGTGGAGATCCTGAACTGGTGAAGGTCCTGTCCCGAAAACAGGTGGCCGCAAGGCTTGCAGGTTCGATTCCTGCTTCCACCGCCGCGTGTCCCTGGTGTAACAGTAGCACCTCAGTCTGTGGCCCTGAGGGAGCCAGTGCGAGTCTGGCGGGACACCCCAACCCCTTGTACGTTAGCGGCAGACTACCGCCTCGCCATGGCGGGAGCACCGGTTCAAATCCGGTCTGGGGGTCTCTACCGAGATTGATGTAACGGCCAGCATGCGACGCTTCCAACGTCGTCGCACCGGTTCGACGCCGGTATCTCGGTCCCATACACTTGCCGGGCTGGCGTAATTTGGAAGGCGCGCGCGCTCGAGGGGCGTGTGAAGCGATTCGTGCGGGTTCGAGTCCCGCGCCCGGCACTGCACATGCCTCCGTAACTCGATCGGCAGAGTGGGCGCCCTTTAAGCGCAGCGGTGCGAGTTCGACTCTCGCCGGAGGCACCCGTCACATCCCCGTAGCTCAGCGGCCGAGAGCAGCCGTCTTATAAGCGGCGGGTCGTGGGTTCGAGTCCTAATGCGAAGATTGCTGCGAACTTATCTCCATTTTCCGCAGATGGTCGCAGCTGCGTGCCGTAAAGTAGTGCTGTGAACGATCCGTCGAGCATGGCAGCAGGGCTTCCCGGTGAGGGTATGGCGGCCGAGCCGCCGTGGCCGGCAGACGCGCGGTGCATCGTGCACATGGATCTCGACTGCTTCTACGCGTCGGTCGAGCGGCTGCAGGATCCCTCCCTGCAGGGCAGGCCTGTCGCCGTCGTGATGGGGCTGGAGGCGGGCGGGCGGGGCGTCGTAACCTCTGCCACGTACGAGGCACGGGCGCTCGGCGTGCACAGCGCGCAAACCCTGGTGGAGGCCCGGCGACGCTGCCCGGACCTGGTGGCCTTACCCGTGCGCCATGCACTGTACAGCGACTACTCCCGGCAGGTGATGCGCCTCTTGCACTGCCTGTCCCCGCGTGTGCAGCAGCTCAGCATCGACGAGGCGTTTGTCGAGCTCGCGGGCCCTCACACTGCCTGGCCGGCGCTGGCGGCGGCTCGCCACGCCATCATGCAGGATCTCGGATTGCCTTGCTCGTTTGGCATTGCCACGAGCAAGCTGGTGGCGAAGATCGCCACGCGACAGGGAAAGCCGCGCGGTTTCGTCGTCGTCCCGCCCGGAAGCGAGGCTGCGTACTTGATGCCGCTGCCGGTGGGATCGCTGTGGGGGGTCGGTCCCCGAACCCGTGCACGCTTGCAGGAACAGGGCGTCACCACGCTCGGCGAGCTGGCCGTGCGCGACCCCACTGCGCTCGCTGCCACGTTCGGGCCGCGGCGAGCCATGGAACTGCATCGCCAGGCGCAGGGCATCGACGATAGCCCTCTGGTGACCGAGCGACGCTACCAGTCGATCAGCGCCGAGCACACCTTCGGGCACGGCGAGGCCGACGCGCGCAAGCTGTGGGCACTCTACCGGGAGATGGCCGCCGACCTCGCGCAGCGCCTGGCGCAACAGGAATTGGTGGCGCGGACCGTCGGGATCAAGATGCGCCTGGAGGATTGGACGTTGCTGACGCGGGAGCGCACCGTTCCGGACTTCCTGAGTGATGCTCCGCGCCTTGCCGCGATTGCTGGCGAGCTCATGCGCGAGCACTGGCAGCGCCGGCCGATCCGCTTGATCGGGCTGCGCGTCTCTGGCCTGTGCCCCAAGCCGGACGGCTCTCAGCTGGCACTTTACGCAACTATGCCGGCAGAGCTGCCGGAACGTGCGGTATAGAGTGGGCCTACGCCGTCGGGACAACACCATGGTAGGTGGTCGCAGCCGCCGAGCCTCTTGCTCCCATGCGCTTACGACGGCCAGATGGGAGTCATGTCCCAGGCTTCCAATGCTCGCTGTGTGTGCCGGTGAACGCTTGGACATGACCGGGGCCAGCAGAGACGGCCAGGACATGGCGCCCGCCCAGGCGGAAGAAATCCGGGCACTCCCACATCTCGCCCCTCGACCGATCGCCAACCGGCAGCGGCCCCAGGTACTCCCACTGGCAGAGATCAGACGATCTGTAAAGGAGCGCCGCGCCACCCACTCCGCGGATGCCGCTGCCGATGACCTGATACCATGAGCCGTCTTCGTGCCAGACCGAGTGGTCGCGGAAGCCAACGACGACATCAAGGCCAAATGATAGCGATGCCGCGCACGTCAGCGTCAAGAGCGCGTGGCAGATCAGCCCCGTGTACTGTCAGCGTTCCTTCTCCAGCCGAGAGCAGATGGAAGCCTTACGCGGCTGGGCCACTGGCATGTCACCCGATCCACCCAGGTTAACGTTGCCTTATCATGCACATGGCCTGCGGCACTTCGGTGCCGTCAGCTTGGCTGGCCTGCTCTCGTGCTGACGAGACGTGCCGAGAACGGTAGGGGCGCAAGTGTGCTGAGCATCGATTGCATTCCACCATGGCACGGCATGGTGACAGGCGCTGTGATAGACGGATCTGCGTCATGACCGATACGATCGTAGGGCCCAGATCCATCGCGCGCCTCGATATTCCGCTACGGCACTGCCCAACCAGCGTGGTATCGACCAGTGGCCGCGTTGTCGCGCTACCGATGGATGCTGCGAGCGTGGCGGCGACGCAAGCGCGGGCTCGCGCTGGGGCGGTGAGCGAGCAGCTGGAGGGGGAATCACGTGGAGAGCAGCCATGGTTGGGAGCCGATGGCCGGCTGGTGGGACGAGAGTCTGGGTGATGCGGGTGACTTGTGGCACCGCGCCCTCATTGACCCGCCGCTGCTTGAGCTGGTGGGACCGGTGCGGCACGCGAGCATCCTGGATTTGGCCTGCGGCAACGGCTACCTGTGCCGTCGCTTCGCGCGAGAGGGAGCCACCGTCACCGGCATCGATGCCAGCGCGCCGATCATCGCCCTTGCCCAGCAGCGCGAGGCGCAGGAGCCGCTGGGCATTACCTACCTCGTGAGGGACGCCGCGAACCTGGAGCCGCTCACCGCCGCTGGCTTCGACCTCGTCGTCTGCAACATGGCCTTGATGGACATCGAGGACGCGGCGGGCGCCATCCGCGAGATAGCCCGCGTCCTGCATCCCGCTGGCCGCTTGGTTGCCAGCTTGTCCCACCCGTGCTTCGATAAGGTGGGCACGTCCGGCTGGGCGATCGAGTACGTCTATCCCACGACGACCGTCTGGCGGAAGATGAGCCGGTACCGCGAGGTCGCTGCGGCAGACCTGCCCTGGTTCCGCGTGGATGGCCAGACGGTCTACACGCGCGCGTATCATCGTCCGCTCTCCTGGTATGTGCGAGCGCTGCGGGATGCGGGCCTGGTACTCACGGCCCTGGAGGAGCCGGCGCCTACGGAGGAGTTCCTGGCTGGCTCACATCAGGCGCTGTGGATCGCCGAGATACCGTTGCACTGTGTCATCGAAGCACGCAAGCTGAGCGGCATCCAGCCTGACTGAGGGTGCCTCACGCTATCCTTGACTGCGGGCGGCGCTGTGTCGGCGGGGAGCGTGGGGTGCGGCCTGCGCCGCTGTGATGTGCGCCCAGAACTTGGTCTCGTATGCTCATGGCACTTTGCGACACGGTTGCATGCCTGGTGTACTGTTCGATTCCCCGTCGGCGACAGATCCTGTATCCTCCGCCATGACTGCCGTGGGAGGCAGAACCCCCGAATGAGTGGCTTGTGAATATCACTCAGACACGCCAGACGGCGCGCCTTCGACTAGAGCCGATCTGCCTGCACCACGCCGAGGATCTCTGGCGCCTGTTCGCAGATCCAGCCGTCGCCGAGTGGTACGGCCAGTGGACTCCCGAAATGGCGCAGCGGGAAGTGGTGCGCATAGCCACGGCCTGGGCGGCCGATGGTGTCCATAAGTGGATGGCCTATGAGCGCCAAGCCGGAGATTTGGTAGGCCGAGGTGGCCTCTCAAGGACGCGCATCACCGGCCAGGACAAACTCGAGATCGGCTGGGCCTTGCGCCGGCCGTACTGGGGGTACGGCTACGCGACCGAGATCGGCCGGGCCGGCCTCGCGCTGGCCTTTGATGAACTTGGGGCGGATGACGTCATCGCCTTTACCGAGACGCGCAACAGCCGTTCGCGTGCAGTGATTGAGCGGCTCGGGTTTCTCTACACGCAGGAGCTGGCGGTCGAGGAGGGTGGAGAACCTTTCACGTTCGCGCTCTACGTGCTTACACGGCACGCCTTCGGTATACGGCTGGGCAGCTGACACTGCACCTTGTCAATTCGAACAAGCTCTGCGCCGCCATGCTAGGCGGCCCGGAGCGCACGACGGTGTTACTGTTGACGGGGAAATGGCAGGGCATCGAGCAGGTGCAGACGGCGATAGTCTCGATGCAATGACGCGTATGGCCCGTGCGTGCAAGCAAGGCACTGCGTGGTGCCTGGGCCGCTGCTAGAAGCCAGCGGCGCCACGCGCCCCGTAGCCCACCAGCTCGGTGTAGGCCAGCCCGGTGATGCGCTTGCCGCGCAGCGTGCCGGTCACCGTGCAGCTTCCCTCCCAGTAGCCGCCGCCCAGCGTGATTGGGTCCACCATTTCCTGGTTCGGCATGGTGGATCGCACCTGGGCGTCGAGCCCGATCGCGGGCACCTGAATGTGCCAAGCCTGGGGATACCGCGTCTTGGTGGCAGGGCTTGTCCAGAACTGCGGCCCCGGCGCCATCAGCGCTGCCGTCACCAGCTGCGTGCCATTGGGGAAGCTCACCGCTGCCGATTTACTGACCAGACCTGACGCGGCGAAATTGGACAGTGCCAAGCTGGTGCCGTTGCCCAGCTGTACGGCCATCCAGTCCCAGCCCCGGATCGCCGTCCACTGCCAGTTGCCCCACTGGTGATCCATCCAGGTGAGGCCCGTCACCGTCCACTGCCGGGTGCCGATACGCAGGGTGCCGCTCGTCTGCAAGTTGGTGAGGCTGTAGTAGTAGGAGTAGCCCCCCGCACCCATGGGCACCACCCCGCTGCCACCCTCCAGCAGCGGTCGCCGGGCAGTCTCTAGCGTCAGGTCGAGGGCAGCGCCGGTCATCGAGCCGCGCAGGCGATACTGCAGGTCCTTGCCGGGGAGTGTAGCGATGGCCATCGAGGTGTCGCCGGACTGTACCCGCAAGGTCAGGCTGCTTGGAGATACGGCGACCTGTCCGCGAGCGGGCAGCAGGTAGCGGACGGCCGAATGGAACGTGCTTGTGTGCTCATCGCTGATGGCCATATCGAGGCGAAAGGCCGTGTCGAACGGAATCAGCGGCACGAGCTTCTTCAGGCCCCCTAGCTTGAACGTGACGAGCTCGAAGCCAAACGTCCTGCCGGATCGATCGCGCAGGTGGCCTGTGAAGTACCACCACTCCGTCGCGGCGTTTGGATGCATGGCCGCGTCCTGGGGTAATCGTACGGGGAGGAAGCGCCCTTGCGCGGCGATCGGCGCTGCCAGCAGCAGGTTGCTCAGGAGTGCGACTAGCGCGACCAGGGCGCGCAACGTCCTGGGCCGAACCTTGTCAGGTTTGCGCTTCGGGCTGGTTGCATCCATTCGCATGGCACGCGATCCTGGGCTGGGCTGAGCGTAGGGCCGATTTCATCATACCGGGGCAGCCGTGCCGGATGTAGACTAGTAGAGCAGAGCGCCGCGCCCCACGGAGCGCGGTAGTGGCGAGACAGGCGTGGTAGGAGCATATGGCGGAGGAAGAGGCATGAGCGCACCCCATCAGTTGACGGACACGGAGTGGCTGCTGCTGACCACGCCCGACGACACGGAGGAGGCGCCCTGGATGGTCAATCCCGGCTTCCAATCGCGGATCGTGGCCCTGCTGATGAGTATCCTGCACCGCTACGCGAAGCAGCAGCCGCTGCCCTGGTACATCGAGCCCGAGCTCAAGGTGGTGATGCCCCGCCAGATCATCGCGCGCCACCTGGACCTGGGGCCCGACCTGCTGCTGGTGCAAGCCGAGGACGTTCCCCGCGACTCCTGGGATCTGGAAAAGGAGGGCCAGCCCCCCTTCCTCGTAGTCGAAGTGGTCACGGGCCAGAGCACCACGCGGGACCTGCGGGAGAAGCCGCTGCTGTATGCGCAGATGGGGGTGCAGGAGTACCTGATCTTCGCCCCGCGGCGCAAGCGGGGTGCCAAGCTGAGCGGGTATCGCCGGGCTCCTAGCGGGCAGTGGGCTCCCTGGGCGCCGGACGAGGCGGGGCAGCTGCGCAGTGGGGCCATGGGCGGGCTGCTCTTCTACGAGGAGCCTGGCGGGCCGCACAGCTGGCTGCGGGTGCGGGACCGCTGGGGCAATCGCCTGCCGTCGGACGAGGAAGCAGCCCAGGAGGCAGAGGAGCGGGCGGAGAGCGAGGCGGCACGGGCGGAGAGCGAGGCGGCACGGGCGGAGAGCGAGGCGGCTCGGGCGGACACGGCGATGGCTGAACTGGCGCGGCTTCGCGCATTGCTGGATGAGCAACTGCCATCCTGATCCTTGCCCATCCGGAGTACCACTCTCGCAGGCGTTCACGTTTGTGCCGAGGCGGCTGACGACGATTTTGGGGCCGGATGTCCCACCCACCTCATGGCAACCAGCCCTGATCCGGAGCCGCGAATCCTTGTTACTCTAGGTAGAGTACGGAACTGTCGGCGGGCGGCCTCACGCCGATCGGCAATCCCCGTCAATGTTGGGAAAAGGAGAGGATCACACCATGCCCTTACTTTCGATGCGACAACTTCTCGACGAAGCGGCAAAAGGCGGCTACGGCGTTGGCGCGTTCAACGTCAACAACATGGAGCAGATTCAGGCCATCATGGAAGCGGCGCGCGAGACCAAGTCTCCCGTGATCATCCAGGCCAGCCGCGGCGCCCGCTCCTACTCGCAGGATAAGTTCCTCTATCACCTGATGCTTGCCGCCAACGAGCTCTATCCCGAGATCCCCTTGGTGATGCACCTCGACCACGGCAATAGCGTGGAGACCTGCAAGTCGGCTATCGAGCTGGGCTTTACCAGCGTGATGATGGACGGCTCGCTCACGGCAGACGGCAAGACCCCCTCCAGCTTCGAGTACAACGTCGCGGTCACGCGTGAGGTCGTCGAGTTCGCGCACGCGCGCGGCGTCACCGTGGAAGGCGAAATCGGCGTCCTGGGCGGCATCGAGGATGGCCACGGCGCCGGTGGCAGCGGCCTGGAGCACGTCACCGATCCCGATCAGGCCGTGGAGTTCGTGAAGCAGACGGGCCTGGATGCCCTGGCGATCGCCATCGGCACCAGCCACGGCGCCTACAAGTTCACCCGCAAGCCGGACGGCGCGGTGCTCAAGATGGACGTGCTGATCGCGATCCACAAGCGCCTGCCCACCACCCACCTGGTGATGCACGGCTCGTCCAGCGTGCCCCAGGATTTGCAGGACATCATCAACCAGTACGGCGGGAGCTTGAAGCCGACCTGGGGTGTGCCCGTCGAGGAAATCCAGCTGGGTATCCGCAACGGCGTGCGCAAGGTCAATGTCGACACCGACAACCGCCTGGCCATCACCGGCGCCATCCGCAAGGTGTTTGCCGAGAAGCCCGAGAAGTTCGACCCGCGCGACTACCTCAAGCCGGCCCGCGAGGCCATGCAGAAGGTGGTGGCTCTGCGCATGACCCAGTTCGGACAGGCCGGCCATGGAGGCGACTATGAGCCGATCCCCCTTGCGGAGATGGCCAAGATGTACAACACAGTGGCCGTCGGGTAGGGACCTACCGCGGTACCTTCGTTACGTAGCGTCTAAGAACGGGTTGCGAGCAATGGGGCTCGCAACCCGTTCGCTTTCATGACCGGTTCGTGGTTCTTCAGCTGAGGGCTCTCGGGCAGCATGCGTGCCAGCAGCAACGGCTTACAGCGTGCTATGCTGAACGGGAGGTTATGACGATGAACGCTGTACCTGCATTCTTGCCGCGCACTCCCGCTCCGTGGGCCGATATCGTGCCCGACTCTGGCCCGGTGTCGCCCGATATACTGCTGACGACACCTGATGACGGTTACGTCTACGAGGTAGTGGAAGGGGTGCTGGTGCGCGTGGCTGGCAGCGGCGAGGAAGCGACGAGTATTGGCGTGGACCTCTGCGCCGCGCTGCACACCTATGTCCGTCCCCGTCGCCTGGGAGTCGTGACCGGGGCCGATGGTGTCTACATCTTCGCCGGGGCGAAGACGGGGCTCGTGCCTGACGTCGGCTTCTACCTGGCGGAGCGGCGCTCTTCCATGGTCGATCGCACCAAGCCCATCCCCTTTGCGCCAGACCTTGCCGTCGAAGTGGCCTCTCCCGACCAATCGCCGCGTGCCTTGGCGGCGAAGGCGCGCAAGTACTTGCGTGCCGGCACACGCATCGTATGGGTTATCTGGCCCCAGAGTGAGCACATTGATGTGTGGCATACCGAAGTGCTGACCGCTCCGGTCCGGTATCTCGGTATCACCGACACACTCGACGGCGAGGAGGTCATTCCCGGGTTTTCCTACCCTCTGGCCACGCTCTTTTCCGACCCGCTGGCTCCAGAAGTTCCGGACGACGAATCGTAGCGTTGCAGTATACCCGGCGCCGGCGAGAAGTACACCCGCAGCGGCAGAACGGTCTCAGCCTGATATCCGGCTTGCGCCCTCGACCCCCGCGCCGGCATTGCCGTCGCCCTCCACCGTCTCGCCGCGCGCGGCCCCGTCGGCAAACTGCTCGAGGTAGAGGCCGGCGTAGACGCCGCCGTTGGCGAGCAGCTCGCGATGCGTGCCGTGCTCCACGATACGCCCGGCGACGATCACCAGAATCTGGTCCGCGGCCAGGATGGTGGAGAGGCGATGGGCGATGGCAAGCGTGGTCCTGCCCACCATCAGCGGCTCCAGCGCCCGCTGGATGTAGCGCTCGGAATGGGTATCGAGCGAGCTGGTGGCCTCGTCCAGTATGAGGATGCGCGGGTTCTTGAGGATCACCCGGGCAATGGCAATGCGCTGCTTTTCGCCGCCCGAGAGCTTGTAGCCGCGCTCGCCGACAATCGTGTCGTAGCCCTCGGGCAGCTCCATGATCCGGTCGTGGATGTAGGCGGCGCGGGCCGCGGCGATGACCTGCTCGTCCGTCGCGTCCGGTACCCCATACGCCACGTTCTCGCGCACCGTGGCGTGCAGCAGGTACGACTCCTGCGTCACCATGCCCACGACGTGGCCCAGGCTCGCCAGGGTCACGTCGCGCACGTCGTGCCCATCGATCTCCACGCTGCCTGCCGCCACGTCGTAGAGACGCGGTAGCAGGTAGGTAGTGGTCGTCTTGCCCGCGCCGCTAGGCCCCACGAGGGCTACCAGCTGCCCCGGCTGGGCCTCGAAGTCGACATCCACCAGGGCCGGCTGGTCGGGCACGTACTCGAAGCGCACGTGCCGGTAGCGGATGTGGCCCTGGGCGCCGTCGAGATTGACGGCGCCCGGCCGGTCCGCGATCTCGATCGGCAGGTCAAGGTACTCGAAAATCCGGTCGAAGAGCGCCAGCGCGCCCTGGATATCCAGATTCACGCTCAGCAGCTGGCCCAGCGGCATGAAGAGCCGGCTCTGGAGGGTAGTGAACGCCACGAGAAAGCCGAGGCTGAGCGAGCCGCTGATCACCTGCCGGCCGCCGAAGTAGTAGATCAGCGCCGGGGCGGCGGCGAAGAAGGTCTGGATCAGCGCCATGAACCAGCGGCCAATCATGCTCTGGCGCACCTGCAGGTTCATGAGCGTCTCGTTTTCCGCGCCGAATCGTTTGGTCTCGGCCTGCTGCCGGCCGAAGCTCTTGACCAAGAGGGCGCCGCTCACGCTCAGCGTCTCCTCCATGATGGTCGAGAGCTTCGCCATCGACACCTGCGTTTCCTTGCTCACGCCGCGCCGGAGGTGCCCCATCTTGTAGGTGGGGTAGAGGAACAGCGGTACGAGGCACAGGGAGACCAGCGTGAGCTGCCAGTTGATGCCGAGCATGAGGATGAGCGTGCTGGCGACCACGATCACGTTGTTGACGATGGAGCTGATGGTGCCGGTGACCACGGCCTGCACGCCATTCACGTCGTTGTTGAGACGCGAGATGATCTCGCCCGTCTTGGTGTGCGTGAAGAAGCGCAGGGACATCGCCTGCAGGTGCTGGTACAGCCGCACGCGGAAGTCCCGCATTACGCTCTGACCGATCGCCGTGGTCAGATAGGTCTGCCCTACGCCGATCAGGCCGCTGACAACCGGCGTGCAGAACATGATGGCCACGAGCACCGTGAGCTCTTGCAGATTCCTGTGGCCCAGGGCCTGATCGATGATCAGGGCCTGCACGACAGGACCCACCAGGCCGAGACCGGCTACCACGACAATCGTAAGCAGCACCAGCACGGAGGGGCCTAGATAGGGTAAGAAGGCCCGTGCCACACGACTGAGCGTGCCGGCCCTTGCGTGCTGCCCCTGGGTGTCGCGGATGTTGCGCATGCTCGTGCCCAGGCCCATGCCGCCGCCGCCATGCATCATCATGTTTGTAGGTATATCACAGGTGCTCAGGCCCCGGCGCGGCGCTGTCGTCCGCGAGAATGCGGTAGAGCTGGCGGCGCGTGTTGGTCAGGAGCTCCTTTGCCGCAGCGACCTGGGCGGGCGTGCCGGCATGGACCACTTGCCCGAAGGCGGCGGCGACCTGGCCGAAGGTCTCGCGCAGCTCCAGCGCGTCCGCGCTCACGCCCCCCGTCACCGCGTCGCGCGCGGCGGCGAGCTCGGCGCGGTGCGCCTCCACGTACGCACGACCGCTGTCGGTAAGGTAGTAGACGCGGCGCCCCTCGGTCTGCTCGGCGCGCACCAGTCCCTCATCCTCGAGCAGCTGCAGGGCAGGGTAGACCGAGCCGGGGCTCGGCTGCCAGATGCCGTGGCTGCGCTCGGTGATCTCCTGGATGATCTGGTAGCCGTGCAGGGGTTGCTCGGCCAGCAGCAGGAGCGTGGCGGCGCGGACGTCGCCGCGACCGACGCGCGGGCCGCCGTGCGGACCCCGCGGATCGAACCCGAAGCCGAACCGCCAGGGGCCGCGACCGCCGTGGCGGAAGTGCATGTGCCGCACGAACTCAGGCGGGCCGCCTTCGTGGTGGTGGCCGGGCGGGCCGTGATGCCCACCATGGTGCATCTCGCCCTCGGGCTCATCGCCGCCACCTGCGTACATCCGCGCTTTCCACCAGGGCCCGTGCCGGCCGCCGAACCACGGCCGCCACATTCCGTATGTTGCTTCCATCGAACAGTTCCTTTCTGAACGCTTACGGCATCCCGATATGATGCCGATATATCTACGATAGAGCTGGTTCGGGCTCGTGTCAAGTACCTTTTGCGCCCGAGCATGCCATTTGCAGGTGCAGCATTGCTCTTGCCGATCCGGCTGAAGGCATGTTGAGTCTTGATCGCAGCCCGCAGAGTCGGCTCGTGCAGCCACCCGCGCGCATAGTGCACTGGTCAGCCGGGTGGAGATCGAGGCGAGCTCGAAGCCGGCAATGGCGTGACATGTTAGTAGCTCGGATAGTGAGGAGGCAGGTCAGGTTATCCTCGCGGAGTTCCTGTCGGCGGCTGAACAAGTCGACGTCGGTGAAGTCCGGGCCAGTCTGGGTCCTGTATGGGGCTACGGAGGTCTGCATGATACTTCCTCAGCGTATTCCCCTCAGCCCCTTGCATCGAGAAGTCCTCAGAGCCACTTTTGCTGGCCACCAGTGGTTACTTCGAGATGGCCATGGACAGCGGGCAGCCTAAAAAGCCATCGATATCTTGCTGGCTTGGCCGTACGTGCGTTGGACGAACTTGCCGAGCAACGGCACAGCGAAGGAGTATCTGCCGAATCGGTTCTTGTAGATCAGGCCTTGCTCGCCAAGACTGTTGAGTATCTGATTCGCGTGGCTGGAGGAGAAAGACTTTTCTAGCTGTTTCCGACTCATGGCCATGATCTCCTGAATAGTGAACTCCTCATCGCAGTGCTCCAGTAGCGACGTAACCCAGAGCAGTTGTCGCTGGCGATCTGTTACCTTGGCCCACCGACCTGCGAAGAAATCTGTGTCGAGTTTCCGCTGTATGGCGTCTATCGGTACAGCCACCGGCCTTGCGATGTCTGCCTGCTGAATGAATACGTCAAAGACCTCTCGACACATGAACTGAATAAAGTAGGGGTATCCGCCGGATTCCTGGCAGATAACCTCTACCGACTCCTCAGTGAACTTTACTGGGCATCCCGCGACTGCCAGCGGTTTGCGGATGGCGTCACGACTCTCGGCGTGATTCAGCCGGCCAACTGTGACTACACGAAACATCCGTTCAGCGAAAGTCCGCGCGCCTATCAGCTTAGGAAAAAGCGTCGGCAGGCCCGTGAGCACCAGCATGAAAGGAATGTTCTTCTTCTGGATGGACTGGAACACATCGAGAAGCAGGGACAACGGGAACTGATTGGTACTGACATGGTCGGCAAGGTTCTGCGCCTCGTCGTAGGCGAAGATCACTCGTCCCTTATTCTCTGCAGCCAAGCAGCCATATGTAAACTCGAGAACGGCTTTTAGCTTGTCAGCGACCAGACCGGGCGTCGAGTCGTAAATAGCCTTGAGAAGACCAAACGTCAGGGGCGTCGGCGTCTCTGGAGCAGTATCAAGGAAGCCTATCGGAGCTTTAGAGACCGGCAGGTTTGTAGTGACTGCAGACGTGGCAACTGACAGATCGGCGATGAGTCGTACCGAGATAGTCTCCTCACTGACGGTTGCGGATTCCGAGAGATCTGTCCCTACCCAAAGCCACCCCTGGTGCATCGCGATAGGCTTGAACGCATCCAGAAGTACCGTCTTGCCAACCCCGCGCAGACCAGTCAGCACCATGTTCTCCAAGATCGTCTGTTGGGCTAGAAGGCGAGCGAACTCCTTGTGCTCTTTTTCTCGGCCTGCCAGGTGGGGAGGCATATGACCCGCCCCAGGACGGTATGGGTTCTGGAAGATCACGGTTCTATTCAGAGTAGCCACTCAATTTCTCCTCTCTCGTAAAGTTATGACTATAGCTAAATTTAGCAGCAAGAAGAAAAGATTGTCAATATGACTGAGAGCGGGCGATACGGCTCGCCTTCAGCCCACTTCCGACTCCTACCAAAGCGCTGCTTGGCGTATGTTGGCACCCTCACCGCCTTGAGCCCAAGGTAGCAACATGCAGACCGTACGTCTCATCAGTCTTGCCGTTTTGTGATCGGCTCACCACAACTGCGAAGCCGTCACCAGCCAGGCCGGTGACGGCTTCGATCTTAGCTGCGCGGTGAATGTCTGCCAACCCCATTGTATCACTGGAGAATCGAATCCGGCGGCATATGTCTGCATAGGCGCCGCAGAAAGAGCCACTCCTGCACGCGGGTGCGAATCCTCAAGAGGACTCGGTCCGACGCCCTGCTTCGCGTAGTGCGTGTGTGCCCTCGGTTGTGGGTTGCTATTGTGGAGCGTCGGGCTGAACTGCTACAAGAGCACTGCCACTGAGAAGCGATATGCCTATTTTAGGTGCGGATCTGCTGCTCGGCCTCGACCGACAGCCTCAGGCCCACGGTCTTGAGCACCGCCAGCATGGTCTTGAGCGTCGGGTTGCCCTTGGGCGATAGCGGGCGATAGAGCGTCTCTCGGCTGACACCGGCCTGAGCCGCCACCGCGCCCAGCCCACCGTACGCCTCCGCCACGGTGCGTAGGGCGAGGAGACCCGCCGCACGATCGTCTGGATTGTCGAGCGATTCCATTGCCGCCTTCAGGTATGCCACGGCCGGCTCCCGGTCGGCGCGTAGCGCGGCCAGTTCGGCCTGGTGGTGCGACACGGCTCCTACTACGTTGCTCATGGCTGCCACCCTTTTCGCTGTGAAGGGCTCTCGGCCGTCTTCGCGCTGGTAGCGCCGTAGCTAGATCACCTGGACAATTTAGCTTGAGAGCTACTCGCTGCGTCGACCCACACTCGCCGTGGGCTATCCCGACAGCCCATCCAGCATCGTCACCAGCGGCGCCACGCCACGGATTTGGGCTTGGCGCGCTTTATGACGATCATTGCAAGGTAGCCCGGGCCGATGGCGTCGCCTGCCCCACCACTCGAGCCTGCCTGGTCGTCGGAAGGGGCGGCATCATTCTGAGGAGTACGGACGGCGCTGCCGGCTAAGCACTGCCGCGCTTGACCTGAATTGTTAAATGCGCAACAGGCTCGACGCATCGCCACTCCGTTGAGGTAAGGTTGATCAGCGTCATGGTGCCCAGGCACCACAGAAGCCAACGATGTGCGTCACTTCAGAGAGCGTGTATGCTTCCAGGCGCGGAGGGGTGACTCGCCGGCAGACGCTATGTCCACCCTACAGCTTCTCCTTGATTATCATGCGAAGCCCAGACTGGAAGCAGGCCAATAATGAGGGATCGTCTAGGCGTTCTCGCCATCGTCTGGTACAAGCGGGAGTACCGTGCCTTCCTCCTGATCATGGTGTTCCTGTCCCTCGCCGCCTCATCGACGCTGCCGCTGGTCACGCTGTACCTCGTGAACAACCTGCATGTCGCGCTCAGCTGGGTTGGCCTGTACTTCATCGGCGAGGCCCTGCTCGGTCTCGTCCTTGGTTTGGTTGTGGGGCGCTGGTCCGATCGCTGGCACTCGCGCCTACCTGCCATGCGCCTGGCAGCGACCTGGGTGGCGATCGGGTGGCTGGTCTTCGCCTTTTCACCCTACCTCTGGCTCAGCCTCTCGGTGGGCGTCGTGTTTATGAGCGCAGGGGCGATCACGATGGGACAAGCCTTTGCAGCCCTGCACGACGTCATGGTTCGCGATGCGGAAAGGCGGCCAGAAATAGTCAATGCGACGATCCGCACCGCGTTTTCGTTGGGCTTCGTGCTGGGACCGCTGCTCGGCTCCGAGCTGGCGGTCCTGGTGAGCTTTCGTGCTGCCTTCGTGGCGGCCGGGTGCCTCAACCTTCTCTGCCTGGTCCCAATCTCTGGGATGACTGTGCCGGTCTCGATCGGCACGGAACGTGAGCCCTCGCGGCAGGGACACGCGCAGACCAACGTCCGGCTGTACGTCTTTGTCGGACTCTGTACGCTCGTGCTCATTGGTACGGCGCTCAGGATCACCTACCTCCCCATCGACGTCACCAAACACCTGGGCGGCAGCGTTCGCCAGTACGGCACGGTCCTGGCCATCTCACCTCTTGCGGAGCTCATCACGATGCCGGCTGCCGGCCTGCTGGCGCTGAGATTCCGCATCGGGCGCCTCTTCGGTCTGGGACTGATGGTGGCCACGATTGAGTACCTCATCTTGTCCTTCAATACCGCGCTGTGGCAGGTGTATGCAACCCAAGTAATGGATGCCCTGGTCGTTGCTGCCGTGTTCGGACTCGGCCTGACCTACGCCCAGCAACTGAGCCCTGGTCGCGCGGGACTGGTGAGCAGCACGTTCGGTTCGGCATTTGGCATTGCTACCCTGGTGGGCAATTCCATTGGCGGCGTGAGCATCACCATCCTGGGCGTTCCTCACCTCTTCTTCATCCCACTCGCGACATCCTGCATTGCCCTGGCGACGTTCATCGCTCTAGACCGCAGCGCAACGCGTCACGTTGAGTCGATGGACCGCGCTACCGACCCTAGGTCCACGCCAAGCCGAAGACCGGCGACGTGAGCCAACAGGGACTCCGGGCTCTGCTCAGACTCAGAGGCCGGCCAGAATCGTCACCACCGGAGGTACGTTGCGGATCTGGGACGGCGCCGTGATGAACGGCAGATGGCAGCGCAGCCAAGCCGGAACCCAGCTCCAGCGGTCTGGGGCGCTCTGCGCGGGCTCATCGGGCAGGAGATGCAGGCCCTGCTCGATCACCAGGCTGCTGCCGGTCTGGTCGTCGATTGCCTGCACTGAGGGGTTCCAGCCGGCCTCGACGCGCCGTACCACCTGCGCGCGCTTGATGTCGAACACCGCGATGTCGCCCGGGCCGATGGCGTCGCCGATCTGATTCATAGGGCCGAGCACCGTCACCAGGAGCCGGCCGCGTGCGACGTCCAGGAAGGAAGCACCAAGCGCCGGACCAAGCGCCAGCGTGGCCAGGACGCGGCCGCAACGGGCGTCGAGCGTAGTGACGCTCCCGGTGTCGTTCGCGGTGACGACGACGCGCGCGTCGCGTGCATCCAGCAGCAGGGTGCTGGCCTCGCGGCCTACCACCTGTGTGGCGAGGAGCGCGCCGCTATGCGCGTCGAGCATCAGCACGTGCGCCATACAGGTTGCGCTGCCCAGGCAACGCTCATCAGTGCTCACGAATACCCGACTGGTCTGCGGGTCAATCACCGGTGCAGAGGCGCTCGAGCCGATCGGCGTGGCTACCGACTGCACCTGCCTGCCGGTCCTCGCGTCGAGCGTCACGATACTGCCGGGTATCAGCGCGCCGTTGCCACTGATGCCGGTTTGGCTCACGAACACGCGGCATGTCTGCTCGTCGACTGCCACGGGCGAGAGGCTGCCTCGCGCGGCGTAGCTGGCAACCAACTTGCCGCTCTGCGCGTCGAGGATCCATAGCGTGGCTCTGCTGTCCTGGACTAGCAGCCGGTGGGCACACGGGGCACTGGTGACGGAGTAGGGGTCGCCCGGCACCGGGAAAGTGGAGACGCGGTGCCCGTCTTGGATATCCAGCACCACGATGGCGCCGGATGCGCCCGGCTGTGTGCCGGGGTCTACCGGGACGTAGAGGCGCTGCGCCGCCTCGCCGACGGAGGGCATCTGGGCGATCCGGCCGAGGTGCACGGTGCGCAGCAGGCGGCCTGTGCGCGTGTCGAGCATCTCTATCGAGGTAGCTACGCCATCGCCGGCGAACACATGGCCGGTGCCCGGGTCGGCGACGACCCATAGCCACCCATGGCCGGTGACTGCCGTCGCACTGAGGGTGCGAGCCTGCAGGTTCGCGAGCCACAGCCGCCACGGGAGCGCCCCACTGTCGAGACCGCTGACCACGAAGGCCGTGCCACCGCCCAGGTCGCCGCCATAGGCGACATCCTGCGGGTCAAGCGGCCACGTCGGGGCCGCCGGTTGCGCGGCGCTGCCGGCGACCTGGGCCGGGGCACGCGTGGCGATGAGTGTCCACGAGGCGACCAGCACCAGCAGCAGGAGCAAGCTGCGGAGAACGCGGAGGGAGAACCGGCGAGTGGATGTCCAGGACGACGGCCTGTGCAGCGCGGGTTGCCTGCGATGCCACCACGGGGAATTGACGGGCACCGGACCTCCAGACACGTTGCCCAGGGATCAGCGCTCCAAAGGTGCGTGGCGTTGCTTGCCCGGACACGATGTGCCTCCCACCTTAGGCTCGTGGGGACAGGCCAGCTATAGCCCAACCTGGGGGTTGCTATCGAGCGCACGAACGCGCCGCCCATGCTACGTCTGCCTGCAAGATCACACAGCTCGTGGGTACCGGGGAAACTTTGGCGCATAAAGGGGATCATCGGGTAGCGCGAGCAGGCCCGGTGCTCTGGCGCACCACGATGCTGACGGGTACGAGCTCGACGTTCGCAGCCAGTGGGACCTGATCCTCTGCTCCGGCCTCCAGCATCGCGAACAGCTTTCTCGCCGCCGCCGCGGCTACCGCCTCGATCGGGTACTGGATCGTGGTGAGTGGGGGGTGATAGAAGGCGCTGGCCGCGGTATTGTCGTAGCCGACGAGTGAGATGTCCGCGGGGATCGAGAGGCCGGCCTCGTGGAGCGCGTGCATGGCTCCCAGGGCGATCACGTCGTTGTGCGCGATGATGGCCGTCACGTCCGCACACGCCCCGAGAAGCCGACTCGCCGCCGCCGCGCCTGCACCTGGGCTCGAGGCGCAGTCCGCGATGAGTCTCGGGTCAGGTTGCAGGCCGGCAGCCTGCAGCGCGGCAGCATACCCTTCGACGCGTCGTTGGCTGGTAGTATGGCTGGTGGCTTGGCGCAGAAAGGCGATCCGCCGATGACCGAGCTGGAGGAGGTGCTCGGTCGCCATCCGGCCGCCCAGGAAGTCGTCGATCGCGACGCACTGCAGGCCGGGGATGTCCTGTCGTTCCAGCACTACGACGGGTATGTTCGCGCCGATCAACGTGAAGATGGCATCGATCGACTCCGAGTCGGGCAGGAACACGACGCCGTCGACTTGCTTGGCGCGCAGCAGCTCGGCGAACTGCTGCTCCTTGAGGAGCTCGCGGTTCGAGTTGCACACGATGGTGGCGTAGCCTTTGTCGAACGTAAGGTGCTCCAGGGCCCGGACCAGCTCGGCATAGAACGGGTTGGCTAGATCTGGGATGACGAGGCCAATCGTGGAGGTCTGGTTGAGACGCAGGCTTCGCGCCAGCTCATTAGGGTAGTAGCCAAGCTCCTCGATGGCCTGCAGCACGCGCACGCGGGTGCCGGCGGCGACTGAGCGCGGTCCATCATTGACCACGTAGGACACCGTCGCCGTGGAGACCCCGGCTCGGGCTGCCACGTCTGTGCGGGTGACGCGCCTGGCTTGCTTCAGCATCCTCGGGACCGGCCTCTTGACTATTGTGTGTGCTCGCTGTAGTGTAGTGTAACGCAGATATCTACTCGAGTAGATATCTGGTGCTCGACACAGCGGCCATAGGCCGGCGCCTGGCTATGCTGTTTCCTCCTCCTGGCAAGCCCTAGCGTCCTCTACACTGGTCCCCCCACTTCGAGCCGATAGCCTGTCGATTGCCAATGATTACACTCTCCCACCACCACAGCGCCCCACGCGCACGTGCGCTGCGTGCTCAGGCTCCCGCGAAACGATAGCACCTGACATAAGATCTGCGTTGTTAGGCCTGACCAACCTCCTGCACCGCCCACTTCGCTCCTCCTCTCGACATCAGCAGCGTGCCTTTCAACCGGCCTGAAAGCTCTCCTCAATCCTCTATGGGTGTTGAGAAAGGAGGTGCTGGAGTTTCAGGTAGCCGTTACCCAATTGCCCTCCGCTTTGCGAGTGCAATGATGCCTTGCGCAGAGGAATGCGCAACTCGTTGGGCGTGCTTCCCACGGAGTCGTGTGAAGCTGTTCTTGAGAAAGTGAAAATCGGCAATGTCAGAATATAAAGACGCATCGCGTGCAACCTCTGGCGACGCTCTTGAGATCAGTCGCCGCACCGCGCTGAAAACAGTTGCCAAGCTAGGGCTCGGGAGCGCTGCGATGCTGGCGGCGCTCAAGGCAGGAGAAACCGAGTACGCGCTGGCGGCGGGCCGAAGTGCGGATCTGCCGTCCGGAGGGTTTCATTTCGTCTTCGTCAACCACGTCACCACGAATGCCTTCTTCACGCCGACGCAGTCCGGCGCCGCCGACGCCTGCAGGCTGCTGGGCTGCAGCTACACCTGGACCGGTTCGGAGACCTCCAACGTCGCCGAAATGACCAAGGCGATGCAGACGGCCATCGCCGGCAAGGCGGATGGTATCGCGGTGGCGATCATCGACAAGGTGGCCTTCGACGCGCCCACCAATGCGGCGTTCGCCGCGGGTATCCCGGTCGTCTCCTACAATGCCGACGGCTCGCCCACGAACAAGCGGCTCGCCTACATCGGCCAGGATCTATTCGTATCCGGCCAGGGCATGGGCGCGCGCATCGTGGACCTGGTGGGCAGCGGGCCTGTCGGGCTCTTCATCGCCACGCCCGGCACGCTGAACATCCAGCCGCGCATCGACGGCGCTGTTGCCGCGATCAAGGCCTCCGGCAAGCCGATTACGTACTCTATCACTGCCACCGGTGCGCTCATCGGGCAAGAGCTGACGTCCGTGGAGTCGTGGTGGCAGGGGCACCAGAGCGTCAAAGGCATGTTCGCCGTGGATCAGGGCAGCACGCAGGGCATCATTCAGACGGTGGAGAAGTACGGCTTGCGCGCCAAGGGCGTCAAGGACGGCGGCTACGATCTCCCCGTTCCCATCATCCAGGGCATCAAGAACGGGCTGTGCGACTTCACCATCGATCAGCAGCCGTACCTACAGGGCTTCTATCCCGTGATCCAGCTCTACCTCTACAGGATCTCTGGCGGCCTCGTGGGCGCGGAGAGCATGAACACGGGCATCAAGTTCGTGACCCAGGCCAATCTGGCGCAGTACCTGAAGCCCAGCGTCTACCAGGGCTCCTCGACCACGGCCTACAACCTCATGTAGATGTGGCTCGTCAGGACGCCGCGCGCAGCTCCGGGCAGCGCGGCGTCCTGACCCGGTAGTGGGGAGCCTGGCCTGGTGATCTCAGTGATTGACATTCTGCTCGTGCATCGGTCGCCATGGGTAATTGTGGGTGGGTAGCTAGAGGAGTGTAGCGGGTGGCGAGCAACGAAAGCGGTGTGACCACACAGGTACCCACCCGATCCGTGGCTCAAGTTCTCCCTGTCGCCGGCAGAACGCTGATTCGACTGCCGGAGATCAGCATCGCGATGGTGGCGTGCATCATCGCCATCGGTTTCCAGGTGCTGAACGCCAACTTCCTCACCGGCCTCGTGCCGGTGCTCGCGGCCAGCACCGCGCTGTATGGCACCATGGCGATTGGCGAGGCCATGCTGATGATCACCGGCGAGATCGACCTCTCCGTGGCCAAGATCTACTCCACCACACCCTTCATCGCCTACTACATCACGCAAGCAGGCGCGCCGTTCTGGCTCGCCATCCTGCTGGCACTCGCCAGTGGCGCGCTGATCGGCATGGTCAACGGCCTGATCACCGTGCTCTTTGGCGTGCCCTCGCTCATCGCGACGCTGGGCATGCTCTTCCTGTTGGACGGGTCCACGCTCACGGCGTCGCGGAGCGAGCCCGTGCTCACGCCCATGGAGGAGCCTGTCAACACCTGGCTTGGACTCGGCCAGCTGCAACCCATCGGCGGCCTCGCGGAGTATGCCGGCATCCTGTGGCTCGGGTTGTTCACGCTGATCCTGACCATCGTGCTGCACCGGACGCGGTTTGGCACCTACACCATCTCGGTCGGCAGCAACTTGCTGGCCGCGCGTGAGATCGGCATCCGGGCCAAACGGGTCAAGGTAGCCAACTTCATGATCATGGGCTTTCTCGCCAGCTTCAATGGCATCATCGAGGCCGTGTCCAGCGGCTCGACCGATCCGTCGGCAGGCGACAACACGCTCACGCTCTACGGCATCGCGGCCGCGGTGATCGGCGGCACGTCGCTGTTCGGCGGTTCCGGCACGCTCATCGGCGCCGTGATCGGCGCCTTCGTGATCGCCGCCTTCCTCAACGGCCTGCCGCTGGTGGGCGCCCAGGCGGCTGAATCGAGCATCTTCCTGGGCGGCGCCATCATCATTGCCATCATACTCAACATCTTGATCAATAACCTACGCAACCGGAGGGCGCGATGAGCACGCCTGCTCCATCCGACCTACTCAATCGCGCCGCGCTGCGGGCGGCGCCCGTGCTGCTGCGCACCGACGGCATCCGCAAGAGCTTCGGCGCCGTGACGGCGCTCAGCGGCGTCAGCATCTACCTGCGCAAGGGCGAGGTGCTGGCGCTCGTCGGCGACAACGGCGCCGGCAAGAGCACCTTCATCAAGATTCTCTGCGGCTTTCACCGGCCTGATGCAGGCACGATCGAGTGGGAGGGCAAGCCCCTGCACTTGCGATCGCCGCTCGAGGCGCGCCAGCACGGCATTGAGACGGTCTACCAGGACCTGGCACTCGTGAACGACCTGACGGTCTACCAGAACCTGTTCTTGGGACGCGAGAAGATTCTGCGTATTGCGGGGTTCATTCCCATTACGGATACCAGGAGCATGCGCGTGCAGACGCGCAGGCACCTGAACGCGCTCGGCATCGGCCTGCCATCGGTCTCCAGCCTGGTGCGCGAGCTCTCGGGCGGCCAGCGCCAATCCATCGCCGTCGCTCGCTCACTGCACGCGTCGCCCAAGCTGCTGATCATGGACGAGCCCCTGGCCGCCCTGGGCGTGCGCGAGGGCGCGCTGGTGCTGGATCTGATTCAGAATCTGAGACGGCGGCGCGAGGTCTCCATCATCTTGATCGTGCACAACTACAGCCAGGTGTTCGAAGTCTGTGACCGGATCAACTTCCTGCATAGCGGCGAGATCGTGCTGGACACGTCGACCGAGGACACCGACGAGATGGAGCTGATCCGGATCGTCAAGTCGGGTCTTGGCCGGTCGGCCGTGCGCGAGGCGATCGCCAGCACGCAGATATAGAGGAATTACCATGCGTGTGGGTGTCTTCACCGATAGCACGGCACATCTGCCCCTCGAGACCGCACTGGACCGCTACCAGGCATGGGGCATCACTGCCATTGAGCTAGGCACCGGCAATTTCTCCCCCGCCCCGCACCTGAACCTTGGCGACATGCTGCGGGATGCCGCGGCTCGCCGGCATCTCAAGGAGTCGCTGGCGCGTCGTGGCATGGTGCTCAGCGCGCTGAACTGCAGCGGCAACCCCATCCATCCGCGCCCGGACGTGGCGCAGCACGACGCGGGCGTGGTGCGCGACACGATCCGGCTTGCCGAGGCGCTGGGTGTCGACCGGGTGGTCACCATGTCGGGTTGCCCCGGCTCGCCGGGCAGCGCGCATCCGAACTGGGTCACCTACGCCTGGCCGCCCGACTTTGCGGAGCTGCTGGCCTGGCAGTGGGATGAGGTGATCGTGCCGTTCTGGTCCCAGACCGCGGCACTGGCGCGCGAGCATGGCGCGATGCTATGCCTCGAGATGCACCCCTGCATGAGCGTCCACAACACCGCCTCGCTGCTCCGGCTGCGCAGCGCGGTGGGCAAGGAGATAGGCGCCAATCTCGATCCCAGCCACCTGTGGTGGCAGGGCATGGACCCGCTCGAGGTGGTACGGGCCCTGGGTCCTGCCGTTGGCCACGTGCATGCCAAGGACACCCGCCTCGATCCTCGCAACGCCGCGCTGAATGGCTACCTGGATACCACCCCGCCTCTAGTTCCCACGCGCAGACCCTGGGTATTCCGGGCAGTCGGCTATGGGCATGACGCCGGCTGGTGGCGTGATTTCGTGAGTGTGCTGCAGATGCAGGGCTACGACGGGGTGCTGAGCATCGAGCACGAGGACCCGCTGATGGACCTGGAGGAGGGCACACGGAAGGCGGCAGAGTTCCTCCATCCCATCGTGTTCAATCCACCTGCGCTGTAGGTGGAGATTGCGTACTATCCGACATACTGGCGGGCCGAGTAGCCCGGGAGCGCACGCGACCCACTGCGTTGCGCTTCGCGCCCCCGGCGTGCCTTCGTCTTGACCACGCGAGAGGCCAAATCCCTACCAAGGGCAGGCGAGACGCCTGCGCTCCCGGTTGAGATCTGGGGAGGCAAATCAAGTGGAACGTACCATCGGCGTTGGCGTCATTGGGATGGGCTGGATGGGGCAGGCGCACAGCCGGGCCTACGTCGCCGTGCGGGATCGTTTCCGGGGAAGCGGCGTGCTGCCGCGTCTCGTGATCTGTTCGGATTCGATAGAAGCACGCGCGCTCGAGGCCAGGGAGCGTTTCGGCTTTGAGCGGGCCACGGTCGATTGGCAGGAGGTGCTCGCCAATCCCGACGTCGAGGCCGTCAACGTCACGGCGCCGAACGGCATGCACCTCGAGATGAATCGCGCTGCCGCGCAGGCCGGCAAGCACATCCTCTGCGAGAAGCCCGTGGGACGCTTTCCTGAGGACACGATAGGAAGCTATCGCGCTGCCACGCAGGCCGGAATCCTCACGCTCGTCGGCTACAACTACCGCTGGGCACCGCTGGTGCAGTACGCGCACCAGCTCATCGAGCAGGGCGAGCTAGGGGTGCTCACGCACTTCCACGGGCGCTTCCTCAACGGCTACGCCAGCGACCCGGGCGCCGCGCTCACCTGGCGCTTCCTGGCCGAGGAGGGGCTGGGGACGCTGGGCGACCTGGGCTCGCACGTGCTGGATCTCGCGCATTTCCTCGCCGGCCCGATCGCGCGCGTCGTCAGCAATCGACACACGTTCATTTCGCGGCGCCCGCTGGCGCAGTCCGGCGCCGGCCAAACTGGCGGCGAGGTGCCGGCTGGGGATGTGACGAACGAAGACTACGTGAGCGTGCTCGCGCGCTTCCAGAACGGTGCCCAGGGCATGCTCGAAGCGTGCAGGGTCATCAACGGCGCGCAGTGCGATCTCTCCTTCGAGGTGCATGGCACGAAGGGCGCGCTCAAGTGGAGCTTTGAGCGCATGAATGAGCTGCAATTCCAGCGGCGCAATGACGAGAACCCCGCCCAGGACGGCTGCCTCCAGCTGCTCAGCGGCCCAACCCATCCATTCCACCAGCACTTCAATCCAGCACGGGGGGTCGGCCTTAGCTATGATGATCTGAAGGTCATCGAGAGCCACACGTTCTTGCAGGCCATTGCCAGCGGCACGCCGGCCGAACCGGGTTTCGCCGCTGCCTGCCGCGTGGCGCAGGTGGAGCAGGCTATCATGCGCTCGTGGGAATCAGAGCGCTGGGAAGACGTGTCGTACGACCTTTGAAAGGAGACTGCCATGCTGCGCTTCGCCCTCGTAGGTGCCGGGTTCATCGGGACGGTCCATGCCCGGAATCTCGCGGCGCACCCAGGCGTCGATTTCGCCCTGGTGTACGACGTCGATGCCGCGCGATCGCAGAGCATTGCTGCTCGGCATGGCGCACGGGTTGCGCCTGACCTGAGCACCGTGTTCGAATCGCGCGAGGTGGATGCCGTGCTGATCGCCTCCTCCACGAATACGCATGCGGACTACCTGGTGCGCGCGGCGGAGACAGGTAAGGCGGTGCTCTGTGAGAAGCCAATAGACCTGGACGTCGATCGTGCCCGGCGCGCGGTCGAGGCGATCCGGGACTCGGGCGTGCCGGCGATGATCGGCTTCAACCGGCGTTTCGATGCCAGTCACGCCGCGCTCCGCGCCAGCGTAGTGGGCGGCGAGATCGGCGCCATCGAGCTCATCCAGATGACGACGCGCGGGCCGTCGCTCCCGCCCATCGAGTACCTCCAGGTGTCGGGCGGACAGATGCGCGATTCGACCATCCACTTCTTCGACCTGCTGCGCTGGATCGCGCAGGACGACCCCGTGGAAATCCACGTGATGGGCGCGGCGCTGACCGATCCGAGGGTCTCGGAGGTAGGCGACGTGGACACTTCGATTGCGCTGCTGCGCATGCGGAGTGGGGCCCTCTGCCAGATTGACAGTACGCGGCGCACCGGCTACGGCTACGACGAACGCATCGAAGTCTTCGGATCCGCGGGCATGGTCGAATCGCGCCGGCAGCGCCAGCGGAGCGTGTCGCGCTATATCGGCGACAAGGTGATCGAGGATGGCCTGCACGCGGGCTGGTACGAACGGGTGGAAGCCACGTACTACAGCGTGCTGGACGCCTTTGTGCAGGCACTGGTCCAGCATGTCGCCCCAGTGCCCTCGCTCGACGACGGCCTCAAGGCCCAAATCATCGCCGAAGCGGCGACCGAATCGCTTAAGACGCGCGTGCCGGTCGCAATTACCTGGTGACCGGGCTCAGTGTGACGCGCGGTCTTCACCGGGACTCGTCTATTTGCTATACTGCGTAGGCGTTGCTGCTCTGGCGCATTCGTCTAGCGGCCTAGGACGCTGCCCTCTCAAGGCAGAGATCAGGGGTTCGAATCCCCTATGCGCTACCCCGTTAAGCTAAGCGGGTGCTCATCGCAGGCACCCGCTATGAGCGCCGCCCCAGCATTTCAATACCCCCCCCGCTCACCTGCCCTTTGGGCTGAGGTCGTGCCCGGCTATGGGCTGGCGACGGTTGACGAGCTGCTGGTGCAGCGCGAGCGGGAGCAACCTTGGTCTGGCCTGGACGTCAGAACATACAACCTCTGCAAGCAAACTATGTCCAACATTGACATTATTGGACATAGGTGTATCATGGCTTGAGGTCCCTTCAACGCGCTAAGGAGGACGCACGATGAATATACATCTCACCCCGGAGCTCGAGCAGGTGGTACAGGGTAAGGTTCAGTCCGGGCGTTACAACTCAGCGAGCGAAGTTGTCCGTGAGGCGCTGCGGCTGATGGAGGAGCGCGACCAGGTGATGGCATTGCGCCGGGAAGAGATCCGCAGGAAGATTGCCGAGGGGCTCGCCTCACTTGCGCAGGGGAAAGGCGTGGACGGGGAGGAAGTGTTTGCCCGTATCGAGGCGGATCTCGACGCCTATGAGCGCGAGGGGCGCTGGTGAGGCGTTGCATCGTCTCGCCGGAGGCGGTGCGAGACTTGGATGACATCAAGGACTACTTGATCAGAGCTGCCGGCATTCGCGTCGCACGACGTGTGCTTAAGGAAATCAGGAACGCGACGCAATTCTTGAGCCGCGAACCGGAAGCCGGTCATCGGCGGGAAGACCTGACTGATGCTCCCGTGAAGTTCTGGCCGGTCTTTTCGTACTTGATAGTCTACAAAGCGGGGCAGCACCCGATAGAGATTGTGCGCGTGCTGCACAGTGCACGCGATGTTCATGCGATTCTCGAAGAACCCCACTGACTCGGCCTGAGTCATTTGAACCCGCACGCCATGAGGTTCTGGCCGTATCAGGGGCCGCGCGCTGAGCGCATCACGGTGCTACACTCAAGGTAAAATGACAGACCTCTCCTGCCTGGCCGACCCATTTACGCCTGCTCGCCGCCGCACGCGCGAGGTGATCGTGGGCGATGTCGGTGTGGGCGGTAGCAACCCCGTGCGCGTGCAGTCCATGACGACCACGCGCACCCAGGACGTGGCAGCCACGTTGGCACAGACGCTACGCCTGGTAGAGGTCGGTTGCGAGATCGTGCGGATCACCGCGCCCACGGTCGCCGATGCGAAGGCGATTGGGGAGGTGCGGGCGCGGCTCCGCGCTTCCGGCATCACGGTGCCGCTCGTCGCGGACATCCACTTTTCTCCAGCCGCGGCCCTGGCAGCGGCTGAGCATGCCGACAAGGTGCGTATCAACCCCGGCAATTTCGCCGATTCGCGTCGATTCGCCGTGCGCGACTACAGCGATGCCGAGTACGCCGGGGAGCTGGGGCGGGTAGCGGAGAGATTCACGCCGCTGGTGCTGGCCTGCAAGCAGCGCGGCGTCGCCATGCGCATCGGCACGAATCACGGCTCGCTCAGCGATCGGGTGATGAATCGCTTTGGCGACAGCCCTGAAGGCATGGTGGAATCTGCTCTGGAGTTCGTGCGCATCTGCGAAGGACTGGACTACCACGACATCATCCTGTCGATGAAAGCCTCGAATCCCAAGGTGATGATCGCCGCCTACCGCCTGCTGGTAGCCCGGATGGCCCTCGAAGGCATGGCCTACCCCTTGCACCTGGGCGTGACCGAAGCCGGCAGCGGCGACGACGCCCGGATCAAGTCGGCTACGGGCATCGGCAGCCTGCTGCTCGATGGCCTGGGCGACACGATCCGCGTCTCGTTGGCCGAGGACCCCGAGGCCGAGATACCGGTGGCCAAGCGTATCGTCGCCCTCTGCGCCCAACCGTTTGCTTCCGCGAGCGCAGGCGTCGCACCTCAGACCCGGAGCACGGGCGCCGCCCTTCAGACCGGGAGCGCGGGCGTCTCGCCCGTCCCCGTTGTGCAAACGGAGCGTGGGGTCCAAGCTCAGGGGAGCGTCACGGCCGGGGAGGCGTGTGCTGCGGACGCACACGCCACGCGCGGCCCCAGACTGCCGGGCTACACCCTTGACCCGTTTCACTACGCGCGGCGGCAAACGCTGCCGGTGCGCATCGGCGGCCTGCAGCTTGGCGCCGGCGCCACGATCGCGGTCGCGGGGCAACTGGCAGATTCCGGGGGCGCGGGCATCCTGCCCGCCCTCGTTGCGCTGCCGATGGCCGGCCGCCGAGGCATCAAGGTGCAGCGGCCGGACTTGCTGGTGTGGGATGTGGCATCGGCGGCCGATCTCGACAAGCTCGACACGCTGGCCTGGAAAGGCCCCGGCCCAGCTCCCCGGCCCCTGGTGCTGCGCAGCACGACGATAGCGCTGCTGCGACAGGCCTTGCCGCAGGTCGAAGCGGTCAGGCTCGTGCTCGACAGCCCCCAGCAGGAGGACGACGTGGCCGCGTTGGCGCGCGAGACAGTCGCGCAGGGGGTGGCGCTCTGGCTCGAAGCTGCCCTCCCGGGCCCGGGCAGCGCTGTGGCAGGCCCCATAGGCACGCTCGTGGACTTGACCTTGGCCTGTGCGGCGGCGGGGCAGGCAAATCTGGTGGTGAGTCTGCGCGCGGCCGATGCCGCCGTGCTCGTACGCGGCACGCGCCTGCTCGTGGCCCAGCTGGACGCGGCGCACCTGCCCTGTCCGGTGGTGCTCGAAGCACCTGCACGCGATGAGCCGTTGCTCGCAGGCGCCGCCGCGCTTGGCTCGCTGCTCTGCGACGGCATCGGTGATGCGGTGCAGGCCCCATCGGTGACGCTGGCTTTCGATCTGCTGCAGGGCGCGGGCGCACGGCTCACGCGCACAGACTACGTGGCTTGCCCGTCGTGCGGGCGCACGCTGTTCGATCTGCAGTCGACGACCGAGCGGATAAAGGCCCGCACGGCGCATCTGGTGGGCGTGAAGATCGCGATTATGGGTTGCGTGGTCAACGGCCCCGGGGAGATGGCCGACGCCGACTTCGGCTACATGGGCGGCAGCCCCGGTCATGTCAACCTCTACGTGGGCAAGGAATGCGTCGAGCGAAATGTGCCGGAGGGCGTAGCCGATCAGCGCCTCATCGCCCTGATCCAGGCACACGGCCGGTGGATCGAGCCCGAGGACCAGGCTGATGCCACACCATCCGGGAGCGCGCGGGGCACCCTCTGGGTCGCGCCGGCCCTCGTAGGCGGCGACACCGCAACGCCTGGAGGCGCGGGCGTCCTGCCCGCCCCTCGCCGCGCCGCAGCGGAGACTGACACGCGATGAGCGACCTAATACTCGAAGCGGATCTCCATCTGCGACAGCCCGCGTTGATCGCCGGGTTCATGGGATGGACCGACGCGGCAGAGGCGTCGAGCCGGGTCGTGGGCTTTCTCCGCGACACCTTGCATGCCACGCGGGCCGGCGCCATCCGCGGCAACGACTACTACGATCTGTCGAGCGCGCGCCCGCGGGTAGTGATTCGCGGCGGTGTGCTGCGGGGACTGCAATACCCGGGAACCACCATCTACAGCTGGCGCAACCCGCGCGAAAACGGGCGCGACCTGCTGCTGCTGGAGGCTGTCGAGCCCAATCTGCGCTGGCCCGCCTACACCGAGGCTGTCATGGATCTGGTCACGCGCTGCGACGTGCACGTGCTGTATAGCCTGGGCAGCCTCTTCGATAGCGTGCCCCACACGCGGCCGCCCCATATCTCCATGGCCGTGGCCCAGGCCGAGCTGCGCCGGACGATAGACCAGCTTGGCGTCTCGCCCGTGAGCTATGAGGGCCCGGGCAGTATCCACACCATGCTGCTCGAGAGCTGCCGGGCCCGGCACTTGCCCGGGGCCAGCTTCTGGGGGCACGTGCCGGCGTACGCCCAGTTGAGCTGGTACCCACAGGTCACGTTGGCGCTGCTCGAGACCGTGTGCAACTTGCTGGACGTGCCTATCGATCTACAAGAGCTACGCAGCCGAGCGGCGCAGGTCGACGAGCTGCTGGACCAGCTGGTCGCGGCGGACGGCGACCTGGCGCGGCAGGTGCACGACCTCGAACGCCAGCACGACAAGGAGGAGCCGCCGGCTTCGCTGCCGAGCGCGGACGCCATCCTCAGGCAGGTCGAGGAGCTGCTGCGTTCCGCCAAGCTGGACGACGAGCACGAGTAGGCTCCTACGGCAGCAGCGCGCGTGCCGTGTGCAGAGTGAGGTAGAGGCGGCTCGGCTCGTCTGGGAAGGGCTGGAAGCCGAACCTCCTGTAGAATGCCGTAGCGCTTGGGTAGGCGTCTACTCTTGGGATTCGAAATGACGCGTCACAGCATGCGTACGCGGTTACTGTGCTCGGAGAGTGCTTGGCGTAAGAATGGTGTCGGCTGGGGAGGAGTAGCTAGAAGTTCGATAGCTGCCAGGACCCGGGCTACAGTCTGTGGGCGCAGGGCATGCCCCTCGCGCTCCATCTTGGACAGCGCCGGCTGGCTGATCTTGAGTGCTGCTGCCAGGTCCTGCTGGCGGATTTGGGCCGCCAGACGGGCTTTGCGGAGAGGATTCGTGATCGGCGCTTCCTCGAAGTCTTCTGGATGGTCAGTACGATCTCGCTCCAGGCGCTTGATAGTTTGCAGATCCAGATCATCCGGCTCGATCAGCGGCGTGGCCAGCAGTTCCCATTCCTCATAGGGGATGATGGCGTGGGTCTTGTGGCCAGCAGCATCCGTGAGAAATACGGGCTTGGGTTGGCGGACAAACATGACACGTGCTCACTTCCGTTTTCGATAGGTGGTCGTGGAACGGCGGACCACCTCGTCGGCTTCGATCTCCTGAACATTGACTGCTGTAGTCCCAGGTCTGGCCTGTGGCGACGACGCACCAGCAGCGATCCAGCAGAATACGCGGTACTGACCTACTGAGAGCCGCCACCAGCCCTTGGTACCCCGAAGGGGTGCGAAATCCAGCCCCTGCCATTCTCCCTCTAGCCGGTCCACCGCGGCGTCCACCATCGTTTGATCCTTGTCTGGGAATAGCGCGAGGCTCTTATGGTATCGTTTGGTCCTCCGGACACGACGCATGGCATTCCCTTGCAAAAGGTTATATAACGTTATGATTGGGCGTGTCAAGCCCATGCGTACATGGTTGTCGACCGAGGCTGGCTCAGTGCCAACACCGGGTCACAATCTGCCAGTACACTACAAGACGTACGTGAAGCCACACCTTCCCTCTTGGAGGGTGTTCAGGAATGGGTGACGAACGTCCTGTGATCCCAGAGGGATACCACGCGCTGCTAAGCGATCTCAAGGAGCGTATCCGCGCGGCTCAGGTTCGCGCGGCCATTGCGGTCAACCGCGAGCTAGTCTTGCTGTATTGGCAGATTGGGCAAGCCATTCGACAGCGGCAGGAAGCGTATGGCTGGGGGATGCAGATCATCGACACGCTCTCTGCCGACCTGCGGCGCGCGTTTCCAGCGATGAGAGGATTCTCGCCACGCAGCCTCCGCTACATGCGCGCGTTCGCCGCTGCCTATTCTGATCCGGACTTTCTGCAACAGGTTGTTGCCAAATTGCCCTGGGGACACATCACCCATCTTCTCGATCGGGTGCACGATCCGGACGCTCGCGTCTGGTACACACACGCTGCCATTGAGTATGGCTGGAGCCGCTCTATTCTGCTGCACCACATCGAGGGAAATCTCTACGTCCGCCAGGGTCAGGCGCAGACCAACTTCGCGCGTACGTTGCCGGCTCAGCAGTCCGATCTCGCCCAGCAGCTCCTCAAAGATCCTTACAACTTCGACTTCCTCTCGTTGGGGGCCGAGGCGCACGAGCGCGATCTGGAGCACGCTCTCGTGGCGCACATCCAGCAGTTTCTCCTGGAGCTGGGCGTGGGGTTCGCCTTCGTCGGCCGCCAGTACCACCTCGACGTCGGCGATCAGGATTTCTATCTCGACTTGCTCTTCTACCACCTCAAGCTGCGAGCCTTCGTGGTGATCGATCTCAAGCTGGCGGCGTTCCAGCCGGAGGATGCGGGCAAGATGAACTTCTACCTCTCGGCCGTGGACGACTTGGTGCGGCATCCGGACGATCAGCCGAGCATCGGGATTATCCTGTGCAAGGCGCACAACAAGATCGTGGCGGAATATGCCTTGCGGGACATGAGCAAGCCCATCGGCATCTCCGCCTATCAGCTGACAGAGTCACTGCCGAGCGACCTGCGCGGCAGCCTGCCTACAATCGAGGAGTTGGAAGCTGGCCTGAACGAGGCGCAGTAGACTTGAATTGCATTCATCGACTTGAACCTTGCCCCCGTGAAGTGGCACCAAACAAGGGAAGACCCGCAGGGTCGGGCACTAGAAAGGAATCACCATGATTGATCGCTACAGCCGCCCGGAGATGGCGGCAATCTGGTCGGAGCAGGCAAAGTTCGACCAATGGCTGCGCGTGGAGGTCGCCGTCTGCGAGGCCTGGGCCGCCCGCGGGGCTATCCCCCCGGAGGCACTGCCGGAGATCCGGCGCGCACGCCTGGATCTCGCTCGCATGCACGTGATCGAGCAGGAGACCGGCCACGACGTGATCGCCTTCCTGCGGGCGCTGGGCGAGAGCATTGGCGAGGAGTCGCGCTTCATTCACCTGGGGCTCACCAGCTCTGACGTGGTGGATACGGCGCTGGCCCTGCAGCTCGTGCAGGCCGGCGAGCTGCTCGTGCAGGGCGTCGATCGCCTGGAAGCCGCCGTCACAGCCCAAGCACTGGCCCACCGGACCACCTTGACCATCGGGCGCACGCACGGCATGCACGCGGAACCCACCACCTTTGGCTTCAAGCTGCTGGTGTGGGTGGATGCGCTGCGCCACGCCCGCCGGCGACTGCTGGCCGCGCTCGAGGAGCTGCGGGTGGGCAAGCTGGCCGGGGCCGTGGGCACCCATGCCAACATACCGCCCGGGGTAGAAGTGGACGCGCTGGCACGCTTGGGCCTGCAGCCCGTGGCAGTCGGCACCCAGGTCATCGGCCGTGATCGCCACGCCAACTTCCTCGGCGTGCTCGCCGTGCTGGCGTCGAGCTTGGAAGGCTTCGCCACCGAGATTCGCCACCTGCAGCGCACGGAGGTGCGTGAGGCCGCCGAGCCTTTCGGCGAGGGGCAGCAGGGATCGTCGGCCATGCCGCACAAGCGCAATCCCATCCTCTGCGAGCGCATTAGTGGCCTGGCCCGGCTCGTGCGCGGCTACGCGCAGACCGCGCTGGAGAACGTGACGCTGTGGCACGAGCGCGACATCAGCCATTCCTCGGCCGAGCGGGTCATCTTCCCCGACGCCTGCCTGGTGGAGGACTACATGCTGGACGTGCTGCAGGGCGTGGTCGCCGGCTTGCAGGTCAATGCCGCGCGAATGCAGCACAACCTCGAAGCCTCAGGCGGCCTGATCTTCTCGCAGCGCGTCCTGCTCGCCCTGGTGGAGCACGGGATGGGCCGCCAGGAAGCGTACAAGATCGTGCAGCGCCATGCCTTGCGCGCCTGGGACGAGGAGCGCAGCTTCCGCGCGCTCTTGAGCGCGGACCCGGCCATCACCGCGCGGCTCGACGACCAGACGCTGGACGATCTCTTCGACGTGCGCTACCACCTGCAGCACATCGACGAGGGGTACAGGCGCTTGGGTCTGCCCGTCTGATCGGTCGGATCGTACAGATCAGTCCGATTGCATGCCCTCAGCGGAGCGCGCTTAGCCCAGCTTGACGAAGTAGCTCTTGCAGGCGAGGTCGATGAGCTCGCGCGCCAGGATTGGCCGCACACGCAGATAGCGCGCGATGTCCATGATCTGGTCGAGCAGGTCGCGTGGGTGGCAGGCGCGCAGCTGCAAGCCGAGCTTGACATAGTACTCGTTGTAGATGTAGCCCAGCGCGGCCTCATTGTATTCGATATCGCGTTGCAAGCAGGTGCGTTTGAAGATCTCCCGATACTCCTCCAGCGCGGGCGGCTGGATGTGGATCTTGTAGCGGATGCGCCGCAAGAAGGCATCATCCATCAGATCCTTGGGGTCGAGGTTTGTCGAGAAAATGAGCAGCTCGTCGAACGGGACCTGCAGCTTATTGCCGGTGACCAGCGTGAGGTAGTCGACGCGCCGCTCGAGGGGGATAATCCAGCGGTTGAGCAGGGCGCGGGGCGATATTTGCTGCCGCCCGAAGTCGTCGATCAAGAACATGCCGGAGTTTGCCTTCATCTGTAGCGGCGCTTCGTAGACTCGGCTGTCCGCGGACATCTTCAGGTCGAGCTCGCCCAGCGTCAGCTCGCCGCCGACCGTCACCACCGGCCGTTTCGAGAGTGCCCACCGCTGATCCACCAATTCGGGGTCAGTCTCGGCCACCCTGTCGTGGTGCGCCTCGTCGAAGACGCGGATGATCTGGCCCTCCACCTGCACGGCATAGGGCACGAAGATGTTGCCGCCCAGCAAGGTGGCGGAGACCTCGGCGATGGTCGTCTTGCCGTTGCCGGGCGGGCCGAAAATGAAGATAGAGCGGCCGGAGTTGATGGCCGGGCCGATCTGGTCGAGCGTCTGCTGGCTGAAGACGAGCCCGCTGAATGCCATGGCGACTTCCTCGCGCGTCACCACAACATTGCGGATCGTCTGGCGCTGCACGGCGAACACATAGTCTTGCAGGCTTACGGGGCAGGGGCCGGCATACATGTTGCGCTCGAACGCCTCTTTTACCTTATTCTGCCCCTTGTCGGTGAGCGCGTAGCGGTAGGTGGTAGACAGCACGCCCGTGCTGCCACGCACTTCGATGAAGCTTTGGTTCTTGAGGCCCTCCAGCACGCTCTCCACCACCTTGTAGAAGGGGAGGCAGATGTTGGTGGCGAGCGCGGCGCCGGTCATCACGCCGCCGAAGTAGACGTGCTTGAGCAGCAGCTCAGAGATGAAGCTAGGGTCGAGGCCGGTGTCCTCGACTGAGTTGACACGGGGTGGAACCATCTCTGAGCTAAGATCGGGACTCATGGTCGCCAGTCTAGGTCTAGATGAGGCCTGGATAGACGTCGAAGCGGCTATCCTTTGACCGCCGGAGGTGGATCGCGTCGGGTCAAGGCCGCTGGCCTAGCTCGCCGCTGCCCCGCAGATTCAGCAGGCTGCGCAGCTTCTCGATGCGGTTCTGCCGTTTCCCCTCCAGCTCGCGCTGATTTTGCGCCTCGAGGGTTTCGCGGATGGTGGGGGCGAGGCTAAGGGGGTGGAACGGCTTGGTGATGTAGTCGAAGGCGCCCTCTTCATAGCCGCGCAGCTCATCCTCGAACTGGCCCTTGGCCGTTAGGAAGATGATAGGAATGCTACGCGTGTCCTCGTTGTCGAGTACGCGCCGGCAGACCTCGAAGCCATCAATGCCCGACATCATGATGTCGAGCAAAATGAGGTCCGGCTTGCTTGTTTCGAGTCGCTTGAGCGCCTGTTCGCCGCTATAGGCGGCTTCGACCTCATACCCTTCAAAACTGAGGGTCTCGCTCACCAGATCGCAGATGAGCTCATCGTCGTCCACCACGAGAATGCGGCCAGCCATCGCGCCTTACCCCCCCTTTCCCATGCGTGCATGGAAACCGCATCAACTATAGCATGGCGGCACTGCTGCTCCAATAGCCCGGTAAGGTGCACCATCCGCGTTTCACGTGAAACGGCAACGCCCGGGCCAGTGCTCTATGCTAGGATCTAGCCCGGTCTATACTATGCTATGTTATACTGCCAGAGAACGCTTCAAGCAAGGGGGAGTGTGGAGAATGGGGCAGACGCACTACCGGATTGGCGAAGCCTCCGCACTGCTTGGCTTACAGGATAAGAACAGCAACACGCTGCGCAGCTGGGTCGAGGAGTTCAAGGACTACTTGGGTGCCCCTGCCAATCCGGATCCGGGCCGCCCGCGTTACTTCAGCGACGATGACATGCGCGTCTTGCGCACGGTGCGCGACCTGCGCGTCCACCATCTGCCCTACAGCGAAATACGGGATCGCCTCGCGCACGGAGCCCATGCCGTCGAGCAGCAGGAGATCTCCGAGCCGCCCATGGGCACCCCAGAGCACCTCGATCGGCATTCGGCAAAGGAGCCGGGGACGTCACTCATCGTGCCCGATCAGCTGCAAGCCCTGATCGCACCCCTCACGCGCGCCGTCGACGAGTGGCGCGGCTTGGCAGAGCAGTACCGCTCGCGCCTCGAGGATCGCGAGGCGCGCGTCAGCTCCCTCGAGCAGCGCCTCGACGGGCTGCAGACGCGCCTGGAAGACCTGCACAATCAGTCGCTGAGGCAGCACGACGAGGCGCTCGCCCTGGCCGGCAGAATCCTGGATGCGCAGCCTCGGAGCCAGCGCGAGCAGCCCGCGCCGCGCCGCAAATGGCTCGGTATCTTCTAGTTGAAGATCCAGGCAAGAGGCGCGGCGAACCCCGGCAGGATGTCGTCGTCGGTGAGCGTAGCCGTCTTGAGCAAGAAGCGCGGCGGCGCATCTTCTGAGTAAACATGAATGGTGCGCTTCTGCGGATAGACGCACCACACGCTGCGAGCACCGCCTGCGAGGTAATCCTGCACCTTCTCCGCAATGTCCGCAGCGGAATCTGAGGGGCTGATCACTTCAATCACCAGCCAGGGCACGGCCGGGAAGTAGCCCTGCCCGTCCCAATTGACCTGCGCCCACTGCTCTGCGGGCACATACACACAGTCGGCGCCGCGAATCTGGTTTGGGTCGTCGGGAAGAGAAAACTGCAGGCCAAACTCGCCGCCCGCCAGGAAGCCGACCAGGCGATCCTGGGCCCCAAAACCATGCTCCAGCTGCCATCCGAGAGCGCGGGCTCGATCGTCAAGATAGCTGCCAATAAGCCTTTGGAGGATGGCTTCGATCTTGCCGTGAACGCCACTTGGTGGCGGCATGCTGCGCACCTCTCCCCGCACAAACTCGTGCCGGTTGCCATCTTCCGGCATCGCCAGAAACTCCTCGATACCCGTCGTTCGTGGCACCGCGCTCATGGTCCAACCTCCGCGTGGCTACGATGGGATTGTACTTCATTTCTGGCAATGCTCAGCGCCGTCAGGATGGGTGCCTGGTCAGCTCTCGTACGCGGGCAGTGGCCGGCGTAGCGGCTTGTCCTGGCGATAGCCCAGAGCGTACTCCGCCTGCAGCAGCGTCTGAATCTGGCTGGTGCCCTCGTAGATCTGCGCCCCCTTGGCGTTGCGCAGGAAGCGCGCGACGGGATAGTCGTCGGAGTAGCCGTACGCGCCGTGGATCTGCACGGCATCGGCGGCCGCCTGAAAGCTGGCATCGGTGGCAAACCACTTGGCCAGGGCTGTTTCTCGCGTGCAGCGCACGCCCTGATTCTTCATCCAGGCGGCGCGCAGCACCAGCAGCCGACTTGCATCGTAGCTGGACACCATCTTGGCGATCAGCTGCTGCACCAGCTGGTGCCTGCCGATCGGCTCGCCAAATGTGCGGCGCTCCTTGGCATAGCGCACGCTGGCATCCAGACAGGCCCGGATCAGCCCGGTGGCCCCGGCTCCGACCGTCAACCGGCCGTTGTCCAGGCAGCTCATGGCGATCTTGAAGCCCTCGCCCTCTTCGCCCAGCAGGTTGGTCCGCGGCACCCGCACGTCGTGCATGGCGAAGCCGCCGGTATTGCCTGCGCGAATGCCGGCCTTGTTGTGGAGAGTGTAGCTGATGAACCCCGCGCCGGCCTCGTGGCGATCGAGAATGAAGGCGGAGATGCCGCGGTGCTTCTTCTCCTTGTCGGTAGAGGCGAAGACGAGGAAGGTGTCGGCGACGTCGGCGGCCGAGACCCAGATCTTCTCGCCGTTGAGGATATAGCCGTCGCCGTCGCGGCGCGCCGAGGCATTCATGCCGGCCACGTCCGACCCGGCTTCGGGTCCGGTGAGGCCGAAGGCGCCGAAGCGCTCGCCTCGCGCCAGCGGCACCAGGAACTGCTGCCGCTGCGCCTCGGTACCCCACTGGTAGATGCCGCCGCTACACAGGCCGAGATGCACGGACACGATCACCCGCAGCGAGGTGTCGACGTACTCCAGCTCCTCGCACGCCAGGGCTAGGCTAATGTAGTCCATGCCCGCGCCCCCATAGCGTTCGGGCCAGCAGATGCCTGTGATCCCAATCCCGGCCAGCTTGGCGAACGTGCCGGGATCGTAACGCTGCGCGCGGTCCTGCTCCTGGATGGTGGCCGCCAGCTCGCGCGCCGCGAACTCGCGCACAGTCTGCACCAGGCTCTTCTGCTCGCCGGTGAGGTCGAAGCCGATCATCAACGTCCTCCAGCAGTCCTGGGATAGAGTGTTCTAGCCGACGCTATTCCACTTGCTCCAGCTCCTGGGACCGCGAGCATCGTGCTCGCCCTCGGCCCACCGCCGACCCGCTACCCCTCGAGCTCTGGGCGCAACTGGTCCCGGAAGAGCTCCGCCACTGCGTAGGAGAAGCCGGGAACCACGTCCTCGCCATCCAGCGTGTCACGCACGCCGAGTACTCGCTCCGCCCCGGTCAGCACCGCTGCACGCCACACGTCAACGTGCTTGCTCTGGGGCCAGATAACCCAAACCAACCGGGTGCCCGCACGCAGATACCGCCGCGCCTTCGCTGCCATTGCATCGGCCGATTGTTCTGGCGACACTACTTCAACCGCCAGGTCGGGCGCGAAGGGGAGGGGCTTGTTCTCATCCGAGATCTGGGCCAGGTGCTCAATGCTGTAGTAGGCGGCATCGGGGATGAGACCTGTCTCGCCGCCAGGAAATCGATAGACCCCATCGGCGCCGGTGACAGCACCGAGACGGTGCTCGCTGGCGTAGGCGTCAAGCCTGCCGCCTATACGGATCCCTAGGCGCGCTGCCCTGTCGCCACTTCCAGCCATACGTACCAGCACCCCTTCCACTACCTCGTACACGTACTCATCGTTGGGCAGCTCTAGCAGTATGTCGACCGTTACCGGGCCGTAGCCAGGCACCACCTTGGCCCACGGAGCAGGGGAGCGGAAAGGGGAGACGTACGCAGGTGTGACCATCGGCACACCTCCTTCTACGTACACCATCATAGCACACCGGCCTCTGGGCCTATGTCGAAGATCCGCACGCGCTGACATGGCCACGGCCCCCCTATACTTACTTAGTGCATCTTCAGCCGGCATGCTTTGCAGTCCGCGGACCGCACCCGGCCGCGGCTGGCGCCGTTCCTGCCCTCTGAAGGCTCGACACCATCAAACAAGGCCGCCTGAAAAAGCACTAGGGAGAAAAGGAGCAGCACCATGACCTCATTTCCTGAAGGATTCTACTGGGGCACGGCCACGGCGTCCTTTCAGATCGAAGGCGCGACGCGCGAGGAAGGTCGCGGCGAATCCATCTGGGACCGTTTTGCCGCCACGCCCGGCATGATCAAGACGGGTGAGACCGGCGATCCGGCATGCGATTCCTACCACCGCTATCTCGAAGATGTCGCCCTCATGTGCGAGCTCGGCCTGAACGCCTACCGCCTCTCTACCGCGTGGCCGCGCATTATCCCCGACGGCACCGGCCCGATAAACCAGGCCGGCCTCGACTACTATGACCGCCTCGTGGATGCCCTGCTCAACGCGAGCATCGTGCCGTTTGTCACGCTCTACCACTGGGACCTGCCCCAAGCGCTGCAGGATCGGGGCGGCTGGGCGAGCCGGGCTACTATAGACGCCTACGTGCGCTACGTAGATACGGTGGTCTCGCGCCTGGGAGACCGGGTCAAGCATTGGATGACGCACAACGAGCCCGCGTGCACCGCCTTCCTGGGCCACGAGTCTGGCCAGCACGCCCCCGGACTGCACGACCGCGCCTTGGCCTTGCAGGTGGCGCACCACCTACTGGTCTCCCACGGCGCCGCCGTGCCGGTGATCCGCGAGCGGTGCCCCGGCGCTCAGGTGGGCATCGCGCTGAACCTCTACCCCGCCTATGCCGCTACCGACACTGATGCGGATAGCGCCGCCGCGCGCCTCGCCTCCGCCAGGCAAAATCGCTGGTTTCTGGACCCGCTCGCGGGCCGCGCGTATCCCCAAGTGGCCGTGGACTACTATGGCGACGCCATGCCGCTTACCCAGCCGGAGGACTTTGCTACAATCGCCGCGCCGCTGGACTTCCTGGGCGTGAACTACTACTCGCGCATAGTGTGCCACGATCCGGCCGGCGGCGACGGCCACCGCGTGCTCCACCAGCGCGATGCTGCCAGGGTGACCGAGCGCGACTGGGAGGTCTACCCGCAGGGTCTCCTGGATCTGCTCACCTGGCTGGCCAGGGAGTATGCCTTTCCGCGGTTGTTCATCACGGAGAACGGCGCCGCCTACGCCGATGTCGTCACCGCGGACGGCAGCGTGCACGACGCGCAGCGGCAGGCCTACCTCAGCGAACACCTGGCCATGGCCCTCCAGGCGATCGCGGCCGGTGTGCCCTTGCGCGGCTACTTCTGCTGGAGCCTCATGGACAACTTCGAGTGGGCGTTCGGCACCAGCAGCCGCTTCGGCCTGTGCTACACGGACTTCGCCACGCAGCAGCGCCTCGTCAAAGATAGCGGGCGTTGGTTCGGCCAGGTTGCCCGCGCTAACGCGCTCACCGTCAAGAGCTGACATGACTACAGAACTCCAGATCAACGGCGCCACCGTGCAGCTGCTGCAAGGCAACATCGCCGCAGTCACGGCCGATGCCATTGTCAACGCCGCCAATAGCGGCCTGGCCGGCGGCGGGGGCGTCGACGGCGCCATCCACCGCGCCGGCGGCCCCGCGATCATGCAGGAGTGCCGGCGCATCGGCCACTGCCCCACCGGCAGCGCGGTGATCACCGGCGCTGGGGCGCTGGCGGCGCGCTACGTCATCCACGCCGTGGCGCCGGTGTATCGCGACGGCGTCAGCGGCGAGCCTGCCCTGCTGCGCGGTGCCTACGCCGCCAGCCTGCGCTTGGCCGACGCGCATGGCCTGACCAGCATTGCCTTCCCCTCGCTTGGCACCGGCGCCTACCGCTACCCGGTGCGCGATGCCGCGACGATTGCGCTCGGCACCATCAGCGCCCACCTGCAAGGCGCTACTACCCTGCGCGACGTGCGTGTGGTGCTGTTCTCCGGCAGTGACCTGGGCACCTACGCCGAAGTGCTGGCGACACTTGGTCCGCCTACTGGCGCACTCTAGGGCCTTTCTGAGAAACTACTAGTGGTCTGCAGCAGCTCGAGTTGCTCTGGAAGCGCCTGAATCCGGGCGTGAGTCCAGTTCGTAGTAGTAGGTAGCAGGTGGGTGGACCACCCAACCGGAGCTGCCCGTAAGGTCGGTGTCCGTGCAGTATGCTGAAGCGCCGGACGACGTGCTCATGGCCGGGGTTCGGCGGGGAGATAGTCGCGCGATCGCCACACTGTACGATCGCTACAGTAATCTGGTGTTCTCGCTGGGATTGCGTATGCTCGGCAATAGAGAGAGTACGGAAGAGCTGGTGCAAGAGGTGTTCCTGCGGGCATGGCGCCAGGCCGGTACCTACCAGCCCGCCTTGGGCCGGCTCTCCAACTGGCTGCTCGGCATTACCCGCAATCTTGCAGTGGATGAGCTGCGCCGGCGAGGCGCCAGGCCGCAGCGATCGGAAGGGGATCCGGAAGAGCAGCTGGCACACATCGCCTCGGCGACCACCGACGACCCTGCCGAGCAGGTGGCAATCGGTTCGCGGCGCGAGGAAATACGCCGCGCGCTCGATAGCCTTCCGCCGCCACAGCGCCAGGTGATCGAGCTGGCGTACTATAGCGGATTGACTCAGGCGGAAATTGCCGCGCAGCTGGGGGATCCCTTGGGCACCGTGAAGACGCGGATGCGTTTGGCATCCCATAAACTGCGCGAGCTGTTACGCGAAATGGATCAGGTATCCCCATCGGGGGTCGTTGAGGATAAATGACCGAGAAGCATTGCCCCGATCTCCTGGCAGGCTACTGCTTGGATGCATTGGACCCGGCCGAACGGGACCAGGCCGCCGCGCACGTGGCCGGATGCCCGGATTGCAGCCAGGAAGCGGCGACGCTGGCGAATTGCCTGCACGCGACCCTCGGGCACGAGTGCCTGCCCGTCTCGCCCAGCCCGTTGGCACGCACGCGGTTCCTGGCGCGCTTAGCGCTGGAACTGGCGCCTGAGGACGTGCGGCCGGTCGCACCGGTGATTGTGCAGACGCCGGTACGGCCGCTGCGCCAGTTGTTCGTGCCTCGCTGGTTGTTTGCCGTCGCGGCGGTGCCGGCCTTCGCCGCGCTGCTGTTTGCCGTTGGCTGGCTCGGCATGAAGCACCAGTACGACGACCAGCACGCGAATTTGCTGGCGGACGCGCTCCGCGCGCCGCACGCGGCGATGGTGCTGCAAGGCCCAGCGGTGCAGCACGGCATGACGGGCGAGGTGATCGTGCCCACAAGCGCGAATGGGGGCTTGCTCATCGTCGCCGGCCTGAGTCACAATGTATCTAGCCACATGGGCTACGTGTGCTGGCTCGAGAAAGCCGGCCATTGGAGTCTCTGGGGTCCGCTAACGCCGGACGGAAGCGGCTTGGCGATGTTCGTGATGAACGGCGCCATGGATCCGCATCATGCCAGTGCCCTGGAGATCACGCTCGAACATACTGACCGGCCTATGGCTAACCCTACAGGTGCTATGCTGCTGGGTACGGTGCTCTAGCGTGGTACTAGGTCGGTTTGCCGGATTGGTCGAGCCGTAAGGTCGATGCCTGACCAGCGGGGGCAGGCGCAAGCTAGCCGTATGTAGGGTTGTATAGAGCAAAGTCTACATTGCACGAAGGAGGCTAACGTTGGCAGCGTCGAGTGGCCGCGGCTTCGCGTCGATGGATACCGAGAAGCAGCGGGAGATCGCGCGTGAGGGCGGCAAGGCTGCGCACCAGAAGGGCACAGCCCACAAGTTCACGCCGGAAGAGGCGCGGGAGGCCGGCCGCAAGGGCGGCGCGACCGTGAGTGCCGATCGGGACCACATGGCCGACATAGGCCGCAAGGGTGGCGAGACCGTCAGCGAAGATCGCGAGCACATGGCGGATATAGGCGCCGAGGGCGGGCGAGCCTCGCACGGCTCCTAATCCTGGTTCCGGTCACCTACCTGGAGGCGCGAGCATCCGGCTCGCCCATCGGCAGCGCGTGGCTGCGGCATTTCCAGAAGCGCGGCCGTCGCTCCTGCTTCTGCGTGGCCGTCGGCGGTCTGCTGCACGGCACGATCCTGCCGAGCAGAGATGGCGGGGCACCATGCTCGATCTACTCCTCCGGCTTCGACAACGTGCCGAGCGAGGAGGCCCCCTACACTGCTGCTATCGTGCGCTGCGTTAGGCGCGACCAGCCCAAGGCTGCCTGCGGCAAGCACCTTCGCGCGCTGCCACAACATGGCCCCCGCACCGCGCGCCAGTCCGAGCGGATGCAGCCCGATCGGCCAATCTCTCGTCAGAAGCGCTCGCTTCGCTACAATAAGGCCGAGGTGCTGCAGGGTGACCTGATTTCGGCGCACCGATCAGTGGCGATACGAGTAGTCTGGGTGAGCACGCAACGTATTGAAAGGATGAGCACGTGAACTGGTTTCGTAACCTGCGCATGACGCCAAAACTCGTCGGAAGCTTCATCCTCATCGCGCTGCTGGCCGGTATTGTAGCCGGCGCCGGCTATCTAGGGTTGCGATCCCAAAACGCCGAAGTCACGCGCATCACCACCACTTCAGAACCCAAGATTGCAGCCCTGCTCAGCACCCAGCGCGACATGAATGCAAGCCTGCGCTACACCCGTGGCGCCATTCTTGCTACTAGCAGCGCGCTAGATAGCCAGCGAGTGGACAAAGCAGTTGCCGCGCGTGCACAGATGCTTCAAGAGTGGCAGTCATTGCAGCGGCTGCCCGCCGACGACGCGCAGCAGCGAACCATGGCCACTGTCGTCGCATCGATGCTCCGGCAGTGGGCAGCCTTCGAGGACCAGATCGGCCGGCTAGCCCTTGCGCATTCCACCGCGGCAACGTCCCAGGCGATCGCTCTGTCGGACGGACCGGAGTACGCGCTCAATACCACGCTCACCACGGATCTCAACACGCTACTTGCCGGTTACCAGCGATACCTGCGCAACTCCGTAAACAACACCAGTACGGCGTACTCCGCGGCTAGCGCCGGGTTGCTCGCAGCTTTACTGGTTGCGCTGTTTCTGGCCGTCGGTCTCGGCTGGTTCCTGGCGCGTTCCATCGCGCAACCGCTAGCCGATGTGCAGCGCGCCGCCAAGAGTGCGGCAGACCTTGGCATGGAGGACTTGGTCAACGGTTGCACGGCGCTCTCCGAAGGCAGGCTGGATGTGCGGTTGCGCCCACGCGTGGCGCCTCCCACCTACAACAGCAAGGATGAGATCGGCGAGACTGCGGAGGCAGTGCGAGTGATCTGCACCAAAGCGCGCGCCGCACTGGAGGCGTATGAGACGGCTCGCGCCGAGCTGGCCATGGTGATTGGCCAGGTCGGCCATTCCTCCGACCGGGTGCACGGTGGCTCCGTGCAACTGGCTGAGGCTAGCCAGCAGGTGGGGCAAGCTAGCGCACAGATTGCACGCGCCATCGAGGAGGTGGCGCGTGGCGCAGGGGAGCAAAGTACGGACACCGCGCTGGCGATCGCGCAGATGGCAACCCTCGGCGCGGTGGTGCAGCAGGTAGCAAACGGCGCGGAGGCTCAGAGCGCGGCCATAGCATACACGCAACAGGCCATAGGTCAGTTGCGCGAGGCCCTGAGCGATACTACCCGCAGCGTCGAAGCAGTCACTAGCGCCGCCGGCCGCGCCGCCGGCACCGCCAGGAACGGCGGCGCGGCGGTCGCCCAGACGATCAGCAGCATCGACAGCGTGCGCGCGGCGGTGGGCCAGAGTGCCGATCAGGTAACAGCTTTGGGCCAGCGGAGCCAGGAGATCGGCCAGATCGTGGCAGCCATCGACGACATCGCCTCCCAGACCAACCTGCTGGCGCTGAACGCGGCGATCGAGGCGGCGCGCGCCGGGGAGCACGGCCGGGGCTTCACCGTGGTGGCAGCGGAGGTGCGTAAGCTGGCGGAGCGCGCGAGCAGCGAGACCAAGGAGATTACCAGGCGCATAGCCGCTATCCAGCGGCAGGTGGCCGAGGTGGTGCAGGCGATGGCGGTGGGCAGCAGCGAGGTCGAGAAGAGCGCGGCGCTGGGTCGGCAGGCGGAACAGGCGCTGGCGGGCATCCTGGGGGTGGTGGAAGAGACGAACGCCCAGGCAGCAGCGATCACCGCGGCCGTGAGCCGGATGGCGACGGGCGTAATGGCGGTAGATACGGCATCTGAGCAAGTCGCCTCGATTGCCAGGGAGACGGCGCAAGCAGCGGGCCAGATGCGTGAAGGCGCGTTGCAAGTGCAGGCGTCGGTCGAAAACATCGCCGCAGTGAGCGAGGAAACGGCAGCAGGGGCAGAGCAGGTGAGCGCTTCCGCGGAGGAGCAAAGCGCAAGCGTGGAAGAGATGAGCGCGGGCGCCTATGAACTTGCTTCGCTGGCCACGGGTCTGAGGGAACTGATGGCGCACTTCACCCTGGAGGCGAGCAGCGTCTGATCGCGGCACCAGGGCTCACGCCGATTACTGAAAGTGCCATGAGGCGCGGGACTCAGTGCTTCCTCGTCGAAAGCATGCCATCCTACCATCCGGCTCACGGCCGCGGTGAGCGATGCTTCGAGCACCGGTAGTGCCAGACGATGCGCCTTGCCAGCCACCTTGAACACCAGCCTCATCCGCAGTATACTAGTACTTATGTACTAGTATCTAGGAAGGAAGGTGCCGCTATGCTTGCCACGCTCGACCCGTTCACCCCCGACCCCATCACCCTGCGCAACCGCGCGAATGCCCAGCACTCCACCGGCCCCCGCAGTCCCGAGGGCAAAGCCATCGTCAGCCGCAACGCCACGAAGCACGGACTGCTCAGCAACGCCATCATCGCCACCGCCTTCGAGCAGCAGGCCGACTGGGAAGCCCACCTCGCGGACTTCCTCGATCTCCTCGATCCCCGCGATCACCCCGAGCACGTCCTGGCCGAGCACATCGCGTTCCTCCACTGGCGCCGCGCCCGCCTCGACCGCTACGAAACCGCGGCGATCAATGCCCAGTTCCAAGCCTTCGAGGACAGCCTGCAACAGCAAGAGGCTCCCACCACCGCTGCCTCACCGGCCGCCCCGGCCGGCTCGCTCGGCCAGCCCGCCACTACCAACCCTCAGCCCAAGAAGCTTACCGAGCAGCAGATCGCCGCGCGGCGCGCCCTCTGCGAGCTGCCCGAACCTAAAACCATGGACCGCATCATGCGCTACGAGAACCAGATCGCCAAAGACCTCGAGCGCACGCAGTGCCGGCTCGACCAGCTCAAAGCCACCCGCGCCCAGCGCCAGCACGCGCTCGCCCAACGTCGCTCCCAGGCTGCCTATCGTTCCGGCACGGACCCCGACCTCGAGCCCGACACCCTCATGCTGGAAGATCCTCGCCTGGGCCGGCCGGTACGCCCGGCCGATGAGCCGATCGCACCCTGCGACGACGATCAGCCCATCGCTGCCGCCACCGATGACGCTTCCGCCCCACCCGCTGACGCTGCGACGGTCCCAGCCGCTGCTTCCACACCTAACGCTGCCGCTGCCGGCGCCACGGCCCTGCGTGCGAAACAAAGCCAGACTGCCCCCGGCGCCGGGCGACCAGCCTCCCGCCGGCATACCGCGAAACGCGCGCGACAGCGCCATAAATAGCTGCATGCGGGCGCAACGGCCGGCGTGAAGCCGGGATCTCGATCGACACGCACGTCCGAAAACCGCCAGTCAGGGGGTCGTATCTGGGCTACACTCAAATCATGAGCGCATGCTCCTCGCCGGAGCAGCGAGCGGTCCAGATTGCCCGCAAGGCGGTGTACGATGCACCTCGAGTTCGATTCTTGCTACCGGGCCGTGTGTAGCCGCGACCCCCGGTTCGACGGCCGCTTCTTCACTGCCGTCACCACCACCGGCATCTACTGCCGCCCGATTTGTCCGGCGCAGACGCCAAAGGCTACGAATGTGCGCTTCTATGCCTGCGCCGCCGCGGCCGAAGCCGCCGGCTTCCGCGCCTGCCGCCGCTGCCGCCCCGAGGCCAGCCCAGGCTCGCCCGATTGGAACGTGCGGGCCGATCTCGTGGCGCGCGCACTCCGCCTCATCGCCGAGGGCGTCGCCGATACCGGCGGCATTGGCGGACTGGCGCGCTGCCTGGCAGTCAGCCCACGGCATCTGCACCGTGAGCTGGTGGCCGAGGTAGGCGCTGGCCCACTCGCGCTCGCGCGCACCAGACGCGCGCAGACTGCCCGCTTGCTGATCGATCAGACGGCGCTGCCCCTCACGAGCGTGGCGTTCACCGCCGGATTCGATAGCATCCGGCAGTTCAACGACACGATGCGCGCCTCGTTCGGCTGCACGCCAACTGAGCTGCGCCGGCAAGCGCGACCGCTGCCGGCGGGCGCCGGCGAAGTCGTGCTACGCCTGCGCTACCGCCCGCCGTTCGCCGCGGAGGCGCTGCTCGCGTTCCTCGGCGCTCGCGCCATCCCAGGGGTGGAAGCCGTGGAGGGTGGCATCTACAGGAGGACGCTGGCACTGCCCCGCACGCGCGGCATCGTCAGCCTGGAGCCGCAGCCCAAGGCCGATACCGTGATCCTGCGGCTCCGCTTCGACGATCTCACGGACCTGCCGCTCCTCGTGCAGCGCAGCCGGCAACTCTTCGATCTCGACGCCGATCCCGCGGCGATCGGCTCATTGCTCGGCGCCGATCCGCTGCTCGGCCCGCTCGTCGCCACGCAGCCGGGCCTGCGCATCCCCGGCTGCATGGATGGGTTCGAGATGGCAGCGCGCGCCATCCTGGGCCAGCAGATTTCCGTCGCCGGCGCGCGCACGTTGCTGGCAGGACTGGTGCAGCGGCTGGGCGAGCCGCTGGCCACGCCCCAAGGCGCGCTCACCCACTGGTTTCCCACGGCTCAGGCAGTGGCAGACGGCGACCTGCAGGGACTCGGCCTCCCAAGAGCACGTCTGGCAAGCCTGCAGGCGCTGGCACACGCGGTGTGCGCGGGCGACCTTCTGCTCGACCACACCGCGGATCGCGCGGCCACCAGCGCGCGGTTACTGGCGCTGCCGGGCATAGGACCGTGGACGGCCTCCTACATCGCCCTACGCGCTCTGGGCGATCCCGATGCGTTTCCCGCGGCCGATCTGGCCCTACGCCACGCGCTAGAGCGGCTGGGGAGAGCGGGGGATGCCAAGAGCAACACAGCCCTGGCTGAAGCCTGGCGCCCTTGGCGCGGCTATGCAACCCTACATCTCTGGAACAGTCTCAAGAACGGAGGAAAATCGTGACACTCTATAGCACCACCCTGGCTACGCCCATCGGCCCGTTCACCATGCTGGCAGGCGATGATGGCGTACATGCTGCCGATTTCACCGGCTGTGCCGAGGACCTGCGCCCACGCTTGGACCATGAGCACAGGGCCAGCGGCATCCGCGCCGCCGCCGATCTCGCCGAGTATTCTCGCGCGGTCGCCGCGTATTTCAGCGGCGATCTGGCCGCTATCGACGGGATTCCCGTGGTGCAGCACGGCACGCCCTACCTGCTTGCCGCGTGGCGAGCGCTCCGGGAGATCCCGGCAGGCACGTCGATCACCTACCGCGAGCTGGCCACTCGGCTGGGCAATGCGGCAGCAGCCCGCGCCGCCGGCTCGGCCTGCGGGCGGAATACGGTGGCGCTGATCGTGCCCTGCCACCGTGTGTTGCGCTCCGGTGGCGCGCTGGGCGGCTACGCCTCAGGGTTGCCGCACAAGCGTTGGCTGCTGGCACACGAGGCGCAGGGCGGGTAGCTACGAAACCGAAAGCCCACGCCCGGGAGCGCACTTCCAGTCACTGAGCACCGCCGGTGGCCAGTCGGGGAACTCAGGCGCGGGGTACGCCCTGGCGCACGAGCCGCGCGAACGTCGCCATGTCCTCGGCATCCAGCGCTGCATCCAACAGTACCTCCAGTTGCTGCACATCTTGCTGGGCG
>Ga0187876_1000342_pt1 | contig 50074 bp, 47 predicted proteins | sample June2016WEW_17_4_FD_133000 | JGI IMG/M metagenome (GOLD analysis project Ga0187876, IMG submission 133000) | Peatland microbial communities from SPRUCE experiment site at the Marcell Experimental Forest, Minnesota, USA - June2016WEW_17_40 | ecosystem: Environmental > Terrestrial > Soil >... | reverse complement strand
TCCAGCCCAAGGGGGACCCCGCATGCCGTTCACGGGCGCCGGAAGTTCAGTACCACCTGAGTGCAACGCTTGTTGGCCAACAAGTAAGGACTAGCAGCGGTGCCTGGCGCCACAGTCCCAATTACAGTATGCCGGGTGTGTCAAGGGATTTTGGATGGTAGGTGTGGGCTAAGTTATTGAGTTAGTGGGAGAGTGGAGTGGTGATTGGGGTTGTCACCGGCACGAGGGAGGCGCGGGCCGGGCATGCCCGGCCCCTACGGGGGAAAGGCGGCCGGGCTCGCGCCCGGCTTGGCAGGTCGGGGACCTGCACCACTCTGCTATTCTCGGAATTTGCGCAAGGCTGATCTCACTTTCCCCGATGCTCCCCGTTGGCTGAATGCGGTGCTGCTGGCGTTGGCGGGGCTGTTCTTGCTGGGGCTGTTTTCGACTGAGCTGGCGGATACGGATGCGTGGTGGCACCTGGCGTCGGGGCGGTACATCGCCCAGATGCACCGGCTACCGACGCCGGACCCGTTTGCATACACGACCGCGGTCGCGCGGGATGTTTACCCCGGCGAGGCGGCCACTCGCCGCTTCAACCTGACGCACGAGTGGCTGGCGCAACTCTCGATGTACGGCTTCGAAGTAGCGGGCGGGATGGGCGCGGTGGTTTTGTGGAAGGCCCTGCTGCTGACGCTGCTGTGCGCAGCGGTCGGCTGGACAGCGGCGCGGCGCACCGGTTCGCTGCTTTGGGGCGTGGCGGCGGCGCTGGGGGCGGCGGCGCTGGCAATCGAATTTGCGCACGATCGGCCGAGCATCCTGAGCTACGTTTTCCCGGCGGTGTTCCTGGCGATCTGCGAGCGCGGGCGCCGGCTGTGGCTGCTGCCGGCGCTGTCTCTGGTTTGGGCGAACTGCCACGGCGGCTTCTTTGTGGGATGGGTCACAGTGGGCGCGTACACGGCCGAAGCGCTGCTGCGGCGGGCGGCAGACGGGCGGCGCTGGCTGGTGACGAGCCTGGCCACGATTGCGATTTCGGGCGCGAATCCCAACGGCTTCGGCGCGCTCGAGGCTGTGTTGCGCTACCGGCATAGCCCGCTGCAGGCGTCGCTGATGGAATGGATGCCGGCGAGCTTGTGGGGGTCGCCATATGCGTTCGACCTGCTGCTGTACGGGGCGGCGCTGGCGATGATACTTTCGTGGCGGCGCGTGCGGCCAGCCGATTGGCTGCTGGCCGGCGCGTTCACGGCGGCGTCGCTGGCGGCATTCCGCAATGAAATGCTGATTGGCGTGCTGGCGCCCATCCTGATCGCGGACTATTTTCCCTGGAAGCGCCGCCTGCCCCGCGCGGCGCATTACGTGGTGGCGGCGGCCCTTGCGGCAGGGATGGTTTGGGGCGCCGGCACGGGGCGCTTCTTTCAGTTGCGGGCGGCGGAGTGGCGCTTCCCGGTGGAAGCCGCGCGGTTTCTGCGCGAGTACGGCATTCGCGGGCCGCTGTTCAATACCTATGAATACGGCGGCTACCTGATCTGGCAAGGTGAGCGGGTGTTCATCGACGGCCGGGCGTTGAGCGAGCAGGTGTTTCAGGACTATCGCGTGATTCTGGGCTCACCGCCGGGCGATGCGGCGCGCGAAGAGACGCTCGAACGTTACGGCGTTACGGCGATCCTGGTGAACGGCTTCGAATACAACTCGGGGGTACTGTATCCGCTGGTGCCGGCGCTGACGATGGAGCCGGGCTGGCACCTGATCTACGAGGATCCGCAAGCGATGATTTTCGTGCGCACTCCGCCGCCGGGCGTGGCCGCACTGCCGGCCGGGCAGGTGGATTTGCATCTGGAAAATGAATGCCGGCTGCACGTGGAGCGCGATCCGGAGTTTTCCTTGTGCGCGCGCACGCTGGCGAATTTGTACCTGCGGGTGGGCGACCGGGAGCGGGCGCGGCGCTGGCTGAAGTTTTACCTGGACCATCCGTATGGCGACGACCCGGAGGCGCGGCGGGCGTACGTACAGCTTTTCGAGCGATAGCGCGGCGATTACAAGATGGGTTAGTACAGAACCCGCGTCCGGATGGTGCCGTCCACCTGCTCCAGCCCGCGGCGCAGCGCCAGGGTTTGCGCGCGGTTTTTCACTTCCACGTCGATGACTACGTAACCGATCTGCATGTTGGTCTGCAAGTATTGGCCGGCGACGTTGACGTGCAGCGCCGAAAAGACGGCGTTGATGCCGCTCAGCACGCCGGGCTGGTTGCGGTGAACGTGCAGCAGGCGGTGCAAACCGGGGTGCTCGGGGAGGGCGACCTGCGGAAAGTTGACGGCGCTGAGGGTCGAGCCGTTGTCGCTGTACTTGATCAGCTTGCCGGCGACTTCGAGGCCGATGCTCTCCTGCGCTTCTTCGGTGGAACCGCCGATGTGGGGCGTGAGCAGCACGTTATCGAACTCGCGCAGCGGCGAGAGGAACTCTTCGGCCGCGCCCTTCGGCTCTTTTGGGAATACATCGATCGCGGCGCCGCCCAGGTGGCCGCTCCGCAGCGCTCCGGCAAGGGCTTCGATATCGACCACCGTGCCGCGCGAGGCGTTGACGAGATGGGCGCCGGGCCTTATGCGCGCCAGCTCGGCGGCGCCGATCATGCCGGCGGTCTGCGGCGTTTCCGGAACGTGCAGCGTTACCACGTCGGCGGCCTTCAGCAAGGCGTCGAGCGACGGCATGGGCCGTGCGTTGCCCATGGCGAGCTTGGTTTCAATGTCGAAAAAGATCACCTGCATGCCGAGCGCTTCGGCCAGCACGCTCAACTGTGAGCCGATGTGGCCGTAGCCGACGATGCCGAGCGTGCGTCCGCGCGCTTCGTGCGCGCCGGTGGCCGTCTTCAACCATTGGCCGCGCCGGGCTGCGCCGCCGCGGCGGGGGATGCCGCGCAGCAGCAGGACGGTCTCCGCCAGCACCAACTCGGCGACGCTGCGCGTGTTGGAAAACGGCGCGTTGAAGACCGGGATGCCGCGCGCCTGCGCCGCATCCAGATCCACCTGGTTAGTGCCGATGCAGAAACAGCCCACGCCCACCATGCGCGGCGCGCGATCGAAGAAGTGCTGCGGCAACTGGGTGCCGGAGCGAATGCCAATGAAATAGGCGTCGCCAGCCGCCGCCAGCAGGTCGGTTCCGGCCAGCGGCTTGGCGTGGCATTCGATGTTGGTGTAGCCGCTGCGGCGGAAGGCCTCCACCGCGCTCGGGTGAATGTTTTCGAGCAGCAGAATCCTGATTTTGTTTTTGTCGAGGGAAGTGGCGCTCATGCGGACGGTCACCTTTCATGATACAGGCGCAGCGGGCGAGCGATACTGATAGGGAATGACCGATCCTCTGCCGGCGTTCGAAATGGCCGTGGCGGTTGAGCCGGGCGATATCGACGCGCTGGGCCACGTCAACAACGTGACTTACTTGCGCTGGGTGCAGGATGTGGCAGTTGCCCACTGGACGGCTTTTGCGACGGCCGCCGACCAGGCGAACCGGGCCTGGGTGGTGCTGCGGCACGAGATCGATTACAAGCAACCGGCGCACCTGGGCGACCAAATCATCGCCCGCACGTGGGTGGGACACGCGACCCGCCTCCGGTTTGAGCGACACACCGAATTGTTGCGGGCCTCGGACCGCGCGGTTCTGGCGAAGGCGTTGACGCTATGGTGCCCGATCGACCCGGCGACCGGCAAGCCGGCCAGCGTCAGCGCGGAAGTGCGGGCGCGATTTTCGGTGCCACCGGCAGAGGCCGCGCGGTAGCCACGGCCCGGCCGGGCGTTGCCCGGCTCTGGAGTTTCTACATTTAAGCCGGGAGTTCTCTGCGGTGGCCCACTTCTTTCTTTTGTCAGCCGCCTCTTCCCGTACCTGGGTGGCATTGTCAAGGAGCGAAAGGGTGTTCCACTGATCCTCAACGGCCCGAATCTTACGCCCCGTTCCGGGGCTGGCGATGGTAACACGGCGATTCCGCACGGCTCACGCCGTGGGCTACTGTCTTTCGCCCTTCGGGCTCGATTCTGGGCGAGAGAATGTAGAAACTCCAGGGGCAGGCTAAAAGCCGTGCCTTGATACAAAGCCTGGGAGTGAATCCTTGCGTACGCCTACGCTCGAGTTCATGCGAATTCATTAGGAATGGAGAGCTCCGCCATCATTGATCGAAGGCAGACCCGGTTGCGTGAGCCAAACTGTTCGATGAGTGGATGGGCGGCGATCTACTCGTTCGACGTCTTCGAACCGATTGGGGAGGGGTCGCTCCTCGTTACCCAGGTGGACATGGAAGAGAGCATGGAGGCGAAGGAGCCGAGGTTGACCCTCGCTAGCGATCAACTACACTCTTGTGCCCCTACGCCGTCTTATCCTTTGCGTAGCACAGGTCGTTTAATGCGCACTCGGGGCAGCGGGGGTTGCGGGCGACGCACAGGGCGCGGCCGTGCAGGATGATCTGGTGCGCAAACGAGATCCAGTGTTTCTGCGGAATGATCTTCATGAGGTCCTGTTCCACCTTCACCGGGTCGGTATTCTGCGTCAGGTCGAGCCGCTGCGCGATGCGGCCCACGTGCGTATCCACCACCACGCCGGCGGCGATGCCATAAGCGGTGCCCAGCACCACGTTGGCGGTTTTGCGCGCCGCTCCGGGAATGGTGAGCAGTTCTTCCATGGTCTTCGGCACCGCGCCGCCGAATGCGTCTACCACGCGTCGCGCGGCGCCGACAATCGATTTCGCTTTATTGTTGAAGAAGCCGGTGCTGCGAATGTCCTGGGCCAGCACCTCCGGGCGCACGGCGGCGAAATCGGCCGGCGTGGGGTACTTGGCGAACAGGCCGGGCGTGACCATATTGACGCGCTTGTCGGTGCATTGCGCCGAAAGGATGGTCGCCACCAGCAGTTCCCAGGGGCTGCGATGCACCAGGGCGCAGGTGGCGCCGGGGTACATGCGGTCCAGCCGGCGCAGAATTTCCTCCACCCGCGCGGCCCGCGCGGCTGCGTTGGGGGGCCGTTTCCCGTAAGCTCGTAGAGTACGATGCGCGCTCGCCTTCTTCTTGCCGCCGCCGCGCTGGCCGCCTTTGGCGCTTCCCTTTTTTCCGGTTTTCACTTTGACGATTATGCCATTTTTGACGACGCGCATACCGCCTCCACTTCCGGTTGGGGCGCCATCTTCGCGCTGCGACAGACCCGCCCGCTCACCTACCTCACGTTCTGGCTGAACCGCGCCCTGGGCGGCGAAAACCCGCTCGGGTATCACGCGGTCAACCTGGCGCTACACCTGGCCGCGGCTCTGCTCGCCTACCAATGCCTGTTGCGGCTGATGGACCGGCGCGCCGCCTGGCTGGGCGCGGCCCTGTTTGCTGTGCACCCGCTGCAGGCCGAGGCGGTCGATTACATCTGGGCACGCGCCATTGTGCTGGCAGCCGTCTTCGTGTTCGCGTCCCTGCTGGCATGGTTGGATGGCTGCTGCTGGCTAGCGGTCGGGCTGTTCGCACTCGCCCTACTGGCCAAGGAGGAATGCGCCGCGTTCCCGCTGGCGCTCTGGCTGCTCGACGCCGGTCTCATTGCAGGAGCCCGTCGGGAAATAACCAGTTCAACTGCCGGCACGGTCATCTCAGAACGCTATTTCAAGGCCGTCCGGCGCTTCACGCGCTGGGCCTCGCTCGGCGCCATGCTCGTGCTGTCGCTGGCCGCCGGCCTCCGCGTCATCTACGCCGCCGCGGTGACGCCAGGCACACAAGCGGGCACGCAGGCCGGCATCACGCCGTGGCATTACCTGCTGGCCGAAGGCACCGTGCTTTGGCGCTACCTGCAGCTGTTCACTATTCCTTACGGGTTCACGGTCGATCCCGAAATTCGCGTTCCTGCCGCCATGCTGGGCATCGCCGCGTGGCTGGCGTTCGCGGCTGCGCTGGCAGCACTGTGGCGATGGCGCCGCGATCTCGCCATCTGGCTGACCGCGGCGGCGCTTCTGCTGCTGCCCAGCTCCTCCATCTTCCCCGCAGCCGACCTGGCGGCAGATCGCAGAATGTATCTAGCTATGCTTCCCCTGTCAGCGGCGGCCGCGCTGGTTCTTGCCCGTCTGCGGTGGCGCGCGGTGGCGCCGCTCGTCATCTTCGCCCTGGTGGTGGTGAGCATCGGCCGGACCCAGGTGTGGGACAGCGACGAATCGTTGTGGCGCGAAGCTGTCCGCCGCGCGCCGGACAAAGTGCGGCCGCGAATCCAACTGTCCCGCAGGGTGGGAACCGCGGAAGCGCTGGAACTGCTGGCCGAGGCGCACCGCATCGCCCCGGATGACCCGGCCGTGGCAGCCGAAACCGGGCGCGTGCTGCTGGCCGCGGGGCGTCCGGCCGAAGCGCTGGCTCAATTCGGCCGCGCCCTGGCGCTCGCTCCGCGCGATGCCAACAACTACAACAACCGCGGCGTCGCGCTCCAGGCGCTGGGGCAAACCGAAGCCGCGCGCGCCGATTTTAAGCGCGCTCTCGAGCTCGATCCCGGCCTGGCCGCTGCGCGCGAGAATCTCAGGAAGTTGGCGCCGTGATCTGCACGTCGTTGGTCATGTTCTGCCAGTCGGGCAGCTCGTAAATCTTCTTACTGCCAACCAGCGGCTCGGTGAGCTCCTTCGAATCGAACCCCTTCAAATTGGTGGTGAACGCGAATGTGCCCTCCGCATCCTCTTCCGAGCCGCCGGTGCTGGCCCAGATGGTGACATTGCCGGCCAGGTGGTTGAAATCGGCGTCGGAGTGATTCGTCAGCACGAACTTCACCAGAATTTTTTCCTTGTTCTTCGGGTCTTCCAGGAAGCGCACGGCGGAAACTTCGATGAACTTCTGCACCGGATTGACCGCCGCGCCCGCTTTAGCCGCTGGACTTTCCACCGTCGAAGGCGGCCTGCCGTGGCGGCCACCGTGAAAATAGTTCACCGTCCAATAGACGCCCGCCACCACGCCGACGAACGCCAGCGCCGAGAGTATCGTGACCAGCCAGACCGGCAGCGCGTGCGTCCGCGGCGTGGCCGGATGACTTGGCTGCGAGAATGACGGCGGCACGGGTTCCGGCTCAATCGGCGGAGCCAATGGTGCGATCTCGGGCGGAGGCGGCGCTGCTACAGCCACTGACGCCGGCGGCTCCGCGCGGGGCTGCGCGGACGGAGGCGGCGATGCACCGGATGGCTTCCTGGTGCAGTCCGGACATTCGGTATAAGAGGGAGATACTTCGCGCCCGCATTGCGGGCAGATCCAGGTGAACATTCTTTGCTCGCCTTAATTCTACTGCAAACCAGTCGATACAATCCTCTCGCAGCCGTTCAGACGATGCCGGCAAAGGAATACAGGCGCCCCGCCGCCGCGCCGTCGCGACGAAAGGAGTGGAACTCATCCGCGCGGCATTTGGTGCAGAGGCCGGCAACGTAAATCCGCTGGACGCCGACGCCCGCCGCTTCCAGTTGGCGGCGCACCTCTTCCGCCAGGTCGATGTGGGCCCGCCCGTTCAGTCCAAACTGTGCTGCCACTTCCGCGCCCACTTCGTAGCAACACTTGCCGATCGCCGGCCCGATGGCAGCGTGCAGATCCCCGGCGCGGACGCCGAACTGCGTGCCCAGAGCCGCCACCGCGCGCTGCGCGATGCCCGCCACCGTACCGCGCCATCCGGCGTGAACCGCGGCCACCGCGCGATGGCGCGGGTCCACCAGCAGCAGGGGGACGCAATCGGCCGTCTTCACCGCCACTACCGCGCCCGGCGTATTTTCCAAAAGCGCATCGCCCGTTCCCAGCACGCCGCTGCGCCCGGCGGCGGCGACGCACTCCGCCGAATGGATTTGCTTGAGCGTAGCCAACCGCTTGAACCTCGCCGGTATATCCGCCTGCCGCGTGCCGAACCCGTGCAGCAGCCACGGCATGTCGTCCAGTTCGCTCACGCGGTAGAAGTGGTTGGAGTCAAGATAAAACATCGATCCTTGGGGAATCTCTCCCCCTATGATATAGTGAAATCACTATATTTGCCAATGTCCGATGAAACCGCTGTTAAAGCCGGTGGTCTGGGTCGGATCGAGCCGCAGGGATTTGCGGGCATTCCCCGGGCCGGTACAGGATCATGTGGGCTACGCCCTATATGTCGCCCAGCGGGGCGGCAAGCACCGGGACGCGAAGGTCCTGACCGGTTTCGGAGGGGCTGGAGTTGTTGAAGTCACCAAGGACCATCGTGGCGACACTTTTCGCGCGGTTTACACCCTGCGGTATGCCGGGTCCGTTTATGTGCTTCACGCCTTTCAGAAGAAATCGAAGAGCGGGCGAGAGACACCGAGCCGGGACATGGAACTGATCAGACAACGGCTGCGTGAGGCCGAGCAGATCGCAGAGGAGAGCAATCCATGAGCAACAAGAGTTACGAAACGGGGAGCCACAATGTCTTTAGAGACATTGGCGTGCCGAATGCCGAAGAGCACTTCGTCAAGGCGCAACTGGTTTTTAAGATTGACAAGATCATGAAAGAGCGCGGCATGAAGCAGGTGGATGCCGCCAGTCTGTTTGGCGTTCGTCAGCCCGATGTATCGAAGATGTTGCGAGGCGAATTCCGTCAATTCTCCGTCGAACGCCTTCTTCGCTTCCTCGTGGCGCTGAATCAGGATGTCGAAATCATCGTAAGGCCGCATCGCAGCCGAAACGACGCCCCGGCTTTGCATGTCGCTTGAGGCTACCTTCCCGCCTTCACCAGGAATACCGCGACCTCCGCTAGAAGATTGGGCATCAGCGTCACCTTGCGGTGTCCGGCCAGGAAGTAGCGGCGCTCGACCGCCAGGCCCTCCAGCGCGGCCAGCGATTCGAAATCCTCGACGGTGAGGAAGTGAATGTTCGGCGAGTCGTACCATTCGTACGGGAACAGCTTGGTGCGCGGCGCGCGGCCGCTGCCCAGCATGGAAAGACGCACCCGCCAGTGGCCGAAGTTGGGGAAGGCCACGATCCCGCGCCGGCCCACGCGCAGCATTTCACGCAACACGCGCCGCGGCTGGCGGGTTTCCTGCAAGGTCTGGCTGAGGATGACGTAATCGAAAGCGCCGTCGGGATAGTCGGCCAGGCCCTCGTCGATATCGCCCTGGAACACCGAGACGCCACGGGCGATGGCGCGGCGCACTTTTTCGCCGGCGATTTCGACGCCGCGCGCTTCCACGCCCTTGTTCGCCGCCAGCCACTGCAACAGTTCGCCCTCACCGCAGCCCAAATCGAGCACGCGCGCACCTTCCGAGACGATTTCGCCGATGATGGCGTAATCGCTGCGCCCCAGCAGCTCGCGGACGAACGGCTGCTTGGCCACGTCAGTGGTCATGCCGCTTTCTCCTGCGTGCTGGCCAGGAACCCGCGGATCAGCTCGGTCTGCTCGGCCACGTCCACCAGGAAGGAATCGTGCCCGTAGTTGGAAGGCAGCTCGGCGTACGCCACGTCGCAATTGCGCGCCCGCAGCGCGCGCACGATCTCCTGCGATTGATAGCTAGGGTATAGCCAGTCTGAGCTGAAGCTGATCACCAGGAAGCGCGCCTGGGCCGGCGCCAGCGCCTCGGCCAGCGAGCCCTTGCCGTTGGTCAGATCGAAATAGTCCATCGCCTTGGTGATGTACAGATAGGAGTTGGCGTCGAAGCGGCCGACGAACTGGCTGCCGCGATAACGCAGGTAGCTTTCCACTTCGAAATCCACATCGAAATCGAAGCTGAAACTATCCTTGCCGCGCAGGCGGCGGCCGAATTTTTCGCGCATCGAATCGTCGCTCATGTAGGTGATGTGGCCCACCATGCGCGCCACGGCCAGGCCGCGCGCCGGCGGCTGCTTGCCGTAATAATCGCCGCTGTTCCAGTCCGGGTCGGCCATAATCGCCTGCCGCCCCACTTCGTTGAACGCAATCTGCTGCGCGCTGTGGCGCGTGGTGGTGGCGATCGGAATGGCGGATACCACGCGGTCCGGATACGCCACCGCCCATTCAAGCGCCTGCATGCCGCCCATCGACCCGCCAGTCACCGTGAGCAGCCGCGGAATGCCGAGCTTATCGATCAGCATCTTCTCCAGGCGCACCATGTCGGAAATGGTGATGCCGGGAAACGACATGGCGTAGGGGCAGCCGGTGGCGAGGTTGATTGAAGACGGACCGGTGGTGCCGCGGCACCCGCCCAGCACGTTGCTCGAAATTATGAAGTACTTATTGGTGTCGAACGCTTTGCCGGGGCCGATCATGTTGTCCCACCAGCCCGGCTTGCCGGTTTCCGGGCTGATGCCGGCTGCGTGGGCATCGCCCGAAAAAGCGTGCAGCACCAGGATGGCGTTGCTGCGCCCGGCGTTCAACTGGCCGTACGTCTCGTAAGCCACTTCGACAGGCGCCAGCGTGGCGCCGCTGTCGAGGGAGATGGAGTCGAAGCGGACAACACTGGCCTCAACGATCATACGGGAGATTTTTATGATAGCAGAGCCGCCCGATTCGTCTGCATGCTTGTGGGCCGTTCTAGCCAAAGCCAGAGGTAGGACGGACGATCGGTTTTTGTCGTCTGTCAGGGTGCCGCGCTTTAGCGGGACTGACAGACCACGAAAGGCGATGGTCTGTCCTGCTCGGGCTTCCGCAGCCAGAGGTAGCAATGGTTGCCGATGCGCGCAGCGCGCGGGGCACGCAGCAGAAGCAGGTCCAGGTAGCGCAGCGGAAACAGCAGCCAGCCCAGAACGCCGTGAATCAGCACCCGCCAGGCGCGCCACGGCAGCAGCAGCTTGGCGTATTCAATCGCGAACACCAGCATGGTCGCCGTAGGGCCGGTCCGCCAGCCTTCGGCGACCGGCTCGAGACCGCCGGCCAGTTCTTTCAAGCCATCCAGCGTGTAGCGGCGGTAATCCTTCGGGTATTCGTGAAAGGGGTGGCAGAACGGCGTCACCAGGTGCAGGTAGCCGCCGGGAGCGAGCACGCGCGCGATTTCGGCCATCACCTGTTCGGGACGGCGCACGTGCTCCAGCACCGCATCGCATTCCACACACTGAAATATGTTGTCGGGAAACGGCAGGCGCTCGGCGTTCGCGGCCACATCCACGCCCGGCACTGGAAACAGGTCGAGGTTGACGTAACCCGGCGGGCGGCATCCCGCCCCGCCGAGATACAGGTTCCACCGCCCTAAGGGAAAGTTCTTGGGCTCGGCCGGATTCATCACCAACGGCGCGGGCGGAGTGAGCAGGCGGCGCAGACGGTCCTGCCAGCGCGTCGAACGGCGTCGCCGGTAGATCTCCTCGAGCGAATCGAAAGGCACGGGCTTCAAGCGTCATCATACGACGGGCGGCATGCCGCCCAGGAGGCTTGCCCTAGCGCTGGAGGGAGACTTTGCGGCTGCGCCGGAGCCTTCGCTGAAGCAGTCTGCAGCCGCAGTTGCCCGCTCCTGGTAGAATTGGAGAGTTCCGCCATGGCGCTGGAATCGACGGAAGGGTCGCTGAAGGAGCGGGGCGTTCGCCTCACCCGCCAGCGGCAGATTCTGCTCGAATTGATCGACCGCACCGGCGCTCACCTGGACGTCGACCAACTCTATCGCATGGCCAAGGAACGCGACCCGAAAATCAACCGCGTCACCGTGTACCGCACGCTCAAAATGCTGAAGGCGGGCGGGCTGGTGGATGAGCTCGACCTGATGCATTACGGTGGCGACCAGCACTATTACGAAACCCGCCTCAAGCAGGAGCACGCTCACGTGATCTGCCTGCGATGCGGCCGCGTGGAGGAATTCTTCGGCGAGCCGTTGCAGCGCCTGCGCAGGCAGATTGAAAGCCATTTGGGATTTCAGGTTCTGCTGGCCCGCACCGAAGTGGGCGGCTACTGCGCGCATTGCCGGACGCTGCGGGCGCGCGAGGTGGAGACGATGCGCCAGGAAACCGAAGCGGCGGCGAAGGTCCAGGCCGGCGGCGCGCGGCCGCGGCGCGTCCACGCCCGGCCGCATTAATGGAACCAGCCGTCGCCTCGCCTGCCCCCGACCCCGCGTCGCTGATCGTCACCGATCCCGGCGGCCACCGCACCCGCGTTTCCATCCAGCCCCTTCCGTTCCTGATCGGCCGCCAGCCGCAAAGCCACCTGATCCTGCGCGACAGCCGGGTGTCGCGGGCGCACGCGCGCGTGGTCTTCGAACACGGACGCTACGTGATCGAAGACACCGGCAGCCGCCACGGAACCTTCGTCAACGGGCAGCGCGTCGAACGGCAGGCGCTGGTGAACTCCGACCACATCGATTTCGGCGCGCAGGATTCCTATCAGCTCCTGTTCATGATGGATGGCGCCGAATTGCGGCGCCTGATGGAGCAGGTGGCCGCGCCGGAAGCCAAGTCCACCGCGCCCGGCCTGGGCGGAGGCCTGGGCAGGCTGCGCGCCGTGCTGGACCTGGCGCGCACCCTGCAAAGCTCGTTCTCGCTCGAAGACGTGCTGGTTCAGGTGGTGGATACAGCGCTCGCCGTCACCGGCTCCGAGCGCGGCTTTCTGCTGCTCAAAACCGGCGACGGTCTCGAGACCCGGGTGGCCCGCCATCGCCACGGCCACAAGCTGCCGCTCGACGATCTGCGCGTGCCGCGCGCCGTCATTCATCGCGCCTTGCAGCACCGGCGGGAACTGCTCTTCATGAATTTTGATCCCGGCGCCGCCGAAGGCCAAACCGCAGAGCACACCGTGGCCGCTCTCGACCTGCGCAGCGTAGTGTGCGTGCCGCTGGTGCGCATCCGCGCCGGGCAAGGCGATACCACCAGCCTGCTCACCACGGCCGCCGAAACCATGGGCGTGCTCTACCTGGATTCGCGCGTGGCCGTGGCGGATATGGCGAGCGGCAATCGCGAGCTGCTGCAGACGCTGGCGCTTGAAGCGTCCACCGTCCTCGAAAACGCGCGCCTGCTGGAAGAAGAGCGGACCAAGCAGCGCATGGAGGAGGAGCTGAAGGTCGCCCGCGAGATCCAGCAAAGCCTGCTGCCGCGCTCGCTGCCCTCCGCGGGCTGGCTGCGTGCGGCGGGCAGCAGCGTGGCTTCGGCGCAGGTGGGCGGCGACTACTATGACGTCATCGCCGTCAACGAACGCTGCTGGGGCGCGGTGGTGGCCGACGTTTCCGGCAAGGGCGTCAGCTCCGCGCTGCTGGCGGCGTGGTTGCAGGGGGCGCTGATTCCCGCCAGCGATCACGCTGCCGTGCTGGCCCGCCGCATGGGGCGGCTGAATACATTTCTGATCGACCGCACCGGCGGCGAGAAATACGCCACGGTCTTCTACTGCCTGCTGAATCAAGACGGAAGGCTCGATTACGTCAACGCCGCCCATTGCCCGCCGATCGTAGTTCGGCCCGGCGGCGAAACCGCGGAACTGGAAGCCACCGGCGTTCCGGTGGGACTGATCGAAGGCTCCAGCTATGACCTCTCCGGCCGCCAGCTCTCGCCCGGCGACAAGCTGGTGATATACACCGATGGCGTCACCGAAGCCCAGGACGCGCGCGGCGGCTTCTTCGGCAGGAAGCGACTCTTCGACCTGGTGCGCGCTCAGGCCGGCGCGTCCGCGGCCGCGCTGCACGACGCCATCCAGGGCGCCGTTCGCGAGTTCACCGAAGGCGCCCCGCAGTCCGACGACATCACCCTGGTGGTGCTGGATTACCGGGGGTAGGGAGGTCGGAAGGACTCAGATACCGAACTCCCGGGGCGGGCCGGCTTGTTCACCTCTTGTCACCGGCCGGCAGCCGTTCATCACAATTTCTGCCGCTGTCGCTGTGGCCGGCGCCACAATCGCATCATGAAATTACTGATGCTTTCTCTTGCACTTGCCGCTGCTTCGATGGCGCAGGAACCGTTTCAGGTCAAGGTGACCGGCCACGGCCGTCCCATGATCCTGATCCCCGGCCTGTCGTCCTCAGGCGAAGTCTGGGACACCACCGTCGCCCGCTACAAGGACCGCTTCGAATGCCATGTGCTCACCGTCGCCGGATTTGCCGGTGTGCCACGCGTGCCGGCCCCAATGCTCGATCGCGTTCGCGACGGCCTCGCCGACTACATCCGCAGACAGAAGCTCGATCGCCCCGTCATCGTCGGCCACAGCCTCGGCGGCTTCCTCGCGCTCGACCTCGCCGCGAAATATCAGGACCTGCCCGGCCGGCTGGTGATCGTCGATTCGTATCCCTATCTGGCCGCTATGGTCGATCCCCATGTTACGGCCGCCAGTGCCCACGCTGCCGCCGAGCAGATGCGCCACGCCATAGGCGACGAGACCCAGGAAGCGTACGAACGCTACGTCAAATCCGGCGTCGGCACGCGGACCATGGTCGAGAAGGAATCGGACTTCGACCGCATCGTGGCCTGGGGTCTGGCTTCCGACCGCACCGCCGTCGCCGACGCCATGGCCGAACTCTGGGCCACCGACCTGCGTGACGACCTCGCCAAAATCAAGGTCCCCACGCTGGTCTTCGGCACATGGATCGCCTTTAAACAATACACCGACCACGCGCGTACCGAGGCCAATCTGCGCAGCCAATATGCCAAGCTCGCCGGTGTCGAGATCGAGGTTACCGACACCGCGCACCACTTCATCATGTGGGATGATCCGAATTGGATGTTCGGACACCTTGACCGCTTCCTGAACGCCAAGGAATCGAACCTGGGCCAATGAAAACCAAACAGGCTTACTGGACGTGCCAAATCCTCGGTTGGGCCAGCTATTCCGGCTTAGGCATGTGGATGGCTGCGCGCGAGGCGGGCTGGATCACCCAGGTGACCGTCGGCTACGCCCTGTACTTCCTCTACAGCATCGCGCTGACTCACCTGCTCCGCTGGTACGTCGACCGGCGGGGCTGGGTCGACGCCCCACGGTACTTCCGCCTCTTCCTGGCCGCGTGGATCACCGGCGTGGTGCAGGCGGCCCTGGTCCTCGGAATCAGTTGGCTGATCGCCGGCAAGCACAGCGCCTTCAACGAGCTTTCCACCGCGGTCCCAACCGCGATCATTATCTCCTGCGTCTCCATGGGATGGATGGTGGTGTACCTGGCGGTCGTCTCCGGACGGCGCAACCGGGAGAAGCAACTCGCCCTGCGCGATGCCGAACTGCGCGGCCTGGAAGCACAGATCAATCCACACTTCCTGTTCAATTCCCTCAATTCCATCCGCGGGCTCGTCCTCGAAAACCCGCCGCTCGCGCAGGACCTCATCACGCGCCTCGCCAACATCCTCCGTTACAACCTGCACCGCGACGCCGGCCACACTGTGCCGCTCGATTCGGAGTTGGAGGCCGCTGGAGACTACCTCGCCCTCGAATCCGCCCGCTACGAAGACCGGCTGCGGGTCCGCTTCGCCATCGATCCCGCTACGCGATCCATCGCCGTGCCGCCGATGCTGCTGCAGATGCTGGTCGAGAATGGCATCAAACACGGCATCGCGGCGCTTCCCGGCGGCGGTGAGTTGCTGGTCAGCTCCGCCCTGGAAGACGGCACGCTGGTCCTCGAGGTGGAGAACACCGGGCAGCTCGCGGAGGAGGAAGCGCGGCAGCCCCGCCTGGGCCTGAACAATATCCGCGAACGCCTGCGGATTCTCTATGCGGGCCGCGCCCACCTGGAACTCGCCAACCGCGACGGGCGCGTCGCCGCGACGGTCCGCATCCCCACACGCCAATGAAAGCCTTGATCGTGGACGACGAGCGCCTCGCGCGCGCCGAACTGGCGCGCCTCCTGGCTGTGCATCCGGAAATCGAGATTGCCGGCGAGGCACGCAACGGCGACGAAGCGTTTGAGCTGATCGCCAGGCTCGTTCCGGACCTGCTCTTCCTCGACATCCAAATGCCTGGCATGACCGGATTCGAACTGTTGGAACGGCTCGACGATGTGCCGCAGGTCATATTCACCACTGCTTACGATCAGTACGCCATTCATGCCTTCGAGGTAAACGCGCTCGACTATCTGCTGAAGCCAATCGCCCCCAACCGTCTCGCCGCCGCCCTGGCGAGGCTGCGCCCGCGGCCCGAGCGCTCGCGTCTCGAACAGGTCTTCGTCCGCGAGGGCGAGCGTTGCTGGATCGTCCGGCTGCCCGACATCTTCCTCCTCGAATCGGAGGGCAACTACACCCGCCTGCACTTCGGCAGCGAGCGTCCGCTGATTCGCCGCTCGCTGAACGCGCTCGAAGAGCAGCTCGACCCCAACCTCTTCTTCCGCGCCGGCCGCAAAGAGATCATCAATCTGAAGTGGATTGACAAGGTGGACATCGGCGTCCATGGCGGCCTCACCGTGACGCTGCGCGGCGGCCTGACCGTCGATATGTCCCGTCGCCAGTCCACGCGGCTGCGCGAGATACTTAGCTTGTAGCAGGAAGCACTCCTCGATTTGGTACGTGCCCAGGCCGGCGGGTCTTCGGCCGAGCTGCGTGACATCATCCAGGGCGCCGTCCGCGAGCACACGGAAGGCGCCCCCCAATCCGACGACATCACGCTGGTGGTGCTGGATTACCGGGATAGGACGGCTTTGCCCGCAAATCTCCTCCTGTACTCATTTTTGGGTACAATATGGTTGTGTCGATCGGCGAACTGAGGCGGTTTCTGCGGGCGCGGGGATGCACATTTGAAGAGGGCAAGAAGCACACCATGGTTCGCCTTGGAGCGCGTTCGGCAATCATGCCGCGTCATCCATCGAAGGAGATTGCCAGCGGCACGCTGAACGCGATCCTCAGGCAACTGGGGCTGAAAGGAAAGTAGGACATGGTGCAATACCAGGCTGAGTTTAAACCGGAAGGCGACGTGATCGTCGTTACGTTCCCGGACGTGGGATACGGCGCCACGCAGGGCACCACGGAGGCCGAGGCGCTGGAAATGGCTACGGACTTTCTGGTGATGGCGATCGGCGACCTGATCAAGCAGGGCAAGCAACTGCCGCCGGCAAGCAGCCGGCGGGGCAGGAAATACCGCTGGATCAAGCTGCCGGCGCTGGCCGGAGTCAAGACGGAGCTGTACAGGGAACTCAAGGACTCGAGGATGCGCAAGGCGGAATTGGCTCGCCGGTTAGGGATTTCCAGAGGGAACATGGACCGGCTTTTCGATCTGCATCACAGCACGCGGCTGGAACTTCTGGAGGCAGCATTTGCCGCCCTCGGCCGCCGGCTTTCGATTGGAGTGGAGAAAGCGGCCTGACGGCGAATAGGAGCAGTCCGTGACTGAGCATCAACTGCGGCGGGGACGTATCTCAAAATCCACGCCTTCCTGCGCTTGAAGATGTGCGAGCACGCCAAACAAGTTTTTTGCCGAGGGGTTGCCATTCGGCCCAAACATCCGCATGAGGCTGGTGGCCGGGATGGATGTCGCTTCTTCCAACTGCCGAAAGCCGACCGTAGCATTGATATAGTTGCGCAGGATCGCGCGGCCCGTCTTCTCGTCGCCGGAGAGCATGAGTTCGATTGCTTCACGAAGCAACGCCTTGCGGAATCGCGGTTCCCGTTGGGCGCGCTCGCGGATCGTTTCGCGAAAATCCTTGGTCAGTGGCATCGTGTTTTCTCCTGAGTCTTCCGGTTCCTGTAGTCTTCCCAATACGCCTTTGCCTGGCGGCGTCGATGTATTCCCGAACGTCGAGCACATCTCGATAATAACATATACGTTAGCATTGACCGGCGATTCGGCCTGCTCAACCGCTGTGCCGGCACTTTCGCCGGCGTCTGGCTGAGCTCTCGGCGGCGCGCTGGTTCCTCAGGCACGGGTGGAGGAACTCGCAGACGCAGAAGGGGAAACGGTGGCTCGCTGGAAGGCCGACTCCGAAAACACAACGCGCATCTTTGTTTCCTATCCTCCGCCCCCCACCTGGGTGAATTTCAGCATATAGAAACCTGATACTATGTTGATATTCTGTACAGCCTATTGATATTTCTCGTTCTTGCCAACCTGGCAATCTGATTGCAGAATCAACAGGTTTCAGTCGATTTCGTGCCTGGCTTGCGTGATTTGGCGCAGCGCCGGGCGAAGGAAAGGACGGCACCATTTGCCAGTCGCTGCCGAAGTTCACAAAGAGTACTTGCGCGCCTTGCCGGGCGACGATGTCCGGCAAATCCTTTGGCGGTTCGCGGATCGCTACGATTTGCAGATGCTGGTGCAATCCACCCGGGCGGTGGCCCGCGGGCCGGTTGCCCGTCTGGTGGCCGCGGGCGGGCGCAACACGCATGAGTGGACTGCGCAGAAGGCGGAACTGCTCAAGGCGTTCGACGAATCCGGCATTACCGCGGCGGGCCTGGACCCGGCGCAGGGCGGCTTCGTGGAGGGCCCGAAGAACCTGGCGCTGGCGCTGACCGCGTTCGAGTTGGCGTGGGTGGATGCGGGCGCGGCTACAGGCAGCCTGGCGGGATTCCTGGCGCTTTCGCCCATCCATGAGCGCGGCACCGCCGAGCAACGCGAATATTACATGAGCCGCTGCGCTCCGGCGCAACCCGGCGAAGACCGCAAGCCGTGGCGCGGCGCGTTCTGCCTGACCGAGCCGATACCTTACGTGGGCGTCGAAACCGGCATGTTGGGCGGCAAAGTAAAGATTGCGGAGTGGAAAGATGGCGAAGAGCCGATGCTCCAGGTGGACAAACGCGGGCGCTTCATCACCAACATGGGCTTCGCCAACTTCGTGACGGCGGCCGTCGATACCGACGATCCGCGTATAAAGGGTAGCTGCATGGTGATCCTGGAAGAGACCGACCCAGGCCTGTTCGACCGAGGCACGCCGACGCGCAAACTCGTCCACCAGCTTTCGTCCACCTGCGACCCGATTTTCAGCATGAAAGTGCCGGCCAGCCGCATCGTGGGCGGCTATACCGTGAAGGACGGCGTGATCGTGCCGCGCTACAGCCACGGCGAAGTGATCGAAGCCGTTTTCCGCCGCACGCGCGTGACGGTAGCGATTATGACCTCGGCCAAGCTGCTTTCGGCGGTGGAACCGGTGATCCGCTACCACCGCAACCGGTTCCGGGGCGGCTCCATCGCCACGCCCGGAACGCCGCGCTACGATCTCGGTTTGCAATTGAAGGAAGATGCCGTGCACCGCCTGGTGGACGTGTGGGCCACCGGTGAAGCCAGCGCCGCGCTGGGGTTCGAAGCGGCGCGTGTGTTCGACCGGCTGGACCCGCTGGAACAGCGGCGCGCAGAGGCGCTGGAGCAACGCGGCTTGACCGGCAGCGCGGTGCTGAAAAGCCGCCGGCAAATCTCGAAAGACGCCATCGAATTCCTGGCCGGGCACCGCCCCGAGCTGGCCGGCAATGTACTCATCGAATACGCCTTGCTGGATAGCGTCGCCAACGTGCTTTGCCCTGCCTGCAAGCTCTGGAACACAGGCCACGGCGCGCAGATGATGCGCGAAGCGGTGAGCCTGATGGGCGGTTACGGCATCACCGAAGATTGCCCCGGTTTCCTGGGGCACAAGTGGATGGATTCGCAGCTCGAAGCCACTTACGAGGGGCCGGAGGCGGTACAGCGCCGCCAGCTCAGCCTCACCATGGCCGATGAGTTGTTCCTGACGCAGTTCCGCGAATGGATTCGCGAGATGCGGATGATCGCCAACGACCGGCCCGGCACCGGCGCCTGCGCGCTGGCCACCGCCATGCAGATGTGGCTGTGGACGCTCGGGCACTTGCGCCGTGTGGGCGATGCCGATGGCGAGAAGCTCTACCAGGGCGCGCGCCAGGGCGTGACGTTCCCGCTGGCCGATGCGCTGTGCTGGCTGCTGGCGTCGCGCTTCCAGATCCTCGACTTGATCGAGCTCGAAAAGAAGGGGCCGGAAAACCCGACGCTGGCCGAAGGATTGCCGGGGCTGGTCGCGTTCCTCACCGACCTGTGCCACGTTCAGGCGGCGCGCGCCGCCGGCGAAGTGGGTCGGATCTGCGCCGAGCTGGTGCACGGCTACAACCGCCATCCGGCTTGGGACACCGAGGGCTGTGCATCGTGTTACCAGGCCGACGACCTGGAGGCGATGGAAGCGCTGATCCCCGGCATCGCGTCATTGGCGCGCGGCTACACCGATGTGATCGAGCACGAAGGAACTCATCCGGCCAAGGCCGGCCCGTGCGTGCGGTTTGAAGGGCTGGACCAGTTCTCGCGTTTGCGCGTGCGCATGGATGGCTGTCTCACCGGCTCGCAGCTTGCCAAGGACCGCGCCGCGGAGGCGCTCACCAAGGTGATGATTCCCGAAGCGCTGGATTATCCCGCATGAGCGACGCGGCCATCGAACGGCAGACGATGGAGACCGACATCGTCTGCGCCGGATTCGGCCCGGCCACCGCCGGCTTCCTGGCGACCATCGCGCAGCACATCCTGAACCCGGATGGCACGCCGGCGCTCGAAAGCCCGTCCACGCCCGGCATGCCGCTGCAAGTGGTGTGCTACGAGCGCGCCGACGGCATCGGCTTCACCGTCTCCGGCGTGGTGACGCGAGCCCGCGGCATACGCGCCACGCTGCCGGATGCGAAGCTCGCCGAGATCCCGATGGCGACGCCGGTGGCGGCGGAGAAAGTGGTTTATCTGCTCGACCCGGTGGGCGCCAGCCGCCGCTCGGCCGCGATGCGGGCAGTCGACGCGCTGGTTCACACCACGCACTTCGATCGCGAGTACGCCATCGAGCTGCCGTATTCGCCGCCGTTTCTCGAAAAGCACGGCGGCTGGGTCTTCTCGCTCGGCCAGTTTCTGCAATACGTGGGCAATGAGCTGATGGCGTCGGGAACGGTGCAGTTATGGCCGGGCATGCCGGTGGCGGAAGCGCTGCTCGACGATGCGGGCGAGCGCGTGTGCGGCGTGCGCCTGCTCGACCAGGGCGTGGATCGGGAAGGCCGGCCTGATGCCGGCTACATGCCGGGGATGGATATACACGCCGCGCTGACGGTGGTGGGCGATGGCCCTGTGGGCGCGGTGGGCCGCCAGTTGGACAAACATTTCGGCCTGCCCGCCGGTCATCATCAGCGCGAATGGGCGTTGGGCATGAAGATGGTGATCGATCTGCCGGCCGAATGCGATTTGGCGCCGGGGTCAGTGATCCACACGTTCGGCTACCCGGAACCCGAGATCTTCGGTTTCTTCTACGTGCTGCCGGACCACGTGGCCACGGTCGGCATTTTCGTGCCTTCGTGGTTCCACAGCCCCATGCGCACTGTCTACCGATACCTGCAGCATTATATGCTGCACCCATATCTGTGGCGCCATTTGAAGGGCGGGAAGTTGCGAAGCTGGGGCGCCAAATCGTTGCAGGAATCGGGCAAGCGCGGCGAGCCGTTTCTGGTGGGCGAAGGCTACGCGCGCATCGGCGAAGGCTCCGGAAGCACCAACGTGCTCACAGGCTCCGGCGTGGATGAGGCTTGGACCACCGGAGCGCAACTGGCCGAAGCAGTGGTGGAACTGCTGAAGCAGAAATTGCCGCTCAACCGCGAGAACCTGGAACGGACGTATGTGGCGCGGCGCCGCGCGAGCTGGGTGGAAGAGGAAGGCCGCGTAGCCGAGAAAGCGCGCGACGGTTTCCACCGCAGCGTCATCACCGGCATGCTCGGCATGGCGCTGGCCGGATTCACCCAGGGCAAAGTAACACTGGGCGGCGAGCCGCAGCTCTTGCCCGATCCGAAGGACTACTACCGGAACACCATTCCGCCCGCGGAGCTGGAGCGCATTCTGGCCGATTGCCGCAACCGGGGCGTCGCCTGCCACGATGCTTTGATGGAACGCTGCGGCTGGCCGGAGATTCCGTGTGACGGGCAGTTGCTGGTCTCGCACCAGGATGCGCTGTTGCTCGGCGGCAAAGTGCAGGCGCCGGGCGGATTCGCCGATCACGTGCGCTTCGTCTACCCGGATTTCTGCGAGCGCTGCGTCGCCAAAATGTGCATCGAGATGTGCTCGGGCCAGGCCATCACGCTGGGCGCGGGTGGGATGCCTTCATTCGACCGCGAGAAATGCGTGCACTGCGGCGGTTGCCTGTGGAACTGCGGCACGTCGCTCGAAGACGACCCGCAGAGCGGCAACATCGACTTCCGCGCCGGCGCCGGCGGCTTCCATTCGGCTGAGAACTGATGCGGCGGCCTTTGTGCACAAAACCCATGTGGGGCAGGATGGAATCCTGCGAACGGAGTCCTCACGTCTCTCTCGTCAAAAATCGAGCCCAAAGGGCGAAAGAGAGTAGCCCACGGCGCGAGCCGTGCGGAATCGCGATGTTACGATCGGGAGCCCCGGAACGGGGCGTAAGATTCGCCTCAGCTCTGGAACTCCCGCAACTGGCCGGGATTTGCCCGGCTGCGCCGATTGACAATCGGCGCGCAGGTTATCAACCTGCCCCACAACCGGAATTCTGAACATGTCAATGACTTTTCAAATCGTAGTTTGTGGAAGCATCGTGCCGGACCCGCTGCAAACGCTGGAACCGGTCACCGGTCCGGCGGGGCCTGCGCTCAAGAATGAAATGATGCTGCCGGCGGTGCTGGACCCGTGGGCCGCGCACGCGCTCTATGAAGCCGCGCACCTGGCGGCGGCGCAGCCTGGCAGCAAGGTCTGGCTGGTCAGCATGGGCCCCAAGGCCAAGCTGCAGCAGGTGATGATGACGGTGGCGCAGAAGGTGCCGTTCGAGCTGGTGGCGTTGGATGGCACGGCCTCCGGCTTCACCGATTCGTTTACCACCTCGGCGGCGCTGGCCGGAGGCATCGAAGCCATTCCGGGACTCGACAAATCGCGGCTATTGCTGTTCGGCGGCTGGGAATCGGCGTCGCGGGGCGCGGGTTCCACCATCCAGATGACGGCCGAGCGGCTTGGCATCACCGAACAATTTCAGGGCGTGGACCAGATCACGGTGCGCGAGGATGGCAGCTTCGAGGTGCTGGAGCGCATGGAAGGCGGCCGGCACCAGGTTTCGGTGTGCGCCGCCCCGCCCGCCGCCCTCGGCTGGGCCACCGGCTTCCTGCCGGAGCCGCGCAACAACCCGCAGGTCGGCATGGCCAACATGAAGACCATCATGCCGGCATTGCAGCGGGCCAAGGCGGCCACGGCGGCCGATGCCGGTCTGTCGTTCGTGTCGGTCAGCCTGCCCAAGCAGCAGCGCGAGACGCGCATCGAAAAGAACATGACGCCGGAAGAAATCGCGCGCGAAATCGCCGCCTGGATCAGGGAATGATCCGGGAAGAATGACACAGGGAGGAATGAGATGGAATCCATTTTGCTCTTAGCCCATACCGAAGCCGATGGCGCGCTGGCCAAGCCCGCGCTGGAGGCGCTCACTGCGGCGCTCGCGCTGGGCGGCGAGCTGACCGTGGGACTGGTGGGCGGCACGGTGGAACCCGCCGCCAACATTGCCGCGGCCGCCGGAGTGCGGCGCGTTCTGGCCGTCACTGGCGAGCCGTTCACCCAGCCGCGCTATGCCACCGATGCCGCCGCAGCGGAAGCGCTCGCGCGTGCGGCCGGCGCCGCCATTGTGCTGGCGCCCGCCACTTCCCGCTGGGCCCGCGCGCTTCCCGGCGTGGCGTACCGGCTGGGCGGCCGCATCGACACTCACGCCACGGGGCTGGCCGTGCGCGATGGCGCTCCGGCCGTCAATCGCTGGTTCTACCGGCAGCGCATGGAGGCGGTGCTGACGCGCGCCGCGCGGCCGTGGCTGGTGCTGCTCGACGCCGGCTGCTTTGCGCCTTGGAGCGGAAAGGCTACCGGCCCGGCGCAGGTGGAATTTGTCACGGTAGAAGCACCGCAGTCGCGTACCACCGTGACCGGCGTTCGCGCGCCCAAGGCCGATGAGCAGACCATACGCCCGGATGCCAAGCTGCTGTTCGTTGCCGGCGCCGGCTGGACCAAGAAGCAGCCCGATGGCGCGGTGCACGTGGAGGAAGCGCAGCAACTGATCCTCGGTGCGTTGCGCGGCGCCCAAGCGTCGCTCGGCGGCAGCAAATCGCTGGTCGATTTGAGCGGCGAAGGCCAGGCCGTGCTACCCTTCATGACGCATCTTAACCAGGTAGGCCAAACCGGCGCCACGCCGCGCCATCCGAAAGGCCTCTCGACCTGCTGCCACGGCGAAGAGCCGCACGTGGTCGGCTGGCGCTTCGTGACCGAGCGCCGCGCCGTCAACCTCGATCCCAACTGCGGCTGGGCACGCGGCAAAGCCGATGTGGTTTATGTCGCCGACGCGTTTGCGGTGGTGCGGGAACTGAACCGGCTGCTGGGATAGAACACCGTGGCGCACGCAGTTTCGTGCGTGCCGTGCCGAGAGTCATCTCGACATTTCCGCTTTTTTATGAGCACCGGCACTCCTGCCGGAGTGCCGGCCATGCACGAGTGCCGCACCACGAGACTTTATTGCTGGCTGCCGTCGCGGCGCTTCAGGGTCGGACGGCCGCTGTCGTCGTCGGGATTCTGGGTACCTGTGCCGTCGTCCACCGGGCCATTGCCGGTGCCGGGAGCGCGGCGCAGGCGCGGCCGGTTCGGATCTTCCTTGGAATCCACCTTATGCCGGTTGTGCAGCATTGCCAGCCGGGCCTTGACGTCGTTGAATTCTGAGGTGTTGACCACGTACTCGTCCTTGGCCTTGAATTCGCTCTGGATCTCCTCCTGCGCCGCCTTGATCCGATCATCGTTCATAGGATGGGTCATGAAGACCTTGGCGATCGAGCCCGGCTTCTTCTTTTCCATGGTCTCGATTTTTTCGAAGAAGTCGACAAACGCCGTGGGATCGTAGCCCGCTTTATAGAGGTACTGCAAACCGAAATGGTCGGCTTGTCTCTCTTCCGACCGGGTGAATTGCAGCATGGTCATGGGAATCGCCAACCCCATCCCCTGGCGGATGGCGTAGCCGGTCCACGTCCAGCCGGTGAAAATCGAGCCGGCGATGGCGCCGATCTCCATCATGTCGCCCTTGGTTTGCTGGCGGGTGGCGTGGCGGCAAGCGACGTGGGCAATTTCGTGCGCCATCACGCCGGCCAGTTCGGATTCCGTATCGGCTTTCAAAATGAGGCCGGAGTTCACAAAGAAGAATCCGCCCGGAAGAGCGAAAGCATTCACTTCGTCGGTATCCAGCACCTTGATGGTGAAAGGCACCTTGGCGTCGGAGTTGCGGACGATATTCTGGCCGATGCGGTTTATGTACTCGGCAATGATCGGGTCGTCGATGACCTTGGCCTGGCGCTCCACCTCGGTTGCCAACTGCTTGCCGAGCGCAATCTCCTTCTCGAGCGAGTAGAAGTTGATGCCACTGCCGACGTCGCGATCCCCAATGGCGTCCGGATCGTTGTTCTTGTTCTTGTTGTCATCGCCATACGCACCGCCGGCCAGCAGGCTGAGAGCGGCGAAAATCGTCACAAGAGACGTGAATTGGCGCTTCATGGGGGAACTCCCTCTAAATACACTATACGCCCAAGCGCGGCGTCTGGAACTACCAGCTCAATCATTTAACGTAGCGGCGCGGCGCGTGGTTTCAGGCAAGCAGCGGTTTCAGTACAGGCCCAGGCTGATGACCTTGCCGGCTGGATCCACCAGGACGTCCAGCCGCCGGTCCATGTAGGAGTAGAACTTGCGGCCCTTATTGGCCTCGGTGGCGCTGACCTCGCCACCCCACTGGCGGCGGCATTCCTGCCAGGTCATGTTCTGCGGATACACGAAGACGGTTCTCAACAGGCCGGTTCCGGATTCGAAGTCCAGCTCCAGTTCCTTGTAACGGCCGGTTGGATCTGAAAACGCGTAGATGTGGCCGTTGACGGTCTGGTTGTCGCCGTACGCCGGGCGCTCGCGCGCCGGCTGGCCGAGCAGAAAACGGGCATCGTCAGCCGTCCACTCGCCGATCATCTTCTGGCAGAAAAGCGCGCTATTCTGTTCGAAGGCCGGGGGATAAAACACCTTCGTGGAGTTGCGCGAAGCGGTCGCGGCCGGCGCTGTGTTGGCGCCCGACTTGGATGATTCCACCGCGGCCGGAAGCCCCGGCTTGCCGGCTTCCGTCTTTTGCGCGGGAGTTCCCGGGAGCTCCACCACCACGTCGGCTTGGTCCTGATCCTGGTCCTGGTCCCTGACAGCGGACGGTGCCGGGGCGGACCCGTGTTTTGGGTTGTCCGGCGCGTTCGCCGCCATGGCCAGCCAGCCGGCCATCAGGCAAATCGCGATAAAGGAAACCCTTCTCATACAGCCTCCGCAGACACAACTATATACCCCTTTAAAATAGTCGATCGGGAACGGGGTTACGAGCCCCAATTTGGCAAGCAGCGCGGTGTTGACGAAAGTTAAGGTCCGTTGTTAAATCGCCATGTAAGTTACTGCTATCATGGGTGTTGGCCCCCGAAAAGGTTCTCGACGAAACTGCGTTCGATGGGCCAATAGCCGTATACCCGCTTGCCGGCGCTGCGAAAGCTGCCGGCGGCAAGCACGCCGCTCAAGTCGGACGGATTGGGGCTCTGATTTTCGCGGGCAATCATCTGGCGCAGCACGCTGGTCACACGGGTGAGCTCGAGCTCTGCGTCGGCCGCATCGATTTCATTGCGGCACAGCACGTCCAGTTTAGCGGCCAGGCGCTGGCCCTCGGGCGCAAAGGCCAGGGTGACGCTTTCCGCCTCGCTCAAGCTGTGCGCGAACATACGGGTGCCGGTGGGCAGATCATCTCCGGACCGCAGCATGGCAACCGGCACGGACAGCCACACCGGCTCCGCAGGCGGGACGGCGGGCGGGCCGGGCGCCGGCGCGGTGAGGCGCAAGACGGCCGAGCGGTCGGGGCTCACCGCCAGCGCCATCAGGCCGGAGCGCAGCGGGAAGAACGAAATCTGGCGTTCCGGCAGGCTGCCTTGCATGCGACACAGGTCACGCTCGCAGCGGCCGCCCTGCTCCGCCACGTAGGCGCGTAGCCGGGGCCAATCGAAGCGCCCCTCGAGCAGCAGGAACTTGCCGGTGGGTGCGAAGGCCGCGAGTGCCCGATCCAGGTCGCGCTGGTAGTTGAAGTTGGTCCTGCGCACGAAGGCCTGGTATTCGGGGTCCTGGCCTGCCTGGGAGCCGTCCAGCAGTTGCAGAATGCCGGCCCGCCGCAGCGCGCGGAAATCGATCGAAAGGACCAGCGCGTTATCGGCGGGCAGCCGTTGGAGCAGCCGGGCGGTGGTGAAAGGCCGCGACCGGTACCAGTAGATGCCGGCGATCAAGAGCGCCGCGGCAGCCAACGCCGCTCCCAGCCAATAGATGCGGGTCCGCAGGGTCACTAGATTAGTATCACACCAGGCTTTGCTATCCTCATAACTTAACCAGCGGACCGCGCTTTCCGCCGGGCCCACCCATGCACAAGCTTCTGGCACTCAATCGCAGTGAAATCGCGATTCGCATTCTGCGCGCGGCCAATGAGCTGGGGCTGCGCACGGTGGCCGTCTACTCGCAGGAAGACCGCCTGGCGCTGCATCGCTTCAAGGCCGACGAAGCGTACCTCATCGGCGAAGGCAAAGGCCCGGTGGAGGCTTACCTGGATGTCGAAGGCATTCTGGAACTGGCAAAGGAGAAGGGCGTTGACGCCATCCATCCCGGCTATGGTTTTCTTTCCGAGAACCCGGCGCTGGCGCGGGCCTGCGATCGCGCCGGCATCACTTTCATCGGCCCCAGCGCGGAGCTGCTGGAGCTGCTAGGCGACAAAACGGCGGCGCGGCGCCTGGCGGAAAAAGCCGGCATTCCGGTGGTGCCGGGCACCGAGCAGCCGGTGCGCCATTCCAAGCAGGCGGAGAAGATGGCCGGCGAAATCGGATTCCCGCTCATCATCAAGGCGGCTTTTGGCGGCGGCGGCCGCGGCATGCGGGTGGTGGACCGGCCAGCCGATTTCGCCGAACGCCTGGAAGAGGCGCGCCGCGAAGCCGGAGCGGCGTTCGGCAACGACGCCGTCTTCCTGGAGCGCTTCGTGCGCCGCGCCCGCCACATCGAGGTGCAGATCCTCGGCGATCGCCACGGCAACATTCTGCACCTTTACGAGCGCGACTGCTCGGTGCAGCGCCGCCATCAAAAGGTGGTCGAGGTGGCGCCGGCGGTGTCGCTCGATCCGGCGCTGCGCGCGGCCCTGGCCGATGCCGCGGTTCGCCTGGCGCGCGCCGCCGGCTATTTCAACGCCGGCACGGTGGAGTTCCTGGTGGACGCCGATTCGGGCGAATGGTACTTCATCGAGGTCAACCCGCGCATTCAGGTGGAACATACGGTCACCGAAATGGTGACCGGAATCGATCTGGTGCGCTCGCAGATCCAGGTGGCGCAGGGACTGGAGCTGCACGGCGCAGAGATGGACATGCCCCGCCAGGAGCAGATCCCGCTGTACGGCTACGCGATGCAATGCCGCATCACCACGGAGGACCCCGCCAACGGCTTCGTGCCGGATTACGGCAAGCTATCCACTTACCGCTCGCCGGCCGGATTCGGCATCCGGCTGGACGGCGGCTCGGCATACTCGGGCGCGGTGATCACGCCCTATTACGATTCCCTGCTGGTGAAGGTGACCGCCTGGGGGCGCACCTTCCGGCAGGCGTGCCAGCGCATGGACCGCTCCCTGCGCGAGTTTCGCGTGCGCGGCGTCAAGACCAACATTCAGTTTCTGGAGAACGTGGTCAACGACCCGGAGTTCCAGGCCGGCCGTGCGACCACGCGCTGGCTGGAGGACAACCCGGCGCTGTTCCGCTTCACGCCGCGCCGCGACCGTGCCACCAAGCTGCTCAGTTACCTGGCGGACGTGATCGTCAACGGAAACCCGGCGGTGGCGGGCAAGCCGCGGCCCAGGCGCCTGGACGCCGCGAAGGTTCCATTGCACGTCGCCGCGCCGCCGCCCGACGGCACGCGCCAGTTGCTCGACAAACTGGGGCCGGAAGGGCTCGCCGCCTGGGCGGCTTCCGAGCGCCGCCTGCTGATCACCGACACCACCTTCCGCGACGCCCACCAGTCGCTCGTCGCCACCCGCGTGCGCACCTACGACATGCTGCGCATCGCCAACTTCGTGGCGCACCGGCTGCACCATCTTTTCAGCCTGGAAATGTGGGGCGGAGCGACATTCGATGTGGCCATGCGGTTCCTGCACGAGGATCCTTTCGTCCGCCTGCGCCGCCTGCGCGAAGCCATCCCCAATATTTGTTTTCAGATGCTGCTGCGCGCCTCCAATGCCGTCGGCTATACGGCATACCCGGATAACGTGGTGGCTGAATTCATCTACGAAGCCTCGGCGCAGGGCATCGACATCTTCCGCATTTTCGACTCGCTCAACTGGCTGCCCAATATGAAGGCGTCGATGGAGGCCGTGCGCAAGACGCGCTCGGTGTGCGAAGCCGCCATCTGTTACACCGGCGACATTCTGGACCCGGCGCGCGACAAGTTTTCGCTCGACTATTACGTCCGCATGGGGAAGGAACTGGAGCGGATGGGTGCGCACCTGCTCGGCATCAAGGACATGGCGGGGCTGTGCCGTCCTTATGCGGCCGAAAAGCTGGTGAAGGCCCTGCGGCAGGAAATCGGCATCCCCATCCACTTCCACACACACGATACCAGCGGCGTCAACGCAGCCTCGATCCTCAGGGCCGCCGACGCCGGCGTCCACATCGCCGATGCCGCGATTGCCTCCATGAGCGGGCAGACCAGCCAGCCCAATCTCAATTCCATCGTGGCCGCGCTCGATCATACTCGCCGCGCGACCGGGCTCGATCTGGATGCGCTCAACCAGTGCGCGGATTACTGGGAAGTGGTGCGCGAATTCTACGCACCATTCGATACCGGACCCAAGTCCGGCAGCGCCGAGGTCTATCTTCATGAGATGCCCGGCGGCCAGTACACCAACCTCAAGGAGCAGGCGGAATCGATGGGCCTGGGCGCGCGCTGGCACGAACTGGCGCGCGCTTACGCCGACGTCAACCGGGGCTTCGGCGACATTGTCAAGGTTACGCCGTCCAGCAAGGTGGTGGGCGATATGGCGCTCTTCCTGGTCAACCACAACATGACCATGGAACAGTTTGAGCTGCTGACGCCGGAACACAACTTCACGCTGCCCACTTCGGTCATCGAGATGTTCCTGGGCGCGCTGGGCGAGCCCGAAGGCGGCTGGCCGAAAAAACTGCAAGCCATCATCCTGCGCGGCGCCAAGCCACATAAGGGCCGCCCGGGAGCGCACCTGCCCAAGGTCAGCCTGGAGGACACCGCGGCCGCGGTCGAAAAGAAAATCGGCCGCCTGCCGGCACACGACGAGGTGCTCAGCTACCTGATGTACCCTGAGGTCTTCGTCAAGTGCGCGCACAATCGCCAGGCGTGGGGCGACGTGGACGTGCTGCCTACGCCCCAGTTTTACTACGGCATGGAGCGCTCCAGCGACGTGGCCATCGAGCTGGAGCCCGGCAAGACGCTGGTGGTGAAGTTTCTCACTGTCGGCGAGCCGCACCCGGATGGCACGCGCACCGTTTTCTTCGAGCTCAACGGCCAGCCTCGCGAAGTCAATATCCGCGACCGCAGCCTGGACGTGAAGCAGCGCGCTACGCCCAAAGCCGACCCCAATCAGCCTGGCCAGATCGGCGCTCCCATTCCCGGCGTGGTTTCGACCGTAGCGGTGCAGATGAACCAGGTGATCCAGAAGGGCGAACGCCTGTTGGTGATGGAAGCGATGAAAATGCAGAGCACGGTTTACGCGCCCGTTGCCGGCCGGGTGACCCAGGTTCTGGTACAGCCGGGCCAGCACGTGGAGGCCAAGGACCTGCTGCTGGTGATTGAGTAAAAGCGCGGCCGTGCCGCACGGCTGCCACGCCACGCCGGCACGGTGAATTGTGAGACAAGCGATGAATGAAGCCCTGCACCGCGCCTTCACGATGAACCCATAGGGAGCCCACGATGACGATCCCCAACCAGGGCCTTAGCCCGGCCGACTTGGTGGAAATGGCTGCGGCGGCGCTGCTGGTGTTGGGCGTGCTGATTTGGCATCCGTGGCTGACGCCTCTGGCGCAGCGCTTCGAGACACACACCGGCTGGTTGATGGTTGTCTTCGCGGCGTTGCCGGTGGTGCTACGGCTGGCGCTGCTGCCGCACCATCCTGCGCCGACGCCCGATCTCTACGACGAATTCAGCCACCTGTTGGAGGCGGATACGCTGCGGCATTTCCGGCTGGCCAATCCGCCGCACGCGTTGCCGCAATTCTTCGAAACGTTTTTCGTCCTGCAGCGGCCGGCGTATGCCTCGATTTATCCGCCGGGCCAGGGACTGGCGCTGGCCATAGGGTGGACGCTCTTCGGGCATCCCTGGGCGGGTGTACTGCTGGCTACGGCGGCGTTCTGCGGTCTTTGTTATTGGATGCTGCGCGGCTGGGTGAGCCCGCGGTGGGCGCTGGCGGGCGGCCTGCTGGCGGTGATCGAATTCGGGCCGCTCAACCAGTGGATGAACGATTACTGGGGCGGGGAATGGATCGCGGCTGCGGGCTGCCTGGTCTTCGGCGCGCTGCCAAGGTTGCGCGCGGCGCCGCTGCGGCGCGATGCTATTCTGCTGGGCCTGGGCCTGGCGATGCACCTGATCACGCGGCCCTATGAATCCATCTTCCTGTTCCTGGCGGTGGCGCTGTTCTGGGCGCCCTGGCGGCGGGCGGAATTGCGGGCCGTGTCGAAGTTTCTGCCGCACCTGGCGTTTCCGGTGCTGCTCGCCGTGGCGCTGCTGGCCGTCCAGAACAAGCAAGTCACGGGAAGCTGGACCGCCATGCCGGAAGCGCTCAGCCAGTATCAATACGGCGTGCCCGCGGCGCTGACCTTCCAGGCCAAAGTTACGCCGCACGTGCCGCTGACCGAGCAACAATTGATGGACTACCGGATGCAGCGGTCGTTCCTGGGCGAGCGCACGGAAACCTTGGGGTCGTACCTGCTGCGCCTGGAATACCGCGTGCGCTACTACCGCTTTTTCTTTCTGGCGCCGCTCTACCTGGCACTGGCGGCATTTCTGTTTGCGCTCAGCGAGCGCCGCTTCCAATGGGTGGCGCTGACGCTGGCCCTGTTCGCCCTGGGAACGAATTTCTTTCCCGCCTTCCAACTGCACTACGTGGCCGCCGTCACCTGCCTGTTTGTGCTGGTTTCGGTGGTCGGGCTGGAGCGCATATCGCGCCGGCTGCCGGAAGCTGCGCGCCTGCTGGTGCTATTGTGCGCAGCGCAATTCGTGTTCTGGTATAGCCTGCACGCTTTCTTCGACACGGCGGAATGGTCGGCCCAGGTGCGCCGCTATGAGACTTGGGACTCGATCAACCACGCCAATCCCGAGCGCCGCATCTTCGTCAACCGGCAACTTGACCGCGTGTCCGGCAAACTGCTGGTTTTCGTGCGCTACTCGCCGCAGCACATCTTCCAGGACGAGTGGGTGTACAACCCCGCGGCGATCGATCAGTCGCGTATCGTGTGGGCGCGCGACCTGGGAGACGCGGAAAACCTGCAACTGCTGCGCTACTACCCGGACCGCACGGCGCTGCTACTGGAGCCGGATGCGCAGCCACCGGGCCTGGCCGCGTACCAGCCGCCCTCGCCCTAGCCGGAAGGTGGCGCGCCGTCGCGAAACAGGGCACGCCGTGTTCCATTTCTTCAGTGAGTAAAAAGACTCGAAATTCTCAAAAAGTACCGGAACCAACCGGGTACGCCCAGAACTGCGACGCCCGCGCGTTCGGCCGCACTTTATAGGCGAATGACAGAAACATTGGCGCTGCTGGCCATTGGCATCGGCTTGCTGGCGGCCTGCGCGATGATCATGGAGACTGCCCGCGTGATGGCTCGTGCTCGCATCCGCAGGCAGCGCAGGCTGGTGCGTCTCTCCTCCGTCGTCACAGGGTTGCAGCCGGTCTCACCGCACGACCAGCTTTCCTAATCGCAACCGGAGGCCGGCCAAACGCGCGCGGTCTGCCGCCCCTGTCACGCCGCTGCACAGGCCAATGTGTCGGCGCGTTCCTGGTTGAGGCTGCCCGCCGAGCCGGCGAAGCGCACTGCCACCACGGTTCGATCGGCTGGCTGACTGGCGCCATCGCCGTGCTGCGCGACGGCTTCGAGGATACGCTCTACCAGGACCTGCGGCGGTTCGTCCCGGTGGTCCCGCAGCGCATCCACCACACCCGCTTCGCCCAGGATGCGGCCGGTGCGGTCTACGGCGTCGGTGACGCCGCCGGTGAATGCAACCAACACATCGCCAGGACCGAGAGCAAGGGTCCGCTGCCGGTACACCGTCCTGCTGGTGAGCCCGAGCACGGTTCCGGTTGGTTCCAGACGGTGGACGCGCCACCGGTTGGCGCGCAACAGAAGCGCCGATTCGTGGCCGGCGCTCAGGTAGCGCAGCGCGCGCCCCAGCGGGTCGATGCAGGCGCAAAAGAGCGTCGTCAGCGAACCATCCGAAGCAACATCGCATAGCGCGCGGTTGAGGCGGGAGGCCGCCACGGCGAGGGCCCCGGGACCGCCGGCGGCAATTCCACGGAAGTGGGCCCCCACAGCGGTCATCACCGCTCGGGAAGACATGCCCGGCCCGGGTGTTTCCCCAATAGAAGCGAACAGCCGGCGACCATCGAGCGGGATGAACTCGAAGAAGTCGCCGCACGCATTGCCGGCTGGCCGGCAGGCGCCGTAATAGTCCAGGTTGGGAATCGATGCGCTTTCCATCCCGTGCGCAGGTCGGAAACCTAAAGACGAATCTTCGCTGATTGGCGGAGCGACAAATGGAACCAAGGCTGAATGCGGATTTCGAGTGCTCATACCCGGTATGACGTGCGAAGCGGCGGCAGCGTCGAGACCGAAGGTGAATTCTCGGTGAAGATCCGCTGAAGTCTGTGCGCTTGTACACCGTGCCCTGCGCACACAGTGTGCCGGCACGGGAGCCTCAGAAGTGCTGCCGCAAATCCTCGAAGCGGTCCACCACCAGCAGGCGGCCATCAGCCTCGGCAATCTCCTGCTTCTCCAAAACCCAGGTGTGAGCATGCGGGACGAAGACCGCACGCAAGCCCGCGGCCAGGGCGGGATTGATGTCGGACTTAGGGCTGTTGCCAATCATCCACGTGCGCGCCGGTTCCATGCCGCGTTCGGCCACCAGCCGGCGGTATGCGTCGCGGTCCTTTTCCTTGACGATGGCGGTGTGCTGAAAATATTTTCCCAGGCCGGAGCGGTCGATCTTCAGCGTTTGTTCGTCGGGATGACCTTTGGTAAACAGCGTCAGGTCGTGGCGCGCGGCCAGGTAGGCGAGCGTTTCGGGAACGCCGGCGATGGTCTCCACCGGACACTCGAGGATGCGCGCGGCGAACCCCATCACTGTTTCCAGATCTTCCGGCCGCACCTTGCGCTCCGCCAGCCGCTCGTACGTGTGGCGCAGATTGCGGCCGAAATTGAGCGAGCCGTAGCCGTGGATACGCGCGTTGGCTTCCTCGATGGCGTCGAGGACGGCGCGAATCTCGCGTGGTTTGAGCGTCGAGTGATCGAGGAACTCGACGAAATCGTCGAAGGCGCGCTCGAAATAGATGTTGTTCTCCCACAGCGTATCGTCGGCGTCGATGATGAGGAATTGGGGCGTCATTTTTCAGATCGGGGAGCCAGGCGGAAGGGGACCTCGAAGACCGCATCCACGTCAACCGGTATGCCGTCGCGTTTGGCCGGCTCGAATTGCCACTTGGCCAACGCGTCGGCTGCGCTGCGGTCGAGACGCTGATCGACTCCGCGGATAATTTCGATCGCATCCACGTGCCCGTCCTTGCGGATCACCGCGAACAGGCGGACCGTTCCCTCGATGCGGTCCACTATCAAATCTCGATAGTACTTAGGGTCGACCTTGTGCAGCGGAACTGGCGACGACATATTGGGCGGCGGTGCTCCCGCCAGCGGCTGGCGTTCGGCAAACCACACCAGCCAGCTTCCGGAAAAGCTAGTGGTGTTGGGCATCTGAACCGAGATGGTGTAGACGGCGCGGCCCGCCAGGCGCGGATCGGGAGCATCGGCGGCGCGGGCGGCTGAGCCGGCCGCAGGCGGCTGCGCGCTGGCGCGGCCGGCCAGCATTTCCGCCACGATTCTTTCGCGCGTCATGGGGCGAAGCACCGCGAGTATAGCCGCGTTGGCATCTTGCGTGCTGCCGCGCGCCATCAGACCGGGCACGGCGACCTTCGCGTCCGCAGGGGCCGCCGCGCCGCCTTCCGGCTTCAGCCGCGGGCCGGCGGAGAAGCCTGCCTCGTGCGCGCCCGGCGGGCTGGGAATCTTGGGGGTGTCGACCGGCATGAGGCTCACAATTGCCAGGGTGGATTGTGGCGCTGGTGGTGCAACGACGGTGACACCGGCGTTAACCAGCGCAGGTTCGGCGGCGGGCTTAACCTTTTTGTCAGGCGGCGCGCGAAAGTCGTGCGGAATACGCGGCATGTCCGCCGGCGGGGCGGCCATCGCCACCACCGGTGCAGCCGGCAAGGCCGTCAGCGCCGCCTCGGTTTTGCGCGGCGCGGGAGGGATGAAAGGCAGCGGGCGCGGGCGCGGCGCCGCCATGCTGAGCGCAAGCTCCCGCGGCGCAGTAGGCTCGACGATCTGCGGCGCGGCCAGCAACGGGCGCAGCGCAGGTGCCCGCGCGTGGTCTACCGGCGGCACGAACGTGCGGACGCGCTTGGGCGGCGCGACCGCAAGCAGGTTCGGCAGCTTGAGAGCCCGCGGCAGCGTAATCTCCGGGGCGGGAACGCGGATCAGTTGCGGCGGCCGCGGCAGCTCGATTTTCCCCGCCACAATCTGTTGCTGGAACCGGCGGAGCGCGCGCGCCGGGTTCGCTTCCGGCGGCTCGGCCGGCTTGATCTCCGGCAGTTTGTCACGCAGGTTGTACCAGATGATGTGCGCTTCGTAGGGCCGGATCTCCAGGTTGTACACCGGGCGCGGGTCGCGCGGCGACACGGCCGCGCTGAGCACCACGGACAGGAATGCCGCCGCGTGCAATAACCCCGAGGCTGCAAAGGCCGGTGACCGGGAGCGCGCCCCGCCGCGCCGGATCAGCACCCTCACGTCACAGCTCCCTGCGCGTACCGCCAAACCCGTTGGTCGGCGCGACCCCCTGCACGTGCTCAATCGTACGCTGCCGCGGAACGTAATCCGCCAGGTATTGGTTCAGTTGTTTGAGCCGCGAAACTTCCGACCGCTGCTGCAACAGCGTACTCAGAAATTCGAGGTCGGGCAGGATCTGCGCCAGTTGAAAACTGAGCTGCGGGTCTGCCAGGTCGGGCTCGCCGCGGTCCTGAGCTCCGCCCAGTTTCTGTAGCGAGCGGAAATGGCGCAACACCTGTTTGCGAATTTCGGGTTCCGGCGCCGCCGTATCTTCGTCATCGAAGTAGCGCACCTCGGCCCGCAAGTAGTCCAGCTCTTCATCGAGCGATACGATTTCGAAACGCCTCCGGCCGCGGGTCAAAATGTCCATGCGCCCATCGGGATATCGATCGATAACCTTTTCCACCGCCACGCTGCAACCGGCGGTGGCGATGCCCCGTTCGCGGGCAAGTACGATGCCAAATTCGTCTTCCTGCCGGATCGCTTCCCCAACCATGAGCTTGTAGCGCTCTTCGAAAATGTGCAGAGGCAGGCGCGTTCGCGGAAAAACGACAACCCGCAAGGGGAACAACGGGAGCAGCCGCGAAGGCATGGTACTATTATGGCGTTTCTTGGGTGGGGCATGCTTCAGCTTGCCCGGACCAGGACGAGCCGCACGCCCGACAAACACGGGGCGCGCACCCGCCGCCGTATGGCTATGAGGATTGAAGGCAAGGTCGCGATCATCACCGGCGCTTCGGAAGGCATCGGAGCGGCGTGCGCCGCGGAGTTTGCGCGGGCCGGCGCCAGGCTCTCGTTGTGCGCCCGCTCCGAAGAAGGATTGCGGTGCGCCGGCGGCGGGCAGGCGCTGGTCACCGCCGGCGACCTCACCGACGAAGCCGTGCGGCGGCGGTTGGTGGATCGGACGCTGGAGCGGTTTGGCGCCATCGATATCCTGATCAATAACGCCGGCATCGGCCTGTACATTCCCTCCTGGGAAGCGCCGGAAGCGGAAGTGCGCCGCCTGATGGAGCTGAACTTCTTCGCGCTGCTCGGCCTCGTCCAGCTTGTCGCGCCGCACATGCGCGCGCGGCGGAGCGGAACCATCGTCAACGTGGGCTCGATCGGCGGCAAGGTCGTGTTGCCCTGGATGACGGTGTACAGCGCGTCCAAATACGCCGTCGGCGCGCTCACCGAGGGGTTGCGCATGGAACTGCGCCGCGATGGCGTCCGCACCATGCTGGTGTGCCCTGGCTACGTGCTCACCGAATTTCAGCGGCACAGCGTGGGCGACGTTCCGCCGGCGGTGGTGAAGGGCCGGCGTTTCGCCATCACGGCCGCCCAATGCGCCGCCGATATCCGCCGCGGCGTGGAGCGCGACGCGCGCACGGTGATGTCGCCGCGCGTGGGTTGGCTGATGGTGGCGCTGGCGCGTATGCTGCCGAGCGCCGTGGATGCGCGTATGGCGCGCATGAATGGAACGGCATGAACCTGCGGCTTAAGCAGAGTCCGGGCGTCTACCTGCTGGGCTTCATGGCCTGCGGCAAATCCACCGTGGGACGCCACCTGGCGCGGCGGCTGGGCTGGAGCTTCTTCGATTTGGATGACGAAATCGAGGCGGCGGAGAAAACCACCATCGCGCAGATCTTCGATACCCGCGGCGAAGCCGAGTTCCGGCGCATCGAAAGCGAGATGCTGGAGCAGCACGTGCGCTCCATCGAGCACGGGCGCGCGGCCGTGCTGGCGTTGGGCGGCGGCGCGTTCCTCTCGCCGACCAACCGCGAGCTGGTGGCGAGTAACGGCGTGAGCGTCTGGCTGGATTGCGATTTCGAACGCATCGGGCGGCGCGTGGCGTGGGCCACGCACCGGCCGCTGGCGCGCGATCCCGAGAAACTTGCCGCGCTCTTCCACGAGCGCCGCGACATCTACCGGTTCGCCGACGTGCACATTCCGGTCGAGACGGACGATGCGGACGCCGTCGCCACCGCCATTTTGGCGCACCCTTTCTTCCAATGACTCGCCGCTCGCTGCGGCGCCAGGTAGCCGCCATTTTTCGAGCCGCGCTGCGGGCGGCCGATCCGCACGATGCGGTCCTGCGCTACCTGGCGAGGCGCGACTATTCCCGCTTCCGCCACATCTACGTGATCGGCGCCGGCAAGGCGGGAGCTTCCATGGCGCGAGCCGCCGAGCGCGCGCTGGGAGGACGGATCACCGGCGGCCTGGTCAACGTCAAGTACGGCCACCTCGCCAAACTGCGCCGCGTCGAGTTGAACGAATGCGGCCATCCGGTGCCGGACGAGCACGGCGTGGCCGGTGCGGAACGCATCGCGGAGATAGCCTCCTCGGCTGGCGCCGGCGACCTGGTGCTGTGCCTGATTTCCGGCGGCGCCTCGGCCCTGCTGCCGTTGCCCGCGCCGCCGGTTACGCTGGCCGAAAAGCAGGAGGTAACGCGGCTGCTGCTCGCCTCGGGCGCGGATATCCACGAGATCAATTGCGTCCGCAAGCATCTGTCGGCCATTAAGGGCGGGCAACTGGCGCGCCTGGCTTGGCCGGCCAGGGTGGAAGCGCTCCTCGTTTCCGACGTCATTGGCGACAACCTGGACGTGATCGGCTCCGGCCCGGCCGCGCCCGATCCATCGACCTTCGCGGATGCAGCGGAAGTTCTCGATCGGTACGGCATTCGCGACAAGGTTCCGGCGGCAGTGCGCGCGCGCATCGATCAAGGCGTGGCCAGCACGCTTGACGAAACTCCCAAACCGGGGGACAAGCTCTTTGCGCGCGTCCGCAACACGGTTGTGGGCGGCAACCGGCTGGCGCTCGATGCAGCGGCGCGCCATGCGCGGCAGCTTGGCTTTCGGACTTTGGTGCTTTCGAGCTCCGTCGCGGGCGAGACGCGGGAGATCGCGCGCATGCATGCAGCCATTGCGCGCGAAGTTGCGGAGTTTGGCCGGCCGGTGAAGCCGCCCGCGTGCATCATCACCGGCGGCGAGACCACGGTCACGCTGCGCGGCGACGGGCTCGGCGGCCGCAACCAGGAATTCGTGCTGGCGGCGGCGCTGGATATCGCGGGCCTCGACAACGTGGTGGTGTTCAGCGCCGGCACCGATGGCACCGATGGCCCCACCGACGCGGCCGGCGCCATCGCCGACGGGGATACGCTGCGCCGCAAGCCGGACGCCCGCCGCTATCTGGATGCCAACGATTCTTACCATTACTTCGAATCGCTGGGCGACCTGGTGATTACAGGGCCCACTAACACCAACGTGGCGGATGTAAGAATCCTCTTAATCGGGCGGCGCGCGTGAGTTTCTGGCGGAAGGAAGTAATCGACTTCGCGCTTAGCCACGAAACCGTCCGGCAGATGGACGGGCACCGCGCGTGGATCCAGCGCGAGCCCGCCAATCCGCGGCCCTATTATTACTTGGCGCAGTTCTACCGCATGGAAAACCGCACGGAGCAAGCACTGGGACTATTGTTAGAAGCCGTGCGCCTCGATGCCACCTTCGCGGATGCACACGCCGCGCTCGCCGAAATATACGCCGTTCGCGCCGACTACCCCGCCGCCTGGCGTCACGCCCGCCTCGCCGAGCAAAACGGCAACCCGCGCGGAGTGGAGTTACTTAGGCGGCATGGGGTGGAGGAGTAAGCCGGGGAACGGGTCACTGCTTCGGCACGGGTTGCAGCTTGATAGTTAGTCTCGGCTACTCCTGCTTCCACGACCTGCCCGCTGCCCATAATACCGCGGCGAGCACCATGGAGCACGCCGGGATGAGATACATGGCCTGGTGTAAGCCGATGGCGCGGGCGGCCTCGAGCGCGGCGCCTGCGTTACCGGCGGCGCGGGCGAAATGGTCGCTGAGGCGGCCGGTTACTAGCGGGCCGAACGAGGCGCCGCATAGGTACATCGCCAGGTAGTAAGTGGCCATGGCGGTGCCGCGTAACTGTGAAGGCACGATGTCCTGGATGGCGGCATAGACTAAGCCGTAGTATGTCTGCCACAAGCCATAAGCCAGCATGAGGAGCAACACGGCGGCGAGGACGCTGCCGGCGGGCTGAGCAATGGCGGCGAAGGCCGGCAGAGTGGCGAAGGCGGCGGCGGCAGCGGCAAGCAGCAGGCGGCGACGGCCGAGGTCGCGGGTTACCCGATCGCCCAGGTATCCGGCAGCCAGCGCGCCGAGCACGCCCGCGGCCCCAGATCCAACTCCGCTCCAGACGCCGGCGCGCGCCACCGACAGGCCGTGATAGCGGGTGAGAAACGCCGGCAGGAACAGCGAGAAGCTGTAGAGCATGAAATTGACGATGGCGCCGGAGGCGGCGATCCACCAAAAGGCGGGGATGCGCGCCAGCAGCCAGGGGCTGGGACTGCCGGCGGGCGATGTGGCGTCGGCGGCGGAGACCACTCCCTGACGATCGGGGCTCGGCTCGAAACGGTCGTGGCTCAGTTCGGAGCCGCGAGCGTCAGCGAGCGGTGCCGGGGTAGCACCGAATTCTGCAGCCGTGGGACCAGCCTCAGCCTGCGGCGTGAGAGCCGCGCGTGGCGGGTCACGAAGCATCGCCATCGCCGGCACCAGCGCCACCGCGGGCATGGCGGCCAGCACTAGCGCGACCCGCCAGCCCCAGGCCTGCGCGACCGGACCGCCCACCGCAAAGCTGAGAAAACCGCCGATAGGGACGGCCATCATGAAGATGGCCATGGCGCGCGCGCGGCGGCCGGCCGGCACCAGGTCGCCGATCCAGCTTGTGGCGGCGGGGGCGCAGGTGGCTTCGCCGATCCCCACTCCCAGGCGCGTGGCGAGCAACATCCCATAACTGGAAGCGAGCCCGCCGAGGGCGGTAAGCGCGGCCCACACGCTGACGCCGATTGCCAGCAGACGCTTACGGCTCCAGGTATCGGCCAACCGCCCGAGCGGCAAGCCAGCCACCGCGTAGAGCAGCGTGAAGGCCGTGGCAAGCGTGGCGAGGCGGGTATCGGAAAGGCCGAACTCGCGGTGCAGCGGTTCGAGCACCGCGCCCAGCACCTGCCGGTCGTAAAAATTGAGAACGTTGACGAGGAAAAGAACCAGCAGCGGGGCGGTGGCAGCCGCCCCGCGGCCTGGGTTCACAGCTTGATCTCGGAGTCTTTGAGATTCTTATCCGGAGGCTTGGGTTGTTTGGGCGGCGCGGGCGCGGCGGGAGTGTCGGGCGGGCGCACGGATTCTTCGCCCTTGCGTACTTCCACCTCGCCGTGGGAGGCGGTGAGCTGGATGGATGGGCCGTCGCCTACTTTCCCTTTCAAAGTAGCGCTGCGCCCGGAGGCGTCTTTCTGAATCGGCGGGCCAAAATCGTTGGTGGCATCGCCGTGCTCGGCGGTGGCATCGAGTTGGAACGCGGCCTTTTCGGGGAGCGTCAGCTCGATGTTGCCGACGCCGGAGCGGGCTTCAATCGCGGGTACGGGCATGCCGGGGTCCAGCTCGATGTTGCCGTGCTCGGTTTCGACGGTCATGGCCTGGGTGAACCCGCCGATTTTGATATCGCGCGAGCGGGTGATGAGCCGCACCGGGCCGACCAGCCCGTTGGCGGTGAATTCGCCCATGTCCATGCTGATGTTACCCGGCACCGCTTCCACGTGCAGCTCGGTGTTGCGCGCGCCTTCAAACTGCAGCGGCTTGGCCAGGTTTTTGAAATCGAGCGTACCGGTAAAAGCACCGTTAATGGTGACCTGCCCCTGCACATTTTCGAGCGAGAGGTCGGATCCTTCGCCCTGGACGTCGATGTTACCCTTCACATCGACGGCGCGGATGGTGTCGCTATGGCTGACCTCCACTTTGGCGTTGCCGCCGAGGCGGGAGAGGCGGACGTCGCCGCGGGCGCCGCCAAGCTCGACGTCGCCGTTAAGGTCGCCGATTTCGAAATCGCCGCGCCGGCCGCTGGCTTCCACCGCCATAGCGCGCGGCACCGTCACTTCGATGTCGTCGGAGACGCGCTGGTTGCCGGGCGCCCGATCCTGGTTGGCGCGGACCAGCAGGTGATCGCCTTCGGGCACGATCTCGATCGGCGTGTTGTTATTGGTACGGTCGGCGTCTTCCCGGCCAAAACTGCGGATCACTTTGTTGCCGCTTACTACAACTTCGTTCGTATCGTCCCCGGTCACCTTGATGTTGCCGCGGGCGACGTCGAAGACGATGCGCTTCATGCCGGCCGCAGGGGCCTTGGCGGATACAGGATAATCGTACTCATTGCCGAAGATACTGAGGCTGTCTCCCGACCAGCGGATCCCATTGCGATAGCCGGCCCACATGGTCGCGCCGAAAATGCAGATCAGCACGATGAGCACCACCTCGCCGCCGCTGAAGCCGCTCCTCCAGGAAGAGCCGGGCCAGGCGACTTCGATCAGCCGCAACAGGCCCCAGAGGATGAGCAGGAACGGCCAGTAGAGCGCGAGAATTTCGTAGATGGGCGCTTCGGGGTGGAAATTGCGCCACAGGAAAAGGCCGCCAATAATCACCAGGATGAGCGGCCCGGTGAGAGAACGAGGTCTCATACATTACCTCCCGGCGTGGAACTTTCAGGTGGAGCATCCGGTTTGGGCGGAGCGCTGGTTCCAAATCCGCCTTTAGCCGGACCGGATGACGATGCCGGATCCGCACCGGCTGGCGGCTGCGGATAGGGGCCCTGCGCGTAGGACGTGGCGCGGTACCCGCCTGCCGGCTGATCGGCGGGCGGCTGCCAGCCGTATTGCGGCGGTTGCCAGCCGTATTGCGGTGGCGCCGGGGCGGCCGGCGGCGGCGCCACGCTCCGCCCCAGCAGGCTCATCAGCCCGAGCACAATCAGCAGCACGGGCCAGGTCTGGCCGAAATTGTAGGGCGTGAAGTTTTGCAGGGCAAACAGGATGCCGATCGTGATCAGCGTCACCGGTCCGCGGAGAGCCCTGATCCTGTTGCGCTCACCTCTCATGGCGCATTTCTCCCGGTGCCGGTTCCTGGCCGGCGAAACGCGACCACAGCATATACGCTCCGGCCGCTATCAGCAGCACCGGCCAGTACGGCACGAGTCTTTCAAAGTTCACCAGGTCGAGGGTGTGCAGCAGTAACAGCACGCCCAGCACGATCAGTGCTACGGCCGCCATGGGAAACCGGCCCGGCCCGCCGCGCAACTGGAACACGCTCGAGTACTCGTCCACGGGCTCGCCTCGTTGCAGCTTCTGCGCGGTGCGGTAGGACTCGAACACCATGTAGGCCATCCAGGCGATCACCAGGATGACGAAGATGGGCTGCATATCGCGAATGGCGTCCGAGTTGGCGATGCTCATCAGCACGCCCCAGATCACGGCGTGGATGAGTCCTTTGGCGTATTGCCCGTTATAGATGGCGCCAACTCCGGGAATCCAGCCCAGCGCGAATGCCAGCCCGGGCCGGATATCGGCGCGGACGTAAGGGGAGGGCGCGACGGGCGGCGGGTACGGGAGGGCGCTCGCGGGAGGCGGCGCGGTATACGCCGGAGGCGGCGCGGCGAAAGGCGGCGGCACAGCGGCCGGCGCATGCTCGGCGCAGTACACAGTGCCCGATGCTTCCCGGCGGCAGTCGGCGCATACCGGCTTGCCGCAGGTACGGCAATAAGCAATTGCCGCTACATCCGGATGGTTTTGACAGTTCATAACATTTCCCTCAGTGTGATGATTCCGGTACTTGGGTGGGAGCGGCCCCGCCCGGTGCTTCCCCAGCCGCCGGAGCGGAGACAACCGGCAGCTTCCTCTCGTCGTGAAACGCGGGCGCCTGGCGCGGCGCTGCAGGCTCCCGCTCCTCATCCTGCTGTTGCCAGGCCCGCAGTGTAGTTTGAATCTTGTAGACCACCTTCAAATTGTCGTAAAACTTCTCCACGCGTCCCCAGCCATATTCCACGCGCGTTTCCAGGCCCGCCCAAACCTTGGATGGGCGCAAATCGTCGGCCCGGATGCTGCGCAGCGGAATCACCGAGCGCAGCAGCGAAAAGGAAACGATGGTCATGGCGAAGCTCATCACATACCGCGGCTGCAGGATGGGGCTAAGCCGCTTGGCCAGCCAGGTGCGGTGCTTCGCTCTAATGCTCTGGCGCCATGGAGCGGCGAAGAGGATGCGATTCACCAGCTCGGCGGGAGGCTCGACATCGGCGGCGCGCCCGATGAAGGCGACGGCGGCGGCGGCATCGCGCGCCAGCTCGGCGCACGCCGGGCAGCCGGCCAGGTGGCGCTCCACCGCGGCCCGCGTGGCCGCGTCCAGCGTGCCATCCACGTATTCGCAGAGCAGGATGTCCAGTTCGGCGCAGTTCATACTACCAGCTTCTGCTTGCGCAGCAGCCGCGCCAGCTCGGCGCGGCCGCGATTGATTCTCGACTTCACGGTTCCTTCCGGTATCGCCAGCACCCGGGCGATTTCCCGGTACTCCATTTCCTGCAGGTCGCGCAAAATCACGGCCTCGCGCAAGTCCGGCGACAGCTTCTGCAGCGCCGCTTGCAAGATCTCGCTGGCCTCGCGGCCGGCGACCGCCTGGTCCGCGCGAGTCGTGGACGCGGCGCTTCGGTCCCCGACCACGGGGAGCTGCTCGTCCAGCGAATCCGTCACGCGGTCCTGCCGCGTGCGCCGGTAATGATCGATCAACAGATTGCGCGTCAGCCGCGCCAGCCAGGTACCGAACGATCCTTCCGCCGCACGGAAGGAATGAAGCGTGCGGAAGACGCGCAGGAAAACTTCCTGCGTCAAGTCCTGCGACTCCGAGCCGCTGTTGGTGAAGCGGTAGCACAATCCGTAGACACGCCGGCTGTGCAAGCGGACGAGATCTTCCCACGCGGACTCGTCGCCGCGCAGGCATCGCGCAACCATAGGGGAGTCTTGGTCCAAGATTCGTTCTACCACACAGCCGCGCCGCGCACCCGCCAACCTGCCCAGAGCGTCCTGGCCGGTTGGTGAATTCTGGAAGACTCCCAAGACTAGCGTCGCGGTTGCCATGACCCCGGTTCCTTCATATGAAGAAACGAGGGTTTTCCGCGCCAGGTTCAAATTTTTTCCCGTATTCCGGTTCTTTTGAGATACTTGTACAGGCGCTGGCTCCCCGCTTCGGAGACGGGACGCCGCTCTCGAGGAGGTTCGATTCGGCACCGCTGGTGGAAATGGGCCGCGGCCGGCCTTGCTGTGGCCGCCGTGGGGGTTGTTCTGGTATGGCGATTCTCCGCCCCAGTTTTCGATTGGCGCCTGGCGGCCGCGGCGGTGGCCGGCGTGGACTGGATCTGGATTGGCATTTCTCTAGTTCCTGTCGCCGGCGCGTATTATGTCCGGGCCCTGCGCTGGGCGGTGTTCCTGAAGCCGCTCAAACCACGCCCGTCGATACGCAACCTGCTCTCGGCAACGGTGATCGGGTTCACTGCCATCACTCTGTTTGGCCGCGCTGGCGAGTTCGTGCGGCCGTACCTGATCGCGGTCAAGGAGGAGGTCCCGTTTCCTTCCCAACTGGCGGCGTGGCTGCTGGAGCGCATCTTCGACCTGCTGATGGCGCTGCTGTTCTTCGCCTTCGCCATGATGCGCATCACCTCGACCGGAGTACACGTGGGCCCGAGGATCGCTTGGGCCTTGGCCGCTGGGGGGCATTTTGTGGCCGCAGCTTGTCTGGGATTGCTCGTCCTGCTGTTCACCATGCGGCACTTCGCCGAACCGGTCCGCCGCTACCTCACCCGCGCCATCCGCTGTTGGCCGGAACGGTACTTCGCGCGCGCCGAAAAGCTGCTGGCGGCGGCCGTTCAAGGCGTGGAATCGACGCGCAGCGATGCCGCGCTGCTGGCGATTTTCCTGTACTCCGTGCTGGAATGGATGCTGATCGCTGCCTGCTACTGGTGCCTGGCCCGTTCGTTCGCCGCGGTTCTGCATTTCTCCGTCATGGATGTCGTCATTTTTGTCGGATTCATTTCGTTCGGATCGGCCGTGCAGATTCCTGGGATCGGAGGCGGCTTGCAGGTGGTGGCGGTGGTGGTTCTGACGGAGCTGTTCCGGGTGCGCTTGGAGCCCGCGACTTCATTCGCCATTCTAATCTGGATTCTTAATTGTGTAGTAGTAGTGCCGGTTGGGTTGACGCTTACCGTTAAGGAAGGGCTGGACTGGCGTAGCCTGCGGCGGATGGGACGGAACCAACAATGAAGTGCCCTTTTTGCAGTCACTTGCATGATCGGGTGGTGGATTCCCGAGAGAGCAAGGAAGGCGACGCCATACGCCGCCGCCGCGAGTGCCTGGCGTGTGAGCGGCGATTCACCACATACGAGCGCATCGACGAAGTTCCATACATGGCGATCAAGAAAGATGGACGCCGCGAGAAATTCGACCGCCAAAAGGTGCTGGCGGGGCTGCTGAAAGCTTGCGAGAAACGTCCCATTAGTATGGCGAAGCTTTCCGAGTTGGTGAACCGGGTGGAAACCAAGGTCAGCGATTCGCCGGATCGGGAAATTTCAACTACAGAAATAGGAGAATTCCTGATGGAAGGACTCCGGGAGCTTGATAAGATCGCCTATGTACGATATGCGTCGGTTTACCGGGATTTTCAAGACGAGGAGGCATTCTTCAACGAGCTCAAGAACCTGATGCGGCAGAAGCTTCCATGAGCCAGACGGGCGCCAAATCTTGTGTAACCTTCCCAGTTTCAAGACATCCTTATAAATAGAGCTTAACTTTGTTGGGGAACGGTGGTATGATCGATTGGAAGATCCGCCCTGTGCCTGACAGTTGCGCGACGCGGCCGGGGTACAACCCGCAATTCGAGCTTATTTCAGAAAGTAGCCTATTTCCCATAACTTGCGTGTGTTGGCACGTGCCTTTGGGGAGGTGAGTCTTAGTGGACCGTTTCGAAGATCATTTTCTCGCTGAAAATCCTGAAAGTCTGGGCCTGAACTTCGAAGAAGATGCCAAATTCTTCGATGCGGAGGCCGCGCATGAGACGGACTTTCTGCATCAACCTCCGGTGGAGGAATCCATCTACACGGATGATCCGGTGCGGGTGTATCTGCGGGAAATGGGAGCGGTTCCGCTATTGACGCGCGAAGGCGAGGTGGATCTGGCGCGGCGCATGGAGCGCGGCAAGCTGCGGATGCAAAAGGCCATTAGCCGTTCGGCCGTGGTACAGCGCGTGGCCCTGGATATGTCGGAGGCGCTGAAGAAGGGTACCATCGAACTGGAATCGGTTGCCGACCTGGGCGATGTCGAAGAGGGATCTCCCGCGGATCTGAAGGTGCGGGCGGACGCCTCCAAGCTGTTCGCGGATGTGATCGTACTCCACAAGAAACAGCAGCAGCTTGAGGAGAAAGTGGAAGCCACGCCCCTGGCCAACAAGAAACATCGTAAGCGGCTGGTGGGTAAGTTCAATCGGGCCAAAGTGGAAACCTCGCTGGCCATCCGCCGTTGCCCGTTCCGCGGCAACCGGTGGAAGGACTTCTCGCGTGAGATCGAGCGAGCGGTGGAGGAGATCAGCCACCTGGATGGCGAAATCAGAAAGCTGGAGGTGCGCAACAGCCCGCCCCTGCAGGCGCGCCTGCGAGAGCTGAAACGCGAGCTGCGCAAGCGCGAAGCCGCCGCTGGCGCCACGCTGCCCGAACTGCGCCACACGCTGACCGTGATCCGCCACGGCGAAGCCGAGGCTGAGCGGGCCAAAAAAGACCTGGTCGAGGCCAACCTCCGGTTGGTGGTTTCGGTGGCTAAGAAATACGTAAATCGCGGGTTGCACCTCCTGGACCTGATTCAGGAAGGCAACATCGGTTTGATGCGGGCCGCCGACAAATTCGAGTACCGCCGCGGCTACAAGTTCTCCACTTACGCCACCTGGTGGATCCGACAGGCCATCACCCGCGCCATCGCCGATCAGTCCCGCACCATTCGCATCCCGGTGCACATGAACGAGAGCATGAACAAGTTCCTGCGCGCCACCCGCGAGTTGGAGAAGGAACTGGGCAGAACTCCTACAAATGACGAAATTGGCCGGCGGATGGAAATCCCGGTCGAGAAGGTGCAGAAGCTGAAGACCATTTCCCGCGATCCGGTGTCACTAGAAACTCCGGTGGGCCGCGACGGTGAATCGGCGCTGGGCGATCTGATTGAAGACCGCTGGGTCGGATCGCCGGTGGATGCCGTAATCGAAACCAACGTTCGCGACGAAACGGCCGGCATACTGAAGACGCTCTCGCCGAAAGAGGAGAAAGTCATTCGCATGCGCTTCGGCATCGGCTGCGAGCGGGAGCACACGCTGGAAGAGATCGGCCAGGAGTTCGACGTCACGCGGGAACGCATTCGCCAGATTGAAGCCAAAGCCTTGCGCCAGTTGCGCGCTCCGGAACGGGCCCGGCGACTGCGGGCACTGATGGCGGCGCGATAATTCTTCCTTAGCCGTTCGTTCACAAATGAGGTCCGCGTATGACGCACGCGTCCTCCAGTGGCTCGTCTTTATATCATTGAGTGCATGGCTGGCTCCACTGACATTCACTGCCCAAGGTGTCAACGGAGGATGGTCCGACCTCTGGGCGCCCGTAATGACGATCCGGGATTAGTGTGTCCTGTTTGCGGGATCGCTTGTCATCTCGATGACGTCACGCGTGAGCGGATTCGCCAGATCGAAGCCAAAGCTCTGCGCCAGTTGCGCGCCCCAGAGAGAGCCCGCCGCCTGCGCGCGCTGATGGCCGCCCGGTAATTGAGCCACCGGCCGGGCATGCCCGGCCTTCCAGTTTCTCCATTTCCGAGCGCGCCCTGCCAACCCAACTGTGGTGTCTTGTATTTGGGCACGGCTTGAGCCGTACCTGGAGTTTCTACTTTCCGGGCGTTCGGCGACGACTCGCTCTGCCCACCCGCTGGTGCTGTCTTGTATCAGGGCACGTGCTTGAGCCGGCTTGAGCCGTGCCCAAAGCAGGGGAACGCACGGCCCTTCAGAATGAATCCTGCGCCACTGCGCGCGAGCCGCAAAGAACCGGCGGCAAACGACCGCCGGCGCTACCGCAGCTCATACAAAGATATAGAAACTCCAGTGGCGGGGCTGAAGCCTACCCCACCAAAACGCGGGCGTTGGCAGGCTGAAGCCTGCCCACCCTGTGAAGATTACCGTGCGGCCGCCGGGTTCCAACCGTCACTACCGCGCAGGAAAGCTTCGGGGCGGAACTGGCGGGCTTCGGCGGCGCTGAGTTGCCTGGCCCACTTCACACGGCCGGCCGCGCTACCGCCGGGGCCTTCGGACCCATATTCCGCAAAAAACGCGGTCTTCTCGGCGGCTTCTTTGTGCCAGTTGTCCCAGCCTTCGGGCCGGATGTGCTCGCCCATCCAGCAGTCCAAATACACCACGCGGGAATAGTTGCGCCAGGGGCGGCCGAGGAAGACGTCGTGCACGCCGGCATCGGCCGTGAGCCGGCAATGGTCGAACACGAAGCCCTGCGCGCCATCGGGCATGGTACGGCTTTCGGCGGCGATGTAACCGGGGCCGCGGCTGTGGATCTCACAGCGATCGAACACGGCAGCGGCGTTGCCGAAAATGAAATCGACATGGCCGGCGATGTAGCTGTCGGCGTAGTACTGGCGCCCGCTGGCGGCGTAGAGCGTATCCTGCATTCCGAGGAACCGGCAGTGGCGGAATACGGCGCGGTCGGAGTGCACCGAAATCGCCACCGCCTGCGTGCCGGTGCCGTAGGAGTTTTCGAAGGTAATGTTTTGGGCTTCGAATTCATCGGCGTTGATGTCGACGGTGGCGCTGAAGAAGGTGCCGCCGACGTCTTTGGCGCCGAGGCCGTAGGTGATCACGGTCGATTGGGCATCCTGGCCGAGGAAGGTGACGCGCGGCCGGTCGTGGGGCACGCGCACGCGCTCATGATAGATGCCGGGGCGGATCTCAATGATCAGCCGCGCCGTGGTGGGGGCCAGCACGCGGTCGAATGCGTGATCCACCGCGTTTTGCACCGTGGGATAATCGCCGCTGCCATCCTGCGCCACCACCACGCGGATGGGCGCCTGCTCTGCCGCATGGAGGCAAGCCAGGGCGGCGAAAGTCAGAATCCGAATCTTCATAGAGAGCTTAGACCTCGCTTGGTAATGGGCCGCAACGGCAACCGCACCCCTCCCTAACCCGGCATAGCCGGAACCAAACAGGAGCGTGATCCGATATTATCCACCAAGGATGGTGGATGATGGGCTTTGTTCTACTGACCGAACGTCACGCCGAGCAGATCGCTGGCGTGCT
>Ga0187876_1000329_pt1 | contig 50552 bp, 43 predicted proteins | sample June2016WEW_17_4_FD_133000 | JGI IMG/M metagenome (GOLD analysis project Ga0187876, IMG submission 133000) | Peatland microbial communities from SPRUCE experiment site at the Marcell Experimental Forest, Minnesota, USA - June2016WEW_17_40 | ecosystem: Environmental > Terrestrial > Soil >... | reverse complement strand
TCATCGAGTCCAAGCTCGGTCAAGGCGGGATGGGCATCGTCTACAAGTGCCTCGACCCCGAGACCGGCCGCCACACCGCCGTGAAGGTGCTCCCGCAGCAGTTGACCGCCTCGCCGAACTTCCTGCAGCGGTTCAAGCGCGAGGTGCTCACGCTCCAACGGCTCGATCACCCGAACATCGTTCGCATCTACGACCACGGCGAGTGGGAAGGCGCTTATTACTACGCGATGGAGTACGTCGAGGGCGTGGGGCTGGATTCCATCCTCGAAAACAAGGAGAGGATGCCTCCGCTCGAGGCGCTGCACATCGTCCGCGCCTGCGCCGAGGCGCTCCAGCACAGCCACGCGCGCGCCGTCATCCACCGCGACATCAAGCCGGCCAACATCATGATCACCTCCGACGGCGGCGTGAAGCTGATGGATTTCGGCATCGCCAAGGTCCTCGACGCTACGCGCATGACCGAGACGCTCAGCGTGCTCGGCACGGTCGAGTACATGTCGCCCGAACAGTCGCAGGGCCGCCACGTGGACGCGCACAGCGACCTCTACTCGCTCGGCGTGGTGCTCTACCAGTGCCTCACGGCGCGCGTGCCGATCAGCGGGACGACGCCGACCGAAGTCATCATGAAGCTCCGCACGCACCAGATCGAGCCGCCGAGCGCGTGGACACCGGAGCTGCCGAAGAGCCTCGATGCGCTGGTGATGCACCTGCTCGAGCGCGACACGTCGAAGCGGCTCGCCTCGGCGGCGGAACTGATCCGCGAGATCGAGCGCGTCGAGCACCACATCAAGGCCGGCGCCGTCGGCCATGGGCCGATCGCTTCGGCCGACCGCATGCCGATCACCGGGCAGACCGCGACGCCGCTCTGGCGGAACCCGTGGGCGATCGGGTTCCTGCTGCTCGCGCTGGGCATCGTGCTCTGGATTACGTTGCGCCCGGCGCCGCCTCCACCGGCCGCCGTGGCGGCGCCAGAGCAGGAGCATCGCCCGCCGGCGGTGATCATGGCCTGGGCCAGGAAGGCCCTGGTGGACAAGAGGTACGATTATGCCGAGGACCTCTGCCAACTCCTGATGAAGTATTGGCGCGGAACGAAGGAGGCGCAGCGGGCGCAGGAGTTGCTCAAGACAATCCAGGAGGACCGCACCCTGGAAGCCGCGCCGCCGAAGGCGCCGAACCCGGCTCCGCTGAAAGAGTCTCGCGCGCCATGACGCCACGCCGGGCGGGACTCGTATTGACAGAGAGAAAGCCGCGAAGTAAACTCCCTGCGGTCGGGCGTACTCCAGTTTTCTTTCACGCTGAACCAGGACAAGAAGGAGAAACCGTTGGCGAAGATCGCATTCATCGGCGCGGGAAGCTACGGGTTTACCCGCGGGCTCGTGAAGGACGTCCTGACGTTTCCTGCGCTGCGCGGCTCGACGCTGGCGCTGATGGACATCAACGACCAGCGGCTCGATTTCGCGCGCCGCTCCGTCGCGCGCATCATCCGCGAGGGCAACTATCCGGCGACCATCCTCGCGACCAAGGACCGCAAGGAGGCGCTCAAGGGCGCCGACGCCGTCCTCTGCACCATCCTGTCCGCGCCGGTCAATATCTGGCGGCATGACATCGAAATCCCCAAGCAGTTCGGCGTCGATATCAATGTCGGCGACACGCGCGGGCCCGCCGGCATCTTCCGCGCGCTGCGCACCATCCCGGTGATGCTCGACATCTGCCGCGACATGGAACGCCTCTGCCCGAACGCGATTCTGCTCAACTACACGAACCCCATGGCGATGCTCTGCCGCGCCATGCAGCGCACCAGTCCGCTGCGCATCACCGGCCTCTGCCACAGCGTGCAGGGCACGGCCATGATGCTCGCGCACTGGATCGGCGCGCCGATGGACGAGATTACGTACACCTGCGCCGGGATCAATCACCAGGCGTGGTACATCCGCTACGACTGGAAGCGCAAAGACGCGATCCCGCTCATCCGCAAGGCCATTGAAGGCAGCCGCAAAATCTACAACGAGGAGCAGGTCCGCAACGAGATGTTCCTGAACCTGGGCTATTACGTCACCGAATCGAGCGGGCACAACTCCGAATACAGTTGGTGGTTCCGCAAGCGGCCGGACCTGATCCGCAAATACTGCACCACCGGGACGGGCTGGAATCCCGGCGTTTACGGTTACATCATGAAGGACTACCTGCACCGCGAGAAGACCTGGCACCGCGAGGCCGAGAGCTGGATCGCGGACCCGGCGCCGCTGAATCTGAAGCGCGGCCACGAGTACGCCGCCTCCATCATCAACGCCTACCTCGGCGGCGGGCCGTTCCTGTTCAACGGCAATGTGCCGAACGCCGGCCTCGTCACGAACCTGCCGCAGGACGCGTGCGTCGAGGTGCCCGTCTACGCGGACCGGAACGGGTTCAATCCCGTCCATGTCGGCGCCCTGCCGCCGCAACTGGCTGCGCTCAACAACGTCAGCATCGCCTCCGAGGAGATGACGGTCGAGGCGGCGCTCACCGGCAACCGCGAGATGGTTTTCCATGCCATCGCCTACGATCCGCTCACCGCCGCCGTCCTGTCCCTGGCGGAGATACGGAAGATGGTGGACGCCATGTTCAAGAAGAACAAAGCATACCTGCCGCAGTTCAAACGTTGAAGACGCGCCCGGTGTCAGACCAAGACCATGACGCTGCTGCCGGCATTCTGATCATCCGGCTCGGTTCGCTCGGCGACGTGGCCAACACGCTGCCGGCGGTGCAGGCGCTCAAGGAGAGCCTGCCGGGCGAGCGCTTCGCATGGCTGGTGGAGGAGCCGGCGGCGGAACTCGTCCGGCTTGCCGGGGTGGCGGAGCGGATCATCCTCTTTCCGCGCCGGCGGCTCGGCGAACTGCTGCGCAGGCCGTGGCGCTGGCCGGCGCTGTGGGCGGAGCTGATGGGCCTCCGGCGGGAAATCCGCGCGCAGGGTTATTTCTGCTCGATGGACTTCCAGGGGAACCTCAAGAGCGGATTCCTCGTCCTGCTCTCCGGCGCGCGGGACCGGATCGGTTTCGCGCGCGGCCACTGCCGCGAGATGAACTGGCTCTTCAACAATATCTGGGCGTTGCCGTCCTCGACCAGGCTGCTGCGCGCGGAGAAGGCGGCGGCGCTGGCGCAAGCGGTCGCGCCCGGGCTGAAGCTGCGGCCGGTAAGCCTGGCCGAAGACGAGCGGAACGTCGAGCGCGTCGCGCAGTTCGTGCAGACATTCCCGGGCGATGGGCCCCTGGCGGTATTGCACCCGGGCACGAGCGTGTTCGGCCGGTTCAAGCGCTGGCCCGCCGCGCGGTTCGGCGAGACGGCCGCGCGCCTCCAGCGCGACATCGGCGCCCGTTGCGTGGTGACGTACGGCCCCGGCGAGGAGGAACTTGCCGCGGAAGTCGTCGCCGCCTCGTCCGGCGCGGCGCGTCTGCCGCCGAAGTTCACCCTGGGCGAGCTCATCGAACTCCTGCGGCGCGCGTCGGTCGTGATCGGCGCGGACACCGGCCCGCTCCACCTGGCCGCGCTGCTCAAGCGCCCGGTCGTCGCGATGCTCGGCCCGAAAGATCCCGCCATCTACGCGCCCTACGGCACGCGCTCCGAAATCGTCCGCGCGGACCTGCCGTGCAGCCCGTGCACGAAACGCCGATGCGACCACGTGCGGTGCATGGAGTGCATTTCAGCGGCGGATGTCGCGGCGGCGGCGGAACGGCTGATGAACCACGCGGATTGATCCGGGCGCGGCGCCGGCTCAGGACTGCTTTGCGGGCCCCTCGTCAATGTCCAGCGTCAGCGCGACTTCCGTGCAGTTGGGGAAGTGCGGACAGTTCGCGCAGTCCACCCAGATCTTGTGCGGGAACTTGTCCTTGCCGATGCGGCGAAAGCCGAGCCGCTGGAAGAAATCGGGCTGGTAGGTGAGGACGAAAATCGTCTTCACGCCGAGCACCTTTGCCTCGGCGATGCAGGCGCTGACGAGCGTGGTGCCGATGCCCAGCCGCCATGAGCCTTCCGCGACGGCGACGGAGCGGATCTCGGCCAGGTCGCTCCAGAGGTGCAGCGCGCCGCAGCCGACGATCTGGCCGTCCCTCTCGCAGATCACGAAATCGCGCAGATTCTCGGCGACCTGGCTGACGGTGCGCGGGAGAAGGAACTTCCGCTCGGCATAGTGCTGGATCAGCTTCTGGATGCCGGGCGCGTCCTGGAGCGTCGGTTTTCGGATGAGGTTCTCAGCCATCGGGTCCTGCGCCGGTCATGGCGGCGTGACCGTCATGATCTGCCGCGCCTCGTCGGGGTAGTTCGCGACGAAGAGCAGTTCGTGCTGCGTCAGCGGCTTCTGGGTGTGGACGTTCGCATAGCGCACCAGTTCGAGGATGCGCGTCGCCTCGGCCTCGTTCTTGAACTCGATCTTCAGCTTGCCGTACACGTTGCGGAATCCCTTGATGCCGCTATATTCGCCGACGGTAATCAGCCGGCCGGTCTCGACGGTCTCCGGCTCGCCGCGGCCGAGTTCCTCGTAATCGTAGAGTTCGTAGTTGCGGCTGTCCTTCAGCGCGCCGTCGGCGTGGATGCCCGACTCGTGGGCGAACGCGTTCGCGCCGACGCCCGGCTGGTTGATCGGGATCGGCACGCCGAAGGCGTACGCGCCGTACTTCGCGATCGCCCACGCCTTGGAGAGCTTGACGCGCGGGTCGAGCAGCTTGCGCTCGGCGAACCCGCTCGCGTAGCGCAGCGCCAGAATGGTGCTGATGAGGTCGGCGTTTCCGGCGCGCTCGCCCATGCCGTTGACCGTGGTGTTGATGTACGCGTCCACGCCGCCGTCCACGGCGCCGACCGCGCCGGCGGTGGAGACGGCGACGGCCATGCCCAGGTCGTCGTGGCAATGCAGCTCGATCGGCAGCCCGACGGTCTCAGCCAGCTTGCGGCAGCGCTCGTAGACCGTGAACGGGTCGTGGTAGCCGAGCGTATCGCAGTACCGGATGCTCTTGCCGCCGATCTCCTTCGCGCGCGCGGCGTACTCGATCAGTTCGTTCATCTCCGTGCGCGAGGCGTCCTCGGCGTTCACGCCGACCCACTCCGCGCCGTGATCGTAGCACGCCTTGACCGCCTCCTCCATCATCCGGATGACGCCCTTGCGGTCCACTTTGCCCTCGAACTTGCCGTGGATCATCTGGTGCGAGGTGGAGATGGAGATGCAGATGTGCTTGAGGCCGGGGACGAACTCGAAGGACTGCTCGACGTCCTTGAGCCGCGCCGTGCACCAGCCCGAGAGGGCGATCGGGTCGAGCAGGCCCTTGGCCTTGAGCTGCAGGTTCGCGTTGAGGTAATGCTGCTCGTGCGCGGTGAACGGGAAGCCGAACTCGCTGCGGTAGACGCCCATCTCGTTGAGGAGGACGTTGATGATCGTCTTCTCGAGCTTGGCGAGTCCCAGCCGCGAGGTCTGAACCCCGTCCCGGTTGGTCACATCCACGATGCGGATCAGGTGCGGTTCGGCCACGGCTGCGCTCCCTTTCTATTGGGCCATCGAGGCCAGCAGGCTTTCGGGCAGCTCCATATTCGAATAGACGCTCTGCACGTCGTCGTGATCGTCAATCTGGCCGAGGAGGTCCATGAGTTTCCTGCCGAGGTCCGCGTCCACGGGCACGGAACTCTTCGGCATCTGCGTCACTTCGGCCGATTCGACCTTGATGCCCTTGTCGGCGAGCGCCTTCTTGACGCGGTAGAGCTCCAGCGGCGCGGTGGTGACCTGGAAGACGTTGCCGGTGCGCTGCATGTCTTCGCCGCCGGCGTCGAGGACGACCTCGAGCAACTGGTCCTCGGAGACGCCTTCGGCGGGGACGGTGATCAGCCCTTTCTGCTCGAAGGCCCAGGCGACGCTGCCGAGGTGCGCGTTGCGCATCTCGAGGAGCTTGCGGATTTCCGCGGAGGTGCGGTTGCGGTTGTCGGTGAGGACCTCGATGAGGATGAAGACGCCGCCGGGACCGATCGCCTCGTACTGCGCGCTCTCGAGCACGGCGCCGCCGAGTTCGCCCGTGCCTTTTTTCATGGCGCGCTCGATGTTGTCCTTGGGCATGGAATACTCGCGCGCCTTGTCCATGGCGTACTTCAGCCCGATGTTGGTCTCCGGGTCGCCGCCGCCCATCCGCGCGGCGATGGTGATCTGGCGCGCCAGCTTGCTGAAGAGCTGCCCGCGCTTGCTGTCGGTCGCCCCCTTCTTGCGTCGGATCGTCGCCCAGTGCGAATGTCCGGACATGTCCGCTCCTCCTTTTCAGTCCCGCTGATTCATCGCGGCCCCGGCGCGGCGACAGCCCGCCGGCGCCCATCGCGTCCGCGCGAAGCGAGGCTACGGGATGACTTTGTTCAACGGATACTCGACGATGGCTTCCGCGCCGGCGCGGCGCAGGTCCGGGATGATCTTCCGGACGACGCTCTCGTCCACGATCGTCTCGAGCGCGAAGCCGGCGCCGCTCGCCAGGCCGGACATCGTCGGCTTCTTCATCGCCGGGAGCGCCTTCAGCACGGCGTCGAGGTTCTCCGCCGAGACGTTCATCTTCAGCCCGACCTTGAACCGCGCCGCCAGCGCGCCCTGGAGGAGAATCGCGATGGACTCCATTTTCTCGCGCTTCCACGGGTCGGCCCAAGCGGCGTCGGAGGCGATGAGCTGCGGGCGCGAGACCAGCACGGTCTCGATGATCCGCATCTTGTTCGCGCGCAGGCTCGCGCCGGTCTCCGTGCCGTCCATGATCGCGTCCACCAGGTCCGGCGCCTTGGATTCCGTCGCGCCGTGCGAGAACTCGACTTCGGCCTTGACGCCGGCCTTGCTGAGGAACTCCGAGGCCACGTTGACCAGCTCGGTCGAGATGCGCTTGCCCTGCAGGTCTTTCACGGCGCGGATGGGCGAATTCTCCGGCACGGCGATCACCCACCGGAACGGCGTCAGCGACTGCTTGCTGTAGGTCAGCTCCGTCACGACGTGCACGCGCGAGCGCATCTCCGCCACCCAGTCGTTCCCGGTCAGGCCGCAGTCCACGACGCCCTTCTCGACGAAGCGCGACATGTCCTGCGGACGGAGCAGACGCGCTTCGATCTCCGGGTCGTCAATCTCCGGGTAGTACGAGCGCGACCGGACGGTGACGTTATACCCGGCGCGGCGCATCATCTCCAGCGTCGCTTCCTGGAGGTTGCCGATGGGGATTCCGAACTTCAGTTGCATTACCGGGAAACCTTCTTTCTTTTTCGGGCGGGCTTGGCGGCAGCCGCGGCGCGGCGGCCGGTCCGACAGTCGGTCCGGAACCCGCAGGCGCCGCAGGCGGGCTCCTCGGCCAGGCAGGTGTTCTTCGCATGTTCGCTGAGCAGCCAATGGAATTCGAACATACCCTGCTTCGGGACCATGCCCTGGATCAAATGCGTCAGCGCCGCCGGCTCGTGGCCGTCCGGCAGCAGCGCCAGCCGCCGGCAGACTTTCACCACGCGCGGCGTCGGGGGAAAAGCGTCGTGTCCCAGCACCAGCAGTGTCGCGCGCGCGAGGGCGGCTTCCGGGAAACCCGGCATGCCCTCGATCAACCGGGCCGCCTCGGCGGGGCTCTTATCCTTGAGGAAGTCGAGCGTCATCTCGTTCGAAAGGTCGTAGATCCGCTGCAGCACAAAGCGGACCAGCGCCGCCTTGTCCACGGCGTCGGCCAGTTCGGACATGGCCGAGGCGATCTCGCACGCCGCGCTGACGCGCACCTCGTTCCAGTCCACGAAGTAGCGCGAGATCGCCGAAAGCGCGGAGGCGCCCTTGCGCTCGGAGGCGCCTTCGGCCAGGATGCCGACGAGCATCTCCTCCATCGCCGGGCGGGTGACATGCGCGCTGGGACGGCCGTAGTCCTTCCGCAGGACCGTCACGACCTTGTGCGCCAGACGTCGGCTGTGTTCAGTCCTCATCGCTTTCAGGCTCCTCCGAATCGTCCAGCGCGGCCGCTTCATCCTGTCCCGCAGCATGCAGCGGAGCGCCGGGCTCCGGGTCCTGGCCCGCCGCGAGCTTCGCGCGCTCGCGTTCGAGGTCCGTCAGGATGCTGCTGATGCGGATGCTCTGCTTGACGCCATGGTCGGCGAAGAACGCGAGTTCGGGCATGCGCCGCAGGTTCAGCACGTCGCCCAGTTCGCCGCGGATGCGCCGCTTGGCGCTGTTGAGCCCTTGCAGCGTGGTGCGTTCCTTCACCGGCGAGTCCAGCACCGAGACGTGGACCTTCGCCAGCGTCAGGTCGGGCGAGACCTCCACGTTCGTGATCGTCACGAACCCGATGCGCGGATCACCCAGGCCGCCGGACAGAATCCGGCCCAGCTCGCGTCGAATCAGTTCAGCCAGTCGCTCGGGTCTTCTTCGCATAGGCGCTAAACGAACTCCTTCTCAACGCTGACGAGCGTCACGTCGCGCTGGCGGCGGACCATCTGGATCGCCTGGTCCAGCAAGCCCTCGACGTACGCGCGGTCCGTCCCGACGGCGCTCAGTCCCAGCACGGCGGTCTGCCACACGTCCTGCTCGCCCACCTCGGCGATCGAGACGTTGAACTGCGCGCGCAGCCGGTCCTTGACGCCCCGCAGGCACCGGCGCTTGTCCTTCAGAGAGTGCGAGCCGGGGATGACGAACCGCAAGGAAACGATGCCGACCACCATGGACTTTCAATACCGCTAAGCCGGACTCGCGGGCGCGGCGGGGCCGCCCTGCGACGAGCCGAGGGTCCGCGCGATCTTCTCGATCTGGAAAGTCTCGATCACGTCACCGATCTTGACGTCGTCGTAGCCCTCGATGCGGATGCCGCACTCGAAGCCTTCGCGGGCTTCCCGGATGTCGTCCTTCTCGCGGCGGAGCGAGGCGATGCGGCCGGTGAAGACGATCGTCCCGTCCCGCACCAGGCGGAGGCGATGAGCGCGCAGCACCGTTCCGTCGCGCACGTAGCACCCGGCGATGTTTCCGACGCGGCTGATCCGGAAGACCTTCCGCACTTCCGCGTGGCCGCCGATGGTCTCGCGTTCCTCCGGCTTGAGCATGCCGGACAGGGCGCGCTCGATTTCCTCCTTGACGCGGTAGATCACGTTATACGTGTGGATCGCGACGCCCTTCTGCTCGGCCAGGGCCCGCGCGACGGTGTCGGGGACGACATTCAGCCCCACCACCAGCGCGTCCGAGGCGTCCGCCAGCAGCACGTCGCTCGTCGAAATGGCGCCGACCGACGCGCGCAGGATGTGCAGCCGGACCTCGGGCGAGACGATGCTGCCGAGCACTTTCTGCAGGGCGTCAATGGTCCCGCGGACGTCCCCCTTCAGGATCAATTGCAGTTCGCGGACGCGACCCGCCTCGATGGAGGTGAACAGGTTTTCGAGGCTGACGTGCTCGCGATGAGTCATGACCGCATCGCGGGCCTTGAGCCGGCGTTCCTCGGCGATCTCGCGCGCCTTCTGGAGGTCGTCGAGCACGATCAGCCGGTCGCCGGCCTGCGGAAGCTCCGTCAGCCCGATGACCGCCACCGGCCACGACGGGCCGGCTTCCTTCAGCGGGCGGTCGCGGTCGTCGTACAGCGCCTTGACGCGGCCGAACGCGGCGCCGCAGACGATCACGTCGCCGACCTTGAGCGCGCCATCCTGCACGAGCACCGTGGCGACCGGGCCCCGGCTGCCGGACATCGCCGCGTCGAGCACCGTCGCGCGGGCCGGCTTCTTCGGGTTCGCCTTCAGTTCCTTGAGTTCCGCGACGAGCGCGAGCATTTCGACCAGTTCGTCCACGCCTTTGCCGGTGACCGCCGAGACATCCACCATGACCGTGTCGCCGCCCCACTCTTCCGGCTGCAGGCCCAGCTTGGTCAGTTCCTGGCGGACGCGCGTGGGATTGGCCTCGGGCTTGTCGCACTTGTTGATCGCGACGACGATCGGCACGTTGGCCGCGCGCGCGTGGTCAATCGCCTCTTCGGTCTGCGGCATCACTCCGTCGTCGGCGGCGACGACGAGCACCGCGATGTCCGTCACGTTCGCGCCGCGCGCGCGCATGTCGGTGAAGGCCTCGTGGCCGGGCGTATCGAGGAAGACCACCGTCTTTCCGCCCACCGTCACCCGGTTCGCGCCGATATGCTGCGTGATGCCGCCGTATTCGTGCGCGGCCACGTCGGTCTTCCGGATGCGGTCGAGCAGCGATGTTTTGCCGTGGTCCACGTGTCCGAGGAACGTCACCACCGGCACGCGCGGCTGCAAGTCCTCGGCCCGGTCCACTCCATGCTCGATGTCGGTCACCGCCGTCTCGGCCGTCACCGCGTCGAGCACGTTGATGTCCAGCCCGAGTTCCCTGAGCACCAGCCGTATCTGCTCCGCGCTGAGCAGCACATTCACGGTGAACATCGCGCCGTGCGCCATGAGTTTCAGCAGAATCTGGTTTGCCTTGACGCCGAGCGCGGAGGAGAGATCCTTCACGGACAACGGCGCGCGGAGTTCCTGGATCGCCGCCTTCTCGGCCAGCGGCTTCGCGGAGGCGCGCCGCGGCGCGCGCGCATGCTGGCGGCGCATGCCTCGGCGCGGGTAACGCGGTATGGACGATGGCGGAATGTAGCGGCCCAGGACTTTGACGGTGTCGGGCAGCAGCAGGTCATCCTCTTCCGCCGAGCCGCCCCGGCCTTTGCGGCGCTTGCGGGCGGCGGAGCGCATCTCCTCGGAGCCTTCGGAGCCTCTCGACTTGGCCGGAGGCGCCGGCGGCGCCAGCGGCGGAGTCGCGGCCTTGGCGGCGGCGGGCGCCGGTTGAGGTTGAGGTTTCTGAGGCGCGGGCGGCGTCTTCTGGATGACGGGCTTCGCGGTCTTGGGCGCTTTGGGCGCAGCCGACGGGGTTTGCTTCGCGCCGGAGGGCAACTTCTGGCGAAGTGTGGCGGCTTCTTCGGCGCTCAGGCCGGAGAGACGATTCGCGGCCTTCATGCCGAGTTGCCTGCACAGCTTGAGCAACTCCTGGCTGGTTGTGTCTAACTCCTTCGCCAACTCATGCACTCGCATCGCGTGCCATATCTCCTAATCGGCGGCCGGCGGTTCGGCCGGCGCGTTCGGCGCTGCGTTCGACGGTTCACTCGGAGCCTCCGGAGCGGGCGCCGGCGGCGATTCAACAGCCTCCGGCGGCGCAGCGGTCTCCGCCTTCGGCTCTTCAGCGGCCTCGGCCGCCGCGACGATCTCCGCCTTCGGCTCTTCGGCGGTCTCGGACGGCGCAACGGGTTCCATCTTCGGCTCTTCAACGGCCTCCGGCGACGCAGCGGTCTCCGTCTTCGGCTGCTCAGCGGCCTCGGGCGCTTCCGCCTTCGGCGCCGCAGAAGGCTTGATATCAATGTCCCAGCCGGTCAGCTTCGCCGCGAGACGGACGTTCTGCCCTCGTTTGCCGATGGCCAGCGACAACTGGTCCTCCGGCACGATCACCAGCGCGTGCCGGCGGTCGGCGTTGAGGTTGATGGATTCGATCTCGGCCGGCTTGAGCGTGTTCGCGATCAGCCCATCCATCTGGTCGCTCCAGCGAACGATGTCAATCTTCTCGCCGTTGAGTTCGTCCACGATGCTCTTGATCCGCGAGCCCTGAACGCCGACGCATGCGCCGACGCAATCCACGCGGGGATCCAACGAGTTCACGGCGATCTTCGTGCGGTATCCGGCCTCGCGCGCGATGCCCTTGATCTCGACGAGTCCCTCGCCGACTTCGGGCACTTCGAGCTCAAAGAGCCGCCGGACGAATTCCGGGTGGCTGCGGCTGAGGACGACGCGCACGCGCGTGCCGACCGCCCGGACTTCGAGCACCAGCGCGCGCAGCCGCTCGCCGACGTGGTAGGTCTCGCTGAAAATCTGCTCCGAGCGCGGCAGAAAGCCCTCGGTCTTGGAGAGATTGACGACGATATTCGGTCCCTCGAAACGCTGCACGGTGCCGCCGACGACGGTGTGCACGCGGTCGGAGAAATCATGCGAGATCGCATCGCGTTCCGCCTCGCGGATCTTCTGGATCATCACCTGCTTGGCGGTCTGCGCGGCAATGCGGCCGAGATCCGACGGGTCAATCTCGCGGTCGCCGTCATTCGCGGTGATCTCGCCGGTCTGGCGGTCAATGGTCACGACGAGGTTGTCCGACGCGCCCAGGTGCTTCCGGGCCGCGGAGAGCAGCGCCGACTCAATCCCCTTGAACACTGACTCGCTGTCAATGTCCTTTTCGCGGTGGAGACTGTCCACCAGGCGCAGGAGTTCGCTCGGGTTCATCATCCGCCTCAGCCTTACCGCCGGAAAGAGATCGTCCGGCTCCAGGTCGCCATTCGCGACAAAAAAGGTGGGCGCATCCCCACCTTCACCTGCGCTTCGCGCGGCAGGGCCCGATGCGATCCGCACCCCCGCCCGTTCCGCGACGAAGCCGACATCCGCCCGCGAGAGCATAAAATGCGCCGTTGCTTGCTATTCCTCTGGCTTCCGCGCCATCGCGAAGCCACGTCAACATTGCGGTTACTAGACCCAGCGCTCGGACAACAGCCGAGAGTGGCATTCTATCATCGAATCGAAAAGGTGTCAAGGAGCGGTTGGATTCCGCCGCTTTCCGTGAGCCGGCGCGCGCATCGTCCGCCTGCCATCCTCCGCTTGCGCCTGCGCCGGGCCGGGGCTACAATACCCGCACGTTGGGATCGCCGCGCGGAACTGCCGGAGAATGGCATGAAAATCCTCGTTGTGGGCGGCGGCGGCCGCGAACACGCGCTCGCCTGGAAAATCGCGCAGTCGCCGCTGGTGAAGAAACTCTATTGCGCGCCCGGCAACCCCGGAATCGCGCGGCACGCCGAGTGCGTCGCACTCCGCGCGGACGACCTCGTCGGCATCGTCCAGTTCGTCCGCGAGAAGGGCGTGGACCTCACCGTCGTCGGCCCCGAAGACCCGCTCTCGATGGGCATCGCCGACGAGCTGGCGCCGAAAGGGTTCAAGGTTTTCGGCCCGACGCGCGCCGCGGCCGAGCTGGAGAGCAGCAAGGTTTTCTCCAAGCGCATCATGCAGAAGCACGGCATCCCCACGGCGGCGTTCCGCATCTTCCAGGACGCGCACGACGCGCACGACTACGTCGCCAAGGTCGCCGCGCCGCTGGTCGTCAAGGCCGACGGCCTGGCCAAGGGCAAGGGCGTGATCGTCTGCGGCAGCGCCGACGAGGCGCACGAGGCGATCCGCGACATCATGGAGCGAAAGGTTTTCGGCAAGGCCGGGGACCAGGTTGTCATCGAGGAATGCCTCCGCGGCCAGGAGGCTTCCATCCTGGCGATCAGCGACGGCCGGACGATTGTGCTGCTGGAGCCGGCGCAGGACCACAAGCGCATCGGCGACGGCGACGTCGGCCCGAACACCGGCGGCATGGGCGCCTATTCGCCGGTGCCGGTCGTCACGCCCGCGCTGCGCGACGAAATCGAGCGCCGCGTCTTTATCCCAACGATCCACGGCATGCGCCGCGAAGGCCGCCGCTACCAGGGAATTCTCTACGCCGGAATCATGCTCACCGGCTCCGGCCCGCAGGTGCTCGAGTTCAACGTCCGCTGGGGCGATCCCGAGGCGCAGCCGATCCTGATGCGCATGAAGAGCGACCTGGCGCCCCTGCTCATGGCCGCCGCCGGCGGCACGCTCAAGGAATCGCAGCACATCGAGTGGGACGCGCGCCCCGCCGTCTGCGTGGTCATGGCCAGCGGCGGCTATCCGGGCGACTACGAGAAGGGCAAGCCGATCAGCGGGCTCGACGAGGCGGCCAAGCTCAAGGACGTCATGATCTTCCACGCCGGCACGGCGATGAGCGAAGGCCAGGTCGTCACCAGCGGAGGCCGGGTCCTCGGCGTGACCGCCCTGGGAAAAACCATCGCCGAAGCGCGCGAGCGCGCGTACGACGCCGTCGCCCGCATCCACTTCGACGGCGCGCAGTTCCGACGAGACATCGGGCACCGGGCGATTCGATAACGGATCCTGGCATGAAAACAACCGCCGCGACGGTTCTCATGGCGCTCTGCATTCCTGCCGCTTGCCACGCGGTGGACCTGCCGCAGACGATCCAGACGAAGGACGCTTTCACGATCAGCCTGCCCGCCGACTGGGTGGCCTTTCCGAAGGACGCCCTTGACAACTTCACCACGGCTCTCACCAAACTGGCGCCGAAGGCCGCAAGGCAAACCTACGACTACGGCTTCCAACTCCCGATGAAGAAGCACTGGTTCGAGTATCCGTACATCCTTGTCCAGGTCAAGCGCGCCGGACGTGTCTCCGACGCACAACTGAAGTCCATCAAGCGCGTTGAGCAGGACGTCAAACAGGGCGTGGATCAAGCCCGGGATTCCTATTCATCAGTGGTCTCGAATGCGCAGGTTGGCGAGACGGTCTATGAACCGGCAACGCATATCCTGTGGATCCGAATCGCCATGGACGTGCAGAAGGTCGGAACTATCAAAGGCGTTTCCGCTTCCGTGCTGACCGAGGAGGGCGTGATCATAATCAGCGGCTATGCCCTGGCCGCGGACTTCGACCAATACGCCCCGGTCTTCGAGGCTATCGCGCGCAGCACCGTCGTCGCCGACGACCTCAAGTACCGCCCGCATTTTACGGATTCGCTGCCGCTGAGCGGAAGGATTAACTGGGGCCTTGTCCTTCGGGCTGCCCTCATCGGCGCCATCGCCGGCTGTCTGCCGGCCGCGATCATCTTCCTATCCAAGTTGCGGCGAAAGAAGAAGACCGGCGCCGGGCCGGGGAATGGCTCAGGCTTCTCTTCCTGATCTCACTGAGGCCGCGCGACGAGGGACGATCCAGACGCGGCCGTCCTGGTGAACGACGCGCAGCGGCACATTGTACGCCCGCTCCAGATTCCGCTGGGTCAGCACCTTCTCCCGCCGGCCCTGCGCGATGACCTCGCCGGCTCGGAGCAGCAGCACGTGCGTGATCCCGGGGACGATCTCCTCGGGATGATGCGTGACGAGGATCTGCGGCGTGCCGGGATGCCGGTGGATTTCCTCGGTCAGCGTCCGCAGGACGATCTCGCGCGTCGCCAGGTCCAGCCCGGCGCATGGCTCGTCGAGGATCACCAGCCGGCTGCGCGTCATGTAGCAGCGCGCGATCAGGCAGATTTGCCGCTGCCCGGTGGACATCTTCGAGAACGGGACATCCGCCAGGTGCGACGCGCCCAACTCGGCAAGGATTCGCTTGGCATCGCGGATCGCCCGCGCCGACGGCCGCTCGTACAGCCCCAGCGACGCATACCGGCCGGAGAGCGCCGTCTCGAGCCCCGTCACGCGCGGCCGGTGCTGCACCATGATGTCCGTCAACTGCGAACTCACGAACCCGATTTTCTTCCGCACGTCCGGCAGGACGATCTCGCCGATCTCACCTTCGATCAGGAACACATCACCCCGGCTCGCCGGTTCGTACCCGGTGGCGATCATCATCAGCGTGGTTTTCCCCGACCCATTCGCGCCGACCGCAGCCCAATGCTCCCCATCGCGCACCGTCCAGTCAATTCCTCTCAGAATGTGATGGTCGCCGCGACAGTAGTGGATGCCTTCAAGTTTCAGCCGAATTGCTTTCAACCTCTTCTCCTCATTGAAAGGCTGGCGGCCTAACACGGCCGTGCATTGGGAGAACACATCCTGCGGTTGGGCATGGTCGCCGGACGAGCCTTGGTGGACTGGAAAAAATCCGAGCCGAAGGGCGGTTCTTTTTTGACTGGCGCTATCTTTTATCTGGCGCCGTGGGTTTCTGCCTCATTGCCTTTCAGGCGTTCCGACTGCCCTTTGCGGGTGTTATTCAGCCCACGGTATACGCCGAAAAAGTCAACGCTTTTCGGCCAGAGACTCAATAAAATCAATATAACTAAAATCGTTACGGCAACGGCAATCATTAATCGGTCTTGCTCTTTCATGACCATGATCCTTAACGGCTTCTCCGGTGCCGACATGGCGGATTGTGACGACTGATGTCACCACTGTCAAGAAAGTCTTCGGCGGTCTGCTGGCCCTGGAGCGGGTTCAAAGGCGCGCCGTCTTTCTCAGAGAGCCAGGCCGCTGTGAAACGTTGCAAACCCGCGCCGGTTAGAGCTTGCCGAGAGATTGCAAATCTCGATAGAGCCGTTCGGGCCGAGCACGCTCCAATGCTCGCCCGCCGCCACGCTCCACGAAATCCCCTTGAGGATATGCGCTTCGCCGCGCCGGTACTCGATGCCCTCCATGCCCAGCCGAATCGAACGCACCGGCATCTCCGCCGGCGACTTTTCTCCACCAAGTTACCAAGAACGCCAATGGATATTGCAACCACGGAACACACGGAAGACGCTGAAGCTGTTTCGGAAAGGCATTCCGTGTGCTCAGTGTATACCGTGGTAGAAGCTGTTGTCTCTTTGTGCCTTGGTGTCTTGGTGGTAGACGTTTACGCGTGTGAAAACCGGTTCTAGTGCTTGAACGCCCGCTGCCCCGTGAACACCATGGCGACTTTCGGGTTCGCCTCGTTGCACGCCTGGATGACCTCGAAATCGCGCTGCGAGCCGCCGGGCTGGACGACGGCGGTGACGCCTTCGCGGATGCCGACGTCCACGCCGTCGCGGAACGGGAAGAAGCCGTCGGACACCATCGCGCTTCCCGTCAGGCCGCCGTGCGCCGCGTTGGTCTCGTCGTCAATCGCCTCCTTCAGGTGCGCCGGGCTCTTGTGCCGCTCGACGTCCATCGCCAGCTCGTAGTACGGCACGCCGTATTTCCGGTAGCAGAGTCCGTCCGCGTATTTCGTGTACGCCTTGTTCGCGGCGATCTGCGCGACGCCGACGCGGTCCTGCTCGCCCGTTCCGATGCCGACCGTCACGCCGTCCTTCACGTAAATCACCGAGTTGCTGCTGACGCCCTGCTCGACCTGCCAGCCGAAGAGCAGGTCCGCGAGTTCCTTCTCCGTCGGCTGCCGCTCGCAGCGGAATTCCCGGCCCTCGCGCTTCGCCGCCGCCGGAATGAAATCCGCCGCCGTCCGGATGCGGTTCAGCGGCGACTGCTGCACGATGATGCCGCCGTCCATGAGCGACTTGAAGTCCACGAAACGGACGTTGGCGTACTCGGCCAGTGCGTCCATGCGCGGCACCTGGATGATGCGCAGGTTCTTGTGTTGGGCGAGGACCTCGACGGCGCCCTTCTCGTACTCCGGCGCGGCGACCACCTCGACGTAGCTCTGGCTGATCAGTTCGGCGGTGGCCTTGTCCATCGGCCGGTTGCAGACCACCGCGCCGCCCATCGCGGCGAGCCGGTCGGCCCAGTAGGCGCGCTCGTAGGCCGCCGCGAGCGTCTCCGCCTGCGCCACGCCGCAGGGGTTGTTGTGCTTCAGGATCGCCGCGCACGGGCGCTCCATCAGGAACTTGAGGATGTTCAACCCGTTGTCCACGTCCGTCAGGTTGATCTTGCCGGGATGCTTCCCGAACTGGAGCAGGTCCGATTCGGAGAGCGCCGAGACCAGCCCCTTGCCCGGCTCGACGAACCGGCATTGGCCGAGGACGAGGTTGCCGTTGACAAGCTCGTAGAGGGCCGCTTCCTGGCCGGGATTCTCGCCGTAACGCAGGCCCTTCTCGACGCGCTCGCCGGAATCCTCGTCGGTGATCTTCCACGCGCGCTTGCGGTAGACGAGCGTCTGGTCGCCGAAGGAAATCTTCATCTCGGGCGGAAAATGGTCGTCCATGATCGTCCGGTACGCCGCCTTCATATCTTTAGCCATGGCGAAAATCTCCGAGCAGGTTATGGCGCGCGGCCGCGACTTCTTAACGAGCGGATTTTACCGTGTGCCTGCGGAATCCGCAATGATAATTCGCTCGTCACCCGTCGCCGCTTCTTTTTGCTATACTTCCTTCATCCGCGGCGCGACCTGGAGAATACGATAAGGACACCACATGCAAAGACCGGCCCTGGCGTGCTTTGCCGTTGCCTTGCTGCTTCTGATTCCGTCCTGCGCGAACCGCGCGTCCGACCGAAGCTCCGCGGACATGCAGGTCTACTTCTCTCCGCAGGGCGGATGCACGGCTGCCGTGGTCAATGCGGTGAACGGCGCAAAGGAAACCGTCCTGGTGCAAGCGTACTCTTTCAGTTCGGTCCCGATAGCCAAGGCGCTCGTGAGCGCGCACGAACGGGGCGTGAACGTCCAGGTGATCCTGGACAAGAGCGAGCGCACGGAGAAGTATTCGCGGGCGACCTTCTTCAAGAATGCCGGCGTTCCCACCTTCATTGACGACAAGCACGCCATTGCCCACAACAAGGTGATGGTCATTGACAGCCGCATTGTCATTACCGGATCGTTCAACTTCACGCGAGAGGCGGAAGAGTCCAACGCCGAGAACCTGCTGGTCATCCGGGACTCTTCAATGGCTCAGAAGTACGCCGATAACTGGCGCGAGCATCTCGCCCATTCCGTGCCGTACGATGGGCCGGCAGGCGAGTGAGCAGTCGCCGGTCCTTTTTGATATACTCCCTTCGTTTATTGCCGCCGCAGTCGTTGCCGGCAATCCGTGTGATCCGTGCAATCCGTGGCAAGAAAGAGGGAACTACGCACCATGAAAGTTGCGTTGGCGCAGATCAATCCGACCGTGGGCGATTTCAGCGGGAACGCTGCGAAGATTCTCGATGCCGCGCGGCGCGCGGCGGCGCTCGGGGCCGAACTCGCGGTCTTTCCGGAGATGTCCATCATGGGCTATCCGCCGCGCGACCTGGTCGAGCATGCCGGGTTCGTCGCCGGCGGGCTCGACGCGCTCGACCGGCTCGCGCGCGAACTGCCGCTGCCGGCGGTCGTCGGCTTCGTCGCGCGGAACGAGACCGGCGAGGGCAAGCCGCTGCACAATTCCGCCGCGCTCATCCGCGACGGGCGCGTCGTCTCGGTGCACCACAAGTCGCTGCTCCCGACGTACGACGTGTTCGACGAGGACCGCTACTTCGAGCCGGGCCGCCAGCCGCACGTCGCGCCGTTCGGCGGGCGCGCGCTCGGCATCACCATCTGCGAGGACTGCTGGCGGATCGAGAGCAGCCTGCGCGCGAGGTATCACTTCGACCCGGTCCCGGTGCTTCTGCGCGAAGGCGCGCAGGTCATCCTCAACCTCTCGGCCTCGCCTTTCACGCTCGGTAAGCAGGAGGTCCGGCGGAAACTGCTCGCCGACCAGGCGCGGCGGCTCAAGCTGCCGATCGTGTACGTCAATCAGGTCGGCGGAAACGACGAACTCGTCTTCGACGGCGGCAGCATGGTGGTGAACGCGCGCGGAGAACTCGTCGCGCTCGCGAAGCAGTTCGAGGAGGACCTGCTCGTCGTGGACCTAGACGCACTGCCGGCGGCGATCGCGATGCCTCCGGAGCAGCCCGCCGAGGCGGCGTTCCGCGCGCTGGCGCTCGGCACGCGCGACTACCTTCACAAATGCGGGTTCCGGTCGGCGGTGCTCGGGCTGAGCGGCGGGATTGACTCGGCACTGACCGCGGTGATCGCCGCCGAGGCGCTCGGGGCGCAGAACGTACTCGGCGTCTCGATGCCGTCGCGGTTCAGTTCCGCCGGCTCGCGCGACGACGCGAAGGCGCTCGCGGACAACCTGGGCATCCGCTACCAGACAATCCCGATCGAGCAGGTCCACCAGGCGTTCCTCGACACGCTGGCGCCCGCGTTCGCCGGCCGCCAGCCGGACATCACCGAGGAGAACGTGCAGGCGCGCATCCGCGGGACGATCCTCATGGCGCTGTCGAACAAGTTCGGCAGCATGCTGCTGACGACCGGGAACAAATCCGAACTGGCGACCGGCTACTGCACGCTCTACGGCGACATGTACGGCGGCCTGGCGCCCATTGGCGACGTGCCGAAGATGATGGTGTACGAGATTTCGCGCTGGGTCAACCGCGAGAAGGTGATCATTCCGCTCGACAGCCTCACCAAGCCGCCGTCGGCGGAGCTGCGGCCGAACCAGACCGACCAGGACACGCTGCCGCCGTACGAGCTGGTGGATCGCGTGCTGCGCGCGTACGTCGAGGAGCAGAAGGACCCGCGCGAGGTGATCGCCTCCGGCGTGGACCGCGCCGTCGTCGAAGACGTCGTGCGGCGGATCGAAACGAGCGAATACAAGCGCCGCCAGGCCGTCCCGGTGCTGAAGATCACGTCGAAGGCTTTCGGCTACGGCCGCCAGGTCCCGATCGCCAAGCGCACGCCGAGGGCGTGAACGAACTTGATTCGCCCCATCACCACGCTATACTGGATCGTTGAACTGACGTATTCTTGAATCACCAAGGCGCCAGGACACCTTCCCGAGAGGAGCACATGATGCCGAGCAAGAAGAAGCACTGCTACGATTATCCGCGGCCGATGGTCACGGTGGATTGCGTGCTGCTGCGCGAGGCGGAGCGCGCGCTGCAGGTGCTGCTGGTCGAGCGCAAGTCGCCGCCTTATAAGGGACGCTGGGCGTTGCCGGGCGGATTCATCCGGATGAACGAATCGCTCGAGGCGGCCGTCCTCCGCGAACTGGCTGAGGAGACGGGCATCAAGGACCTGTCGTTCCTCATCCAGCTCGGCGCGTACGGCGCGCTGGGGCGGGACCCGCGCGGGCGCACCATCACCGTGGCGTACATCGGCATCATTCCCGGCGGCGCCCGGCCTCCGAAAGCCGGCAGCGACGCCGCCGCGGCGGTGTGGCTCCCGGTCGAAGAACTGCCCGAACAGATGGCCTTCGACCACGCGGTGATCCTCGGCGACGCGCTCCGGCGGCTCGCCGCGGGCGGCCGGTCCAGCGGCGTGCTCTTCGCGTTCCTCCGCGACCCCTTCACTTCAGAACAACTCGGGAACGTGCTCCACGCCGTGTACGGCGTTCCGCTGTCACCCGAGGATTACCTGAAGCCATTCCTCGAAATGAAGATCGTCAGCCGGCTCAAGCGCGGCCGGGACTACCGCTTCACGGGCTGGCACGAAGGGAAACGGCGGTGAGCGCGCGAAAGGCTGCGGCCCCCGCAAAGACCGTGAGCCATGCCGAACGGCCCGCCGTGAGCAAGGTCGAACGGCTGCTCATCGGCGCGCACATGTCCATCTCCGGCGGCGTCGAACTGGCCCCGCTGCGCGGGCGCGACGTCGGCTGCGCCTGCATCCAGATCTTCACGAAGAGCAACATGCAGTGGGCCGCGCGGCCGCTGGGCGAAAAGGAGATCGCCGCGTTCAAGCTCAACTGCGCCCAGGCCGGCATCGCCCCGGTCGTCGCGCATAACAGCTACCTTATCAACCTCGGCGCGCCGGACACAGCGCCGCTCGCGAAAAAATCGCTCGACTCGTTCCTCCTGGAACTCGAGCGTTGCCGAGCGCTCGGGCTGCCGGCAATCATCGCGCACCCCGGCTCGCACACGGGCGCCGGCGAGGTTGAAGGACTCCGCCGCATCCGAAGCGCCGTGGACGAACTCCTCGAGCGCACCTCCGGCTCGCCGGTTCACATCCTGCTCGAGACCACCGCCGGGCAGGGATCGAACCTCGGCTATCGCTTCGAGCAGCTCGCGGAGATGATGGAAGGCGTCAAGCAAAAGTCGCGCGTCGGCGTCTGCCTCGACACCTGCCACGTCTTCGCCGCCGGGTACGACATCCGGACCGAGGACGGCTATCGCCGCACCCTGGAGGAGTTCGACAAAATCATCGGCCTGAAAAAGCTCCAGGCGTTCCACCTGAACGACTCGATGGGCGATCTCGGCTCGAAGCTCGACCGCCACGAGCAGATCGGCCATGGCCGCCTCGGCCCGGAGCCGTTCCGCCTGCTCCTGCGCGACCCGCGCTTCGCCGCCATCCCCAAAGTCCTCGAGACCCCGAAAGGCAAGCGCGGCAAGACGGAGTGGGACGTCATCAACCTGCGGCTGCTGCGGCAGCTCAGCGGCAGTGAAACGTGTAAAGCGAAACGCAAACACTGAAGAAACTGATATAATGCTCACGGCTTGGCCCCTCTGATAAAAGCAGGCTTGGTCACATGAGCCTTCTGGAAGTCAAAGATCTTCGCAAGACGTACGACCGCCGCGAGGTGGTCAAGGGCGTCACGTTCTCCGTCGAGAAGGGCGAAATCGTCGGGCTCCTCGGGCAGAACGGCGCAGGCAAGACGACCGCCTTCCGCATGACGATCGGGATGATCCGTTGCAACAGCGGCCAGGTGATGTTCATGGGCCAGGACGTGAGCCGCCTGCCCATGTACCAGCGCGCCCGCCGCGGGATGGGCTACCTGTCGCAGGAACCTTCGATCTTCCAGCGGATGAGCGTCGCCGACAACGTGGACGCGGTGCTCGAAACGCTCCGCATCAGCCGCGCCGAACGCAGGAAGCGCCTCGAACAACTGCTCGAACAACTCTCCCTGGTCCACCTGCGCAACGCGACCGCGATGACGCTCTCCGGCGGCGAGCGGCGCCGCCTGGAGATCACCCGCGCGCTCGCGACCGAACCGCGCCTGATCCTCCTCGACGAGCCGTTCAGCGGCGTGGACCCGAAGGTCGTGAACGAGATACAGGAGATCGTCCTCAAACTCCGCGACACCGGCATCGGCGTGCTGCTCACCGACCACAATGTGCACGACACGCTCAGCGTGACGGACCGCTCGTACATTATCAGCGAGGGCCGCATCGAGGCAAGCGGGACTCCCGAGGAACTGCTGGCGAACCCGCGCGCGCGCGATCTTTATTTCGGCGAGCGCCTCCAGATCGAACATATCGTCCGGTCTCGCGACCACGGAAAACCCGACGACGCGAATTCCGCAATCATGTCCGAGGGCGTGAAGGGTACAGGCACGATCCGAGCCGCGTTGCGGATCTATTACTCGCAGAAAAACACCTACGTCGGCGCCACGCTTCCCACCGCCTCTGCGCCGGGCACACTGCAGGTGGTTTGGGGCGACTTGCACGGAAAGTACTTCGCCCAGGGCGACTACTCGATAAGCGATCTGACCGCTTCGACCTATACGATCAAGGCCGGCCCGCCTTCGCTGACGAAAAGCTCACAGTTGACTTATATCATCAACGAGACAGGCGCGGAGTCCGGAACGTACATGACCGGTCAGTAAAGCCATCCGCCGCGGCAGACCAGTGATCGGACGGTTCTGAACAGGCTTCGAAGAACGGCGGCGCAGCCCACGAAAGCGGCGGCTCAGCCGGGCCGCCGGCCGCCTGACGCCCGCCCCATTGCGAGAAGGACGTTGCCGCGATATGAGCGATGGCCCTTCTGAAAACGCGCGCCGCGTCCTGCTCGTCTCCGTGAACCATCTCGGCGACTGCATCGCATTCCTGCCGGTGGCGGCGGCCGTCCGCAAATATCTTCCCGATGCGCGAATCACGATGCTGACGCGCCGCATCGGCCAGGAGGCGGCGCGCCTGACCGGGTGCGTGGACGACTTCATCGTCGTCCCGACAGCGCGATCGAACGTCGCCCTCGGACTGGGTTTCCTGAACCGGGCCGACGCACTCCGCCGCGAGCGGTTCGACCTGGCGTTCATGGCCTCCGGTGAAAGTTCCGCGACCGCCGCGCTGCTGTTCCTGGGCCGGGCGCGGAAGCGGATCGGCTTCGCGGACTGCCGTCTGCGACGGCTGCTCTCCATCCGCGTCGAGGCGCGCGAGATGGAGCTGGAGGCGCTGCGGAATCTCCGCCTGCTGCGCGCGGCCGGGCTGCCGGACGCGCTGGAACGCCCGCCCTGCCGGGTTCCCGAGGAGCGGCTCGCGGAGGCGCCGGCGCTCATCGCGAAGTCCGGCGCGCGCGCCGGCCGGCGCGTGCTGATCCATCCGGGATCGTCGCAGCCGACCCGCCGATGGCCCGCGGCGAAGTTCGCGGACCTGTGCTCGCGCCTCATCCGCACCGGCCTTGCGCAGCCGATCCTCGTCGAGGGGCCGGCCGAGCCGGGCCTCAGCGCGGAGATCCATCGCATGTCCCTCCACCCGCTGCCGGTGCTCCAGCCGCTCGACGGAATTGACCTCCTTGCCGCCGTGATGACGCAATGCGATCTGTTCGTCGGTCACAGCAGCGGTCCGTTCCACCTGGCGGTCCTGCTCGGACGGCCGACCGTCTCGCTCTGGGGCGACACCGATCCGCGCCTCTGGGGCCCGGCGTGGGAATCGGATCGGCACGTCCTCGTCCGCAGCCCGCTCCCGTGCGCCGGCTGCGAACACTGGGACCCGGAACGGCACGCGGTCGTCCGCGGGCCGGAAGGCGGCGCGAACGGCGCTCAGCCGCCTTGCGAGCGATGTTTCGACGCCATCACAGTGGACGCCGTGTTCGAGGCCATCCGCGGCCAACTCGCGCCGCACAGGTGAACGACGGTGAAAATCCTTCTCATCAACAAGTTCTACTATCTCGCGGGCGGCACCGAGCGCTACCTGTTCGAATGGGAGGCGCTGCTCCGGTCGCGCGGGCACGAGGTCATGGTCTTCTCCATGCGCCATCCGGAGAATCTTCCCAGCCGGCAGGAGCGTTTCTTCATGGAGCGCGTCCGCTTCGACGCGGACCAGCCGCCCGAGGCGCGGTTGCGCGCGGCGGCGCACTCGATCTGGAGCCGCGAGGCGGCGGACCGGCTGTCGGAGCTGCTCAAAGCCGAGGGCACGCCCGACATCGCGCACCTGCATTCCTTCATGTACCAGCTCACGCCGGCCATCCTCGAGCCGCTGGTCGCGCGCCGCGTGCCGATCGTCCAGACCTGCCACGACTACGCGCACATCTGCGTCAACCAGCACCTGTACAACCATCGCGTGAACCGCCTCTGCGAGGAATGCCTTCGCCGCGGGCGGCTGGCGCCGCTCTGGACCCGCTGCATCAAAGGCTCCTTCGCGCAGAGCGCCGCCGGGTGCGCCGCCGGTTGCGCGGACGCGCTCATCGGCCGCAGCCGCAGCAAGGTCCGGCGATTCCTCACGCCGAGCGATTTCATGCGGCGGAAGGTGATCGAGGGCGGCCTGCCGGCGCGGCGCGTCTTCCACGAGCGGCACTTCATCCGCCCGGACTGGATCGCGCCTTCGCAATCGCCGGGCGACTACATCCTTTTCATGGGCCGGCTGGTGCCGCAGAAAGGGCTCGGCACATTCCTCGATGCCGCGGCGCTCGCGCCCGAAGTGCCGTGCAAAGTGGCCGGGACCGGGGCGCTGGAATCGGCCGCGCGGGCGCGCGTGCGCGAGCAGAATTTCAGCCACGTCGAGATGCTCGGCCACCGCGACGGCCCGCAACTCCTCGAGATCGTGCGCGGCGCGCGCGCCGTGGTGGTGCCTTCGGAGTGGTACGAACCGTTCTCGCTTGTTATCCTTGAGGCAATGGCGGCGGCGCGGCCGGTGATCGCCTCGCGCATCGCCGGCCCGGCGGAGATTCTTTCGCACGGCGAGGACGGCCTGCTCGTGCCGCCCGGCGGCGCGGAGGAACTCGCCGCCGCGTTCCGGACGCTCTGGCGCGACCCGGCGCGCGCCGTCGAGATGGGCCGGCGCGGCCTGGAGAAAACCCGCGTGCTCTACGCGCCGGACGGACATTACCGGCGATTGATGACGCATTTCGAGGAAGTCATGCAATGATGCCCATGGATGCGGTCCTGGCGGTCACCTATCGCTGCAACGCCCGCTGCACGATGTGCGGCATCTGGAGCTCGAACCCGGTCGCCGAACTGCCGCCGGCGGCTTATGCCCGGCTGCCCTCGAGCCTGCGCGACGTCAACCTCACCGGCGGCGAGCCGTTCCTGCGCGACGACCTGCCCGAAATCCACGCCGCGGTCCGGTCCGCGTGCCGGCGCGCGCGCACGATCGTCAGCACCAACGGCCTGCTGACCGACCGGATCATCGCTGCGGTGCGGGCGATGGCGAGCGTCGAACCGGGCATCGGCGTCGCGGTCTCGGTGGACGGCCCGCCGGAAATCCACGACCGCATGCGCGGAGTCCCGGGCGCGTACGAGCGCGCACTGGCCACCGTCCGCGGGCTTCAGCTGGCCGGGTTCCGAAACCTGCGGCTGGCGTTCACGCTGACGGACGGGAACCCGAACTGCCTGGGGCAGGTCTACGCGCTCGCGCGAGAGCTCGGCGTCGAGTTCACCTGCGCATTGCAGCACGGCTCCGAGCACTACTTCCGCATGCAAGCACCCCAGGCGCGTTCGATCCAGGCGGAGATCGCGCCGGCCATCCGCGGCGAGCTGCGTTCTCTCTCGCCGAAGCGATGGGCGCGCGCCTATTTCATGAACGGGCTGTCCCGGTACGCCGCCGGTCGCGGCCGACCGCTCCCGTGTCAGGCGGGACGCGATTTCTTCTTCATGAGCCCGTCCGGCGACGTCTTTACCTGCAACGGCGAGTCCTTCCGCATGGGCAACCTGAACCGGCAGACCTTCGACCAGGTCTGGAAGTCGCTCGAGGCCTCCAACGCGCGGGCGTGCGCCCACTTCTGCCGGGCCGGTTGCTGGATGGTCTGCACGGCGCGAACGGCGGTGCGCCGCGCCTGGCCGCGAGTGCTGCTCTGGGCGCTCGTCCACTCCGTCGTCGGCGTCCGTTGAAAACCGAATTCGATTTCACCGCAGAGGCGCAGAGGACGCGGAGAACGACGAAACAAGGATGACCCATGGAACTGAATCAATTGACCGAGAAGATCATAGGCGCGGCGATTGAGGTGCACCGGACGCTTGGGCCGGGGCTGATGGAGTCGGCCTATGCAGAATGCCTCTGCCGGGAACTGTCGCTTCAGGGAATCCCGTTTGAGCGTGAAAAAGCGCTGCCGGTCGAATACAAGGGCGTCAGGCTCGATTGCGGCTACAGGCTCGACCTGCTTGTCGCCGGTTCTGTGGTCGTTGAACTCAAGGCGGTTGAAGAATTACTGCCAATCCACGAAGCCCAATTGCTGACCTACTTGCGCCTCGGCGGCTGGAAGGTCGGCCTGCTCATCAATTTCAACGTCCCGGTCTTGACGAAGGGCGTGAAACGCATGGTCAATAACTTGTGACTTATAGAAATCCGTTCTCTGCGTTCTCTGTGTCTCTGCGGTGAGCCTTTAACTGAAGGCGTCTAGAAATCCGTTCTCTGCGTTCTCTGTGTCTCTGCGGTGAGCCTTTAACTGAAGGCGTAGAGCGTTGAGAATCGCGATGCTCGGGCTCAAGGGAATCCCGGCCACGTTCGGCGGCGTCGAGCGGCACGTCGAGGAACTTTCGGCGCGGCTCGCCGGGCGCGGTCACGAGGTCACGGTCTATTGCCGTCGGAACTACACGCCGGGCGGCTCGCTTCATCGCGGCGTGCGGCTGAGGATTCTGCCGAGCATCCCGACGAAGCATCTCGACGCTTTCTCGCACACCGCCCTGGCGGCGGCCGACATCGCCGCGCGGCCGTTCGACGTCGTCCATTTCCATTCCGCCGGCCCGGCGCTGCTTTCGTTCCTGCCGCGGATCGCCTCGCGCCGGCCGTGCGCGGTCGTCGCGACCGTTCACGCGATGGACTGGCGCCGCCGCAAATGGGGCCCGCTCGCGCGCTGGTGCCTGCGGCGCGGCGCGTGGGCTGCCGTCACGTTCCCGCAGCGGACGATCGTCGTGTCGCGGCGGATGCAGGATTATTTCGCCCGGCGCGGGAAGCGCGTTGTTCATATTCCGAACGGCGTCGAAGCGCCCTGCCCCGCGCCGCTCGCGGAGTTGCGAGGGCAGGGCATCGAGAAGGACCGCTACGTCCTGTGGATGGGCCGTTTCGTGCCGGAGAAGCGCGTCGAGGACTTGATCGCCGCGTTCCGGCCGCTGGGCGGCGAGACGAAGCTGCTCCTCGCGGGCGAAGTGGACGAAGCCGATCCGTATTTCCAATCGCTGCGCGCGGCCGCGGGCGGCGACCCGCGGATCATTTTCCCGGGTGGCCTTTACGGCCGCGCGAAAGCCGAAGCGCTGACGAACGCCGCGCTCGTCGCGCTGACTTCCGACCTCGAAGGATTCCCCATCGCGCTGCTCGAAGGCATGCGCTACGGCCGCCCGGTCCTCGCCAGCGACATTCCCGAGAACCTGGAGGCGCTCTGGCCGCAGGTGAACGGCTACGCCTTCCGGACGGGCGACCCGGCTTCGCTCCACGAGCGCATGGCCTGGATTCTGGCGCATCCGGCCGAGGCGGCCTCAGCCGCCCGGCGGGCCGAGCAGGATTCGCAGCAATATGACTGGGACGTGATCGCCGGCCAAGTGGAGTCCGTCTATCGCGGCGCGCTCAGAGCGACGCGGAACGACGAACGCGGACCAGCTTCGTCATACTGAGCGCAGCCCATCTTCCGTGAACACAGGACCGAACGGCGCAGCCTCTTAGCCGCAACGAGGGATAAGTCGCGGGTCGCCGGCAGCGCAGTATCGAGCCGTGAATGCTCGGCGATCCGGCGAGCCAACAGCGGTCCAATGTGCAAGGGAATAACGGGTATCGAGTCCCAGCGATACGCCTCACGGTAAATTATTCAGTTCTGCGCAACCAAAGATATTGATGAGCCCGAAAAATTATGTAGTAGAGCGCCAAGAGAAAGCGCCAGCCGGTCAGACTACTACCGCACTCAAAGACAATATGGTCGCCCTGCAGCGACTCGAAATCAATCTGCCCGCTGCTACACCAATCAATCCGAAGCACAAGAGAGTGCCTCCCTGGTGAAATGGGAATCGTGACAGATTTACGGGCCCGAACTGAACCAACAACCACACCGTCAACTTTGATTTTGTAAGCTCGCAGACGGTCGCCGTAGCTCGTCGTCCGTCGAACCGTGATGTGTGTTTGCTCGCTCATAATTTCGATGATGCCCGATAGCCGCCTAACTTCTTATTCTACACAGAACAATTGCTGGAGTTCCGGTGAGCCATAAGTAACCGGGATTTCTCATTTGACGGTCTCTCAGGGTACGGTCCGCATTCGAACATAAGATTCTACCCTCAAAGTGCCCGCTGCCAAGTGGTTTCTCGCATGCTCTGCAATGCCGTTGTTCTGTATGAAGATACGCCCACGCGCGCCTCTCGCCCTTCTGATTGGGGCGGGAATCTGGAGCGGTTCGCCTAAGGACCTAGTTGGCCAACCATCATGCGAGTTATATCCGGGAGGCCGCCCTACGAAACGCGCACTGAGGCGGGTGCGGCCTGCCGGTCGCCGAGTGCGATGGCGGCGCAGGCCAGGAGCAGCGCCACGGTGGCCGGGAGCAGCGGTGTGTACGGCTTGAGCGGCTGGATCGCCACTCCGAGCAGCGCGAGCAGATAGACGACGAGCACCCAGCTCCATCGCACGGCCGCCGCGTCTTCCAGGACCATGATCCGCATGAGGATGGCTGCGACCGGCAGGATGAGCAGGACGTGATGGCTGGTGAGCGAGACCTCGCTCAGGAGCATGATTCCCGGCGCGACGGCGGCCATCAGGATCGCGGCGGACTTCGCGTCTCGCCCTCTTCCACACAGCGCCCACAGCAGCGCCAGCCCGAGCGCGACGAGCCCTTGCAGCGCCTTGACCAGCGCCGACACCGTGCCCGGCGAAAGCGAAACCAGGTTGATGTTCCGCTCGCCATTCGACTTGTCCACCGGAACAGGCCAAAGGAGCCGGTTGAACGCGGCCGTCAGCGACTGGTTCGACGGGCGATACGGGTTGCTGATGAATTCCGTCGTCCGGCCGGACTGATACGGCGCGACGACTTTTTCATACCACGAGAGGTGCAAGCTCCATGCCCGCTCCGGTCCCCAGAGCAGCACGGGCAGCACGGCGGTGCAGACGACGCCGGCGAAGATCATCCCGGCGAGCGCGCGCCACTGCCGCGTGAAGAGGAGGTACACGCCGAAAAGTCCCGGCAGCACCTTGAAGGCCGCGGCGAACCCCAGGAGCGCCCCGGCGCGGAATTTTTTCTCGCCGCGCGCCAGCCAGCAGAACGCCGCCGCGACCGGGAAGAGCACCAGCATGTCCGACTCGCACCGCGCCATCACGTCCAGCGCCAGCGGCGCGAGCAGGATGAACACGAGCGCGAAGGCGCCGAACCGCCCATGCGTCGTACCCGGCGCACCCGTTGTTCCGCCTCCATCGGCCCACGCGCTGCAGCACCACGCCGCCGCGAGCGCGAAGGCGAAGCTCACCACGAAGAACAGCGCGCTGCCCGCGAACGGAATCCGCCACAGCATGGCGAACGGGAAGAACGCGATGCCGAAGAACGGCGGATACGCGCGGACGTGCTGCAAGTCCCGATACGGGTCCATGCCTTCCATCACCTCGCCCCAGGCGATGGTGCGGAAGCCGCGGAATTCGGAGGAGGCCCATTCCGCCTGCGAATCCCGGTGCTCGGAGATCATAGTCGGGCTGGCGTACTGCGGGCGCGGGACGAACGTCTTCTGCGGGAGTTCGGCGCGGATGACGGCGTCGGCGCCTATCCCGAGGAAGGCTGCCGCCACCGCGATCCAGAACATCCATCGCCCCGCCCGCGTTTCGAGCGCCTTCGCCGCCGCGCTGAGAGTGGCGCGCATCATGTCGCGTCCGCTCGTTCCGAATGAAGGCCGTTTTCAACACGGAGAAAAACGAACCGGTCGCTCAGGATTCCGCGTATTCCTGTGCCGCGCCTGCGGCCATCAGGTCGTGGTGCTCGCCGAGCAGATTCTCCGCGGCCTTGATGCCCATGTCAATATACCAGTCGCCGCTGGTGTAACGGAAGAGGCCGTTGCGGCCGGCGGATTGGAGATTGCCGAACTGCCGCAGGAAATCGAGGATCGTGTGCATCCGCCGCGCGTAATCGTTGACGTAGAGCGGATAAGCCTTGGGCAGCCGCACGATGCAGCCGCCCGAGACCTGTTTCTCCTCGATCAGCTTCAGCTCGGCCAGCCGCTTGGCGACTCGCTTGAGCACCGACTCTTCCGGCTCAGTCCAGACCGGGTCGGTCTCGAAGCAGAACACCTCGACCACCAGGCTCGTCCGGCCGGCGGGCGCCATGGCCGCGCTCCAGTTCTTCGGCTCGTGCATCCGGCCGAAGAACACGTCGCCGGAGGAAAAGTAAATCCAGTGGTCGGGCGTCACCTGCTCCCGGTCCAGCGTCAGGAAGGCGATGACGATGGCGCGATATCGCAGGCCGTCGGCGGCTTCGAGGACGACCGGCGGCGGCGCCGGCGAAAGGGCGTGGAGGAATTCGTTGACCGGGATCGTGTTGATGAAATTCTCCGCCGTGAAGCGAACCTCGCGGCCTTCAGTCCGGCAGATCGCCGCCGTCACGCGCCGGCCGTCGTGCTCGACGCGGACGACCGGCGAATTCAGGCGTAGCGCGCCGGCCGGGAGCGCCGCCGCCATCTGCTCCGGGATCCGGCCGAAGCCCAGGCGCGGGTAGATAAACCGGCTGGCGAGCGTCGCGGGCGCATCCTTTGACGGCAGGAGCATGCTGCGCAGCGCGGCGCGGAAGGACATCCCCTTGATCCGCTGCGCGGCGAAATCCGCGCCGAGTTGCGAACACGGGATGCCCCAGACTTTCTCGCTGTACGGCTTGAAGTAGATCTCGTACAGGCGGCGGCCGAAACGGTTCACGACCCATTGCTCGAAGGTGCGCTCTGGGGTCCGGTGATGGAGGATCGGGGCGCGCAGTATCTTCTGCGCGGCGTAGCTGCCTGCGACGGCGAGCGAACGGCTCGCGCCGAGCCCCGTCAGCGCGTTGAAGAAACTCAGCGGGTAATCCACGAACTTTCCGTCGAGGTAAATACGGCTCACGCGGTCCACGGTGATCAGCTCGTCGCCCAGCAATTCGCGCACGAGGTCGAGCACGCGCTGGTTCTTCGTATAGAAGCGGTGCCCGCCCAGGTCGAAGCGGAAGCCGTCGTAGGGCACGGTGCGCGAGGCGCCGCCGAGGACGCGGTCCGCCTCGAGGACCTGCACCGGCACGCCGTTGCGCCGAAGGACGTACGCCGCCGTCAGCCCGGTCAGGCCGGCGCCGAGAATCGCCGCCGGTTTGGGAAGTTCCTTCGCGCTCATCCGTCCTCCGATTGCGAACCGCCGAGTGCCAGGAATTGGCTGCATGTCACCGAGCGGCCGGCGCATCGCGCCAGCGTCCGGTCGAGGATCGGCCACGCCGCCGCGCCGGAATTGCGCCGGAGCGGCAACCGCAGATGCCACGGGAGCATCCGCGCGAGCGACGGATCAGCCAGTTCGTGCAGATGGAAATAGATCATCGGCGCGCGCGGCGAGACCAGCCGCTCGCCCAGCGGCGCCAGCAGCCGCAGATACGTCAGGCTGAACGGAATCCAGCCTATCCGCAGCGCCACGGCCGGAATCTCCGCAATTCCGTCCTCGCGCGTCACTCGCCAGGACTTCGGGCGCGCGTTCCGCGGCGAAGGCGACACCGCGCCGCGCGACGAATCGTACTCGTAGCCGGCCGCCTTGAGCAGCCGAAACCATTCCGGCGGCGTCCTGAGAAACGGCGCGCGGAACCCGACCACCGGATGCGCGAACGCCGCCTCCAGCCGGCGCCGCGACTCCGCCAGTTCGAAGGCGACTTCTTTCTCGCCCAGGCCCGCCAGGACGCGGTGCGTCAGCCCGTGCGAGGCGACCTCGTGTCCGGAAAAAGTCTCGCGGAACAGGTCGGCGCAGCTTTCCAGCAGGTCCGCCACGACGAAGAACGTCGCGCGCACGTTGCGGCGGCGGAACAGATCGCCGAGTCGCGGGAGCACCTCGCGGATCGCCTGGCAGCCGCGAATGCCCCAGTCCGGCTCCACGTCCACCGTCACCATGAACGGAGCATCGCGCCGCACGGCGTATCTTCCGGGGCTCTGAAGGGAAAGCCGGCGAAGCGCCATGACCCGGGCGCACCCTGCATCCCGCCGCACTCGGCCGCAGTCTATCAAGTCGCGCGGAGCTTCGCAACTGAGCGTCGTTTGAACCTGTCCTTGAAATCTCCGTTACCGCGTGGTAACCTGCACTCGGAGGTGGATCATGACGAAGATGCTCGAAAGGGCGTTCAAAAAGGCCGCATCGCTCCCGAAACCTGACCAGGATGCGCTGGCCGAATGGCTCTTGCAGGAACTGGAGTCCGAGACGCGGTGGCAGGACCTCTTCACCAAGTCGCAAGACGGCCTGAGCAGGCTGGCCGCAGAGGCGCTGGAGGAGCACCGCCTGGGCAAAACGAAGCGGCTTGATCCCGGCAAGTGATGACATCGCGCACCACGAAGCGCTTCCGCAATAACCTCCGCGTTCTGCCGGCTGAAGTGCGGAAGCAAGCCGCGGTGGCTTATCAACTCTACCACCACAATCGCCGGCATCCCGCCTGCAGTTCAAACAAGTCCACGCGACCGAGCCTGTCTATTCCGTTCGCATCAGCCGCAACTACCGAGCCGTTGGCGTCCTTCTCGGCCAGGAGATGCTCTGGTTCTGGATCGGTGCGCACGGTGACTACGAGAAACTGCTAAGGGGTCTGTAGATGACTTCGCCCGCCAGCTTGTGAGCGAGTCCGGCAAGGTCGTCAACAATGCTCATTAGCGCGCCTCCGGCTCCGTGCTCGATCCCGTCTCCGTGAGCGAAGCGGGCGCGACCGTTGATCGTCCGCCTTCCCGCCGCCTTCGATTGACTGGCATTGCATCGGCCCGTTTGCGATAATACGCGCGGGGTGTAACGATCCTTTGGAGGTTGGAACCATGGCCTTGTCTAAGAAGAACGAGCCGGTCTGCCCGTTCCATCGCGCGGAGATGGTGATGGACGATCTGAGCAAGCAGTGGCGCGTCAAGGCGAAGGAGCTGACGCCGCAAGCCGCCGGCGCGCTCGCGCAGTCTCTCCGATCGCTTCGGAAGATCCTCGACCGCCGGATTCACGACATCGAGAAGAACGAGCGCCCCGAGAAGGAAAAACGGTCCCCGTCCGAGTGAAGCTGTGCGCGGGCGCATGAACGCTCTGCCTCAGGCAAGCCGGCATCCATTGACGCCACCCGGGGATTGACATGCAACCGATTCACCTCGCGTTCCTTTTTCACCAGCACCAGCCGTTCTACAAAGACATTCTCCGCAACCGCTACGTGCTGCCGTGGGTGCGGCTGCACTCGATCAAGAGTTACACCGGGCTGCTCCTGGTGCTGAAAGAATTCCCGGAGATCCGCGCGACGATCAACGTCGTGCCGTCGCTGATCGCGCAGATCGAGGAATACGCCGCCGGCCGAGCCGTGGATGAGGCGCTGCGCCTCACGCGCAAGCCGGCCGACAGCCTGACCGAGTCGGACTGCCTGCATATGCTCGACAACTTTTTCGTCGGGTATGCGCCGAAGGTCGTTGATATCTTCCCGCGGTACCGCGAGCTGATGGAGTTGCGCAACGCTCGCGGCCGGACGGCGGCGCAGGCGCTCCCGGATTTCCCGGCGGCGGTGCTGCGCGACCTGCAGGTCTGGGCGACGCTGGCCTGGTTCCATCCGCTGCTCGTCGCGCGCGACCCGGTGCTTCAGCAACTGCGCCGCAAAGGGCGCGATTTCACCGAGACGGATAAGGAGACGATGCTCCGACGGCAGGACGAAGTCCTCCGCGGCGTGCTGCCGCTCCACCGGCAGATGGCGGAATCCGGCCAGATCGAACTCTCCACGACGCCCTTCTATCACCCGATCCTTCCGCTGCTCATCAACCCCGAGTGCGCGCGCGAGGCGATGCCGGACGTGCCGATGCCCGACGTGCGCGCCGACTTCGCGCCGGACGCCGCGGTGCACGTGCAACGAGCGCTCGACCTCGCCACGCGCACGTTCGGCCGCAAGCCCTGCGGCCTGTGGCCGGCCGAAGGTTCCGTGAGCATGGACATTCTGCCGCTGCTGCGCGAGCACGGCATCCGCTGGATCGCGACCGATGAGCAAATCCTCGCCCGCGCCGCCGGGATTGACCTCTCGCGCGACCACTCGGCCAGCCTGATTCATCCGGACGCGCTCTACCAGCCTTACGCGTTGCCCGGCGACGGATCGCCGGCCATCGTCTTCCGCGACCGCGGGATCTCCGACGCGATCGGGTTCGAGTATCACCACGGCGACGCGGCGCCCTGCGCGGAGAATCTCGTCTGGCGCGTCTCCGAAGGCGCGCGCCGGTGCAGCGGCTCGCCGCGGCTCGTCTCGGTGATCCTCGACGGCGAGAATCCGTGGGACCATTACGAGGAGGCCGGCGTGCCGTTCCTGCGCGAGGTGTTCTCGCGGCTCCTGCGCAGCCCGGATATCCGCACGACGCGCCTGTGCGATTACATCCATGAGCACCCGCCCGAGAAGAAACTCGAGCGGCTGCCCGCCGGCTCGTGGATTGATGCGAATTTCGCAGTCTGGATCGGCAGCCCGGACGACCGCGCCGCATGGAGCCTGGGGGCCGAGGCGCGCAATGCGCTGACGCGCCGCATCGCCGCCGGCCCGCCCCTCGACCCGAACGCGCTGCGGATGGCGTGGGAGGAAATCTATATCGCCGAGGGCAGCGACTGGTGCTGGTGGCTCGGCGGCGATCGCACCTCGGACCAGGACTACCTGTTCGACGAACTGTTCCGCAATCACCTGTCGAACATGTACCGGTTCATCGGCCTGGAGCCGCCGCCGTCGCTGGCGCAGCCGATCGGCAAGCCGCTGAAGTCGGCGCAGGAAGGCGGACTCGACATGGACCTGGCGACCGACGGGCTGCCGGGCGTCCGCGCGGGCTGGAAGCCGGCCGGGTATCGGCGCTTCGGCGCGGAGAGTTCCGCGATGCGCCGCTCGGGTGAAATCGCCGGGGCCCTGGTCTATTGGTTCGCCGACAAACAGTTCTTCCTGAACCTGAAGGCGGGCGGATACGGCGAGGCGGTCCAGTTCGACATCGTCTTCGCGAACTCCGGCATGAAACGAGTCTCCGTCGCGCCCGCGCGCGCCACGCAGCAGGAGTCCGGCGCGGCCCGCTTCAGCGCGCCGGTCTCGGCGCTTGTCGGGCAGACTGAAGATCAGATACAATTCTACGTCGAGGTCCGGCATGGCAATAAGACGGTGCTAAGAGTTCCCGAGAGCGGGGTCATTCCAGCAGCCGTTCCGGCCGAAGCCCGCTAGCGCCGGAGCGCGCACACTCTTCTGCGGCGAAGAACCAGCGAGAAATCCAGCATGAAAATCGCCATCGTGGCGTCCGAGGCGGTGCCGTTCGCGAAAACGGGCGGGCTTGCCGACGTGACGGGCGCATTGCCGAAGGCGCTGTTCCGGCTCGGACATGAGCCGATCCTGATCCTGCCGCTCCACCGCGCGGTGCGGCGCTCCGGCGCGGCCCTCTCCGAGGCGGGAAGCATCGTCGTGCCCGTCGGCAAACGCTGGATCGAATCGCGGCTCTGGCGCGGCGAGGTCCCCGGCATTGACGCCGCCGCCTATTTTCTGGAGCAGGACTCGTATTTCGACCGCGACGGGCTCTACGGTTATAACGATGATTACACGGACAACTGCGAGCGGTTCTCGTTCCTCTCGCGCGGCGCGCTGGAGGCGGTCCGAAGCCTCGGCTTCGACGCGGACGTGTTCCACCTCCACGATTGGCAAAGCTCGCTCGTCGCGCCTTACCTGCGCATCCTGTACTCGGCGGACCCGCTCCTCCGCGGCGCCGCCGCACTTCTGACGATCCACAACATCGCCTACCAGGGAGTTTTCTGGCATTGGGACATGGACCTGCTCGGGCTCGACTGGTCGCACTTCAATGTCCGCGAGTTCGAGTTCTGGGGCAAGATCAACCTGCTCAAGGCCGGGATAATGTACTCCGACGTCGTGAACACCGTCAGCCCGACTTACGCGCGCGAGATTCAAACGCTGGAACAGGGCTGGGGCCTGGACGGCGTCCTGCGCGACCGGCACGACGTGGTGCACGGCGTGGTCAACGGAATTGACGATGCGGTTTGGAATCCCGCCGCCGACCCGCACCTGACGGCGCGCTTCGGCCCCGAGGACCTGCGCGGCAAGGCCGCCTGCAAGGCCGCGTTACAGCGACAATGCGGGCTGCCGCAACGCAAGGTCCCGCTGATCGGCATCGTCAGCCGCTTCGCCGAGCAGAAAGGGCTGGACCTCGTCGCCCAGGCGCTGCCGGACCTGTTCGACCGCGGGCCGCTCCAATGCGTCATCCTCGGCGACGGCGGCAATGGAGTCCAACTCCTGATCGAGAGCGTGGCCAAGCAGTTCCCGGACCGCCTGCGCAGCTTCGCGCAGATGGATGAGCGCCTGGCGCATCGCATCATCGCCGGCGCGGACATGATACTGGTCCCCTCGCGCTTTGAGCCGTGCGGCCTGACGCAGTTGTACGGGCTCAAATACGGCAGCGTGCCGATCGTCCGGCGGACCGGCGGGTTGGTGGACACGGTGGCCGACTGCACGCCGGAGACGCTCGCGGCGGGGACGGCGACCGGGTTCCTGTTCGACGACCCGACGCCGGAAGCGCTCGGCGAATGCGTCCAGCGGGCGCTGAATCTCTATCGCGACGCGGCCTCCTGGAAACGCCTGATGGCCGCCGGCATGTCGCAGGACTGGTCCTGGGAATCGAGCGCGAAACGCTATCTCGATCTCTACGCGGAGGCGCGGGCGCTTCATCAATCAGGAGGCCGGATCCCGCACTGATACTGGCAGGGGCAAATGATGAAAACCGTCCGATTCGTGATGGCGCTGCACAACCATCAGCCGGTGGGCAATTTCGAGGACGTGGTCGAGAAGGCCTGCCGCATGGCCTACCATCCGTTCCTCGACGTGGCCGAAGAATTCCCCGAGATCCGCCTGACGCTCCACTACTCCGGGCCGCTCTTCGAGTGGGCGGAGGAGCACGATCCGCGGCTGATCGAGCGCGCCGTCGCCGGCGTCCGCGCCGGCCGGTTCGAGCTGATGGGCGGCGGTTTCGGCGAGCCGATCCTCACCATGCTCTCCTCCGACGACGCCATCGGCCAAATCCGCCTTTTCTGTGAGCGCCTTCGCCGCCGGTACAACGTGCCCGTGCGCGGCCTGTGGCTGACGGAACGCATCTGGGAAGCGCAACTCGCCGGCGTCCTCGCGAAGGCCGGCATCGAGTACTCCGTCGTGGACGACTTCCATTTCCGCGCCGTCGGCCTGCGCGAGGAAGACCTTACCGGCTACTATATCACCGAGGACCAGGGAAAGCTGCTGCGCATGTTCAGCGGCAGCGAATTCCTCCGCTACGCCATCCCCTTCCGCGACCCGCAGGACACCCTGGCCTACCTGCGCCGGTTCGCGACCGAGGACGGGCGCAACGTGGTGGTCTACGCCGACGACGGCGAGAAGTTCGGCATGTGGCCGGAGACGTACAAGCACGTCTACGAGCGCGGCTGGCTCCGGAGTTTCCTGAAGCTCTTGAACGAGAACCGCGACTGGATCCGCTTCTCGACGTTCGCCGAGACCCTCGACGCTCTGCCGCCGCGCGGCCGGATTTACCTCGCCGACGCGTCGTACCGCGAGATGACCGAATGGGCGCTGCCGGTCAAGGCCCAGCTCGAGCTGGAATCCCTCCTCGACCGGCTGAAGGCGGCGCAACTGCTCGACCCGGCGCGCCCGTTCATGCGCGGCGGAACGTGGCGCAACTTCAAGGCGAAGTACGTCGAGGCCGCACAGATGTACGCGCGGATGACCGAGGTCAGCCGGCTCGTCGCCGACCGCCAGGCCGCCCGGAACTATGAAGAGGCGCGCCGCGCGCTCTATCGCGGCCAATGCAACTGCGCCTACTGGCACGGCGTCTTCGGCGGCCTGTACATGCCGTTCCTCCGCTTCGCGATTTATGAGCAATTGCTGAAGGCCGAGAATCTCCTCGCCGACCGCCGCGAACATCCCGGTCGGCACGTCGGCGACCTGGACCTCGACGGCCGCCCGGAGGTGAAGCTCCACAACCGGGCGCTGAATTGCTATCTGAAGCCGGACCGCGGCGGCGCGCTCTACGAGCTCGACGACCGCGAGCGCGGCTGGAACCTGACCGCGGTGATGACGCGCCGGCGCGAGGCCGCCCACCGGCGGTTGGTCGAAGCCGTGCGGTCCGGCAAGGCCTTCCTCGTGCAGCCCGGCGGGCCCGCGCAGAGCATTCACGACCTGGTGCGCTGCAAGGAACCGGGCCTCGAGAAACTGCTGCAGTACGATTCGCACGTGCGGGAGTCGCTGCTCGATCATTTCTACCCGGCCGATGCCGCCGTCCCGGCGCTCAAGCGCAACGAGGTCGCCGAATGGGGCGATTTCATCGGCGCCGAATACGATCTGAAAGCGCCGCCTTCGCACGGCAGCGCCGTCACGCTCAGCCGCAGCGGACTGGCCGGCCCGCCGGGGCGCAAGGCGCCGGTGCAGATTTCCAAGCGCATCACGCTCGGCAAAGGCGGCACGCTCGAAGCGCGTTACGCGCTCGGCTTCCCCGAAGGCGCCCCGCCGGACACCGTCTTCGGCGTCGAGTTCAACTTCGGCCTGATGGCCGGGAATGCGCCGGACCGGAATTACTTCTCCCACGCGCGCGAGAACCTCAACAACCTGAGCACGCTGATTTCGCGCCCCGCCGAGCCGGCGCTGGGCCTGGTGGACGAATGGCTCAAAGTCGCCCTCTGGCTGCACGCCGAGCCGGGCGCCGCGTTCTGGGCGTACCCGGTCGAGACCGTAAGCGATTCGGAAGGCGGGTTTGAGCGCGTGTACCAGGGCTCCGCCGTCATCCCGCACTGGCCGCTGAACGCCCTGCCCGGCGAAGAGATGGTTTTCACGCTGCGGCTTGAAGTGGCTGAAAAGTGAATGGCGACGGGCAGTATAGGCATGATGGGCGCCATGCGCCCCCGTGCGGCTCATGACTCCCATTTTTACCATAATCCCCATAAAGCCAAATGCAGCCTTGCATGTTAGGCCCGATAAGGTAGAATCGTGCTCATGGGCGACAAACCGACACAGAATCCGTCATCTCCGGCCGATGCGACTCAGCCGCAACGCGACCCGAAGTCGGTCGTCCACCTCAACCTGATCTTCGAGGTCGGCCGCGCCTCGCTCTCGAAGCTCGACATGGGCGACCTGCTCGCCACCGCCGCCCAGGCCATCCAGCGCCATTTCGGCTACTACGACGTGAGCATCTTCCTGCTCGACCCCGATGCGCAGGAGTGCGTCCTCGTCGCGCACGCCGGCGACTACTACACCGAGGGCATCAAAGGGTATCGGCAGAAACTCAGCGTCGGCATCGTCGGCTGGGTCGCCAGCCACGGGCAGACCGTCCTCGCCAACGACGTCCGCAACGACTCGCGACACGTCGTCGCGTTCCAGGGCGAGGCCGCGCTCCTCTCCGAGTTGACCGTGCCGATCCGGCTGCACGGCAAGACGCTCGGCGTCATCAACGTCGAGCGGCGCGAGGTCAACGCCTTCGACGACAGCGACGTGATGACGATGGAGACGCTCTCCGACCAGCTCGCGCAGGCCATCGCCAACGCGCAGCTCTTCGAACAGACGAGCCTGCTCCTCGACCTGAACCGCAGCGTTCTCGATGCCGTCCCCTCGAGCCTGTGCGTGCTCGATTCGCAGATGCGCATCCTTTTCACGAACCCGCGTTTCTGCCGCTTCTTCGGCCGCACGGCCGAAGAGGCCCACGGCATGGACATCCGCCAGCTCCTGCCGCCCACGCTCTTCCAGCAAGGCGGCCTCGAGTCGGCCATCCACCGCGCCGCCGCGGAGAGCGAGCCGCTTCTCTGCCCCGACCTCTCCGTCCAGGCCCCCGACCAGCCGCAGCGTTATTTCAACGTGCACGTCGCCGCGACCCAGGTCCCCGAAGGCGGCGGAGTGCTGCTGCTGTTCGAGGACATCACCGACCGACGCCGCTCCAGCGACGAACTCCTGCGCGAGAAACAGAAGCTTGAGCAGGTCGTGGACCTGATCGGCGCCGGCCTGGCGCTCATCGGCAGGGACCACCGGATCCTTTGGGCCAACCGCACGATCAGCGAATGGTTCGGCCGGGGCGCTCCCGTCGTGGGCCGCCGCTGCCACGAGGTCTATTGCCGGCGCGATACGAAGTGCGTCTCCTGCCCGTCCGAGCAATGTTTCGCCACCGCCGTCAACGGCGAGGCGGAAGTCATCCTCACTCGTTCCGACGGCGCCCTGCGCGAGTACCATCATGCCGTTACGCCCGTGCTCGACGAGAACGCGCAGGTGGACCAGGTCCTCAAGCTCACGCTCGACGTGACCGACGAGACGAAGAAGCTCTATCAGCTCGCGCGGCTGCGCCAGATCGGCGAGTTGATGCAGGGCGTGCTCGACCTCGACCGGCTGCTGCATTTCGTGCTGACCTGCGTCACGGCCGGCCAGGCGCTGGGATTCAACCGCGCATTGCTCTTCCTGGTGGACAAGGACCGGGACGTCCTCGAAGGGAAAATGGGCGTCGGCCCGGCGAGCGCCGAGGAGGCCGGGCGCATCTGGAGCCAGATCACGCGCGACGCCCCGACACTCGAAGACCTGCTCGCGCGGTACGACCGTGCCGTCCCTCAAACGCCGTCCCTGCTCGATCAGCTCGCGCGCGGCATCTGCGTCCCGCTCAGCGACAGCTCGCACATCGCCGTCGCCTGCGCGTTCGGACGCCGCCCGATTGTCGTCTCGCGCCCGCTCGACGACCGGCGCGTGAGCGAGGATTTCCGGCGCCTGCTCGGCTCGCGCGAATTCGTCCTCGCCCCGCTCATCGCGCATGGTGAGCCGGTCGGCGTCATCCTGGCCGACAACCTCTTCAGCGGCCAGCCGATCAGCGAGGACCACGTCGAGCTCCTCAGCATGTTCGCCAACCAGGCCGCCATCGCGATCGAGAACGCGGGCAATTACCGCCGGCTCCAGGAGGAGAAGATGCACCTCGAGGCCGCGTACCGCGACCTGGGCGAGGCGGAGGACAAGCTCGTCCGGTCCGAGCGGCTCGGCGCGGTCGGCCGCATGGCCGCGCACGTCGCGCACGAAATCCGCAACCCCCTTGTCACCATCGGCGGGTTCGCCAACACGCTGCTGGAGCATCCCGACTCGCCCAGGGAAGACCTCCTCCGCTATCTCAAGATCATCGTCAGCGAGGTGCGCCGCCTGGAGGAGATCCTCGCGCGAGTCATGGATTTCACGCGCCCACCCAAGGCGCTGCTCCGCGAGGGCGCCATCGAGCCGGTGATCCGCGAGACGATCGAACCGCTGCGCCAGCGCGCGCAGGATCAGCGCGTCGAAATCCGCCTCGACCTGCCGCCGGATGAGGCGCGACTGCAGATAGACGCCGACCAGATGAAGCAGGTCTTCATCAACCTCTTCAGGAACGCCCTCGACGCCATGCGCGACGGCGGCCGCCTTACCGTGCAGGTCGCGCACGAGCCGGGCGCCGTGAAGATCACCATCGCGAACAACGGCGACCCGATCCGCCCCGAGGACCTGCCGAAGCTCTTCGAGCCGTTCTTCACCACCAAGCCGGGCGGCACCGGGCTGGGCCTCTCCGTCAGCCAGCGCATCGTCCAGGACCACGGCGGTAGCATCCGCGTCGTCAGCAGCCTCGAACGCGGCACGGAATTCGTCATTGCCCTGCCGCGGAAGGACAGGCCGTAGCGCCGCAGGCGCGCAAAGTTGGCATTGACGCCGCTCGCTCCGCAAAGTACCATCCACAGGCTGAACACGTCATATTGAACCTGGAGGAGAACGATGTCCGAGTCTCCGTCGCCCGAGATTTATTCCTCTCCGCTCGCCCAGCGATTCGCCAGCCGGGAGATGCTGGAGAATTTCTCCGAGCTGAAGAAGTTCCGCACCTGGCGCAAAGTCTGGGTGGCGCTCGCCGAGGCGGAGCATGAACTCGGTGTCAAAGCCGTCACCGCAAAGCAGATCCGCGAACTGCGCGCGCACCAGGACGATATCAACCTCGACGTCGCGCGCGAGTTCGAGGCGAAGCTCCGCCACGACGTCATGGCGCACATCCACGCCTTCGGAAAGCAATGCCCCAACGCGGCGAAGATCATCCACCTCGGCGCGACAAGCTGCGACATCACCGACAACGCCGACATCATCATCATGCGCGACGGCCTGCTGATCCTGCGGCGGAAACTGGTCAACCTCATTGACCGGCTGGGAACGTTCGCCGAAAAGTACAAGGACTTGCCCACGCTCGGCTGGACGCATTTCCAGCCGGCGCAATTGACGACCGTCGGCAAGCGCGCGTGCCTGTGGGCGCAGGATTTTCTGCTCGACCTGAATGAGATCGAGTCAAGGCTCGAAACCCTTCAACTGCGCGGCATCAAGGGCGCGACCGGGACGCAGATGAGCTTCCTCGAACTCTTCGCCGACGAACCTGAAAAGGTCGAACTGCTGGAACAGCTCGTCGTGAAGAAACTCGGGTTCGAGACGAAACCCTTCGCGGTCACCGGCCAGACGTACCCGCGCAAGCTCGACGCGCTGATCCTGAATGCCGTGTGCGGCATCGCGCAGTCCGCGCACAAGTTCGCCAACGACATCCGCCTCCTGCAGCACCTGCGCGAGGTGGAGGAGCCATTCGAGGCGGAGAGCCAGGTCGGCTCGTCGGCGATGGCGTACAAGCGCAACCCGATGCGCTGCGAACGGATCACCGGGCTGGCGCGGTTCCTGATCTGCCTGGAGCCGAACGCGGCACTCAACGCCGCCGAGCAGTGGCTTGAGCGCACGCTGGACGATTCGTCCAACCGCCGACTCAGCCTGTCGGAGGCGTTCCTGACCGCGGACGCAATCCTCCACATCGCGATCAACGTGGCCTCCGGACTCGTCGTCCGGCCGGAGATGATCAAGCGAAACACTGACCGCGAAATTCCCTTCATGGTGACGGAATTGATAATCATGATAGGCGTCAAGGCAGGAGCGGACAGGCAGGAACTGCACGAACTTATCCGCAAGCACTCGGTCGCGACCGCCGAAGCGATTCGCTCAGGCGCGGAAAAGAACGACCTCTTGGAACGGTTGGCAGGAGACCCGCTCCTTCTGAAATCGAGGGAGAATATTCGCTCAATAGCGATAAATTCCGCAGTTTTCACGGGCCTTGCCGGCCCTCAGGTGTCATCATTCCTGAACGAGCATGTCGCGCCGATCCGCAAGCGCTATGCGCGCGACCTGGACCGCAAGAAAGCCGACCTGCGCGTGTAATTGACGTAAGAGAACGCTGATGGCCGAACTGCCGAAAAAATGGTCGCGGCGCATCTTCGCCGTGTACATGATCACCACGATTTTCGGCGGCGTCATTCTCTTTCTCTTCCTCTTTCTCCTCGGCCTCCTGTACGCGATGAACGTGCGCGTGCCGCTGCCCGATCACCACGCGCTCCTTCGCGAGAACAGCGACAAACCCTGGCTGTACGTACTGGCCCCTGGCTTGGATAAGCTTCCGCCGGGAACCCTCCAGTTCCTGACCGCCGGCGCGCCTTCGCAGGTGCAGCGGCTCCTGGACGTCCGCAACGCAACTCGCGAGTGCCCTGTGCAAATAGTCATATCCGCAGCCCCGACGAGCGACGGCCGACGCGGCGAGACCAGCCTCGTCGCGAGCCTCGGCAGGTATCCGGGCCGGTTTTGGCTGGTGGGCCGCGACCTGGAGAAGCGCGTCCAAAAGCAGTTATTGCCGCTCTCCCTCCGGCGTCACGACGGGAAAGCCATTTTCGTGGAGAATGACACGTCAAAGCCCTTTGGCGCTTTCTGCCTGTCCGCATGCACCCTCGTGCGAAGCTCTACCGCCGACGGGGCAGAGGCGCTCGCGGGACGCCTGGCAAGAGCCTCGGAAGTTGCCCGCCAAGAAGGAAAAGCATATCCGAGATACCCCGAGTTTTCAGGTATGGTCACAGACTGGCGGGACCCTCCGGTTGAAGCGATGGTCCCGCCCGCGTCCATCAAGCGGTGGCAGGATTTCTGCGGAAAGCTCCTCTCGAATTTCCCGGAGCTTGCGGGCATCAAGAGCGTGGAATTCCGCGGCAGCTTGCCCGACCCCAACCACGCGACCTTGACGCTCGATTCCGGAACACTCAGGGATGTCATTTCTCAGCCCCTTGCCGAAAAGCTCATCGAATGGCTGAGGCGGAACGGCGCGGAAATCGGCATCACTTCGGCCGACTTGCCTGGGACGCTGAAAGACGGCGCGGGAGTCACGGTCAACGTTGAGTTTTGAGGGTTCAGCAATGTTCAAGCTCATGCTGGTCACGGATCGCCGGCGTTCGAAGCGGCCGCTGGCGGAGACGGTGCGAATGGCGCTGGCGGGCGGCGTGGACGCGGTGCAGTTGCGGGAGCGCGATCTCAGTGCGCGCGAGCTCTACGACCTGGCGTTGAAGCTCCGCGCGATCACGCGCGCGGCGGGCGCGGCGCTGATCGTCAACCAGCGGCTCGACGTGGCGCTCGCCGCCGGCGCGGACGGCGTGCACCTCGGCTGGCGGTCCCTGAACCCGGCGGCCGTGCGCAAACTCGCCGGCGAGAAATTCCTGATCGGCCTCTCCTGTCACGACGGGCCGCAGCTTCATTCCGCCGAAGAATCCCGCGCGAACTACGCGCTGCTCGGACCGGTGTTTCACACGCCGTCGAAGGAAGGGCTGGTGTACCCGATCGGCCTCGGGCCTCTGAAGGACATGGTCTCCGCCGCGAAGATCCCCATCCTCGCCATCGGCGGCGTTACGCCGGAGAACGCCGCGCAGGTGATGGAGACCGGCGTCGCCGGCCTCGCCGTAATCTCCGCGCTGATTGACCCCGAAGACCCCGCCGCCGCCGCGCGCGCCTTCCGAAAGGAGTGCGAATGATGAATCTTGAGTGATGAAGCGCTTCATCACTCATCCTTCATACTTCTTACTTCCCTACAGGCTGATCACTTTCCCCGTCTGCGCCGATTCGTTCGCCGCGACGGCGACCGCCAGGCTCTGCACCGCGTCCGCATACGACGAGCGCGCGAGCTTCGGATCGCCCGATTTCACCGCCTCGACGAACGCCCGCTGGCATGCCGCCAGGCCCGGTTCGGCGTGCTGGACCACGGCGCGCGTGCCCGCCTGGATCGTTTCGAGCGCTTCCGCGGTCAGCCGAATCTCCAGGTCGCCGGCGATGACGGAAAGCAATGTCTCCTCGCGCGGCGCCACGTCCGCTGCCGTCACCTCGCCGACCGCGCCGCTGCGGAACCGGAGCGCGGCGACCGACACGTCCTCGATGTCGTAGTTCGGCACGCGCGCCGCGACCATGCCCTGGAACTGTATCCCGTACACCGAAGCGACGTCGCCGCCGAAGCAGCGCGCCAGGTCAATCAGGTGCGTCGCCTCGAGCAGCAACTGCCCGCCGCACGACTCCCGCTTCGTGCGCCAGCCCGGCGCCGGCGCCGGGACCAGCCGCCATCCGCGCACGAGCGCCACCCGCCGGTCCTTGAGCAACTCGCGCGCGACGTCGGTCCCCGAAAGATAGCGCCACGGGTGCGCGACCGACGCGACGACGCCGGACTTCTCGATGTCCTTCTGAATCTGCCGCGCCCTCTCGACACTGAGCGCCACCGGCGGCTCCAGCAGCAGGTGAATCCCCGCGCGCGCGGCCGCGCTCTCCGGCTCGCCCCGCGCGAAGGGCGGCAGGCAGACCGCCAGCGCGTCGAGCCGCTCCGATTCGAGCAGCGTCCTGTAATGCAGGTGGACGCTCGCGCCGAACGGCTTCGCCGCCGCCTCCGCGCGCGCCCGGTCATTGTCGCAGACCGCCACGACCTGCACGTCCGCAGCGGAGGCCGAAAAATTCTGCAGGTACGCGCGGCCGACGCGCCCCGCCCCGATCAGGCCCATGCGAATCGGCATCTGTAACCCTCCGTTTTTCGTCCTCGTCCTCGAACGCGCCCTCCTCGTCGTCATCGGCCTCGGCCAATCGAGACGTTCGTTCGAGGACGAGGACGACGACGAGGACGATTATACTCGATCACGCCCCTTCGCGGCGCGATCGTCGGATCTGCGAAACCGCGCCGACAACCCCCACGGTGTATTTTACCGCCGAGCCGACGCTGAAGAGCAGCACGGAGTAGAACGTCACCGTCGCCAGCACCAGCCAGAGAAAGTCTTCGCGCTCCGCGACCCACGGCACCAGCACCAGCATCATCAGCGTGAACTGCAGGCCGGTCTTGGCCTTCCCGACCCAGTTCGCCGCCACCACGACGCCGTACGTCCATGCCGCCGGACGCATGACGAACGTCACCAGCGCCTCCCGCGCGATCAGGATGCCCAGCCCCCAGAGCGGCATATGAAAGACGAATTGCCCGCCGCCCTGGCTCGTGTGCGGCCGCGCGAAAACGTAAAACACGATCATGCAGAACAGCGCGTCGGCGAACGGGTCGAGCAATTTCCCAGCCGTCGAAATCGCGTTCCACCGCCGCGCCGCCGCGCCGTCGAGCCAGTCCGTCGCCATCGCCGCCCACACGAGCAGCAGCAGCCACTCCGCGCCGTACTCCCTCCGGTCCACGATCAGGAATGCCGGCGCCATCAGGATCCGCAGTCCGGTCAGGAGCAGCGGCACCATGCGCAAGAATTTCAATCCAGTCTCCTGTCCGCCGTTCGCGGTTCGGCGCGTTCCTCGTTCGCCCGCATTATACCGAACCGTTTGCGCCGAGAAAAATCGTCCTTCTCAAAACAGGACTTGAAAAGCGCCCCCGGCTATCGCAAACTATGCCTGCCGCCCATTCGACGCAGCTCAGGGCGGCAGGACCGCTTCTCGAACCGGTGGAGAGCGCGACATGGCGAAAGCAGCGCAGCCGACGGAGGGACAGTTCTCGCGCCTCTACGCACAGATGACCGGCGGCGCCGGTTCGGTGGCTGAGCCGGCCCAGTCCGCGCAGGCCGAACCGGCGGAAGTCCGCGAGAAGATCGTCCGCTGCCTGTGGTTCGATCAATTCCTCGACAGCGCGAACCTCGCGACCGAGGACGGCCGCAGGATCGCGGTGTTTTCGCCCGGATACTGGAACGAAGGCGCGGGCCCGGATTTTCGCAACGCGGAGTTCGCCTTCGGCGACGAGCCCCGCGTGCGCGGCGACGTGGAGATTCACGTCGCCGCCTCCGACTGGGGCCGCCACGGACATGCCGACGACCCGATGTACGACCGGGTGCTGCTCCACGTCGTCCTGCATAACGATCTCGGCGAGCCGACCGTGGCGCAGCGCGGCCGGCGGATTCCGCAGCTTGCGCTCGCCGGCCGGCTCAGTTCGGACCTCGGCGAGATCCTCGGATCGCTCGACCCGGACGCCTATCCGCGCGTCGGCTGCGGACGCGAGGGCGCCTGCTGCCGCAGCGTGCGCGCTTGCGGACGCGACGCGCAATGGGTCGGCCGATTTCTCGATATCGCCGGCGACGAGCGGATGCTCCGCAAGGCTGAGCGGTTCGCCGGCTTGATCGAGAAATCCACGCCCGATGACGCACTCTACGAGGCGCTCATGGAAGTCATGGGCTACAGCGCCAACCGCCGCGCGTTCAGGCTCCTCGCGCGCGCCGTGCCGCTCCGCACCCTGCGCAAGCTCATCCCGGCCGACGGCGATTTCCGCGACACGCTGCTCGCCGTGCAGGCCCTGCTGTTCGGCGCGGCCGGTTTCCTGGACGCCGCCGAGCCGACCGCCGATCCGGAATCCGCGCGCTACCTGAAGTCGCTCCGCGCCAAATGGGACGCCGCCCGGCCGGACATCGCCGGCCGCCCATTCGACGTCACTCAGGGCGGCCCTGAGCATGGTCGAAGGGGCCACATGCTTGACCGCACGGCCTGGAGCCTGCGCCGGACGCGCCCCGCGAACCACCCCATCCGCCGCATCGCCGGAATCGCCGCGTTCCTCGCGGGCAGTCTTCACACCGGGCTATGCCGCGCGATGCTCCGCGCCATCGAGGATATCCCGACCGGCGGCGGCGAGGCGCGGCGTTGCGCCGAGACGCTCCGCCGCTTCCGCGCCATGTTCGAAGAGCCGCAGCCGTTCGACTCCGCTCGCGGCCATGAGCCTGTCGAATGGCAGACATACTGGCTCCGCCGGACCGGCTTCCGGCCCGAGTCGCTCAGGCAGCCGACCGCCCTGATCGGCCCGACGCGGACGACCGAGCTGATCGTCAACGCGGTCGTCCCGCTCCTGCTCGCTCTGCAGCGCGATGGCGACCGCGCGCGCGTCGAGCAGCGCCTGCACAACGTGTATTGCTCGCTGCGCCCGCTCTCGGACAACTCGGTCACACGATACATGAAGAGCCGCATTTTCCAGGAAGGCCCGGCCGCCGGCGAGGTCGTCCGCTCGATGCGCCGCCAGCAGGGCCTGATGCAGATCTTCCACGATTACTGCGAGAGCGACAGCACCACCTGCGAGGCGTGCGGCTTCCTCGCGGCGGTCGAAGCGCGCGGAGAGCGGGCATGACGGCGGACCGCGGCGCCAGTCCCAGGCCGGCCTACGCGACCCGCGCGACGGCGCTGCATTGGGCCGCCGGCGCGATCGCCAAGTGGGTGCTCTTTCCCTATTACCTGACCGTCCGCATCGTGGAAGGCGGCGAGCTCCGGACCAAAATGCTGCGCCACCCTCGGCCGGCCGGCATCTATGCCTTCTGGCATTCGCACCAGCTCTCGGCGGTGTGGCATTTCCGCCGGGTCGCCGCCGGGATCCTGATCAGCGCGTCGAAAGACGGAGAATACATCGCGCGCATCGCGCGGTCGGTCGGCTTCGTGCCGCTGCGCGGATCGTCCTCGCGGCTCGGCGCTCCGGGGCTCAAAGCGCTCATCGAGCTCGCGCGCAGCGGCCGGACGGTGGCGATCACGCCCGACGGCCCGCGCGGCCCGAGGTATTCCATCGGCCCGGGCGTCCTTGCCCTGGCGCAGAAGAGCGGCTATCCGATCGTCCCGTTCGCCATCGGCCTTTCGAGCTTCTGGGAATTGCCGAGCTGGGACCGGTTCCGAATCCCGAAACCGTTCTCCCGCGGCTATGCCTGCTGGGGCGAGCCGCTTTCGGTCCCGCCCGACGCGGATGACGCGGCGCTGGACCAGCTCGCCGCCGAACTTCGCCGCCGGATGATTGACCTCGAGCAATTCGCGGACCGCATGGCCCGAACCCAGGGCTGGCGAAACGGCTGAACGTTTTTGCCACGGATTGCACGGATTTGCACGGATTACCGGCGACGAACTGAATACGACGAACGTTCTTGCCACGGATTTCACGGATTCACACGGATTACCGGCGACAAACTGAACCGCTGAAGAATAGTCTTCGCCTTTGCCTCCGGTAATCCGTGGCCATCCGTGAAATCCGTGGCAAAAATCCGTTTTGCCTTTTTGTCTTTAATCCGCGGTCATTCGTGCAATCCGCGGCAAGAACGTTAACTGGAAACCCGCGCGGCAAGCTGGTAAACTCCGCCGCATGCTGATCATTCCCGCCATTGACCTGAAAGACGGCTGCGCCGTGCGCCTCGTGCGCGGCGAGGCGGCCCAGGCGACCGTGTTCTCCAAGGATCCGGTCGAGGTCGCGCTGCGCTGGCGCAACGAGGGCGCGGAGTACCTGCACGTCGTGGACCTCGACGGGGCGTTCGAGGGCGAGCCGGCGCAGTTCGGCATGGCCGTCCAGATCGCGCGCGAGAGCGGCCTGCCGACCGAGGTCGGCGGCGGCATCCGCACGCGCGACACGGTGCTGCGCTACCTGAACGCGGGCCTGGACCGCGTGGTCATCGGTACACTCGCGCTCGAATCGCCCGAGTGGCTGGCGAAGCTGTGCGAGGAATTCCCCGGCCGCATCGCCGCCGGGGTGGACGCGCGCGCCG
>Ga0187876_1000327_pt1 | contig 50831 bp, 42 predicted proteins | sample June2016WEW_17_4_FD_133000 | JGI IMG/M metagenome (GOLD analysis project Ga0187876, IMG submission 133000) | Peatland microbial communities from SPRUCE experiment site at the Marcell Experimental Forest, Minnesota, USA - June2016WEW_17_40 | ecosystem: Environmental > Terrestrial > Soil >... | reverse complement strand
TCCCCGAGCCTGGGCAGCGTGGCGGCGGGCTCGCTGCCCTGGGAGCTGAGCGCCATCTCAGCCTCCGCGGCCAACAACGTCTGGGCGATGAGCAGCGAGCGCGCGTTCGTCGAGCGCTGGGACGGCCATCGCTGGCAGCAGGTGCCGCTGCCCGCCAACGTGAGGGCGACGCTGCCTCCCGCCACGCCCGTGGCGCATCCGGAGCTGGCGCAGCCGGTGCTCGAAGCGCTGGCGACGGTCTCCGTGACGGACACCTGGGTGGTGGGTTATTCCGGCCTGTACCAAAATGACCCCTGGGCCATGCACTGGGACGGCACGCGGTGGCAGCAGATGACGCTGCCCCGGTCGCCTGCGCCCGCGAGCTACAGCCCCGCGCTGCGGGCGGTGTGCGAGGAGACAAACCCCCAGTTCGTCGAGCTGCCGGCTATCGCCGCGCTGGCGCACGACGACGTGTGGGTGGCGGGCAGCCAGAACCCCGGCGGGCGCGCCGGCATCTGCCCCCTGGCCTTCCACTGGGACGGCAAGCACTGGCGCGAGGTGTGGCTGGTCACCAGCCCCCCGGATCTCAGCCGCCTGGAGGATACCTTTAGCAGCGATAGCGCCGAGACGGGCGCATGGGAGTTGAGCGCGATGACTGCGACCCCTAGCGACGCGATCTGGGCCATGGACAACCCGGAGCAGTTCGCCCTGCGGTGGGACAGACACTCCTGGCAAGTGGTGTACGGTTTCAACGGCGCCAGCGCCAGCGAGGGGTTCCGGGTGACCAACCTGTCGGCGGCCAGCGACACCGACGTGTGGGCCGCTGCACCCAGTGCGCCTGCGCCCTGGAACGCGTTCCACTGGGACGGCACCACCTGGCGGGGTGTAACGGCGATACCGGCTGGTTGAATCGCGGGTGACAGAGCTAAGGCGGGGGAGGATTCGTGAGAGATGGGGCGTCCGGCTGCGCTGGCAACGAGAATCGAAAGGGTACCATCATGACGCGTAAGCACCTGGTCTGGTCCGGAATCCTGCTGGCATTGGTGGCGCTAGGGGGTGGCTCGCTCGCGCTGTCGGGCACCGGCCGGCACGCCGCCTTCGCGGCGCCCCACGTCGACATCCCCTGGCCCCCGAGCAGCAGCGCGCTGTCGGAGCTGAGCCTGCACTTCGACACGCCCACCACGGCGGCGGCCATCACCGCCGACCAGGCTATCCAGCTGGCGGTGGATCGGCGCGTGGGGCAGGCCGTGGCGGACCAGGCCACCGGGGTGGCCACGCACTTCGTGCTGTTCAGCGACGACGACTACGTAGGCACGGACGCCCAGGGGCACAGCCTGTGCAGCACCACGATCGACGCCGACCACCGGCCGCACTGCCACCTGGCCAAGATACCGGCCTGGGTGGTGACGCTGGAGGGCGTGAACTATCCGCTGCCGGGCTCAAGCGACTCGACCCCCAGGTACGCGCACGAGGTGCACGTGGTGATCGACGCGCGCACCGGGAACGACCTCGAGCTGTTCTACTATCGCTGATGCCGCCCGGCGACGCCGGAGGGAGGCCCTATGCCTTGGACAATGACTGTCCGTTTGCTGGCGCTTGCCGGCCTGCTTGCGCTGCCACGCTCGGCAGGCTCCGTGTCGGCGCCAGCCGGGAGGTTAGGGTCACTCGCGGCCGGCGGCGCGTGCCCTGGCCGCGTGGTTGCCAAGCACCAGCTCGACCCCAGCAAGGTGTTCCTCGAAGGGGTAGCCGCGGTCTCCCCCACCGACGTGTGGGCGGTTGGGGCGGTAGGCACGACTATTGCCGGCTATGGGAGCATAACGGTAGGGCTGATCGAGCACTACGACGGCCGGGTGTGGTGTGCGGTCGACACGCACGACTGGACCGGTAACTTCCTGTACGCCGTGGCTGCGCTGAGCGCGCGCGATGTGTGGGCTGTCGGGGACCAGATCGAGCACTGGGACGGCCGCGCGTGGACGGTGGTGCCGTCCGCGCCCACGATCGAGGGCTCCCCGATGTCATTATCAGCATCGTCCCCCTCAAACGTCTGGGCCTCGAACGGGGGCTTTGTTGAGCGATGGGACGGGCGTCACTGGCAGGGGGTGCCACTGCCAATCCAGGACAGAGTGTCTCCGGGGAGCGTCGCCACCTTCTCGGCCACTGACACCTGGCTGGTGGGCACGTCCACTGGGTATGGCCCAGGACCAAGAGCGGTGCACTGGGATGGGCAGCGCTGGCAGGCCATGTTGCTGCCGCGCGGGCCGGCGCCGGCCAGCTATGGCCGCGATCTCCGTGCTACCTGTACGGTGCCCAACCCGATGAGCTTGGACCTGCCGGCCGTCGCGGCCGTCGCCCAGGACAACGTGTGGGCCGTGGGCTACCAAACGAGCGAGGATGGCCAACGTGTCTGCCCACTAGCTTTCCATTGGGACGGCGCGCATTGGCACGAGGTATGGATTGCCAGCAGCGCGCAGGATGTCCAGTTCTTGGCGAGGACCTACGCAGATGCGGCATGGCAGGAAGGTTGGCCGCTAAGCGTGGCCACCGGAGTTCCGGGTGGCGCCATCTGGGCTCTGACCGACCCGGCGATCTTCGCACTGCATTTCGATGGGCATGCGTGGCACACCGTGACGGCGTTCACCGGACCCAAGAACGCCCAGGGCCTTGTCCTCACCGCCATGTCCGCATCGAGCGACGACGACGTGTGGGCGGTCACGAACGAGCCGGCGTCTCCCTGGAACGCCTACCACTGGGACGGCAAGACGTGGCGAGGGGTGGCGGCGATACCGGCAGGGTAGCGCGCCAGACACGCGGAAGGCGAAGGACATGGGGGTCGTTTATTGTGCGCCAAGCGCGCCTGCACTGGCCTCGCCAGTGCTGCAAGCAGGCTCTGCTCACAGCAGGGGCCGATGCGGAGATCGAGGGCTTCGGCAACGGGCATTGGAGCGGCTATCTGAACGTCTCAAGCAACGGCACGTTGCAGGGCAAGGACTTCACCCTGCAGCTGGGCTGCGGCTACTTTCTCTACACGACGCAGGCCGGCGCCATCTACTTCGAAGGCAGCCCCGCTCAGGCCCAATACGCAGTGCTGGCGCCGGGCTGGCACCTGGTGGGCTTTCCTCACAACCACGTCCATGCCTACGACTTCTTGACTGGCCTGCTCGGCTATGCGCCCGGCGGGGCCGGCTTTGTGCAGATCAATGATCCGTTCAATGACTGGGCGGTCGACGACACCTTACATGGCTTGGGTCTACAAGGCACGAACTTCCTGACCCAAGCTGGGCTGGGGTACTGGATCTATACCCGAGGAGCAGGCACGTTGCCGGCGACCCTGTAGGAGAGACTGCCGACGCAAGAGAAAGGGATACGGAATGGCACGCACAAGATTGAGTCGCGCGCTGGCGCTGGCTGCTCTCCTGTTGCTTGGCGGCACGGGCGCTAGCCCAGCCGTATTGGCGCAGGTCGGAAGCGCTGGAGGGCAGCGTGCGACCGGATCGTGCCCCGACCGCGTGGTTGCCAAGCAGCACCTTGATCCGAGCCGGGTGTTCCTCGAAGGGGTGGCTGCCATCTCCCCTACCGACGTGTGGGCGGTGGGCGTAATCGGCACGACCAGCGCGGGTGCTAGCGGCACGACCATGGCGCTGATCGAGCACTACGACGGCAAGACATGGTGTGCCATGGATACGCACGACCGGGGCGATGACGGCCTTGGGGGCGGCGCCAACCTCCACGCCGTCACGGCGGTGAGCGCGCGCGACGTTTGGGCTGCGGGCACGGTGATCGAGCACTGGGACGGGCGTGCGTGGACCGTGATCCCGCCATCACCGTCAGAGGGCTGGCTCACGTCGCTTTCGGCTTCGTCCGCCGACAACGTCTGGGCATCGAACGGGGGCTTCGTGGAGCGGTGGGACGGGCGCCACTGGCGGGAAGTGCCGCTGCCCATCGCGGAAGAGGTCTTTCCGGGGACCATCGCGACGATCTCGCCCAGCGACGCGTGGCTTGGGGGACTGGGCCGTCACTACGGTCTGATTCCGCAGGCACAGCACTGGGATGGGCAGCACTGGCAGGCCATGCAGCTGCCGCGCACACCTGCGCCAGCGAGCTATAGCACCGGCCTGCGCGCCACGTGCACCGTGCCCGACCCGATGGACCCGGACCTGCCGGCCATCGCCGCCCTCGGACCCAATGACGTGTGGGCCGTGGGCTACCAGACCAGCGAGGATGGCTCAATGATCTGCCCGCTGGCCTGGCACTGGGACGGCAGGCGCTGGCACGAGGTGTGGCTGGTCACCGGCGGCCAGGACCTCGGCTTGCTCGAGCGGACGGACGACACGGGGAACCCTGGCGACGGCTGGGGGCTGCAGTTGATGGCTGCCACGCCCAGCGGGCAGCTCTGGGCACTGAACGACCCGGAACTCTTCGCGCTGCACTTCGACGGGCACGGGTGGCATGTGGTGACGGCATTCACCGGACCCAAGAACGCTGAGGGCTTCGACTTGACGGCCATATCCGCTTCGAGCGACGACGATGTGTGGGCCGTCACGAACGAAGCCCCTTCTCCCTGGAACGCCTACCACTGGGACGGCAAGACGTGGCGAGGGGTGTCGGCGATACCGGCAGGGTAGCGCGCCAGACACGCGGAAGGCGAAGGACATGGGGGTCGTTTTTTGCGCCAAGCGCGCCTGCACTGGCCTCGCAAGTGCTGCAAGCAGGCTCTGCTCACGGAAGGGGCCGATGCGGAGATCGAGGGCTTCGGCAACGGGCGCTGGCGCGGCTACCTACAGCGCGACAGCAACGGAACGACGTTTGGCAGGGACCTCACAATGCAGATGTGCTGCGGCTACTTTCTCTACACCACCGCAGCCGCTTCCATCTAATTCCTGGGACGGCAAGCACTGGCAGGGGGGTTGCTGCGGCGCCGGCGGGCTGACTACAGATGACCCAGATGCGGAGCGGATGAAACCGATCTGCCGTGGGATGGTGTGAGGATGAAGGAGGCAACTATGCTTTTGCAGCGCGTGTCAACGTACCTGCGCTTGTGTCTGGCGCTAGGCCTGACGTGCCCTTTGCTACTTGGGATCGGCCAGGGGCACGCTACGTCGTATTTCGCCGCACCATCTACCACGCCTGGTCGAGGCACCTGCAGCGTGTTGAACTCGTGCCCGCACGCGCAGGCGAGCGCAGATCTGGTTTATGGCCAGCCGGACATGGCCAATAGTACGTCGGGCGCAACTGCTTCTACCCTCGCCGAACCCGCCGGAGTAGCATTGGACGACCGTGGTAACCTGTATGTGGCGGATTCCGACTGGGATCGCGTGCTCTATTACCCCATCGGCAGCACCACGGCTACTGCGGTCCACGGCCAGACGACTATGGCCGGCACGGGCGCCTCCGGCACGAGCGCCACGAGCATGGACATGCCCAGTAGCGTGGCGGTCGACCCCTACGGCGGCCTGTACGTGGCAGACCAAATGGACAATAGGGTGCTCTATTTCCCCGCCGGTGGCCCCAGTGGGCCAGCACGAACCACCGCGACAGTAGTCTACGGCCAGCCCAACATGACTGGCGACCTGCCCGGCGGGAGCCCCACCAGTCTGTCGTCGCCTGAGGGCCTGGCTGTCGATCGCCACGGCGGCCTGTATGTGGCGGATAGCGGTAACAATCGCGTGCTCTACTTCCCTCCGGGCGGTAGCGGAGGAGCCGCCAGGACGACCGCCGCAGTGGTCTACGGCCAGCCGAGCATGGCCTGGTGGGACCCAGGCGTCGGCGCCACCGGCCTGTACTACCCAGGCGGCCTCGCGGTGGACGACCATGGAGGCCTCTACGTCGCCGACCGCGATAACAATCGCGTGCTCTACTTCCCGGCGAGCGTCGGCACTGGCCCAGCGCAGCGGACGGCCATTGCAGTCTATGGCCAGGCGGGCATGCTGAGCTGCGGCACCCCAGAGACACCGAGCGCTACTACCGTCAACAGGCCCGCGGGCGTGGCCTTGGACAGCCACGACGGTCTCTATGTGGCAGACTTTGGTAACGATCGGGTGCTCTATTACCCTCCAGGCAGCACCGGCGCTGGGCCGGCGCAAACCACCGCGAGCGCGGTGTATGGCCAGCCGGACATGGCCAGCAGCGGACCCGGCACCAGCACCACCAGCCTCTCGTACCCCGATGCCGTAGCGGTGGACAGCATCGGCAACCTCTACGTGTCGGACGGCGGCAACCGCCGCGTGCTGCGCTTTCCGGCCACCGCCCCATCGGCACGCTCGGCCGCGACTCCGCCAACCCCTGCCGCGACGGCGACTGCGTCACCCTCTCCCTCAGCAACGCCCACGAGCTCTCCGGCAACGGCTCTGGCAACCACCACGGGCAGTGCGCCGGCAACGGCCGCCGCGGTGGCAACCACTACTAGCACACTGGCCGCCGCCGCTGCTTCCCTCGCTAGTTGTCCGGGTCTCCCGGTCGCGATGCCTGATCCGCGCTACAGCCCGATCACGCTCAACGGCGTGGCCGCCGTGTCGGCCACTGACGTCTGGGCAGTGGGGTACGCCGGCACTTCCGGCAGCACGTACGGACCGCCGCTCATCGAGCATTACGACGGCAAGGCCTGGCGCGAAGTGGACTCGCATGACCCAGCGGGTAGCCCGCTCAATGCCGTGGCGGCCGTGAACGCGCACGATGTTTGGGCCGTCGGCCATCGGATCGAGCACTGGAACGGGCACGCATGGACCGTGGTTGCCGACGTGTACCCGCCCGGCTCCGGCTATGGCCTTACGTCTGTGTCCGCCTCTTCGGCCGTCAACGTGTGGGCGGCCGGCAACGGACAGGTGGAGCGCTGGGATGGAAAGAGTTGGCAGGCCGTGCCACTGCCCGCCTCGCTCGATTCGGGCCAATTTGAGTCCGGGGCGGCCATCGCCACGCTGTCTGCTAGCGACACCTGGCTAGCAACCGAGTCGCCTGGAGCTGGCGGAGCGGGCGTGATCCTGCACTGGAACGGGAGGCAGTGGCAGGATTTGGGGCTGCCGCAGGCGCCGCCGCCGCCAAGTTACAGTGCGCACCTCGTGGATAGCTGCAACCTGAACTACGCGTACCACGTCGACCTCAGCGCCATTGTGGCGCTTGGTCACGATGACGTGTGGATTGGCGGCGGAGCATACCGGCGGCCTGAGGAGTGTCCGCTACTCTTCCACTGGAACGGCAAGGTTCTGCGGGAGGTGTGGGCGGCCACGACCCCTCAGGATGTCGCGTTGCTCGAGCAGGCCCTGGGCTACCAGCCCGACAATCCTGACGGTAGCAACAACTACGTCGCCGGCTGGTTCGTGGAGGCCCTGGCCGCGGTGGGGCCAATGGACATCTGGGCCATGGTAGGCGCGGATGCCGGCACATGGCAGAACCGCATGTTGCACTGGGACGGGCATCAATGGCAGGTGGTCTCCACGGCGCCATTCCCGCTGACCGGTGCTGTTTCGGCGGTGAGCAGCACCGACGTCTGGGCGGTGGGGCCGACCCCGGCCGACGGCTGGAACGCTTACCACTGGAACGGCATCTTGTGGCAGGGAGTGGCGGCGATACCGATGGACTGAAATGCAGATGAATCAGATGTGGAGCAGGTGTCAGAGGTGGCGGGTCGGAGGTGCCGTCGTGAAGAGACAGATTGGGCTGCGGATCGCCCTCAGCGCCCGTAGCCAATGAGAATCCGCACTCATGCTATTCCCGGGATGCAGCGCCAGGCGGTGCAGAAGATGCGCGGAGTGCTCGATCCTGCCACTGGCGCCTGTTCTAGAGGAAGTCTGCGCGTCATGAATGCTGACCAGGCCGGGCCGGGGCGCCAGCTCATGAACCACTGGCGCGCGCAATGTGGGGGTTTTGTGGGGATACTCGCCAAACAAGCAGAAAGCCGGACCCAATCGGGTCCGGCTTTCTCTTGAACCCTGGGCGGAAGCGACGAGATTCGAACTCGCGATCTCCTGCGTGACAGGCAGGCATGTTAGGCCACTACACCACGCCTCCGAGCCTCCTGATGGTAACAAGCTGGCCAAACACTGTCAACGCCTCGCCTCGATTGTGGTGGGCCCAATCGATGTGATCGGTGCTGCCTCCATTGACGACCGGCCTCAGCCGCACTATACTAGTACATATGTACTATTTAGTCCGAGAGGAAGGTTTTCGCATGCCTATCTCGAAACGCTCCAGCTCTCAGTCGATCGTCGCCCGCAACCGCGCCAATGCCCAGCACTCCACCGGACCGCGCACCGCCGCCGGCAAGGCCGCCGCCTCCCGCAACGCCGTCAAGCACGGCCTCCTCGGCACCCAGGCCCTCGCCCTGCCCGGAGAGGATCAGGCCGCTATGGACGCCCATCGCGACGACTACGTCGCCAAGCTCGGCGCCTCCGGTATCGTCCAAATCGACTTTGCCGAACGCGCCGCCTACCTGGTCTGGCGCCTCTCCCGCCTCGCCCGCTACAAGCGCGGCCTCCTCACCCCGCCCGACCCCAACGGCGTAACACAGAGTCTGGACACCACTCTGGCACCGCGGTGTCCGAATGCTGCCATGGCAACGCAGTGTCCCAACGCTGCCACCGCGAAGCGCAATCAAGTAGACGAGGATCCGCAGTGCCAGGCTCTAGACCGCGCCGCCCTCCAGGCCGACCTGGACGACGCCACCTACACCCTCGAGCGCCTCCAATGCTGGGGCCGCCTCCCCGCCGACCAGCCCCTCGCCGCCCGCTGCGCCACCGCCCTCCTCTCCCTCTACGCCTCCACCCTCGACCCCTGGGAGGAGGTCCTGCCCCTGCTCCCCGACGCCCAGCCCGGCCAGTCCCCCGCCGACTACTGCGCCGCCACCCTGCGCACTGCCGGCGAGTGGCGCGACATCTACAAGAACCTGGTCCTGCGCTCCGGCGTCACCTGGCAGGCCATGAGCTGGGCGGCCATGGAGACCGCCAACGACGAGGTGGCGCGCCTCACCGCCCTCCTTGCCCCGCCGCCCCCACCACCGCCGGCGCCACCACCGCCCGCGCCAGCCCTCCTGCCCGACCTCGACACCCTGGAACGCCTCGTGCGCTACGAAACTGCGCTCGCCCGCGAGCTCAGTCGTGCCCTGCGCGAGCTGCGCCAGCTACAGGCTGCCGAGCGCGCCATTGACTGCCAAACGAACCCAACGGCACATCCCCAACCGGCCACAGCCGGCGTCGCCGCTGCCATCCGGCCACACCCGGAAGCCTATGCCTCCATGTCCGTCCCACATCTCAACACACAAACGAACCCACCCGCGCCTAGCCTGCACGATGACGACGCAGAAACGAACCCAACGCCCGCACTGGCCCAGCCGGCCGCAGCCGTCGTCGTCGCTGCCATCCAGCCGCAGCCGGAAGCTTTTTCGCGGCTGAAGACGCTGCGCCGTCGCAAGGTTGCCGCCAAACGCCGGCGCTGACCCGTGTCCTGCAGCCCAGGCATCCTTCCTGTTGCCGAACCGCTCCATCCCGGGCGCCATCGCCACCATGGCGCGGCTTCCCTGCATCGTCTTTTTCCCGTCAGTTCTCGAGATTGGCGCGCCGTGTGCTACCATGGCCACATGGTCGACCATGCCCGGCACGTGCTTCAATACGATGTGGTGGTGGTTGGCGCCGGGCACAGCGGTTGCGAAGCCGCGCTGGCTGCCTCGCGCCTCGGCCGCCGCACCTTGCTGCTGACCCTCAACATGCGCAACGTGGCGCTGATGCCCTGCAACCCCTCCATTGGCGGGCCCGCAAAGGGCCACCTGGTGCGCGAGATAGATGCGCTCGGCGGCGAGATGGCCCGTGTCGCCGATCGCACCAGTATCCAGATTCGCATGCTCAACACCGGCAAGGGCCCGGCCGTTCAGGCCAGACGCGTACAGTCCGACAAGCAGGCATACAATGCCGTGATGCATCGGGTCCTCGAGAGCCAGCCCAACCTCGATCTGTTGGAAGCCACGGTCGAGTCGATCGACGTGAACGCCATGCGTGGCGGGCCTGCCGTGGCCGGACTTTGGCTGCTCGATGGGTCGCAGGTACTGTGCAGCGCAATTGTGCTGAGCACAGGCACGTCGCTGAATGGCAGACTCATCTGCGGCGACCGCGTGACCAGCGGTGGCCGCATCGGCGAGGCTGCTGCTCTCGGACTCTCTGGAGCGCTTCGTGCGCTAGGATTGGAGCTGGGACGCCACAAGACGGGCACGCCGCCGAGGATCGATCGTCACACTGTCGACTATTCTCTCGGCAAGGAGCAACCGGGAAGTCCCGATCCACTGTTCTTCAGCGATGACGCGGCCCAGGCCTGGCGTGAGGCGCTCGACGGAGACCGGCAGCGCTACCTCGATCTCTGGGGACAGCCCGATACCGAGCCCAGTGCGCCGCGCCTTGACGGTGCCCCTGCACTATGGCGGCGCCAAATGCCGTGCCACCTCATTCACACGACTGAGGAGACGCATCGCGTCATTCGCCAGAATCTGCATCGCGCGCCGTTGTTCAACGGCTCGATCGAGGGTATCGGCCCGCGCTACTGTCCATCGATCGAGGACAAGATTGTCCGTTTCGCCGACAAGGACAGCCATCAGCTGTTCCTCGAGCCCGAAGGGTGGGACACCGACCAGGTCTACGTTCAGGGAGCGAATACTAGTCTTCCCGAAGACGTCCAGCTGGCGATGCTCCACAGCATTCCGGCCCTGAGCGACTGCACGATGCTTCGGGCGGGTTACGCCGTGGAATACGATTACGTGCCACCGCATCAGACGACCGCGAGCCTGCAGAGCAAGGCAGTGCAGGGGCTGTTCCTCGCGGGCCAGATCAACGGTACCTCCGGCTACGAGGAGGCCGCGGCGCAGGGTCTCATGGCAGGTATCAATGCCTCGCAGTACGTGACGGGCGCCGAGCCCATCGTGCTGCGACGCGACCAAGCGTATATAGGCGTGCTCATCGACGACCTTGTGTCGCGTGAGCACCGGGAGCCCTATCGCATGCACACGTCGAGGGCAGAGTACCGGCTACTGTTGCGTCAGGATAATGCAGATGAACGCCTCGCCCCGGTTGGGCACGCCCTGGGACTGGTACCTGACGACCGGTACCGGCGTATGCTCGACCGCCTGGAGCGGCGAGACGAAGCCTTGCGGCGACTGTCTGTCGCAAAGTTGCTCCGCCACCACGCGGAGGAATTTGCCACCGCGTATCCAGAAATGGGTGCATTGCCTGTCGCTGCGGCAGACTTGCTGCGCCGACCGAACGCGCACTACGACATGATTCGCAGCTTCATCGACGACCCAGTGTTGGCAGACCTGCCCGGTGACGTGGCGGATTCCGTGTGGGTGCGCATGGCGTACGAGGGCTATCTCGAACAGCAAGAGCGCCTAGTGGCGCGTGCGCGTCGCATGGAAGCAACGGCAATTCCAAGCACCTTCGACATTACGGCCGTGCCCAACCTGCGCATCGAGGCGCGCGAGAAGCTGGCTCGTTTCCGTCCGTCCACGCTTGGGCAGGCGGGCAGAATCGCGGGCGTGTCGCCCGCGGACATCGCCGTGATCATGGCCTGGTTGTACCGTCATCGTTCGGCATCTGCTTGAGTGCCTTGGTGTCCGACCGGACCACCTCGCCCTTAATGGAGACAATGCGCGCTCGCTTCGGCTGACTCGGCCTACCGGTGTCGGCGTGCCCTCGATCGATGGAGAGCCGTATCCGGGCAGCGGGGACCGGACTGGGGAGTTGCCAGACTCAGCCTTGCAGGCGTATCGTGAGCTTCGCAATGAGCACCAGTGCCACATTAGGGCAGACCACACGTACACGTCTACCATCCTCCGCCGCCAAACGCGAAGGTATGGGAATCTGGCGATTCGTCACGCTCGTCGCAGCCACTCTCATGGGCGTCATTACAGGTTGGGCGTACCTTACGCGGCGCGGGCACGGGGTTGACTGGTCGGCCATCTACAATGCCGCCCAAACCTGGCGCGAAGGTGGCCAGCCGTACGTCGTGGGGGATAGCTTCTTCAACCCGCCGCCCACGTTACTGTTGCTTCGACCGTTCCTCTTACTCACGTTCGATCAGGCTTACGCTGTGTGGACCGTCATCAACGTTGCGATCCTGCTGATCTGCACCGCGGCTCTTGCGTTAGCTGGTGGCTGGCGCTGGGATGGTCGCCAGGCGGCGGCCGGAGCGTGGCTTTGCCTGTTCTTTACACCATCGGTACTGCTCGTGCCCGTCACTGGTAACCTCAGCGGCCTCGTGCTGGCGAGCTACGCCCTGGGCATATGGTGGCTTAGGCAGGGCAAGGATGGGCGCGCCGGCGCCGCGTTCGCGCTGGGGCTGTGCAAGCCGCAGTTGGTCTTCCTGGTGCTGCCACTGCTCTTGTACAAGGGCAGATGGCGCGCCGCCGGTTCGTACTGTGTCACTTCATTGGTTGCGGTTGGCGTGTCGCTGCCGTTCACCGGGCTTGCGACCTACAGGGCCTATCTGAGTATCCAGCAATGGATCGCCAACTCGACGCAGGACAACGCGGCTCTTCAGCTGGACGCTCCGGGCATTCATGCCATGTTGTTGCAACAGTGGCCCGGCAGCTTCTGGTCAACGTTCGCGGCGACTATCCTGAGTCTGATGGTCGTTGCAGCGCTTGCCTGGTATTGGCGCGGCGAGTGGCAACCAGAATCCTCCCGATTCCTCGATGGTTGGTCCTTGCTGGTCGCGGCTACTATACTCGTGGTCCCATACGCGCACAGCTACGATCTGGTGCTCCTGATCCTCGTCATTGTGACCCTATTCATGAAACGTGAACGTCATGCTGTGAATTGCCTCCTGGCAAGTTCGACATTGCTCCTGCTCTACGCGGCGCCGTTTGCTGTTCTGGTATACCGGCAGCATTTTGTGGTGCCGGTGCTCCTTTGCGCCTGTGCGCTGCTCTGGCACGAGGCGTCGACCTCTTCACATGGCACGGGCCCGATCGCGCCTCAGTCGATCCAGCCTCCTTGAGCGAACTCGGCTGCGAAGAACACCATAAGCAGCGTAGTCACGACCGTGAAGTACTTCAGCTTCCTGTTCGGCACCCAGACTGCCACCGCGATGAAGAACGGCATCACTGCCAGCATGTACCGGCCGGTGGAGTACCAGCGACTTAGCGCGAAAGCCCATGAGGCGACACCATAGAGCGACAATGATGCACCCAGCCGCCTCCAACTCAGCGCAAGCACCAGCAGCACCAGCAGCCCGACAAGCAGATCCCACACCATGACGTAGTTGGCAGTGCGTGAATGAAAGAAGTCGAACTGGGGCGAGCGGATGATGTCGAGATACTGGCGGATCGTGCCCCACGGTGGCTGGAGGGTAATGTGCCAGGTTCGCTGGAATGTGTCTACAATGCCGCTGCCACCAACAAGCCAGGAGAAGCCTTTCTGATACGCGCCCAACGTCACGAGGGGCATGCCGGCTCCAAGTGCGGCAATGGCCAGCCATGACCGATTCTTGCCTGATAGAAGCCCACTCCACGCCTGCGACGGCCGGTGCGCCAGCACGTCACAGGCGATCGGCAGCACCAGGACAACACCTTGCAAGCGTGCGAGCACTGCAAGACTGCCAAGCAGGCCGGCGATCAGCGGGTGGGAACGATGGGACGCCAGCAAGCACCCGGCGCTGAGCGCCAAGAATACTGATTCGCTGTAGGCGCACATGAGATAGAAGGCGTCCGGAAACAGTAAGTAGACCGCCACGGCACGCCACGCGACCGCCTCTGAGAATAGGTCCGCCGTCCATCGCCATAGCAGGCCAACACCCACGACGCAGGCGCACGTGGACACCAACGTACCGGCGGTGAGGTAGTGGCCGCCAGTAAGCACCGCCGCCAAGCGTAGCAGGAAGGGGTAGAGAGGCATGTAGGCCACGTTCAGGCCATTGGCTTGGTAACCGTGGGTGGCGATGTCGATGAACCGCGTAGCGTCAAATTGTCGCCAAGGGTCGAGCAGGAGATTGAAGATGCCATCCGATTGTTGCGCCTGGGGAAGCATCAACCGGACTCCGATGCCAACAAATGTGACAAGCGCGCGTAGTCCCATCACGGCCATGACAATCCGCGTCCATGGGATGTAAAGGCTTCCGGCAATGCCTTGCTGTGGCTGCGCTGTCGATGTGACAGCCGGCGCGCACGGCACCTGGTCAACCATCGGCTGCCTCGAAGGTGTGCTGAGCGGCGCTCGAACGACGTGCCGGCGAGTCCATGCCTGCTCTGCGAGCTCCGGCAAGAATCCAGGCGAATGCCACGAGCACCGGTGGAAGCACGTTGATGCCGGCCGTGTGGTAGTTGGTGAGAACGACCATTGGGGCTAGGATTGCTGTGACCGAGGCGAGCACAACGGCCGGGTCGAGGAGGCCCTCCGCCTGCTCCCCGACGAGGACGAGAATAGGCAGCGCCAGCAGGCACTGATCAGAGGTGTGAGCGTAGGGCGAGAATGCAAGGTAAGTCGCAATGCCTCCCCAGAGAAGCCGCTTGCGCGACGCGTCACGGCACGTCTCGGCACCTGACGCGTAATAGAACCACAGCACGATGATCCCGGCTAGCGCCAGGCTTAGGAGGTTCAGAATCCAACCCATCGAGTTGCCGACGTCGCTCAGATAGAGGCCGGGAATCGATGCCAGGTCGGGCTGGTTGCCTAGCGAAGTGCCGAAATCATGGACGCTCCCCAGCCAATTTGTATAAGCCGTAGGCCCGCCGTCGAACGCCACGGTTGCTGCGATTAGCGCCAGCCAGCCAAGAGCATACCCGCCGAGAACCTGCCGCTTGAGATTATTCGCCGCGAACAGCATGACTATAATCGCTACCGGCACCGAGATGTGCGGCTTGAAGAAGCCGCAGGCCAGTACCAGGCCCGCGAGCCAGCCGGCTTGGCGCTTTTCGAGCAGATAGAATGCAAGCCCGACGACGAATACCAGGAGAATTGAGTTCTGACCCAGCCGAACGTTAAATAGTGCAGCCGGGCACAGCGCGGCGGCCAGGCTTGCGGCCAGCCGCGTCCGGCAACACCAGGGGTACAGCGCAAGGTAAGTCCCGAGACCGGCCAGAATCAGCGCGCCCGCGGCATAGCAGCGATAGGCATCAGGCTCAGCGGGCAGGTTCGCCAATCTGAGCACAAGATCCCATGGCGGTGTATCCGCGTAAGGCGCAAAGGCGAAACCGAGCCCGTTGACGTGTTGCTCTACGTGCCAGAACGCAGTCCAGTCAAACGGATCTATGCGATGCGCCGATGCGTACCCCGCGGCATAGAAGACCTGAAAATCCGATCCATTGCCGGGAGCCGGCAGATAGTGCGCAGCGTAGTACGTTGCGCATACAAGAAGAAGTGTCGCGATGAGCCCTAGACGGGTCAGCAGTCGGGTGTCCGCCATCGTCATTGTGGCCATTCGAGGGCACGCAGCTCAATGCGTAGGTGCGTGCGCCGCAGTACGTTCCGGTCCGCTTGCGAACGCCCAAGGTGGCAATCGGACTCTTGCGGATCGTAGGCGTCGCATGGTCTCAACGTCAACTGCCTAATGGTCTACTGCACCCTTATAATCACTGTGTCGTCGTGAGGCTCGCTAGGAAGGGTGCATGGGTGGCATGAATGACGGGCAAATGCCGGGAGCCCCGGGCCGGCCTCGAGATCGTTTTGCCTGGCTCGCCGCCGCCACGTTGGCGCTGCTACTGGTAGTCGGCGAGCCAGGCGTGGAGCGCGAGCTGCAGTTCTTCCTGCCGGGAGCCGTGATCTCGCAAGATGGGTCCGCGCCAGTACCGCAGGACGACCCTCGAAACCCGGCGGTTGACGCTGCGTTTCGCGAGGCCGCTTCCGACCTGCCGGCGTCGGCCACGTGCGTTATAGATCAGGACACTTGGAACGAAGACTACTTCCGCGCTTCCTACATCATGATGCCGCGACAGGTATGGCCGTACACAGGTGAAGCAGACGGAGGTACCCCCTCTGCGGCCGACATTCGAGTGGCAATGATAGCCCGCCACGCCACGTGTGCGCTGCTTCGCGCGGGCACTCCCGAGCCAACCAGTCTCGTGCGCCTGACCTTCGGCGCCTACTCCCTCTACGTCAGTCATCCGGCCGGCAGCGAATGATTCCTGCTGTGCCTTTGGCGGTGCTAGGGTTACTCCTTCTGCCGGCAGCGGGGGCGCCATATGCAAGGCTCGCGGATTTGCGTGGTGCGCTGTTCTGGAGCGCCGCGTGGCTGCTCGGCTGCGGTGTGGTGGCCGGAGGAATGGTGTGCCTCAGCATCGTGCATATTCCCTTCAGCCGCGTAGCTCTGGGAGTGGAATGGTGCGCAATTATCACGGTTGGCTTGGTACTCGAGCAGGCGTTCAAGCCACGCAGTCTCCGGACTGGGCGTTCTGGGACTGCGCGCATCTCGTCCGCTCTCGACCAAAGAGTCAAGTGGGGGCTCGTCTGGTTGCAGTCCACGTTCTCGCGATCAATCCAGAGCCTCAAGGCTGACCCCATCGTCCTGGTCATGCTGGTGATCTGCGCTGCACAGGTGCTCTATACGCTGCTGGCAGCGATTCGCGTTCCACTTGGCAGTTTCGACGCATGGTCGCTTTGGGAATACAAGGGGCGACTCTTCTGGTTGAACGGCGGCATCACTACAAGCTTTCTCACAGACTCGGCGTCCGTGTTTGCGCATCCAGCCTATCCACCACTGATTCCGTTGCTCATTGCCTGGCAGTACACGTGGATTGGCGCGGCTGATTCGTCCGGCATGAAGCCGCTGTTTTCCCTCTACTATGCCGCGCTAGTTCTAGCGTTCTATGCGGGGCTCCAGGCGCGTGCTGGCCAGAGGGTCGCAGTTCTGGGAGCATGTTGCCTCGTCCTGATTCCCCGCATCACCGATTACGCCGGGACCGGCCTTGCAGATGTGCCCTTAGCAGCATATGTGGTGGCAGCTGCCGCGGCGTTCGTCGCGGCCGGGCCGCCGCCCTTTGGCACCCGGATCCGGCTGAGCAGTGCCGTATTTCTTGGTCTCGCCGCCTGCACAAAGCACGACGGCCTGGTCTACCTAGGCACAGCGCTGCCTCTGCTGGTTTTCGTCGGATCGCGCATTGGTATTCAGAGGACGAGCGTGGCGGCCTACGCGGTGGCTGCGGCCCTCATCGCCCTGCCCTGGTATTGCTACGTCGCCTGGATCCATGCGCCCGACCGGGATTTCTTAGCGATGACGCCGAGTAACATCGTTGACCATGCCAATCGGCTGCCCGAAATCGCCCAAATCTTTGGTCTCGACCTGCTGGCAGTCGACCAATGGAGTGTGCTGTGGTACGTTGCCGCGGTACTGCTTGTGCGAGCGGTCATCAAGCGACAGCTACGGGCGCCGGTCTTGATCGCTTTTGTGGTCATACCACTGGGGTTCTACGTGCTAGCGCTCAGCCTATCGGCCTGGCCAGACTACATGTTGCACGTGCGAACCTCGGTCGACCGTCTCACGCTGGTCACGGCGCCCTTTGCGCTGTGGTTCGCCATAGAGCAGTGCCTCGGCCGATCGCATCACAAGGAGTTTGAAGGCGCGTAGCTGCTTTGGTGTTCGCATCACGCCGTGGCGGCGCGCGACTCCTGTGCCTGCAGCACGCGGTTCAGGAACTGGCCCGTGAAGCTGGTGTTCGCGTGGGCAAGATCTTCGGGTGTGCCTTCCGCTACCACTCTCCCACCACCATCGCCGCCTTCGGGGCCGAGATCGATGATCCAATCGGCGGTCTTCACGACATCGAGGTTGTGCTCGATGACGATCACCGTATTCCCCGTTCCGACCAGTCTGTTGAGAACCTCTAGCAGCCGCGCGACATCCGCAAAGTGCAAGCCGGTGGTTGGCTCGTCGAGAATATACAGCGTCCGGCCCGTGGCACGCTTCGATAGCTCAGTCGAGAGCTTCACTCGCTGTGCCTCGCCTCCGGAGAGCTGGGTAGCGGGCTGTCCCAGCCGGACATAGCCCAGGCCAACCTCGTCGAGCGTTCTGAGCTTGTTGGCAATCGAGGGGATAGGCCCAAAGAATTCCAGGGCCTCGGCCACGGTCATCTCCAACACCTCGGCGATATTCTTGCCCTTGTAGCGGATTTCAAGCGCCTCGCGGTTATACCGCTTGCCTTTGCACACCTCGCACGGGACATACACATCGGGCAGGAAGTGCATCTCAATCTTGATGATGCCTTCCCCGGCACAAGCTTCGCATCGACCGCCTTTTACGTTGAACGAGAATCTGCCGGGTTTGTAGCCGCGCACACGCGATTCCGGCACCTGTGCGAAAAGCTCACGCAGCGGTGTGAACAGGCCCGTATAGGTCGCCGGGTTACTTCGAGGCGTGCGTCCAATCGGCGATTGATCGATATCGATCACCTTGTCCAGGTGCTCGAGCCCATCGATGGCCTGGTGCACCCCGGCGCGTTTTCTCAGCCGGTAGACATGCTGGGCCACGGCCTTGTACAGCACTTCGTTGATCAAGGTGCTCTTGCCGGATCCGGAAACGCCGGTGACGCAGATGAATGTGCCTAAGGGGAACTTCACAGTCAGGTTTTGCAGGTTGTGCTCGCTGGCGCCGCGCACCGTGACGTGCTTACCATTTCCCTTGCGGCGACGAGAAGGCACGGCGACGAAACGATGGCCGGCCAGGTATTGCCCCGTGAGGGAGTGGTGGCACCCGATGATGTCCTCGAGCGTCCCCGTGGCTACGATGTGGCCGCCGTGCTCGCCTGCAGCTGGTCCAATGTCCACGATGTAGTCGGCGGTGCGGATTGTCTCCTCGTCGTGCTCAACCACGATCAGTGTGTTGCCCATGTCGCGAAGTGCACACAGCGTATTCAGCAGGCGCGCGTTGTCGCGCTGGTGCAAGCCGATACTCGGCTCGTCCAGCACGTAGAGCACCCCCATGAGCCCGGAGCCTATCTGGCTGGCCAACCTGATCCGCTGCGCTTCTCCGCCGGACAGTGTGGTTGCTGTGCGCTCCAGCGTGAGGTAGCCAAGCCCGACGTTCACCAGAAAACCAAGTCGCGCGCGGATTTCCTTCACGATCTGTCGCGCGATGGTCAGCTCGCGTGGTGATAGGGCAGCGGCGGGCTTTATCGTCGTAGCCGCCGGGTGGAGACCGTTTGGCGAGGATTGCGCGCCGATGTCGACGTTAGCAGCGCCATCGCGCGCGACATCTGCCAGCTTCCGCCATTCTTCGTCACCGGCGACGCTGGCGAACCAGTGGCTGGCGTCGTAAATCGACAGCCTCGATACCTCGACAATGTTCAATCCTCCTACGGTCACGGCGAGCGCTTCAGGCTTCAGGCGAGCGCCGGCACACGTCTGGCAAGGCACACTGCTCATGTACTCTTCCCATTCGTGTTTCATGTAGTCGCTGTCAGTCTCCCGGTAGCGCCGCTCCACCATGGGGATGACGCCATCGAACTTGCCGTCCCATTCGTAGTGCCGACCAGACTTCGTGCTGTGCGACATGTGGACCTTTCCACCATCCCCGGCTCCGTACAGAACGAGCCCCTGATGCTCGGCGGAGAGATCTGCCCAAGGGACGGCGATGTCGATGTGTTGCTGGCGGCAGAACGACTTGACCATCGTATTGTAGAACGTGTTCATCGAAGACTTTGAAAATGGCTGGATTGCCCCGTCACTGATCGACAGCCTCGCGTTTGGCACCAGCAAGTCGGGGTCGAACTCGAGGCGGAAGCCTAGGCCGGTACAGTCCGGGCAGGCGCCATGAGGGTTATTGAAAGAGAACGTCCGGGGCTCGATCTCGCCGACGCTGATCCCGCAGTACACGCACGCAAAGTGCTCGCTGAACAACTGCTCCTGCCCATCGACCTCGGCCACCTGCACTAATCCGGCGCCAAGCTTGAGCGCGGTTTCCACGGAATCGGCCAAGCGTGTTGCGTCTTCGCGAGCTTCATCGCCCTGATCGGTGCGATCATGGATCACCAGGCGATCCACGACTATGTCCACATCGTGTTTCTTGTTCTTGTCCATGGAGATCTCGTCGCCGAGGTCGTAGACGTTACCATCGACGCGGACACGCACGAATCCGGCGCGACGCGCGTCGTCAAGAACGTTGCGAGCCTCGCCTTTTCGCCCGCGTACCACTGGAGCCAGGATCATGACGCGCGTGCCTGGGTGGTATCCCAGTACCGTGTCGACGATCTGCTCCACCGACTGCTGGCTGATCTCTCTGCCGCACCTTGGGCAGTGTGGGTGACCCACCCGTGCGTAGAGCAGGCGCAGGTAGTCGTGAATCTCGGTGACGGTACCTACAGTGGAACGAGGATTCCGGCTGGTGCTCTTCTGATCGATGGAAATTGCCGGTGACAGGCCCTGAATGTAATCGACGTCCGGCTTGTCCATCTGGCCGAGAAACTGCCGTGCATAGGCGGAAAGGGACTCGACATAACGCCTCTGGCCCTCGGCAAAGATGGTATCGAACGCAAGGCTAGACTTCCCGGAACCGGACAGGCCAGTGAATACCACGAGCTTGTCACGCGGGATGGCGAGGTCAACATTCTTCAGATTGTGCTCGCGCGCGCCACGCACGATGAGCTGGTCCTGCGGCATATGTTCTAGTATACCCTGCCTGATTGGCTTATTCGACTGTCGAAGCCGCAATTGTGCAGTCGGCAAGACGCGAAGAGGGCTCCGCGGGTATCCGCGGAGCCCTCCTCTGGAGGGGATTAGGAAGGTACTCAGCGTGCACGCGCAAAGTTATGCGTCGTTGCAATCGAACAGAATCGAGTTACGCGAGCGGCAGCGGCCACACGCCACGATGGTGTCCCTGGTGGTGATTTCCCAGGCGTTGGCGACAGCATTCTGACCGTCTTGCTTCACCCAAAACGTTCGCCGGTTGCCGCACGCGATGCACACCGGAACTCGGCCGATCACGCGCCCCTCGAACGGTGCCTCTTGCCGCTTCAATAGACGTGGCATGTTCTTCTCCCTCCCTGGCTGTGCACCAGCCCACCCTCCGCCGACGTATCTGCTTGCGCTGGGCAACTGCGTCACCCTGTATAGGCAAATCGTGTCTAAACTGCAGCGAATTCTCGGATTAGACTGTTCTACTTCGAGCCAAGCTCTGTTCTATCTAATCCTAAGGCCACTAGATTACTGCAACATTGCGGATACGTTAAGGATTCGTAATCTCGGGAGGTCTCTTCAGCGACCTGATCGAGTACACCCAGTCCCACTGTGCCACGGAGGATCGCCTCATGGCGATGACTTTGTACCCCCACCAGCGCGAGAATAGGAAGGAGCACGTCTCGCTGACCAGTCAAGTGGTCGACTTACGTAACAAAATCGTGCCTGGTGAACGGCCGATCACGCTCGACGTGATGGAGTTTCCGAGGGACTAGCTTACCAATCACATTCAGACCGGTGATAAGCAGCTTGGCGCCTATCTCTCCACTGCTACTGGCTCGCCATTCTCTGGCACAAAGTAGAGCTCTTGCTCAATGTCACCTGCAAATGGCGCGGGCTGGTAGCCGCGCCCCATGCCGTAGTAGCTGAAGCCGGCTCGACGCACGACTTCGGGCTCGTATAGGTTTCGGCCATCGACAATAACGGGGTTCCGCATGAGTGCGCGGATCCGTGCCAAGTCAAGCCCTCGGAATTCGCGCCATTCGGTTACCAGCACCAGGGCATCGGATCCATCAGCCACGTCGTAGGCATCGGTGCAGTAGCGGACGTCCTGCAGCATTCGCCGCGCATTCGTCTCGGCCTGCGGATCGTACGCGGCCACCGTGGCGCCATGCGCCTGCAGTTGCTTCGCGATGTCCACTGACGGTGCTTCCCGCATGTCGTCTGTGTTTGGCTTGAAAGCCAATCCCAGCAGGCCGATGTGCTTACCGTCGAGCGATCCCAGCGCGGCGGCAATCTTGTCGACCACGTGCGACCGTTGATCGTAGTTGATGTCGAGTACGGCTCGGAGCAATTGTGGATGGCAGCCGCTGTAGGCCGCCATATGTGCCAGTGCCTTGACATCTTTGGGGAAGCAGCTTCCGCCAAAGCCAAGTCCCGCATCCAAAAATGCCCCGCCGATGCGCTTGTCATAACTCATGCCGGCAGCAACGTCCTTGACGTCGGCCCCAAGGCGCTCGCAGATATGGGAGATCTCATTGATAAACGAAATGCTAGTGGCCAGATATGCGTTGGACGCATACTTGATCATCTCCGCGGTGCGTAGATCGGTGACCATCACTCGGCAACGCAAAGTCAAATACAACTGGGCCACAGTTTCCGCCGCACCCTGATCGGTGGACCCAAGCACGACGCGATCAGGCTGCATGAAGTCGAGCAGTGCGCTTCCTTCGCGTAGGAATTCAGGATTGGACACGACGGCAAATGTTGCCGCGGGCTCGCGGTATTTCTCGATAATGGCCGATACCCAGTCACCCACGCCGATCGGCACCGTGCTCTTGTTGACGATGATCGTGTGGCCTCGAAGGGATCGAGCAATGCGGCGAGCACAGGCGCGCACGGCGCTCAGGTCGGCGCGATCTGAACCCTCGCGCGTGGGCGTGCTCACGGCGATGAAGATGAACTCGGCCTCGGCGATCGCGGCATCGTAGCCGCTGGCATCTTCTTCTGCGACGAAACGTAGCCGCCCCACGCTTTGGTTGCGCATGACTAGCTCAGCCAGACCCGGCTCGTAGATCGGCATTTCGCCGCGCCGCAAACTGACTACCTTCTTGGTGTCGATGTCCAGGCAGGTCACATCATTGCCAAGATCTGCGAAGCAGGTGCCTGTTGTAAGTCCGACATAGCCCGTGCCAACTACGCATATACGTCGCATCGTGTCTGTAATCTCCTCACTATCCGACCACTGCCAATACTAGCACGATCGAGTGCCTCCGCCAAACCCATGCGATCCTCACGGCGTATCTGGCGTGGCTGCAATATTCAATAGATTTGTCAGCGGATCTCGAAGCCTACTTCCTCCGAGCTATGCAAGGGGAGTGAATCCACGACGACAGACGTCACCCTGGCGCTGAGAGGCCCCTCGTGCACGGCGCGTATCAAGTCATCTACGGCCCTTTCCGGCCCTTGCGCCTCGAACTCAACCTGCCGTGTGTCAGTCATATTCCGCACCCAGCCCGAAAGCTCCTGCGCCTCGGCCCGCCGTAGCACAAAATCGCGGAATCCCACGCCCTGAACTCTGCCCGATACGATTGCATGCACGCGCTTGCTCATCTCTCACCAAACCCTTTCTTCGTGGATCGCGCGGCCTGCTCACTGCCACCTGAAACTGCAGACTTAGTTGCCTGAAGGCCACGATTGGGCCTCTTCATCCGTCATTGAGTCGTGCCAACCCGGGTCGCGCTCGCGCTTCTGCATGAGCTGACGCCTCGTGCGTTGCGCCACGGCCGCCACTCGATCCGGAGGCCTGTACGAGGCATGGAAACTCTCGCGAAACGCTTCGAAACGATTATCCAGGATGCTGGCGCGGATGTCGCGCATCAGCGTTGTCATGAACCAGAGGTTGTGAATGGTGGCAAGCCGATAGGCTAGCAGCTCTTCACAGTGAAACAGGTGGTGCAGGTAAGCCACCGAGAATCGCCGGCAGGTTGAACAGCAGCACTCTGGATCTGGAGGAACGTCCTTCAGAACGTATTGGGCGTTCCGCAGATTGATGCGTCCCGATCTGCTCAGGAGCGTACCGTTGCGGGCAATCCGAGTCGGAAGCACGACGTCAAACATATCCACACCCCTTGCGACTCCTTCGACGAGATCTTCAGGGGCACCTACCCCCATGAGGTAGCGTGGACGGTCGGCAGGCAGTTCTGGATGGAGGGCGTCGAGCGTATCGTACATCTGCTCTTTTGGTTCCCCTACGCTCAGCCCGCCAATCGCATACCCCGGCAGGTCGAACTCTCGAAGCTCACGCGCATGGCGAACCCGCAAGTCCTGGAACGTTGCGCCTTGCACAATGCCGAATAGCGCCTGGTCGGTCCGGGTATGAGCAGTGACGCTGCGCTCGAGCCAGCGCGTGGTGCGTGCGACCGCATTGGCAGCCAAGTCATAGGTGGTGGGAAGCGCAATGCATTGATCCAGCGGCATCGCTATGTCGGCGCCGAGCTGTTCTTGCAGAACCTGCACCACTTCAGGAGTGAAACGGTGCGTTGAACCGTCCAGGTGGGAGCGAAATGTCGCGCCATCGTCGTCAAGCGTCGACAGGTGCCCCAGACTGAAGACCTGAAAGCCACCGCTGTCTGTCAAGATTGGTCCGTCCCAGCGCATGAACCGGTGCAGCCCACCTAATGCGGCCACGGTGCCGGCACCGGGCCGTAGGGCCAGGTGGTAGGTATTTGCCAGAATAACCTGTGCGTTTGCGGCTTGCAGATCTTCCGGATCCAGCGATTTTACCGTGGCATTTGTGCCGACTGGCATGAAGACCGGAGTCAATATCGTGCCATGCGGCGTCAATAGGCTGCCAGCCCGCGCTGCCGAACCGGATAGCGCGTGGATGTTGAATCGGAATGGCGTTGGCACGCTAGACAAAGCCCGATACCACTACCGTAATTGGATGCAAGGTGTAGCCGCTGATCATGACGTAGAGCACTCCTGCAACCAAGTACGGTCCGTACGGCATGGTAGCCCCCATGGTAGTTCGCCTCAGCACCAGCACCCCGACAGCACCAAGACCTCCCAGGACGGCTCCCACGGCCAATGCCAGCACCAACAAGGGAAAGCCGCAAATCGCGCCAATCAGCGCAGCCAATGTCACATCTCCCGACCCAAGCGCGCCTTCGCCAAACGCCAGACGCGCCAGCACCGCGAGAATGAAGAATAGCCCAAATCCAATCCCACAACCCGCCATACTACTCAGGAGGCCGAACCCCGGCCAAAGAGGGCTTGTCACGACGGCGAACGCCACGGTTGGGTACACAAGTAGGGTCGGAATGAGCCGGTGCTGCACGTCTACGACTCCAACTGCCATGAGCGCCGTGCCCTCGACACACGCCGTTGCGAGCCGAAGTGTAAGGCCGAATTGGTTGAAGAACATCACGCCAAGAGCGGCGGCCAGAAGCTGGACGATGGCCGCAAGCAACCAGGCAGCACGTTGCTCGCAGTGGTTGCACCGTCCTCGTCCCAGGATAGGTCCGACTATCGGTATCATGCTCGCAGCCGTCTGGACGTGGCCGCAATGCGGACAGATCGGGACGGGCCAAAGCGATTGGTTGCGAGAAAAGTGATCTGCTGCGCCGGTGATGCCGACGCCGACGAGGGCGCCAGCGCAAGCAGGCAGCACTACAGCGAGGATCTCAGTCTCCATCCGATGCCAGGTGCTCTCTCAGCCTGCCCATTTGATTTGATTCCGTTTGCATCGCACTGGAGACTTGCAGGGCGCTCTATAGGTTTGTGGCGGGCGATACCGTTGCGCCATGTGGACTCGAGATAACATGCTCTACGTCAATTGGTGTGCTCGACCTGACGATTGTAACCACGCCAGTCACGTGCACTGGGTCTATCAGCGGGTGCGAATACCTTCCATGAGCAGGAATGCTGACGGTCCAGTGTGTTTCGCTGCCGGGTGAGCCTTCGCGAATCGACACTGTGCATGCTGTGTATGCCGGATTGAACACCGAAAGACTGTCGGAAGCACCCTTCCCAGCAAGGCCGCCGATAAATGACCATGAGGTGGCGGTGGCAACGCTCCCGATGGCAGTGGTAGGACTTGTGGTGCCATCGTACCACTCGCTCGCCACAACCAGTGGCCCGCTGCCATCGACCTCAGCGGCAAGAGCCGCGGTTCTGGTCAGCTGGCTCACCGGCACCAACATCTCCGAATGTGCCGGCACATTCACCTGGAGCCAGGGGCCACTCCCGACGGTGAGCGCGGTACGAATTGTGGCGAGCACGGCTCGTCCAGTTGGATTGAACAGCGCGATTTCACTGCCGGATGCGCCTCGGACGTCGGGCAAATACCAGTGCGTTGCTGCGACGACCGTTCCAGGGATACCCACCACGTTCGCCTGGGTTGTGTCGGTAGCCAGACGTTCTGCTGCCACACCAGCGCCAGATGTGATGGTCATGGGTCCGCGGTGCGTGGCGGACGTGCCAAGCGGGTAAAGCAGCTGCGACTGGGCGGGCACGGTAATCGTCAGGTCGGAGCTGCAGCACGAATTAGCGGCGGTGTCTATGTGTACGTGCACGGGCGCCGGGGAATCCTGCGGATTAAACAGAGCCAACTCCTGCAGCGCCGGCGCGCCAAGTGGCACAGCCGGGAAATACCACGTGTTCGCAGCTCGCGCCACACCTGGGCTTCCCAAGAGCCCGGCTTGCATTGTCGCCAATCGCTCCGCCACGACCCGTCTGTCCGCGGCGACCGAGACGGCCACACCGGTGGATGGAGCCAGCGCACTGAGTGCGAACACCCTGTACGATCCGCTTACCAGCCGAAACTCCACGACTCGCTGCGTGGCGTCAGGCCGGTAGAGCGTAAGCCACACATCGGTTGCCAGCACGTTCGGGTTGTAAACTGCAATAGTCTCGTGCATCAGGCCGGCGGTAGATCCCGCGGGAAAGTACCATCGGTCGCTCAGCGCACCTGTCCACGGCGCCACTAGTGGTTGGCTTCCGCCGCCGGTGGCCGGGCCAGTAGACTGCGTTGCTGCTACGGTGGCCGTAACCCGGGGTGTAGACAGTGAAGGGCTAGCACTCGGCGTCGCCGGCACGGACGTGCTGGATGGTAGCGGCGTGGGTGTGCTGATCGGCAGCGTTGTGGCCGTGTTGGTTGGTTTAGTCGTGCCTGACTTCGAGGGCGTTGGCTTCGAACCGCCTGCGCGTACAACGATGTTCACCCAGGCCTGGTGTGGGAAGGTCGTGCCGGCGGCGTTGGACATCTGCCAGAAGCTCGTGTAGGCGCCGGTGGCCATGGGCGCGGTCATGGGAACGCTGATTAGCGCCGAGTGCCCAGGCGCCGTGGATGGTACGTTCACAAACGTTGGGCTTGACATGAGCGTGCCGGCCTCAAAGCGCCAGGTGTACCTCGATGTCCAGGTGGTTGCGCCGATATTCTTGATACGCCACGTCTTCACAAAGGTAGCGCCTGGGGCGAGCACTGTACCATCTGGTATCGTAATGTCCCCATTGAATACAGCATCGTCCCCCGTATCGGAACTCTGCTGAAACGCCACCTGTGCCAGGGATGAGCCGAGCGCTATCGAGCTGCCAGGTGTGGCCAGCGAGGAACTGTCGTAGGATGCGTTTGAGATTTGCGGCGTAACGAAAGCATCAGTCGGCGAGTCGGTCGCCGGCGGCATGGACCCAACCACGATACTCACCCAAGCTTGGACGCCAAACGGTTGATCATCCGGACCGAACATCTGCCAGGTTTCGCGGTACGCACCCGGCCGCATTGGAGCAGTAAGATAAGCCGAGACGTCCACCTCGGCCAGCGAAGGAGTGGTGTCCAGCGTGATGCTGCCGGTCGAACCCAGAGAATCACCGCTTACTGGCGTCCAGTGATACGTGCTGTCCCATGTTACTGTGCCAGTGTTGGCCAGCAACCACGTCTTGAGGAAGTGCTGACCCGGCTGCATTACGGTCCCATCCGGAACGGTAACGTCGGCCACAAACCGGGTGCCGCGATCGATGGGAATGGACAGTGCAGGATATGAGGTTGGCACGTCGTAGTGGGGCTGTGCGGCTTCGGGTAATGGCCCGGGTGTAGCGCCAATTGCACTGGGATCGGGAAGCGCGACGGGGATCGCTGTCCATAGCGGCGTTCCGTCGGGACCGGGCGGTGGATTGGCGAGCCAGTAGTATACGCGCTCCTGGTAGGGGAAAGCCGCGGGATTCGTCGCCGGAGTACCGTCCCGCGTAAAGGCCGGGTTTGACGGATTGTTGACCCAGCCCCAGCCACTGTAGGCCCAAAGCGCATAGTACCAATTCTCGAGCACGGCAGGGTCATCGTTTCCAATGCTCGGCGTAGAAATGAACTTCTGAACCAGGAATTGAGCGCCATAGGCCAGGTTATAGACATAATTGTTTGCAATGGCCGAGCGAATCGTTTCGGGCAAACCCCCAGCGTTCATGCCGGTGGTGATCTGCATGATGCCGTAGCCACCATCGTAGCTGACCAACGGCTGCTGCGGCGCGACAAACTGACGCCACTTGCTCTCAGTCCAAGCAACAGCCTTGAGCAGGCTGGCAGGCACGTGGCACCCGTCGTTCGAGGCAGGGTATCCCTTCGGCAACGTGCCTGCCGCTACTGCCTGGAATGCGCTCTGCAGGACTGATGCCGATGGCTGCTCCATGGTCAGAAGCGAGTTTTGGGCTGCCTGAACCGGCCTAGCCGAGCTGATGGGCAAGAGTGCGCTTGCCAAGAATGCCGCGAGCGTGGCAACAGCTAGGCGACCCGAGCGGTTCCAGCCGCGGCACAGGGGACCGTTGAACACGTGGACTCCCACAACATCGTGCAAGTGCACCGGACGCACTCTACATTAACCGGTACTGTAGCATTGAGCGCCGCGCTTGTAAATAGCGGTTGCCAGATGCCGTTCTCTACCGTACACTAGCCTGAGGCATGGGCGAATTGGTGGGACGGCAGCGAGAGGCGGCAGTACTCTGAGCGCTATGGTTGGCGATTCATCGCAGGCGGTGGCCAAGAGGCCCCTAGTTGTCGTGCCGACCTACAACGAGCGTGAGAATCTCGAAGCCATTGTGCGGTCGATCCGCCAGCATCTTCCGGCAGCAGAGCTGCTGATCATCGACGATGGTTCTCCAGATGGCACGGGAGAGCTTGCCGAGGGGTTGAGTAAATCCCTTGGGAGCATCCACGTCATGCACCGTCCCGGCAAGATGGGCTTGGGCACGGCCTATGTTGCAGGCTTCAAGTTCGCCCTGGAGCACGACTATACCTGCGTGTTCGAGATGGACGCCGATTTTTCGCACGATCCCAAGTATCTTCCCGACATGCTTGCATTGGCCGAGCAGTATGACCTGGTCATTGGCTCTCGCTACGTGCCCGGGGGGAACACTCCAGACTGGCGCCTGATCCGCCGGATTATCAGCGGGGGCGGCAACGTGTTCGCGCGTTTCGTACTTGGGCTACCCGCGCGTGACTGCACTGCAGGGTACAAGTGCTACCGGCGCGCCGTGCTCGCGGCATTCGATCTCGACCGCATCAACTTGCAGGGCTACGCGTTTCAGATTGAGACGGTCTACCAGGCCGCCAAGGCTGGATTCCGCATTGGCGAGCTGCCAATCGTGTTTCCCGATAGGAAGTTTGGCCGCTCGAAGATGTCAGGCCAAATTGTGACCGAGGCCTTCACCTACGTGGTGCGCAGACGATTGGGTGACTTCCGCAGGCGTTAGCCTGTGTTGCGCAAGCCCGCCGCAATGCCGCTGATGGTTCGCTGGATAGCGCGCGCGATCAACGGCTCGTCACGGCTTCCCTGGGCTGCTCGCAGCCTGCGCAGCAGATCGATCTGCAAGAAACTCAACGGATCGACGTAGGGGTTCCGTCGCGCAATAGAGCCTTGCAGGACCGGAGAGTTGTCCAGCAGTCGCGGCAAACCAGTCACCGACAGGATGCACCTCTCCGTCGTGTGATATTCCGCTGCAATCACCTTGAAGAATCGCAGCCCCAACGCCTGATTCGTAACGAGCCCTGCATAGTGCGCGGCAATATGCGGATCGGCCTTTGACAACGCCATCATGGCGTTATCGAGCAGCATCCGGAAGAACGGCCAGTGCCGGTACATCTCGTTCAGCAGCGCGTGATTCTGGGGCCGTGCGGCGCAGGCGGCTGCAAGCGCGCTGCCCAAGCCATACCAGCCTGGGAGAGTGTGCCGGCTCTGCATCCAAGCAAAGACCCAGGGGATGGCCCTGAGGTCCTCAAGGCTGTCGCCCGCCAAGCGCCGCGCAGGGCGCGAGCCCATCGTGAGCCGGCCAATGAGGTCTAGTGGCGTCGCTTCATGCAAGTACTGCAGGAAGCCTTGACCGTCGACTAGTGCCTTGTACGCACTATAGGCCGTGCCTGACATCGACTCCATCATATCAAGCCAGTCCTGCTTGGCCGAGTCCTTCGCATGGCCGAACGGACTGGTGGCAAGCAAGACCGCCGCCGTTAGGCTATCGAGGTTGCGTAGCGCGATTTCTGGGAGTCCGTACTTGAGATTTATCATCTCGCCCTGCTCGGTAATCCTGAGCCGCCCATGCACCGTGTCAGGTGGCTGCGCCAGGACAGCCTGGAATGCCGGCCCCCCTCCGCGCCCTACTGTACCCCCGCGTCCGTGGAAAAACTCGATCTCCACGCCCCGTGATTGCGCAGCAGCCTGCAGTGCTTCCTGAGCCTTGTATAGCTCCCACGCTGACGTCAGGTACCCGCCGTCTTTGCTGCTGTCGGAGTATCCGAGCATCAGCCTCTGCCTGTTCCCGCAAGTTGCGAGGTGCGCGGCGTATGTTGGGTCACGCCACAGCATCTGCATGAGTTCAGGCGCGCGACGGAGGTCCTCGATGGTCTCCACCAGGGGCACGACCTGAAGTCCCTCTGGGAAACCGCACAGGGCAAGCGCGCCCACGATGTCGCTAGCGCGATGAGTCATGCTGACGATAAACGAGGAAATCGCGTCAGGAGAAATAGTGGAGCGAGCCCAGGCCACGAGTCCGCACGCGTGAAGCACGGTGACGACTTCCGGTGGCATTGATACATCGGGCGCCAATTGTAAAGCACGCACCTGGGCCTCGCGTAGGGCACAAAGACGGCCATTCTCATCGAGCTGCTCGTACGAGATGCCAAGTTGCGATCGGAGGGACCAATCAAGCGCGCCTGTGATGCGCGTGCTGTGCTGTCGCAAGTCAAGCGGCAGCAGGTGCAGTCCAAAGACCGTAACCTGGCTCACCAGGGTTGCGAACGCACCCTGCAGCAGTACGTCGTTGCCCGTCGCCGCAAGGCTGGTCGAAATGGCGCCGAGATCGGTTAGCAACTCCTGTGCACAGGAGTACTGGGCGGTGCATGGCCGGGATTCCAATGCTGCCAACGTATCGCCGAGACGATGCCAGATGTGCGTGAACTTGCGGCGGTATGGTTCGTGACTGCTTCGCTCCGACACCATATCCGCGACCTCCGGCATGAGTGTCGCGTCGTGTGCCAGCGATTCCCTAAGCTCTGGCGAGACGGGCGTCAGCCGATCGGCCTGGCTGAATTCGCTGGCCAGGTTGAAAACCGCAGTACGGTACAGACGGATCACCAGGGACTTCTGAAGCACGAGTGCCTGCCGCGTGACCTCAGGTGTCACTGCGGGGTTGCCGTCCGCGTCCCCACCGATCCAGCTTGCAATGCGCAAGAAGTTCGGGACCTGGCAGTCCTCATTGGGGAAAAGCCGCGCAAATAGCCGCCGGCTCCGCTCGAACAGTGCAGGCAACTCCCAGAATAGCACGTGCTCCACATAGAATAGGCCCGATTTTACTTCGTCAAGCACTTCGGGCGGGCGTTGCCGGATCTCCTCCGTCTGCCACAGTAGCAGCACAAGCTGATGAAGTCGTAGGTGAATCTCATCACACTCCTCCTGCGTGAGAGAGCGGTCGTCCAGCTGCCTCAAGCATTGTGCGATATGCAGGTGCTTGTGCAGGGCCGAGTCGCGTGCCGGCTCTGTCGGGTGTGCGGTAAGCACAAGTTCGATGGATAGTGCCTCGATGGCCTCCCTGACTTGGGCGCCCGTTGCCCCGCGCGCCTTGAGGCGTTGCAGCACCTCGTCCAGCGATTCTCGCTGCGGCGGGGCCACGGGATCGAGCAAGTGCGCGTGTCGCCTGCGGATTCGGTGCACCTGCTCGCAGACATTTACAAGTTGAAAGTAAATTGTAAATGCACGAATAAGCGGCTCTGCGTCCGCGAGCGGAGTCGCCCGCACGATGGCGAGTACTCGGGCCTCAAGCTGGGCGTTGCTCCCCGCGCGCATAGCCTTGCACGCCGCTCGGAGCTGTTCCTCCCGCTCGAATATAGCCGGGCCAGCCTCCTGGATGATCACCTTTCCCAGGATATCGCCGAGCAACCGGATGTCCCGACGCAGGGGCGCGCCCAGATCTTCCTCGTGGGTCATGGTGCCTCAGTGTACGGGATCTGCGCCAGCAGCTTGGTAACTGCTACGTCACGCGCCACCGGACCGCGAGCCTCGGGCAAGCGGTCGCTTGCCCAGGCTAGCCCAGATTCCTGGTGCGTAGGCGGCAGCAATCACGTCAGCGGAATCCGACCATTCGTCGATGCCGTACTCTCGGTTCCAGGTCAGATCGGGCTTTACGCAACGAATGAGCACGTTTCTGAGATGGGCGGCAAACTCGTCCACCGTCTCGTCGATGAGCCTAATACGTTCGGTCAGCGGTACGGCGGCATCAACCAACGACGCACTTCCCTCACGCAGCAGGCAGTCCATGCACAGTACCGAGCTACCTGTCCCAAAGACGCTAAGCGCACTGGACGCCAGCTCTAGCGGCGCGCCACATGAGCTGCACGCTATATGCACGGTCCCTATCTCAGACTCAAAGAGGTCTGGCACTGCTGAACCCCGCTTTCATTATCTATATTCACTATAGCGCCAACCGGAGTTTCACTGAAACTACCCAGATAGCACAGGTTGCCAATTCGATCGAATTCAGACGCGATCGTGGTACAGTAAGATGTAGGCAGGCTCGGGCGTCTACGCGCACAGACCCCTTGGCGAGACGCTTGTAAGTCCTGCCAAAAGACGTGCCAATCGGATCCACCAAGGCGAAGTCGCAGTATGCAACGCAATAGCAGCGTGTCCAGCGGCAGAATCACCCGGTTTTGTGCTTGCTGTGGACGGCCCGTGGTGCTGGTGCGCATGACCAGTGGCATCACAGGCCGGGCGCGGTTCTACTCCGATGACGTTGGCCAGTTCTATTGTGGCCGGCTGTTTCTGTGTTCTGAAGAGTGCTGTGCCAGCATCATGAAAGGCTTTGGCAGTGTGGATGCCTTCCAAGAGTGGGTGTTTGCGCCGGAGTGTCCTGGGGGATCTCGGCAGCACCCTGGAGAGGAGTAACCTTTGTGCATCGTGGACGATTTGGAGGGAATGCTCGCAAGCGCAAGGCAAAGCTTACAGACGCGAGTTTCAATGCAGTCTTAGGTGTGCCGACACAGGCCGACGTGCAGTTGTATCCCGTGCCGCGAGAACCAGGCCTCCTGAATCTTGTGGCTGAGGAGCCGGAAGCGGTCGGCCGCGTTCCTATAATCGAGATGTCGCTACCCGTATTTGACCTTGTCGCAAAGGTCCGCCTGCCCGGGGATGCGAGACCATTTTCCTGCCAGGACTACGAGTTTGGCTACGCGACATGCACCAATTGTCACAACGACCAAGCATACTACGTGCACAGATCTGATCTGCTCAATGGCTATGCCTTCCGCTGCCGCGTGTGCAGGCTGGAAGTGATACTGTCGGCGAGAGCGTAGCGTCGGCGCGGCCCTGGCCGCGCACGCTGGTTAGCCTGGGCTGGAGGCCGCGCGGAATGCCTGCAGCGCGGCCTCGGCGCCACCCTTGCGAAGTTGCGAAGCAACCTCGATGCCTAGCGCCCGCGGATTGCAACCGTCGCCGACTAGCTCAGACGTTAAGCCAGCGCCCTTTGGCTGCGCCACGTATGCGCGTAGCTGTAGTGCGCCATCGTGCAGCATAGTGCAGTGTGCCGCGACAGGCGCCTGGCAGCCTGCGGACAGTTCCTCGAGGACGGCGCGTTCGGCCTCAAGGCACATGCGGCATGGTTCGTCGTCCAGCGCCCGTAGGATCTCGATTACGTCCTCGTTGCTTTCCAGCACCTCCAACGCAAGCGCGGCCTGCCCCGCCTGCGGCAGGCAAACTTCTACAGGCAGCGGCACTACGTGCTCGTCGAGCAGTCCCAGTCGAGCCAGCCCCGCCATCGCGAGTACCACGGCATCAACCGTTCCGGACAGCGCCGCGAATCTTCGGGTATCGACGTTGCCTCGGATCTCCTGAAGGGACAGATCGGGGCGCAGCCTGGACAGCTGGGTGCGCCGCCGCGGGCTGCCGGTTCCAACGGTCGCTCCCCGTGGCAGCTGATCGAGAGTGAACCCTTGCCGCGTGAGCAGGCAATCCCGCGGATCCCCTCGCTTCAGCACGGCAGCAAGCACGAAGCCGCCTGGCAACGTGCTGGGGAGATCTTTTGCCGAGTGGACCGCGGCATCAATGGCGCCTTCAAGGAGTGCCTTTTCCAGTGCCTGGGTAAAAACGCCGGTCGTTCCCAGCAAATGCAGAGGGGTGCGGCGGTCAGTATCCCCATGTGATTTGATGACGCGTGCGGTGCAAACAATGCCCGAGTGGCTGCGCTCGAGGAGAGTCTGGATCACCTGAGTCTGAGCAAGAGCCAGGGCACTACCTCTGGTACCAAGCCTTATTGCGACCATTGATGACTCCGTGTGACCACACCTTGCTTTGGCGCTTCAAGATACAGGATAATCAACGCAGCATAGAGATGAGGGCTCGAACTGGTCGGACAAGATGGCAGTGGAGGAGACGGATATGTTCTGGAGGCTCATTGGCCTTGCCATAGGCGGTGCCGTTGCATACCAGGCAGTAACCCGAGCTAAGGGCGCGTACGCGAGGGCCGAGTGTCCTCATTGTGGTAGTACTGTGGGCGTATTCTTCCCGTTGGAGGGCATGGAGATTTACTGCGACAGCTGCAACCAGCCGATGGTCATCGATCGCAAGGGAGGCCGGTGGCAAGCAGCAGAAGTTGTCTGAGATGATGTCTTCCCCAGTTGACGGGAGCCTCTATGCCGTCGCCGTGCGGCAGGTCGATGCCGCGGCGGACATTCTCGGTCTGCCCGATGGCGTTCGCCGCATTCTGTGCTCTCCGAAGAGAGTATTCACCTTCCAGGTTCCGATTGAGCGCGAGACGGGGGAGATCGAGGTGCTCTCCGGCTGCAGAGTGCACCACAATATCAACCGTGGACCGGCGCTTGGCGGCCTGCGATACCATCTGGACTCCTCGGTTGAGGAGGCTATCGCGCTGGCAATGCAGATGACGTGGAAGTGCGGCGTCATGCAACTGCCGTTCGGCGGTGCGGCCGGTGCGCTCATATGCGACCCTGCTGGCATGTCACTGCGTGAGCTCGAACGGCTGACCCGCCGCTACACAAATGAGCTTGCCCCTCTGATTGGGCCGACGAACGACATTATCATGCCCGGCCTGAACACGGACAGTCAAGTGATGGCATGGATCATGGACACGTACAGTATGCACCAGGGCTACACCGTTCCAGCTGTGGTTGCCGGCAAGGATGTGTCTATAGGCGGCACCGAAGGCCGTCTCGAGGCAATAGGTCTCGGCGTGGTGACCGCGCTGGCTCGGGGCGCCAGCACTCTAGGGAAGAAGCTCGCTGGCTGCAGGGTAGCCGTCCAGGGCTTCGGCAACGTGGGCCGAACTGTAGCTTCACTGTTGTCAGCGTGCGAGTGCAAGATTGTGGCCGTGGGCGAGGCAGCCGGCGGCGCGCTGTTGCCGCTCGGCCTGGACGTTGGTGGCCTGATCGACCATTGCCGTACGGGAGGGCAGCTGCAGGATCTTCCCGGTGCCGAGAGCATATCATATGCTGATATGCCTTCAAGCGACTGTGACATCCTGGTACTTGCCGCGGGCGATAGCTGCCTCACTCTGGAGGACGCCCCGTCAATTCGTGCACGGCTGGTGGTCGAAGCCATAGCCGGAACGACCTCCGAGGAGGCCTATCGCCTCCTCGACGATCGTGGAGTGCTCATAGTGCCCGAGGTGCTCGCAGGCGCCGGCAACGCGGTCGTCTCGTACTTCGAGTGGGTGCAGGGTCGGCAGGAGAGCTTCTGGACGCCGCAGCAGGTGCATGAACGACTGGATGCAGCCATGTCAGACGCATTTGCCCAGGTCTGGGCGGCGCGCGAGCGATTCGGCGTCAGCTTCAGGTCAGCCGCATATGCCCTCGCCGTGAAGGCGGTCGCCGATGCAACTGAGTACCGAGGCATTTACCCTTAGAGTGAACCAGGGAGCCGCCGCCGAGCGTCGTGTATAATGAGTGGAACGCCATTCCAAGGCGACCCCGGAGGAGCCATACGACGTATGCAGCTCACTGCATTTGCACAGACCGATCATGGGCGCAGGCGTACCCAAAATCAAGATAATGTGCTCTGCTATACCCTGAAGGGCACGAGCACGGCGGCTGGCCTCTATGCAGTCGCAGATGGCATGGGTGGTCAAAACGCGGGCGAGATCGCAAGCCAGATCGCGATCGAGACTGTGCGCGATGAGTTAGGCCGTTTTCTCGATCGCACGATGGGCGCAAAGCTTGCAGATGGGGCTGACGTTGTCACCGGTCGCCTAAGCGACGGTGCTGAAGAGCGTACAGGTGCCACCGAGCAGGCTCCAGATGTGTCCTTGGTCGACGTGCTCGGCAGCGCCATTCAGCATTGCAACGAGCGCGTACGTGAGCACGGCCAGCGGAACCCTGGCAATTCCGGCCTGGGCTCGACCCTTACCGTGGCGATGGTAACCGGCGATTTGGCGCTGATCGGCAATATTGGGGACAGCCGGACGTATATTGTGAGAGATGGGGAGATCCGAAGCCTGACACAGGACCACTCGCTGGTTGGCAGCTTGGTGCGCCAGGGCTTGATCTCCGAGAACGATGTATATAGCCACCCTCACCGCAACTTGATCTACAGCGCACTGGGCACACATCCGGAGGCTAATGCCGATGTTGCTGTGCAGCGGCTGCAGGAAGGCGACACGCTGCTGCTCTGTTCCGATGGCTTATGGGAGATGGTGCGCGATGAGGACATCCGTGCGGTCGTCGAGAACGTTTCTGATGTGGAGGCAGCCGCCACGACCTTGGTTGGCGCCGCGAATGCGGCTGGTGGAGTTGATAACATTAGTGTCGTGATTGTTCGCGTGCTGTAAGCGCGTGCCATAAGGCAAGTGAATAATGGCCCGTTGTATCCAGTGCCAACATGAGAATATCGAAGGCGCTCTGTTCTGCGACCAGTGCGGTGCGAATCTCGATGAAGATTTACCCTTGTCGCAAGTGAAGCCCCGCCACCACACCTCGTCGCTCGTCGAACCCGACCTCAGGGCAACCGGTCAGGAACGACCCGAAACAATCATTCTTGACGATCGTGATGAAGAGGGGACGGACGATACCGCGAAGGCAGAGGCGACGCCACCCGACAGCTTCTATCTCGTAACCTCCTCCGGAAGGCGTATTCCTGTGCCACCGCTGGAGCAGGTGATTCTGGGAAGGGCTGACTCACGATCGGGTGTGCGGCCGGACATCGACCTGAGCGTGGAGGCGGCGCAGCAGGCCGGCGTGTCCCGCCGCCACTGCCGGTTGATCTGGCGCAGCGACAAGTGGCTTGTCGAAGACCTTATGAGCACAAACTATACACTCGTGAACGGCACCCGCCTGGCATCGCACACGCCCACGCCGATTGCGGCCGGAGATGAGCTCAGGTTGGGCAAGCTGGTGCTCACGTTGGGGCAGGGTACGAACGTCGGGTGAACACTCCGGTTCGCCAGCAGTACTTGCGCCTTAAGGCTGAGTATCCCGATGCGCTGCTTCTATTCCGTTTGGGCGATTTCTACGAGTTGTTTGACGCGGACGCCGTGGTGGCTTCGCGCGACTTGGGCCTCACGCTGACTGGCAGGCAGTTCTCCAAAGGCGAGCGCTCCCCTATGGCTGGCGTGCCTTTCCAGCACGCCGAGACGTACATTGGCCGGCTCGTCGAGCGCGGCCACCGTGTGGCGATCGCGGAGCAGGTGAGTGTGCCACACGCATCGAAGGGCCTGGTAGAGCGCAAGATTACCAGGGTGATCACGCCTGGTACCGTGCGTGAGCCAGGACTGCTGCAGAGCGGCTGCAACAACTTCCTGGCGTCCATCTTGGTACAGCCCGGCGCGGCAGGCTTGGCATACGTTGACGTTTCGACGGGCGAATTCTACATGCAGCACGTGGTTGGAGAACCCGTCGAACCGGCGGTGCTGCGCGAGCTGGCCCGGGTGTCACCCGTGGAGTGCCTGTGGCCGCATGAGGGCCTGCAATTCTCGCTCAGGACTCACGGTGATGCCGATGGTGAGCCCGGCGCAGCACCCGTGGACTTTGAGCCCGGGCCTGTGATCCAGGCCCCTTTTTCTGTGCCAAACTGCGTAATGACGCCGGTGGCGGCCCACCACTTCAGCCTGGAGGCAGCGAGTGCGGTTTTGGAGAGCCAGGCTGGGATCGATTCGTTGCGCGGCAAACCTTACAGTCAGTTTGTACTGGCCCTCGGCGCAGCAGGAGCGCTACTGGCCTACCTGCGGCATACGCAGCCTGCATCGATCACGATATTGCGTACTCCGGTGCTGTACCAGGGTGAGGATCACATGACGCTGGACGCGCCGACCCGACGCAATCTCGAGCTTACGCAGACGATGCGAGGCGGGGCGCCTTCCGGATCGCTGCTCGCCGTTCTCGACCATACGCGCACGCCCATGGGGGGCCGGCTGCTACGCCGATGGCTCAACGCTCCCCTCGTGATGCTGGCACCGCTCCTCAGGCGCCAGGCGGCAGTAGAGGCGCTCGTGGCCGACACCGTGCTCCGTTTGAAGATTGCCGATGCGCTTGCCGGCATTGGCGACATCGACCGGCTGGTGTGCCGCGCGCAGCAAGGGACTGCCAATCCACGCGAGCTCATGGCACTTGCCAGAGCCCTGAATAGACTGCAGCGGCTGGGTGCTGCGCTCGGCAGCGCGCCCGGGGCTGGGCCCGAGGGTAGCTTGCTGGTGGCCTCCGGCGACACGCTGGCGGCAATCAACGGGGCGCTCGATCCATGTGCCGAAGTCGCATCCGCCATCACAGATGCACTGGTGGACGATCCGCCTGCAGCGTCATCCGATGGCGGCTTCGTGCGGGCAGGGTATAGCGCCTCCATCGACGAGGTGGATGCGGGAAGCAAGGAAGCACGGGAATGGTTGGCCGGTCTCGAGGCGTCCGAGCGGCTGCGAACGGGTATCAAGACGCTCAAGGTTGTATACAGCAGAGTATTTGGCTATGCCCTAGAGGTCGGAAAGTCCGGCCTCGCGCGCGTACCGGATGACTACGTGCGCAAGCAGACGGTGGCAGGTGGGGAGCGTTACGTGACGCCTGAACTAAAGCAGCGTGAGGCATTGCTGCTGAGGTCGCAAGAGCAGCGCCTGAGACTCGAGCTTGAAGTGCTGGAGGACTTGCGGCAGCGAGTTGCTATGGCCGCGGACCGGATGCTGCGCAGTGCGGATGCGGTCGGCCAGGTAGACGTGTACACCTCGTTTGCGGTAGTTGCGCTCGAACAAAACTATCGGCGGCCGGTCCTCGACACCGGCGACGAAATCGCGATTACTGGTGGGCGACATCCCGTGGTGGAGGTCAGCCAGAGGGACACCTCGTTTGTGCCGAATGACACCCTCCTCGATGCGCGATGTCGCCTTGCCGTGCTCACCGGACCGAACATGGCCGGGAAATCCACGTACCTGCGCCAGGTGGCGCTCATCGTGTTGCTGGCGCAGGTGGGCAGCTTTGTGCCAGCCGAAGGTGCGCATATCGGTCTGGTCGACCGCATTTTCACGCGCGTCGGCGCCCAGGATGATCTGGCGGCCGGCCAATCGACGTTCATGGTTGAAATGAGCGAGATGAGTGCCATACTGGCCGACTGCACGCCCAGGTCTCTCTTGATCATCGACGAGATCGGCCGTGGCACGAGCACGAAGGATGGCCTAGCGCTGGCCCAGGCGGTGCTGGAGTATCTGCACGACAGTCCGGGCCATCGGGCCAAGACCATCTTTGCTACGCATTTCCACGAGCTCACTGTACTGGCCGAACAGCGCCCTCATATTGAAAACTTCCGTATGGAGGTGTTGGAGGAAGGAGATCGCGTCGTATTCCTGCGACGCGTGGCACCGGGGAGCGCGGACAAAGCTTACGGGATCCACGTAGCGGAGTTGGCCGGCCTGCCGGATACGGTCATCGGACGCGCTCGCGCGCTGCTACGGCAGTACGAAGGATCAAACGTCGACGTCAAGACGACGAGGCGGCGGCTCAAAGAAGCGGCGGTTGACGTGCAGCTGTCGCTGTTTTGCGAGTCTTGACCGCCTACAGGGGCTCCGCAGGCTGCGGGCTATGAGCTCTGGGGTGAGCTTCGTCGTATACCTGGCGCAGACGCGTGTCCGCCACGTGCGTATACACCTGTGTGGTGGCAATACTCGAGTGCCCCAGGAGCTCCTGCACAGAGCGCAGGTCCGCACCGTTGCTTAGCAGATGTGTGGCGAAGCTGTGTCGTAACGTATGCGGTGTTATCTTCTCGATACCTGCCAGGCGAGCGTACGCCTTGATTATCAGCCAGAACCCCTGGCGAGTGAGTCTGTCCCCGTGGTGGTTGAGGAACACGGCGTCGTTCTCGCGCTTTCCGAGCAGCTGGCTTCTGCCCACCGTGCTGTAGCGCACGAACGAATCGTGCGCCTTCTGCCCAAATGGAATCTGCCGCTGTTTGTCGCCCTTACCCCTGCACCGGACAACGTCATCCTCGAGGTTTACGTCGGTGCAGTTGAGGGACACGAGCTCGCTCACGCGCATGCCAGTGGCATAGAGAAGCTCGAGCATAGCACGGTCGCGAAGCGCTGCCGCCGAGTCCCCGTCAAGCTGCGCCAGCAGTCGCTCGATTTCATTGACGCTGGCGGCACGGGGCAGGTACTTCGTGATTCGAGGCGAATCGATCTGGAGCGTGGGGTCCTCGGCAATGATTCCTTCTTGCTCGAGAAAATGGCAATACGACTTAACCGCGGCGATCTTGCGCGCTACGGTCGTCGGGGCGTACTCCTTCTGGCGAAGGTGCAGCACAAACCGCACTACCTGGTCCCTGGTGAGGGGGCCGCGCTCGACGCCTTCCGGTAGCTGCTGTTCCTCGGTTGCGACGAATTCTGCCAGCTGTGATAGGTCGTTGCGGTAGGCGCCAACAGTATTGCCGGAGAAACCTTTTTCCGCGCGAAGATACGCGATAAACGACGCCACACTCTCGCGCATAGACCTCGTTCCCTTGGCTGCTAGTGCTCACTCGAAGTGTACCGCTCCACGCCAAGCCGCAGCAGGGCCGCCGCTCGGGCGAGTCGCATCTCGTCGAGCACGAACGCGAGGCGAACCTCGTCCTGACCGCGTCCGGGGCTGACGTAGAAGCCCGCCATTGGTGCAACGAACACCGTCTCACCGTTATCCGAGAACGATTCCAGCATCCAGCGTGCGAATGCCTCGCTATTACGCACAGGCAATCGGACAATCATGTAGAAAGCGCCTTGAGGCTCGCTGTACCCTACGCCCGGGATCTGGCGAACGTGTGCAAGGGCAGCATCACGCCTGCGGCGATAGTCCTGAACCAGCGGCACAGTGTAGGGCAGTGGGTTCTGCAAAAGTGGGACCACGGCGAGTTGCTCCACCGTGGGTGACGACAATCGCGCCTGCGCCAGACGCAGGGCCCCCTGGTAGACATTCTCGTTCGTGGTAGCCAGACAGCCGATGCGGGCACCACATACGTTGAACCGCTTGGACACGCTATCCACCATGATCACATTCTTCGATCGCGGGGCGATGTCCAGGATATTGGCATAATCCGCACCATCGTAGAGGAACTCACGATAGACTTCGTCCACGATTAGGAATAGCTCGTGCCGCTCGGCCAGGTCCAGGAAAGCTGAGAGCGTAGCGCGACTGTAGACCGAGCCGGTAGGGTTGTTTGGGTTGCAGAGGAGAATGGCGCGCGTGCCAGGGTCGATGGCCTGCTCGACCAAGTCCATCGGCGGCAGGGCGTACCCATGCAATGGATCCAACGCCAAGGCCTTGAGCTTCACCGAGACTGCCGCTGCAAAGCCACAGTAGTTCGTGTAGGTCGGCTCGAAGACCAGCACATTGTCACCCGGATCGGCAACGCTGGCCAGCGCGAACATGATTGCTTCGCTGCCACCAGTCGTGACCAGAATGCTATCAACAGGGACGTCCAGGCCCTGAGCGCTGTAGTAGGCGGACCACGCCTCCCGCACCACGCGCAAGCCTTGCGACGGGGCATAGTCAAGCACACGTCCATCGAACCCGCGCACGCGCTCAAGGACCTCGGGTGGTGACGGGAAGTCCGGCTGACCAATATTGAGGTGGTACACATTGATGCCGCGAGCCTTGGCGGCATCGGCATAGGGTGTGAACCGCCTGATCGGAGACGCTGGCGCTTGGCGGGCTCGCTGGCTTGCGGGAAGTGTCCGGACCTGGTCGTCGGTCATCGTGGCCTCGTTCCCCCCGGCTCACTGGCAAGGAGACATAACTCTGGCTATTTTAGCCAGGCGGGTGACCTGCTGTCAACCATATTGCCAGGTTGCTAGTGTTCGACTCCAGCAGCTGCTCGGCCCGACGAGTTACGTTCGACGCGATATCCAGGGTATACTGCGGAAGGGTCTCAAAGTCTGCACTGTTGGCGGCAGACTTATCTAACTAGCTGTCTTGCCACCAAGCACCAGACCGCTTGCACCGTCCGAGGGCATAGCTCAGTCGGCAGAGCACTTGACTTTTAATCAAGGTGTCGTGGGTTCGAGTCCCACTGCCCTCACCACTCACCACGCATGGCCGATGCGTTGGACCACACCGCAAACGGCCGCAGATGCCGCAAGAAGTGCCTTTCGAGCGCAGCCGCATAGGCCTCTGGTTGAGTCAATGACTGATTCATCAGGGCATCGTAGAAGCACCGCTTCCCCGCATCGTCCCGCGATGTGAGCACTGATCCAAACGTGACGTGCAGGATCTGCCATGCATCGAATTGATCGAGCAGTGCCGGCAGGTCGGAGTCAACCGGCGACTTTGGCTTTGGGCCCTATCAAGCTTGGCGGACACGTGATAACTGGCGCGATCAGTCTTGTAGCGATCGCACGAGAAGCGGTAAATGGAGCGCAGCAGGTACGGATCGAACACGACGATGCTGCGCAGCGCCTCTAGGTAGCTGTTTCCGGCGGTCTTGAGCTGCACCAATCCGCGAGTCTGGGCCGCGCACGCACCATAAATGCTGAGCTTGTCCGAGCCCGAATGCAGACTGATCTTGTAGGGGCCAAAGGTGCGCGTTATCGCAGAGTGAACCGCCAGATCGGCCGCGAGCGCGCCGACGTCGCCTATGTACTCCACGCCCTTCTCGAAGCGGCCGACGATGCGTGGCGCAAGGCTGACCCAGCGCACGCCAAGCTGCCGCAGCTCGGTGGCAATGAAAAAACGGTCGCCGTAAGTCGTTGGCGTATCTGTCTCGTCGACGGCTAGATCCACCTCCCGTTCGCGGCCGCTTCCTGCCGCGGAGAGATGCTGGTATAGCACAGCTACGTGCGCGACTGCTCTGCCGTATTTGACAGCGGCGCGGTCCAAAGTGGCAGCGTCGAAGACGATGCGATTGCCTGCAGTGGTACGCAGAGCTTCTGCAGCCTCGGTGCTGAAGCGACTCTTCTTCCGTTCACAAATAGCTGGAGGCCTGCCTCCTCGCCGTAGTGAGTGCCTAATGCGTCATAGAGCACTGTGAGCAACTCGCCATGGTAGCGTACTTTGTCGAGGCGGAAGTAATCCCATGCTCCATCGGGAAGCAGCGGGTCGACCTCCAGCACGTCGTCTGCACGAGGCTTCAGACCCACAAGGCCGGTGATCACCAGGTCGCAGAATGTAGAGTGATTATAGTCAGCGCCGCGGTCCTTGTTTGGGCTCGCGCGCTCGTACAGTGTGTCCCGCGTGACCCATGTGCCGGTATCGGGATGAAGGCTCTCGTCTATCCAGGGCACAACCTCCCCGTTGGGAAGTGTCCTTCGTTGCGAGCGGGCGTAGGTGCGCAATTGTGATAGGTAGTCGGCCTTGCTCACGACCGCTTGCTCGTAGTCGTGCAGGAGATTGGCCATACCCATGAGCGTGTGGCTCGTGGCAAAGGGCCACGATGAGCCCCGCCACAAGCAGTCGTGGTCTGTGGCCGTGGGGGCGGGCTTCCATGCAGGGTGCCGGCGTTCGGCTGTGCACGGACCGTAGAGGCCATAGAAGCCTTGAGGGTCCATCAGGTGCTGCCATGCGTGTTCGTACCCAGAGTCCGGGAGATGAAACACCCACGGCACGTACCCCTGCAGCTCGCGCACGTCGGCCAGCCGGCCTGCAATTTGCTTCAGCCCCAAAGCATCATCGCCGTATTTCTCTCTATCCTGTGCCTGCCCCGTCTCGGTGACCAGCGTCTTGAAGAACCCGGCGCCGGCATCCCAAAGCTGCTCCTGGACCAGTGACTTGAGCCCGGCTGCTTCGGCTCTAAACTGCGCTGCCACGTCGCCGCGGCCAGCCAGCTCCGCGATGCGTCCGATCGCGCGGGCGTCGGCGAACATGTAGCTATTGATGGTAGGGCGGCAGCCGCTGCCGCTGATCTGAAACTCCATGCCGTCGCGGTCGTCTATCTGCCAGAACAGTCCGCTTGGCTCGCGGCGCTCGGCCTCCCACGCCGCGTAGTTGCGGACCAGGTCGTCCAGCAGCGCAATCGGCAATCTTGCATCGCCGCTTACGAGGTAGCGAGCGTACAGCGCGTCGGCAACCCAGAAGCTGTAGCGGCGGGGCGCCGCTTCCGGCCCGAACCAAAAGCGACTGTAGTCGTCGAGATATATGGATGGATCGATCCAGCGGCCCTCATAGAAATGGTGGCCCGCAGAGCAGCTGATGGTCCCATGAGTGCCGGCCCACGGTACGTTGCTTGAGAACTCGGTGATCACCCAGCCCGCCGGCGTCTGCCTGAGATGCTTTCTGAAGACCTGCCAGCGGAAGTCGTAGGTTTGCCGGATAACGGGATCCGGGCAATCAAAGGAAGGCACGCCGGCGGCAGTCCATGCACCCTCGACGGTGCTGATCTTGGTGGTACTGTCTGTCGAGGGACCTTCGCATTGCGTCATGTTGCTGTTCCCATCGGCCAGCCGATGTTCGGTGCGGTTGCAAGGCCAATCTGCTCGCGGCGATCGCTGACGCGACTCGCGTTGTACCACAGGTACCATTGGTCGTTGAAGCGCAGCACGAAAGGCTTGTAGACGTTGCAGTCATCCCACGAGCCGGGCGCTCCGGGCCCGATGATTGGGTTGCCAGGGTTGCGTTCCCAGCCATGGAGTCCATCAGCAGACCGGGCAACGCCAATGTGGGCCGCCTCGAACCCCTGGCCAAATCCTATGTAAAATGCCAGATACTGCCCACCATCAGGCACCATGCAGGCAGCCGCCACGCGATCGGACTCCCAGCCGCCTGCCGGTCGGAGCACGGGATTCGACGGCTCCCGTTGCCAGACGACGCCATCTGCGCTCTCGGCATAGCCGACCGCGTCTGGCTCATACAGCTCGCCGCCCGAGTACCACATGCGAAAGCGCCCACTCTCCCGAAGCACGAACGGACACATCAGGCTCTGCTTCTCCCAGCTACCGGTCGCCGCCAGGACCGGTTCGTCTCCGACGCGCTGCCAGCGGTAGCCGTCCTCGCTGGTCGCCAGGCCAATGGCGCTGGTGCCTACTTCGAAATTCTGCCCCGTGTACCACATATACCAGCGGCCATTGGCCTGGACCACGTGTGGGCGATTGACGTCGCTCTTTTCCCAGGCGATCGATTCGTCGCGTTCCAAGACGACACGTGGTGCGCTCCACCGCACGCCATCGTCGCTCTCACTCATGGCAATTGAATGGAGGTCGCGCCAGGACAGCCACATGCGCAGCCCGTCCCCAACTACAGCCACGCACCCATCGAACAGCGCCGATACGGTGTAGCCTGGTCCCAACACCGGGTTCTCAGGATGTTTAGTCCAAGTCATCATGCTGGATGCTCTCCCCTAGTTCCTTCGTTAGCTCTGCCCGTCGTAGCACGCTACCTTGTGAACTGGCACGGGCGGTGTAGCGCCATATCTTTCTAGCCGCTCATGATGTAGCACGTACCGCTAACCCCCTATTGCCGGCCATGGATCATCGTTTCAGCCTTGCCTACATCACTCCAGCTAAGAAGTATCGTTGAAAAGCTATAACGCCAGTTTATCAAAGGCAAATCGGCAAGTGAGCGCAGCAACACGGATATCTCCATGGTTGGGCCGCGATAAACAGCGAATTGATGGGATGATGCCACAGCGGCATCATGCCGAAGGCATCATGACGGTTCTGCCAGGCTGGGTGCTCAGGGCCATTGCGCACGCGTACGGCCACGCACTCCCAGACTTTCGTCGCGAAGCCCGGTCTATCGCGCAGGTCAGCTGGCGAAATGGGGCACGCAGCGCCTGTCCGGCCCTGTGCTGCGCATCGGCTGAGCGGACGGGGCTCAATGCGAGTAGCGCCCACCCAGGGCTCCGACGTGTTGAATAGAGTAAGATTCAAGCCGTGGGCTCGCTGGCCAATTGGCTACCATGCCTGCGTCGGCTTGTGTGCGTGGCGGCCGACGGGTCGGCCGGCTAGTGGCATAAATGGGACGGACCGCGATGTTTGACAGATGGAAGCTGAGCGATTTCGCTCCCGGCGAAGGTGTCGCCTGTGCCGCCTACGCGGAACCCTTTGACGATGCTGCCTGGATACCGGCTGAGGTGCCGGGCGACGTGCACACGGCACTGATCGGCGCCGGCCGCCTGCCCGATCCGTTCTACGATCGCAATGAGCTCGCGTGTGCCTGGGTCGAGGACCGCGAGTGGTGGTATCGCGTGCGCTTCGCGGGGCCGCAAGAACCTCTCGAGTCTGATGAACGGCTGAGGCTCGTGTTCGAGGGGCTGGACACCTTCGTCACCATTTGGCTGAATGGCAATGAGCTGGGCCGTCACAAGAACATGTTTCGCGAGGCCGACTTCGACGTCACCAGCGCCGTGCGCATCGGGCAGGACAACACGCTGGCACTGTGCTTTGACCGGCCGCTCGACCACGCGGAACTTCCTGATGGCGGGCCGCGACCCGACTGGACGCCGCCGCGGGCCAGCATGCGCAAGGCCCAATTTGGGTACGGCTGGGATTGGGGCCCGCGGCTGCCCACGGTCGGGGTCTGGCGGCCGGTCGAGCTGCGGCGACAACGGTGCGCCGGTCTTACCAGCGTCCGGTTCGCCACGCTCGATCTACACCAGCAGGGTGGCCGGGCACTTGTCTCCGTCTCGGTCGAGGCTGAGCAGTTCGCCGGCAGTGGTCAATGCGCAGCCGCGATCGTGCTGCGCGCTCCGGTTAGCGGCGCGCTTGTCGCCGAGCAGGTGCTCGTCCTGAGCAGATCGGGCGAGAAGCTGCAGGGTACCGCATTCATCAGTCTCGACCGGCCCCAGCTATGGTGGACCCATGACCTTGGAGAGCCGGCACTGTACACGCTCGAGGTTGGCTTGAAACACGGGGATTCCGTCGTTGACAGTGCCGTCCAGAGGGTGGGGATCCGCACGCTGACTTTGGACCAGACCCCCGACCAGGAGGAGCCGGGCACCCGCTTCTTCCGCTTCGTCCTCAACGGAGTGCTGCTCTTCGCCCGAGGCACGAACTGGATACCGGCCGACTCGTTCGTAGGGGCGATAAGGCCGGAGCGCTACACGAAGCTGCTTTCGCTGGCGCGAGCCGGCAACCAGACCATGCTGCGCGTGTGGGGCGGCGGCATTTACGAGCACGACGCGTTTTACGACGAGTGCGACCGCATTGGCTTGCTGGTATGGCAGGACTTCATGTTCGCCTGCGCCGCCTATCCCGAGGATGCCGCTATGGTCGCAGAAGTAGAGGCAGAGGCCCGTTACCAGGTTCGGCGCCTGCGCAACCACCCGTGTCTGGCGCTTTGGTGCGGCAACAACGAGAACCAGTGGTTGTGGGACCAGAAGGACTACGAACATCCCGGCACGCGAGTGCTTGGCTTCCTCTACTATCACAGAGTGCTGCCGAGCGTCGTAGCGGAGCTGGACGGGTGCACGCCCTACTGGCCCGGCAGCCCCTATGGCGGCAACGACCATAACGGTATGGAAGATGGGGATCGACACAACTGGGATGTATGGCACGGGCTTCGGCCTCGCCGCTTCGGCGAGGAGCAGCAGGGCGATTCTACGTCCCAGGGCGTGAGCTACATCCACTACGGCCAGGACACAGGCCGGTTCATCAGCGAGTTTGGCATGCATGCCGCGCCAGTGATCGAGACCCTGCGCCGAAGCATGCCGGCGGGCCAGCTGTTCCACCACAGCGAGGCGATGGACCACCACAACAAGGACAACCCGAAAAACAAGGGCGACAACCTGATGCAGGTCACCACGGGCCTGCCCGGCGATCTCGACGAGTACATCGATTTCAGCATGATGGCACAGGCCGAGGGGCTGAAGTTCGGCGTTGAGCACTTCCGGCGGCGTTTCCCGCACTGCGCGGGTAGCCTGGTGTGGCAGTTGAACGACTGCTGGCCGGTGCTCAGCTGGAGCGTGCTGGATTACTATGGCTTTGGCAAGGCCGGCTACTACTACTTGACGCGCGCGTTTGCCCCGGTGATCGCCTCGTTCGCGCTGCTGGACAGCGGCGCGGTCGAGCTCTGGCTTACCAGCAATAGCCTGGAGTGGATCAACGACGACGTTGTCGTGCAGCTTGGCCTGTTTGGCGGCGAGGTCGTCTGGCGCGAGCGCCTGGCAGTCAGCGTCCCGGCCAATACCAGTACCGTGGCAAAGGGCTGGAGCGCGGACCAGGTTCAGGGAGCGGCCAACCGGTACATAGTCGTGAAATCCGGTAGTGGCGTCTTCCCGCGGAACCGGGCCTTCTTCCGGATGATGAAGGATCTGGATCGGCCGGCTGGGCAAGTGGAGGTTACGCTGCGTGAGGTGGATGCGACGACAGTCGAAGCGCGCTTCGTAGCCCGCACCTATGCCTATTTCGTGCACCTCGAGGTGCCTTTGGAGGATACGCGGTACAGCGACAACTACTTCGATCTCCTTCCCGGGGAGGAACGTGCTATCGTCATACGGAATGCAGTCAAGGGAATCACGGCCGGGCAGGTCAAGGTGAGCTGGCGATAGCGCCCGTGATGGCAGAGCGTCAACCCTCAGCCGAATCGGGCTCAACATCAGCCGACGCGAATCCAACAATGACGATGAGGTAGGCACACTTGCGCGAGTCCAGGAAGTCGCTTTGGGGAGGTGCACGGTGAAACGTTCGGAAGTGAATGCCATCATGCAGCAGAGCGCTGCTTTCCTGCAGCAGATGCGGTTCGCGCTGCCGCCGTTTGCGTACTGGCCGGTGGATGAGTGGCAGCGCAAGGGGCCGGAATGCCGCGAAATCGCGGCCAACCAGCTCGGCTGGGACATCACTGACTTTGGATGCGATGACTTCGGGCGAGTTGGACTGGTGCTGTTCACCCTGCGGAACGGGACGCTTGCGGGACTGCCGGCCGGCGGCAAGGTCTATGCGGAGAAGGCGCTGATCGTGCGGGAAGGCCAGAAGACGCCGACGCACTTTCACTTCCACAAGATGGAGGACATTATCAATCGCGCCGGGGGCACTCTCGTCATCAAGCTGTGGAACTCCACGGCCGACGGGGAATTGGCGGACACCAACGTGGTGGTCAAGGTGGATGGCGCCGAAATGACCGTGCCCGCGGGCGGCACGGTGGCGCTGAAGACGGGCGAATCAATCTGTCTGCCACAGCGTCTGTACCACACGTTTTGGGCTGAGCAGGGGCAGGGTGCGGTGTTGGTGGGCGAGGTCAGCAGCGTGAACGACGACCATGTCGACAACCGCTTCAACCCGACTGTCGGCCGGTTTTCGGTAATCGACGAGGACGTGGCTCCGCTATACCTGTTGCAGGGCGATTATGCCCGATACTACCGCTACTAGGTTGAACACCCCGCGTTTACCAGAGCGTGTACCCGCCGTCGATTACCAGCACGGCGCCGGTGACAAAGCGTGACGCGTCGGAAGCCAAGTACATTAGCGTAGGTCCCAGCTCCTCGGGCATGCCGTAGCGCTGCATGGCCGCATCTTCTATCCAGTAGCGGCGGTACCGCGGCTCATCCACCGGCGACATCAGGGTCTTGATGTACCCGGTCGACGTCAACGGCGACTGCCTTGGCGCCTGTCGCCTGGATCTGGCCGGCGACAGAGAGGTTCCGGTCGTGAGTCCGCGCTGCTATGGCCACGTATGCGCCGGCCTCAGCCAATGCGTGGGCGAAGGCTTCGCCCAATCCCATGTTGCCGCCGGTCACAACAGCGACCTTGCCCGTGAGGTCGAACGCCTGCAGTACACCCACTAATTCCCTCTTTTCTCGGGGCACCTGTGCCAGATACCAGCGCAATCTCCAACTTGCCGCCGTCGCCAGTATGCTGAGCCGGCAGCCGGCTTCCTCCCGTGTGCTCATCGTACCACTCGCAGGGGGCACTGTAGCGATGACGGGTTCAGCCGCCTGGAGTGTTGAAGCCTAATAGCGCCGAGCCTTCATCGTTCCTGGCCGCTTCTTGGAGAAACGTTTGGCGACCGCGACCGGTCGGGTAGGCATTGCTGGTGGGTTCGTTTCCGCAGTTTGGTAATCCGGCGCAGATGTGGCTGGGTTCGTTCGGGCAACCTGGTAAACCGGGCTAAGCGCGGCTGGGTTCGTTTGGTCAGCCGGACTGGGCAGGAGCATGGAGGCAGAGGCTTCCGGCCGCGCGGGGCACCCGCTTGCGGATCGGGCAGCGGCGACGCCGGCCGCGGCCGGTTGGGGATGTGCCGCTGGGTTCGTTTGGCACTGGATGGCGTGCTCGGCAGCCTGGAGGAGGCGTAGCTCGCGCAAGGCGCGACTGAGCTCGCGGGCGAGGCACGTCTCGTAGCGCACAAGGCGCTCCAGGGTGTCGAGGTCGGGCAGGAGAGCAGGCGCGGGCGGTGGTGGTGCCGGCGGCGGCGGGGGCGGCGGGGTGAGGAGGGCG
>Ga0187876_1000326_pt1 | contig 50885 bp, 44 predicted proteins | sample June2016WEW_17_4_FD_133000 | JGI IMG/M metagenome (GOLD analysis project Ga0187876, IMG submission 133000) | Peatland microbial communities from SPRUCE experiment site at the Marcell Experimental Forest, Minnesota, USA - June2016WEW_17_40 | ecosystem: Environmental > Terrestrial > Soil >... | reverse complement strand
TCACCTTGGCAAAACGCTTTCGTCGAGCGCGTCATCGGTTCGATTCGCCGCGAGTGCCTCGATTACATCGTGATCTTCAACGAGCGTCACCTACGCCGCGTCCTCTCCTCATACGTCGATTATTACCACCGAACGCGCACCCATCTTTCACTCGACAAGGATTGTCCGGACCCTCGCCCGGTCATGACACGCAGGATCGGGAGAGTCGTCGCGATCCCGCAAGTCACTGGCTTGCATCACCGCTACGAACGTCTCGCCGCCTGATTCGTCCCATCCCCTGCTCGCCAATATCGTTGCCGGAACGCCGCCGCCCGAGGAATCTCTTGTCGGAGGTTTCGATCTCGAACCCGGCCTGGCCATAGGAGGTTCCACTAGCGGCTGCGTTTCAGTCCCTTCAATTCGACATCACTGACAGCCATTGCTCAAATTCCGTTCAGCCGGAATTTTTGATAGGGACAGATAGGCGTTAACCGCACGATGCATGACCTCGCGATAGCGGCCCTGGCGCTGCGCGGCTTCCAGCATCAGCACCAGATCGGCCGCACTGAAGAAGCGGGTCTTGTAGCCCTTCTGGGTGGCGAGGTAGCCGAGCGCGATCGCGAGGTGCGTTTTGCCGACGCCGGATGGACCGAGGAAGACCACGTTCTCGGCGCGCTCGACGAAGGCGAGGCTGGCCAACTCCATGATCTGCTTGCGCGGCGCGCCGGTGGCGAAGCCGAAGTCATATTGGTCAAGGGTCTTGATGGCGGGGAAGCCGGCCACCCGCGCGAACATTTCGCGCGCCCGTGCCCGGCGCGACTCGCGCTCGGCGACCAGTAACTCCTCGAGGAAGTCGGTAAACGAAGTGCGCTTTTCGGCGGCGTTTTGCGCCAGCGCCGGATACTGCGCTGCGACCCCGCCGAGCCGCAGCTCGTTACATAGATCGATCAGTCGTTCGTGCTGTACGCTCATCCAGCCTCCACCGCAGTGATCAGTTCTTCGTAGACCCGCAGCGGATGCTGGTAGCCGCGCGGCAGCGGCGCCGGACGCTTTGAGGGTGCGGCGGGAATCGCCCCCGGCCACGGCGCGGGGATCGATTGCAGGCGCTCGCGTTCATGCTCGAGCCGTGCGGCCGGGACCTCGCCGGTGGTCGCGTGCACGCGGGCGTTGGCGACCTCGCGCAACCAGGTCCCGACGCGCGCATTGGCGGTGTCGCGATCGACCTTGAGTCCTTCGGGACTGAGCTGGCTCGCCAGCGGCACGTAGAAGCTCGCGCGCAGATAGCGGATGAAGCGCTCGACCTTGCCCTTGGTCCGGGGTCGATAAGGCTGACACAGCCGCGGCACGAAGCCGTGATGGTGCGCGAAGTCGAGGAAGGTGCGGTTGTAGCGATGCAGCCCCGGTCCGTAACGATCGCGATCGGTCACCACGGTCCGCATGTTGTCGTAGAGCACTTCGCGCGGGATGCCGCCGAAGAAGTAAAACGCCCGCTCGTGGCAGCCGAGCAGCGTCTCCATCCGCTCGTCGGTGACGAACTCGACGTAGGTCGTCCGGCTCCAGCCGAGCGTCGCGATGAACACCGCCAGCCGATCCTTCCCGCGGCGAAGGGTCGCGAAGTCGGCCTGCATCTGGCGCCCCGGTTCGGTCTCGAACCGAATCAGCGGCTCCGGCAGGGCCACTGGCTTCAGCGTCGCGAGGTGATCCTTCAGGATACTCACTCCGCCCGGATAGCCGAGCGTCCTTAGTTCGCGCAGCAGCACCGTCGCCGGAATCCATTCCGGCGCAGCCGCCTTTACTCGTTCAGCGATGTACTGCTTGTACTGATCGAGCTTGCTGGGCCGCGCTTCACGCTCGTACCGCGGCAACCCTTCGCTGCGTACATAGCGCCGCACCGTGTTGCGCGACACCTTCAGCATTCGCGCGATGTCGCGAATGCTCTTGCCCTGCCTGCTCAAAACCCGGATCTCCACCGCTCCCTCCGCCACCAGCATGAGGACCTCCATTGCGGAGTACCCCACGCCGGCGTGGGTCAGTTTTCAATCGGCGACCCGGGTCAGTTTTGCACCGGCGGCTACATTCGACGCGGTGTACGCCAGCAGCGGGCGGCCGTCGATTCCGCCGGAGAAGCTTCTACGCGCGCCGCTGTTGCAGATGCTGTACACGGTGCGCAGTGAGCGGCTTCTGATGGAGCAACTCGATTACAACTTCCTGTTTCGCTGGTTTGTGGGACTCAACATCGACGACCCGGTCTGGGACGTGACGGTCTTCACGAAGAACCGGGAGCGCTTGCTGGTGGGCGAGGTAGCACAGGGCTTTTTCAACGCGGTAGTCGAGCAAGCGGGCGCCCGAGGACTGCTTTCTAACGAACATTTTACGGTCGACGGCACGCTGATCGAGGCCTGGGCGGGACACAAGAGTTTCAAGCGCAAAGGGGATGACCAGCCAACCCCGCCCGACGATCCGGGCAACCCGAGCGTGGACTTTCATGGTGAGCGGCGCTCCAATGCGACTCACCAATCGACCACCGATCCGCAAGCGCGCCTGGCACGGAAAGGGCCGGGTAAAGAGGCCCGGCTCTGCTACGCGGGGCACGTGCAGATGGACAATCGCCACGGCTTGGTGGTCAACACTCGCCTGACTCAAGCCAGCGGCATCGCCGAGCCGATGGCGGCGTTGGCGATGGCGGCAGAGATCACGGGCCAGGGTCGGGTCACGCTGGGCGCCGACAAGGGTTACGATCAAAAGGAGTTGGTGCGCGCATTGCGTGAGTATCGAGTCACCCCGCACGTCGCGCAAAAGGTCAACAGCGCGATCGACCGACGCAGCACTCGCCATCCCGGCTACCTGCTCAGCCAGTGGCGGCGCAAACGAGTGGAAGAGATCTTCGGCTGGCTCAAGACCGTCGCCGGCCTGCGCAAAACTCGTCATCGTGGAATCGCCCGCGTCGGTTGGACCTTCACTTTCGCGGCTGCGGCTTACAACCTGGTGAGAATGCGTAACCTGCTGTTAGTCGCCACCTAAGTCAATCGGTGAACCGCCCGACCCCGCCACTCTCAACCGCTTAACTCTCCGACCACTCCCGATATCACTACATCAGTACCCAGTAACTCATGACCTACCGGCGTTTTTCCGCAGCCTGCTAGGGCAGCCGATTAGCCATCCGACATAACGACGTCGACACGCTCAAGTTAGTCCGATCGGGCCCGCCCCTTGCTCCCGAGCCAATCAGATGCGGACGCGGGAGATGATGGCGGAGAGGCGGCTGCGCGAGGCGCGGCCGCAAAGACCGGCCCCTTCGAGCCGTTCGAAATATTCGAGTGTAACGAGTCTTATAAACTTCAATGCCGCCTTTCTGCCCTCCTGTATCTGCGCGATCTTCAGACCACCACCCGAGATGATGATTAGGGGCTCGATCACCTCGGGACTGCCGAGCAGCGCGAGGACCACGTGCTCCTCGTCGTCGAGCCATGTGTCAAGTACGGCGCGCTCCTCCGGCTGATGTGCGAGATGGTAGCGTAATGCGCTGGCCCCATACGCCACGTGACGTGCCGCATCCTGCATGGCGAAGCCCATGATTGCGCGATCCGTGCGGGTCGGCGCGAACGCCGCGACGTGGCGATAGAGCGCGAGCAAGAAGCCGCCGAGCGTGAGATTGATCGCGAGCGAACCGCGCGGATACTCATCCGCCCATAGCCATTGCTTAAGTCCTTGCTCAGCCGCCACATTGGCTCGTCCCAGTCCAGCGCCGCCATATAGCGCCCGCTTGCGAAACGCCTCAAGCAGCCGTGCGCCATCAAGCATCTGCGCACACATGAAACTCTTTTGCTCGATAAATTCCTGATTGATCAGGGCGACCCAGCGAGATGGAAAATCCAGCGCGACCACCGCGCATTCTTGCAAAAACGTATAGAGCTGCGAGCAGGCGGCTTCGAGTTCCGGCGCCAGCGGATGAGCGTCGATCTCGGTCCAAGGGATATCCAGCGCCGGCGCCCATCGCCGCGCCTTGCTTTCCTCGTAAAGCGCAACAACATTGTCCGACCAAACGTCGGACTTGCGGTTGACGACGTATCCCATGTCGGGAAGCTTGCCCCACTTCTCGCTGCCGCGCGCGGCCATTGACTGGCTGGTACGCACCGAATCCGGGATATCGGTATACCCGTAGGTACCGACGTCGAGGTCCTGGTATACGAGCCCCCGGCGCGGATCACGCGGGCGACCCTTGATTTTCTCGGTACGGGCGTCGTACCAATGCAACGACAGCTTGCCCTGCATGACCGCGTTCATCGCATCGAGGACTGCCTGGTCTTCGGTGTAATCCTTGTCGGCGTAAAAGGCCACTTGATTCGCCCGCTATTTTCCAATTGCTACCAAAAGTTTAGAACTTGATTCCAGCTTCCGCTGCTGCTGCCTTGCCCATCTCGAACATGTTCCAGAGGCGCGAGCGATCTCCGCTCTTGCGCTCGGGCATCCCGCACTTGTCGAGTCGCTCGAAGTGCTCGTACATTTGCTTGAGTTGGAAGGCGGTGGTGACCTTCACACCCTGCGCGATGTTCTCCTGCTTGAGGCCGCCGCCGGCGAGCACGATAAACGACTCGGTAAGCTCGGTCGCAGCGCCCGACGCGAACGAAATGTTCTCAGCCTCATCAAGATGGCTGTGCAGGACCTCTCGCTTCTGCGGGAAATGATCGAGCACCCACTTGAAATGCTGCATGCCATAGCCGACATGGCGCGCCTCGTCCTGCATCACAAGGCGGAAAATCCGCTTGTCCACGTCAGTCGGCGAGAGAAATTCGCTAAAGCGAAACAATGTCAGGACGTTGCCCTCGGCAACCAGATGGAGCGCTACGGACATCTCGCTGAAGGAGTCGGCATCGCGCAGATGCTTGAGCGCCATCTCGTTCATCGGGCTCGCCTTCATCAGACCATGGCCGGTCGTCAGCGCGCGCTTCCGGAAGACCTCGGCGTGGCGCGCCTCGTCCATCGCCTGAGCCGCAATAAAGGCTCTGACCTCGATGAACTCGGGATTGAGCCGGGGCAGCCACATCGCGGGTGTATCGGTTGCGATCATCTCGACTTCGGTAAGGAACGTCATCAATTGCGAGAGCGCTTTGCCGGTCGCTTCGGGCAGCTCGACCCCCTCCAGCCGTTCCCAAGGAATATCGGTCGGTGGCGGAGGAAAGTGGATTCGAACTCTCGGTGCCGCTGGTTCGGCGCAAAAACGGGGGGATTCTTGCCGCTTTGCGTTCTCCGCTACTGTCCAGGATCCTGACGGCAGACGCTTGGCCTGGACGCGGCTTTATTCGCGAGCGTTTCGGCGGCGGAAAGATTCGGTTTCCGCGCGGGAGGACTTGACGCAGCCAATAGTGGCGTAAGAGGTTCCTGATAAGATCTGAACTGGTTGGACAGTGTCCGTCCCGTGGAGAAACAGCGCATCGTTAATTGAGGCTGATAGAGTCCTTGGACCGGCGAAGGTGGCCGGCGCAGATCCCATCGCGTAGCTCGTGGAACTTGCGACCGGCCCCGGGCGCAGCCCCGGCGTGGTCCTCCTCCCCGCCGACTTCGCCCCCGAGCACCGACCCGCGTGAAAAGCGCGGGAGCGTACCGCCCCGGGCTCAGGTTCGGCTGGGGGTTGCTTTCGAGGACGGTTTTCCCGCTGGGATTTTGGGGGCCGTGGCAGGGGAGCCGGCTAACGAACAGCAAAGCGCTCCAAGTCTTTCTTACGTGAGACCAAGAAACTAAGGAATCCGACGCCCCGCCGCTTCAATGTCTGGCGGATGCTCAAGAGGACGAGGTAATCGCACATGCCGCTCTCGGTTGAGACGCCGCCGATGTTCCGACGGAGCATCGCGAAGTCCTTGATCGCGTTCTCCGCCCCGTTGTTGTTCCACGGAACCCCATCATGATCCAGAAAGGTGAAGAGCTTTTCTCCGCATTTCACGATCCGCGTACGACACTTTTCAGCGACCTCGGACCGGTATTCGCGAACCGCCAGATCATCGAGAAACCCCTCCACCGATTCCTTATGCTTCCTGAGCCGTCGACGCTTGAGCCCGTGTTCATCAATCGTCGAGATGATCGGTTTCAGGACACCGGAGAAACCTTGGACGAGGTCTCGAAGATCGGCATCGAGTTGGTTGCGGAAGAGGTCGTCGTTCATGTCGCGGATCAAATGCACCAGGCACTTCTGCTGTGCGCATGGCATCGAGTCGTAGGCTGCATAAAAGTCGGAGACAAGCACGCCTCCAAACCCCTCAAGCACGCGCCCGAGGATCGAACCATCACGGCTGCCCGTGTAGACGAACGCCACGTCGTCGTGTGTGGCGAAGACCCAAACGTAGCCCATTGCGCCGAGGATGTCGGCCTTCGTCTCGTCGACCTGGACCATCGGTGCGTTGGCGATTCGTCGCAAGATGCGCCGGTATGTCCCGCGATAGAACTCTGCGAACTCGTGCTTTTGGATCTGAACCTTCTGCCGATGAATGTGGATTCCGAACGCTTCTCCGAGGATCTCGATGATGGCCCCCGACGATTGCTTGTGCGCGATAGTTTGGTAGACGAGCCAGCATCCCAGGTTGCGACCGTACTTCGTGCCGATGGCCAGGTACTTCTTGAGGTACCACGTCTTCCGACACGATAGGCTCTGTGTTTTCAGCGTGCCTGCATCCACGACGTCGCTCCCGAGGCCGCCATCGCGGATCGCGTACAAGGCGTCGACAACGACCCTGAGAGCGGCGCAGTCCTCGGCGTTGTACCTGGTGATGGCGTCGTGCAGCCGCACGTCGGGTTCGTGTTCCCACTTGCGGCGCCAAAGTGCGCATCGAAGACCCGTCACCCCGGATTCGGTCCACCGAAAGCCGAGGTGGACGGCGATGTCCTTCAACCCGTTCGAGAGAGTTGGGAAGTGAACGTGCCCGTGGATCAGTCCGAGCGCATTCGTGGCACGTTCACGCAGCCGTGCAGCGATGGCCGGTTTGTAAGCCGGGTACCGCTGCCGCATGCGGCGAAAGAAGGTCGTCTCGTAGCTCCCGTAGTGGAAGACCCTGAAGTCCGCGAGACCTTCGGCAAGATCGACAAGACGTTGCCAGATGGTTTCCTCCTGCTCGGGGGAGTCGGCCCAGAACGAATGCTGCGCGGTCCCCGCCGCCGATACCAAAAGCACGCCGACGAGGTAGTAGGAGTTGGCTTCGGTATCGCCCTCGATGTCCAGGAAGAGGAGGTGCTCGGCAGGATCCCTCGACGGCAGCTCCAGGGGGACGAGGACGTGGGTGAGCTTTTCGCGAATCGAGAGTGCCTGGAGCGCCCACTCGTGGCGAATGCGTTTCCGGCGTCGGTTCGGGCGGAACGTGTACGAGAATTGGGTGATCGTAAAGATACCCTTCTTTTGCGCCGTCGCGAGTTCAGCCTTCTTGAGTCCAGACATGAGGCTGAGATCGTCGGTATCTACCGCGCGCCGTCGACACTCGTCGCGGAAGCCGCAGGTTTCGCAGTGCCTATTGATCACTAGCCGCGGGGCGGGACCGGATGCCAGAACGCGAAGAGCCTCCACAGCTCTGCGTGCATGGCGAACCAGCGGTGGCAGGGCGACCCGAGCCTTCCTAAAGGCGGGGCCGATGATGGCGAGGCCGTGCGTTGGGACTCTTCCGTGGACGTGCCCGATCACGAGTCCATCGAACCCCAGCCTCAGCCTGTCGAGGTCCGAGATGCGCGCTCGCGGGAAGATCCGAATCGACACGACCATTTTGCTCTTGCCGACGCGCTGCAAAGCGTCAGGGTGAGTAGAAAGATCCTCGTGAACGAGCGGCATGGCATTCGACACTTCAGTGGAGAGGATTGAACCAAGAGCGAGTCGAACTTTGTCGGCGTATATGCGCTCGATCCGTTCGTCGAACTCGTCGTGCTCGCTCTTGGGCGGCGTGCGCCCCGAAAGCAGGTAGTGGGCCTTCAGGGGGCATTTGAGAAACGCCTCGAGTATCGCTTCGGTGATCAAGAAGCTCCTTCATGCGCGCGCTGGTGGACAGGAAGTGTGATCCAACGGTTACCGGCAACCAGGATTGCCGCGGCGACCCCGCTGCTACGGGATTTTTCTCCCAAGGCTGTAGGATGAAAACGGTCGGAGGTCTGCGCCGCACTCGCTATCGCGATCCGCGCCTCCGGCGATAGGTATAGCTGCTCCAAGTCGCAGTCACTTAGGGCCTCGACTAGCAACTCGATCTGCTCGGAAGGCGGTTGGTCGCGGTCGATTATGATCAGGTACTTTTCGCGCAACCGGCACGCCCAGTCTCGCGCGCGATAGTCAACTTCGCGCAAAATCCGCTCGCGGCGCACTTCGAGGCCAAGCCGTGTAGCCGCTTCCGTCAATTCGTCCACCAGTCGCGACAACCGCGTGGCTCTGTTATCGCTCATTGACTTCCGTACTAATTCGGCGTTGCGCCCCTTTGAGCCCGTCGTGCCGCGGTGGTATCGCCATGGGCGCGGCGAGTGGTGGCGAAGGTGGAGACCTCGATGGGGCGTTTGACGCTCAACGTCTTGCTCTCGTTCGCGCAGTTCGAACGTGAAGTAACCGGCGAGCGCATCCGCGACAAAATTGCGGCCTCCAAGCGCAAAGGCATGTGAATGGGTGGTTTGGTCCCGCTCGGCTACGAGGTGCGCGACCGGCAACTCGTGGTCGACGAATCCGAAGCCGACACGGTCAGACATATCTTCCAGCGCTACGAGTCCGGCCCGTTCAAAGAAGCGAAACAGTCTGCGTCCGGCGGCGTTGACGAAATCTATTCCGGTCGCCGGCCTTACCGCAGGAGAGATCTCGTCGGAGAGCCCGAGCCGGCGAAAGCGCCGCATGATCTCGTTGTCGAAATGGGCCGCTCGCGGAAGATGATAGACGGAAGCGCTCTCCTCGATGACCGCTGTCTCAAGCCCGTAATGGCCTGCGAGATTGGCTGCGACCGAACCGCCGGGCCCGTAACCGACAATAATCAGGTCATAGAAGCGATCGGCCATCAGAAAATCCCACCCGCCGGTGGCGGCGAACGATTCGCAGACGGCACGTCAGGTATGGACGGCAAGGACCTTAAAGCCGTACTCCTTCAAGGCGTCTGCCGCGCGTTGCGCGCTGGTCGAAGAGACTTGCAGGTATAGAACCTCGCGTTCCGCGTTCTTTCGGCGGTACGTCCCCATACCGAGGAGCGGGCAGATCGTCTGGACCAGGCTGGTTGCGGCCGCAATCTCTCCCGAGCCATCCAGGTTGAGATCAATTCTGGAACTGCCATCAGCTCCAAGCACCGCCTCCAGCGCCCGCAACATATCGGTGGCGGTTATGATACCGACCAGCCTGCCATCCTCGACCACCGGAAGACTGCCGATCTTGTTTGTCATAAGCAGGTGAGCAGCCTTTTCGACCGGCGCGAAAGGATGGACCGAAAACGGATGGGTGCTCATGACCGCATCGACCCGCGTCTGAGCCAGTTGCCCGATGTGCTGGCGCGTATCGCGGTCGGTCAGAATCCCGACCAGTCTTTCCTCATCCACCACCGGAACCTGTCGGAACCGCCCGGCTTCCATCTTCTCGTGCGCCAACTGCAATGTATCGCTGGGCCCGACTGTCAACGGATGATTGGTCATCAATTCGGCAACTATCATTTGGCGCCCCCTTGAACGAGTCGCTCTCGAATCTACACTGCCGCGCTACCAGAGGCGCGGGCACTGAGTCGGATCAGGAACCAGAAAATGCCGTTTCGAGCCCAAGGCATCAGTAAATCTCCAGCTTATCGTGAACCTGCAGCCATCGAATCGCGTGCTATTATATTCTACCGTCAAGTTAACGGCTTTTGCACCGCCATTCTCCTGGTAACGCCGCTCGACCAGGGGAGGTCGCGGCGACAGAGGCAGATGATTATGCCACCGATGCATTTGCGGACAATTCCCACTATACAAATACCTGAGCAAGCAGCCAGAGGTAGTCTGCAATGGGCATATCGAAGTCAACGTGGATGATACTCTTAATCGCCGGCGTCGGAGCTATCTTTGATAGTTCCTCTGACGTTAGTGCGGCGGCCGAGCAGCCAGCGATCAGATCCTCCAGGCCGGTACGCCAAGGCCAGATCTTCGAACTGCTACAATTGCCAAAGAAACTCCCCGCTAACATCATGTTGGCGCAAGCTGGCGGTTACAGGAGCGCACCGGATGGCAAAGCGACCCCCGGAAAGCTGCAGTTCCTAGAGTATTGTGCCCAGTGCCACGCTAAGGATGGAACCGGCGACGGCCCCGTTGCGCCGGAGTTGAAAAAGAAGCCGGCCAACCTGACGCTATTGTCGAAGCACAACGGCGGTGTTTTCCCGGAAGCCGAAGTGCATGATTTTATTGTCGGCACGAGGACCATTGGTTCGCACGGTACCCGCGAGATGCCCATCTGGGGCTATGCGTTCATGTTCCGGCAGGGTGGTCTTGCGGGACCCTTCGTGCCGGTGCTCACTCCGCAAGAAGCTAACGATAAGATCAACCTGCTCGTCGATTACGTGAGGTCGATCCAGCAGAAATGACAGTTGCTCGCAATCTATATCACGTTCGGCATGCTCGTGTTGTTAACCTCCTGGTTCGTGCCGTACGACTCCGAGTCGACCCCCGCGTTCAACGCGTCGAATTTGTACCGCGGAACTTTCTTGTCGCTATGAGGCAAGCGTTAAATTCCTAGCGATGATTGTCCGATAGGTCTTTCGCGGGCCAGTTCGGAGGTCATCGTTCAGGCCTCCACAACGCAATCTGCTGGGCTATCGATAGGCGAGGCTGCAAAAGCTTCGTCCTTCCGAACTTCGAATCATCCTTCCTCGTCCCTGGCAGCCTCAGCGGGGGCCCTAGCTGTTCGCTGATAGTCGACCTGCGAGGACGGAAGGCGGCGCAGATGGCGCTCGTTGAAGATTACGATTCCCTCCCTGTTGATATGTTAGATTGGAGAATAGATCGCGCCGGCGGATAGTGCGCCAGGCGATGACGACTGGGCAGGCAAGTGCCCAGGCAAGGGAGGATCCGCTATGGAAACCCGTCCGCAGTCCGCGAAACCCGAGGAAGTCGCCAAGGTCTTCCAGGAGGTCGCCAGGCGCGCGGCCAAGGTTCTGAGCGATATTGCGAAAAAGCGTCCGCAGCTGGGCGCTGTCAGCGACGAGCTCGGCATTGCCAAGGCGTATATGGACCTCTATGTTCGCATGCTCGCCGATCCGATGGCGCTCGCCACGCACTCGATGAATATGTGGTTCGATTATGCGCAGCTGTGGCAGTCGAACTGGATGAAGATGCTGGGCCAGGACGTGGTACCGACTGCCGTGCCCGCTGAGAGCGATGCGCGTTTCAAGGACGACGGATGGATAAACAATTTCTTGTTCGACTTCATCAAGCAGTCCTACCTGATCGCCTCGCGCCACATCCAGCACGCGGTCTCCAGCGTCGAAGGGCTGTCCGATGAATCGCAAAAGAAGGTAGCGTTCTTCACACGACAGTACGTAGACGCGCTCGCGCCCTCGAACTTCGTGATGACCAATCCGCAGGTGCTGCGCGAAACGCTGTCGACGGGTGGCCTGAACCTCCTCAAGGGACTCAACCATCTGCTCGCCGACATCGAGCGGGGCGAGGGACGGCTGCGCATCAGCATGACCGACGAGACTGCGTTCCAACTCGGCAGAAACGTTGCCACCACGCCGGGCAAGGTGGTGTTTCAGACCGATCTCATGCAACTAATCCAGTTCCAACCGACGACGGCGGAGGTCTTTCGGCGTCCGCTGCTGATCATCCCGCCCTGGATCAACAAGTACTACATCCTCGACCTGCGCGAGAAGAACAGCTTCATCAAGTGGGCGGTGGACCAAGGCCACACCGTGTTCGTGGTCTCGTGGGTTAACCCCGATCGCAGCCTCGCCGCCAAGGGCTTCGACGACTACATGCTGGAGGGATCGATCGCTGCGCTCGATGCGGTCGAGAAAGCCACGGGCGAGTCGAAGGTCAATGTCATCGGCTACTGCCTGGGTGGTACGCTGCTCAGCTGCACGCTCGCGTATCTGGCGGCTAAGGGACAGGAGCGGGTCGCATGTGCCACCTTCTTCGTCAGCCTGCTGGATTTCTCGGAGCCGGGCGAGCTAGGTGTGTTCATCGACGAGAAGCAGGTCGCCAACCTTGAGAAGAAGATGAACGAACGCGGCTACCTCGAAGGCTCGGAGATGGCCGCTACTTTCAACCTGCTGCGCAGTAACGATCTGATGTGGTCCTTTGTCATCAACAATTATCTTCTGGGCAAGGCTCCGTTCCCGTTCGATATGCTCTACTGGAACTCGGACTCGACCCGCATGCCGGCCAAGATGCACAGTTTCTACTTGCGCAATATGTACTTAAGAAATCAGCTTGGAGTGCCAGGCGGAATCGAGCTGGATGGCGTGCCGATCGATCTATCCAAGGTGAAGGTGCCGGCCTGCTTCATCTCTACGGTGGAGGATCACATCGCACCGTGGAAGACGACCTACAAGGGCGCGAAGTACCTTGGCGGTACAACGCGCTTCGTGCTTGGCGGCTCCGGCCACGTCGCCGGCATCGTCAATCCGCCTGCGGCTAAGCGGTATTCCTATTGGACTAATGAAGCGATGCCGGCGACTCCGGAGCAGTGGTTAGAGGGCGCGCAGCAGCATATAGGCTCGTGGTGGGAAGACTGGCAGTCATGGATGGAACGGCAAAACGCCGGAGAGAAGGTACCGGCACGGGTGCCCGGGGGGCGCGACCTGAAGGTAATCGAGGACGCACCCGGCAGCTACGCTACGATGAAGCTAATATGGCCAGTAACCATGCGGCGATCTCCATTCTAAACGCTGACGGTCCGGGAGCGGACATCTCAGCCGCACGAGCCTACCGCTACAAATACGGCTTTGGGTTGAACTGGGAACAGGAAGTTGTCGAGAACGTCGGCTTGTTTTCGCGACTGGGCTGGAATGACGGCGACGAACAGGCGCACGCATACACCGATGTTAATTGGACGACGTCACTGGGCGTGAGCGTCAAAGGCGACACGTGGCGGCGGCCCGGCGACACCTTCGGCGTTGCCGGCGGCTCGTGGCGGGTGACGCGACTTCAGCAGCTCGATTTTGATGTCGGCTTTGGGCTGAACAGAAGTTCTCCAGACCACTTCTTCGGGATCGGGTATTCGTTTCGCCTCGACGGGCCGTTCGGAGGTTCGATTGGCAATTCCCCGTGATTTGGTACTGATGGCTAAGGTTCTCGGCGTAGCCCTCGCTGTTGGACTGGACGTACTAGCGGTTTCGGTAGGAGTCGGCGTCATGCAGCTCGCAGTGGATGCGAGGTTGCGGCTAGGGGTCGCATTTGCCGGGTCGGAAATCGCGATGCAAGTCATCGGCTATCAACTGGGTGCGAGCGCGGGAAAGATGTTGGGCGAGTTTGCCACTTACGTCGGACTCGCCCTGCTCGCAACGATCGGCTGCCTGATGATCCGAAATTCCTTTCGGCATCCGTCAGAAGATGATTTCGACGCCACACGCGGTACCGGTTTCGATGCAACACGCGGTGCCGGTCTGCTAATCACTTCGTTGTCGATTAGCCTCGATTCGCTTGGTGTAGGAATCGCGCTGCCTGCGGTGGCGCTCCCGCTCCTACCGATCCTGGTCACGGTCTCGATCACCACGACCGTTTTCACCTTCATCGGATTGGCATTTGGCGCACGCCTTGGCCGGCGCTATGAGCGAGGGGCTGAACGCTCCGCTGGCGCGATGCTCTTGGCGTTGGCCGCTCTATTCGCAATCGAATAGCTGATCTAGTCGGACAAGTCTTGCGCATGCGCTACATTTGGGCGTGCTCTGACACAGAGTTCTTCGAACTGAGGAGCGTTCGCCCGCCCCCGCCCTGTCTGCGCGCGGGGTCTCCAGATCGGGCTCAATCAAGAGGATTCAGGCGCTATTTCTGCCGCACTTCGCGGCGGATAAGCTTGCCCGAATCATCGTAATACTCAACGATATCGATGTAACCGCGCTCTTGCGGATCACGCTCCACGATCGCAAGCTTGCCGTGCCTGAATTCTTCGGTTTTCTCGGGCTTGCCGTCGAAATCGTCATCGTGGATCTCTCGGATCAGATCCCCGTTCGAGTACACCTGGACAAGATCGGTCTGTCCGTCGAAATTCCGATCGCTTTCAATTTGGACCACTTGGTTGTCTTTGTAGGTTTTGACGACATCCGGCCGGCCGTCGCCGTTTGTGTCGAGGGCAATCTTGTACCTGTCCTTGTCGATCCGGTATACCCATTGATCAGGACGTCCGTCGCGACCACGATGCGTGACCGTACGGTCGGGTTCGCGGCTGCAGGAAATGAAGCCGAAAGCCAGCACCGCCAAAAAGATTGCCGCTTTCCGCATGCTTTCTTATACCCGGCATTCGATCTGTTCTCAACTTTGCTGTCTTGCGCTGACGCTGGTCTTGCTTGCGCTTCCGTTGGCGGGCGTCAGATTCGAGCGCGAGCCGATCCTGACCCCACTCGCTACCGAGCTTGTGCCATTGGGCACGAGTCTGCAATCGCCGCCGAGCGGTCACCTTGATCCGCCCGCATTTGTTGCCCCAACCCGCTTAGTCCTGGGACCTTTGCCATCCGCGCTTTTTCAACCAGACGTGGACGGCAAAGGCCGGCTTCGCAATAACAGCAGCCCTGCTTTCCCCGATTCCCGGGCCCTAGACATTCCCAACGGTCGCTCTCCTCCTTCAGACTAACTCCCTCGAACGAACGATAGCGCGGCACCTCGGCCCCGTCCTCACCGGCGGCGGCGTCGTGCGTATGGGCTTCCGGCGGCGGAGCAACGGCTCCGTGTGTGCTCGTCGCAGCGAATAGATGCAGGAGGGAAATGTGTTTTTGCGACGTGCCATAGCATTGGCGTTTTTCACGGTTTGCTTGATTCCGATGGGAACTGTGTTGGCGGCGGCAGAACAACCGTTGACGGTCGGGCAGTTGGTGGAGGTTGCCATCGAAGTGAATCCCCAGGTCAGAGCCACGAAAGAACAATGGGACGCCGCGCAACATCAGATCTTGCAGAACTATGCTCCCGCGGATCCGATTTTCACATACGGACAGCTGGACAGCAGCAACGATTTCAACGCGGCGACGCACAGCCACGGGCTCACGGCGAGTTTTCAGTTTCCGGGAGAGGCGTTGCTGCAGGCGGATCAAGCAAGGCGGACCGCCGAGATTGCCCGTTTAACGTATGAGGCCGCGGTGCGCGATCTGCGAGCCGGCGTTGAGACCGCCTACTACCAGGTATTGCTCGATGAGGCGCTGATTGGAATCAACGCCGAGAATATCGTCAACCTGAAGCAGGTCGTCAACGTAACCCAGGTCCAATACACGGGGGGCCAGGCGGCCCAATCCGATCTCATCGGTGCCGAGCTAGCGCTCGAGCAGGCTCAGTTGCAGCAACGCCAGTACCAGACCAACCGCTTGAACGACCGTGTTGGACTTAATCAACTGCTCTATCGGAAACCCGGTTCGCCCTTGGAGCTTGACCAGAAGATCCAGTTGAAACCTCTGGAGATCCGGCTGGATAAAGCGGTCGACACCGCCACGCACGCGCGCCAGGAGATTCTCGAAGCCGCGCTCACGGAGAAAAATTCAACCACAGCGCTGACCCTCGCTGAGATGGAATATCTGCCGAACTACCAACTCGGCGGCGAGTACGACCTCCTTCTGCAACCCGGCAACCGGCCGCTGCCCAACGTGCACCAAGGCTGGACCTTCACCGTCGGATTCAACATCCCGGTTTTCTTCTGGATCCATCAGCGCGAGGACGTGCGCTCGGCGCAACATTCGTTAGAGGCCGCTCGTTACAGCATGAATTCAGTCCTAAGCCAAACCGAGGCAACTGTCACGCAATTGTACCAGTCCGCGCAATTCGCCTACGAGTCGGCACAAATATATAGGGCGCAGCTGATCCCCTTGGCCGACAAGAATTTCAAAGTGTCATTGGTGGCTTACCAGGCGGGCAAAGTTGACTTCCTTACATTGTCTTCGGCGCTGCAGAGCGCCTACGCGGCGCGCATCACTTACCTTCAGAACGCCAATTCCTTCTTCGCCGGAGAAGTAGCGTTGGAGCAGGCGATGGGGGTCTCGTTTCAAATATGAAGCACACTACAACAGGTGCAATGTCTGCAACGAAGAAACCGTATGTCAGTGCCCTATTGGGTCTGGTCATCGCTTGGCTGGCGCTGAGCCTGCTTAGCGGATGTGACGGCCCGGCACCAAGTCCGGCCGCTACCGGGTCCCCGCCATCTGAACTGCCAACGTTGGTTCACCAACCGGGCGGCCAGGAGTGGATGACGGTCGATCTCTCCCAGATTGCCGACCTGTCCATTAGTAGCGTCCAGGAGGTTTCCCTGCCGGGAATACTCGAGGCGGTTGGCCAGGTGACGTTCGACGATCGTCTGGTCTCAACGATGATCTCGCGGGTCAGCGGACGACTCGAAGACATCCGAGTCTCGCAATGGGACACGGTGCGCGCCGGCGAAAATATTCTCTCGATCTACAGCCCTGATTTCATGACGGCCGAGGCGGAGTACCTGGAGGCGACTTCCAGCGCGAGCCAGAGCGGCGGCGCTGGCACACAGGCCGACGCCTTTGGCATGTCGGCGGGCAGCTTCAGCATGAAGGCCAACCTGAAGGCCGCAGCGGTTAAAAAACTCGAATTGCTTGGCCTTTCGCCCGCCGATATTTTGGCCATCAAGGAAGCCACGCCGTCGCGTTGGATGAGGGCGCCGATCAGCGGAATTGTGGTGACCAAACTTGCCTTGCGTGGCGCCCAGGTTAACGCGGGGGACCAGCTCTTCGCGCTGGCGACGCTGCAGCGGGTGTGGATTACCGCCGACATTTATGAAGACGACCTTTCACGGGTTCATACCGGCCAGAGTTTAGAAGCCATCACGGCTGCTTACCCAGGTGACACCTTCAAGGGCGTGGTCGATCGAATCAGCCCAGCCCTCGACCCCAACACCCACACACTTCAGCTTCGCTGCCAGGTTGAAAACCCGGGCGAAGAACTCAAACCGCAGATGTTGGCGCGGGTGCGGATCGTGACCCGTCCCGGTGCGGCTCTGGTGGTGCCCCAGGCGGCCTTGGTTTTCGACGGCAACGCTTACTACGCCTTCGTGCTAACAGGCGCGAACATGGTTGAGCGGCGCAGTGTCCAAATTGCCACCTGGAACGATCAGGGTTACGCCCGCATAGTGTCAGGGCTCAAATCCGGCGAGCGCATAATAACCCGCAAATCGCTTCAGCTAAACGCGCTCTGGCGTGAGGTGCACGGAGAGAGTTCGTAAGAGTGAAGTAATTATGATTAAGACTTTGATGGACTGGGCGCTCAGCGAGCGCCCGATTGTTGTGGGCCTCGCGCTGCTCCTTATCGTCGCCGGATTCTATGCATTTCATGGACTGGATATTGAGGCTTATCCCGATCCGGTACAGCCGGATATAGAGATTACTACTCAGCCTTTTGGCTATAGCGCCGAAGAGGTTGAAAAGCTGGCCACCATCCCGCTTGAGTGGGGTCTGGCGGGAATGCGCAACCTCGAGGCGATACGAACTATTTCCCTTTTCGGTCTATCAGACGTTAAATTGTTTTTCAGCTGGGACAGCGACTACTACTGGGATCGCACCGACGTCCTCAACCGGCTCTCACTTATAACCCTTCCCTTGCCGCCGAATATTACTCCTAGCCTCAATCCCGACAATCCGATTGGTGAGATCTACCGCTACACTGTCCAAAGTCCCGATCACAACTTGATGGAGGAAAAAGAGATCGAGGACTGAGTACTGGAAAAGCAATTCAAGACTGTTCCGGGGGTCGAGGACGTGGCGGGTTTCGGTGGCCTGACCAAGGAGTACCACGTCGACGTCGATGCCGATGAGCTCACTCACTACCAGATGTCACTGCCTACTCTGACCAGCGCGATAGCGAATGCCAACATCAACGTCGGCGGCAACTACCTTGAAGTGGGCGAACAAGCCCTGGATGTGCGTGGTATCGGATTCATCCATAGCCTGGACGATATCGGAAACATAACGCTCAGTACCAGCAATGCGACGCCGGTTAGGGTCCGCGAGTTGGCGAATGTGTCGGTCGGCTACGCCCCACGTCTTGGAATTGTGGGTATGAACGACCGCGATGAAGTAGTCGAGGGGATCGTGCTGATGCGCAAGTATGGCGATACGCTCAAAACCCTCGACGGTGTCGAAGCCAAGGCCGCGCAGCTCAACACCTCCGGCATGCTTCCCAAGGGGTACAAGATCGTCCCGTACTATGATCGCAGGAGCCTGGTTTACACCACCCTTCACACCGTGTTCGAAAATCTCTCATTGGGAATGTTGCTGGTCTTTCTGGTGCTCATGTTCTTCCTTGGCAATCTGCGCACCGCCATCATTGCGGCGATCAATATTCCGCTGGCGATGTTTGGGGCTTTCATCTTGCTCTATCTCACCGGGACACCTGCAAATCTCCTTTCTCTCGGTGCGGTGGACTTCGGCATCATCATCGACTCGACGATCATAGTTATCGAGAACATATATCGGCATCTCTCCTCCGCCGATAATCCCAGTGAGAGCACCTTAATCTGCATTAAGCGGGCCTCCACCGAGGTGGGCGGCCCGATGTTCTACTCGACGTTGATCTTTATCGTTGCCTTTCTGCCGCTCTTCACGATGAAAGGTGTCGAAGGCGTAATCTTCTCACCGATGTCGCACACCTACTCGTTCGCATTGATCAGTGCGATCCTGCTGGCTGTGACGCTCACTCCAGTGCTGACCTCTTTCTTGCTGCATAAAGGGATGAAGGAGACACATAACTTCGTCTGGGAAGCGTTTCATCGCTTCTACCACAATCTCTTTGTCAGGGTCATGCGCTGGCCCAAACTGACACTGGCAATAATTGCTTTGATAATGGTCGCCGGACTATCGCAGTTTGACCGCCTCGGCGGTGAGTTCCTGCCCAAGCTCGAAGAGGGGAACATATGGGCCCGTGCCACGCTGCCGCTGACGACCTCGTTATCCAATGCCGATGAGGTTGCGGGAAGTGTGCGCCGAGTTTTCCAGTCCTTTCCGGAAGTAACCACAGTAGTCTCCCAAACCGGCCGGCCCGACGATGGGTCGGATACTACCGGATTTTTCAACATTGAGTTCTCGGTCGATCTGAAACCGCAGGACCGATGGCCGCGCGGCCTGACCAAAGACGGTCTCGTCGCGCAGATCGCTGATCAGTTGAACGCGCGCTTTCCGGGTGTGAATTTTGGCTTCTCCCAAAACATCGAGGACAACGTCGAGGAAGCCCTCTCGGGCGTTAAAGGAGTTAACGCGATCAAAGTTTATGGCCCGGACCTGAGCGTTGATGAAAAAGTTGCAAACGAGGTCAAAGAGGTGATCAGCGGGGTGCCGGGAATGGCCGATATGGCAGTCTATCGCGCGATGGGGCAGCCCAACCTGATGATTACGCCCGATCGGGCTGCCTGCTCTCGATACGGATTGAATGTCGGCGACGTCAACGGCGTAGTTCAGGCAGCGATCGGCGGTCAGGCGATCACCCAAGTGCTTCAGGGCGAGCGGGCCTTCAATCTAATGGTCCGCTGGCAGCCGAAATACCGCCAAAGCTTGAATGCGATTCGCCAGATCCGAATCGCGCAACCCTCGGGCGGCTATGTCCAGCTTGACCAAGTAGCTGACATCAAGACCGTGGAAGGTGCCTCGTTTATCTATCGCGAGGCCCTCCAGCGCTACGTACCGATGCGCTTCAGCGTGCGCGGCCGTGACATGCAGAGCACCGTCGAGGACGCTAAGCGTGCGGTGGCCAAGCAAATCAAGTTGCCTGAAGGCGTTCGTCTCGATTGGATGGGCGAGTACAACGAGCTTCAGCAAGCCAACCGGCGCCTCGCAATCGTCATACCGTTGGCACTGCTCTTGATCATGGGCATCCTGTACGCCGCAACTTTATCGGTCGTTAACACCCTTATATTGATGGCGCAGGTGCCGCTTGCTTGTCTGGGCGGCGTGTTGGCGCTGGTAGTGACGGGCACGCCCTTTAGCGTCTCCGCCGCGGTGGGTTTTATTTCCATTTTCGCGATCGCCATCATGGACGGCATTCTATTGAACTTTTACATTCATCAACTATGGAGGGAGGGACACTCCGTCGTCGATTCCATCGTCATGGGCGCCGACCGGCGGGCGCTGTTGACCCGAGTGTTCCATCCCACGCTCGTGTACGTGTTGCATCGCCAACTGGGTCTGACCGACGATGAGCGACCCGACCCCCTGACACGCGCAGTATGAAATAGAAAATTAGCATGGCGCAGTCGGTGTCCGGCGTAAACGCTTTGTAAGCATTCGTTATCGCAAATTGGTACGGCATGGCGATTGCTCAAATACGAAGTAAACGAACAGGTGACGTGACATGCCCTTTCGCACGATTTTGAGTCCAGTCGACTTTGATGAGAACTCGTTCCAGGCGCTGGAAACCGCGGCCGAACTGGCTCGGCTGGCCGACGCGACCGTCCACGTTCTCCATGTCCTGACCCCAGCGGGTTTCGGTCTGATGGCGGCCGATGTCGACGCGTGCGTGACCGAGGAGCAGGCCGCCAAAGAAAGACTCGTGGGCGTCTGCGGCGAGCATCTCGGTGGGGTCCGCCACGAGGTTCTGACACGTACGGGCGACCCTGCAATTGCGATAATCCACGCGCAGGAGGAACTGAAGGCGGATCTGGTGGTGATCGCGACTCATGCGAGCCGCAAGATCGCGCGCCCCTTTCCCGGGAGTGTCGCCGAACGGGTCGTGCGCGAATCAATTTGCCCGGTGGTGACGGTGAGACCAAGTCCGAGCGGCGATCCCGACGCAGTGGGCGCTCACATGACGCGGGTCCCACTGACCGCATTACTTGATACAACCGTCGCACGTCTGCGACAGATGATAAGCCAGGACCGTTGCCATTCGGTGCCGGTGCTGGACGGTGGAAAGGTAGTGGGAATGGTGACCGATCGTGATATCGCATTCAGCGACGCGACGCCTGATACCACGATCGGAATGCTGATGACGCGCGAAGTGATTATGGTCTCGCCGAGAACTTCAATCCAGGAAGCGGCGCGCATCCTGTTCGAATGCGAAGTGGACGGACTGCCGGTGGTCGAGGATGAGAGACTGGTTGGAATTATCACGCGCTCCGACATCCTCAAGGTTTTTGCAAACATAGAGCCCGGTTCGGTGCTGCGTCTAAGAAGGGTGCTGGCAAGGAGAGCTCCAACGGTCTCGCGCGGATAGCCGCACTTCATGCCGACGGTGGACTCCCCGTCTTTCGCCGCATCCAGGCGGGTGGCGACATCGGTGCGATTCCGGTCCTGGGAGGGCTACTTCATCTTCGGATCTCAATTCTCGGCAACCACAGATCGTTGTAATCTGATCAGTTGGCATTCGGCTTTACAGCCCGTGCGAAGACGCCATCAGCCAGCCGTACCGAGCGGAGGCAAAGAGGGAGTGGCTTTGCCAGCGGGCATCGGGCGCACCGTGAGCACCTGCGTGATCGATTCCCGGACCACTCTTTGCGCGACGCTACCCAATACCAGCCGCGTGAAACCTCTCCGGCCGTGAGTGGCCATCACCACCAGGTCGGGCTCGAGCGTCTTCTCCAACGTCAGGATAACGTCGGCGGGATTTCCCCGCTCTATCACGATCTCGCATTCGATCCCGGCCATCCTCTCCCGGGTGATTTGTTCGAGCTGCTCGCGGGCGTATTTTTCCTGCGACTCGATGAGTTCGGCGAGCACGAAGCCTTCAGTCGCGAGCGGGTTGATCTGGATAACGTGAAGCAGATACAGCTTCCCGTTACCGCTTCGAGCCAACGCCCGCGCTTCTTCGACTGCTTGGATTGAGCTGCTGTCGAAGTCAACCGGACAGAGGATTCGTTTGTAGGGGAAAGCCACGGTCTGATGCCCCTTATAGACGGAGCGCTGGTTGCCGACAGTCGGGTGAGAGAGGCTTTTCGACGGTCGGGACCCTCACGCTAGTTTCTCCCTCGCGGGGAGCTTTGCAAAAGCCGCGCTGGCTGTGCGCCTGGGCGGAAATTCCTCGCTGCGCGGACTCCGCGCGGAGTCACCAATGAACTTTTCCCTTTGGAACTCTCGACATGCCGGCTAGGCAGTCTCTGCGGAATCCATTAATCGCCGGCAGCAAGTCTCACACACCGGCATGGGTCCGCCTTCCTCTTCCATGATGGCAACGACCTCACTCGCCGGCTCACCGGCTTCGGCCTCGGACCGAAGCGAATGCGAACGACCGGTTTCCTGACACGGCTGGCATCGAAATGGCCGGCCTGTCCGGTTCTCGTACTCGTGTGCAATCGCGGCTTGTTCGAGGTCACTCAAGCCATCGAGCAATCTGATCTTGCTACGGGATTCGTCTGAGGCCGGCTTCTTGGCAACCATTTGCGATTTTCCTCCTCGCGGCTCTTGATCGGCTAGAAAATAATGTCGCGATTTTGCTCATACGTCCCCAAACGCTCCAGGCACTGGTCCCTTTGGCGACAGTTCATTTCGGCGCTATCAAGTTCGTCGCTCGGCGAGCGGGAGAGCATCCTCTTCCTGTGCGGTGCAATATTGGCCACGGCGAGATTTCGTTCATGATTGAGTAATTCTCGTAGAGACTGAATTTCTGTCTCGCTCCGCATACCAACCTGCGGGTGCCGCGGCAAAAAGATCGATTCCAATGGTGATCAAGCGAAGGCTGTGCCAAACCGTGCCAGTGCCGAGCCTCTGCTCTCGAAAATCAATGGCATGATCCATGCGCGGGATTAGACAGACTGTAATGGCCCTACGGGCCGGAATCGTGCAACGTCGAAGCGGCGTGATTCACCTGAAATCGGGTGCATGTGAAAGTTGTGGCTCCGGAGACCGAAACTATAGAACGAGGTGACCGGAAACCTCTCGCTGCTCTCGTAAAAGCGATGGGAGGCAAGTTTTCCACCGCATTAGGCATCGCTCTCGCTTCGGGTGAGTCCCCAGAAATATTCAAGTGGCTGCTGGCCGCGATCCTCTTTGGTGCGCGAATCTCGGGGCGTATCGCGGTGCAAACCTACAACGAATTCTCCCGAGAAAATCTCCTGACCCCGAACGACTTGTTACGCCGCGGATGGAACGGATTGGTCGAGGTGCTCGACCGGGGCGGCTATGTCCGCTACGACTTCAAGACCGCGACCAAGCTGTTGGAAGTCTGCCGTACACTGATGGAACGGTATCACGGCGACCTGAATACGCTGCATTCCGGGGCGAAGGGCCCAGGGGACCTCGAGCAGAGAATCCGACAGCTCGGCAAAGGTGTCGGGGAAGTTAGCGTTGGTATCTTTCTCAGAGAGATGCGCGGGACTTGGCGCAAGGCCGAACCTTTGCCTTCCGATCTTGTACTAAGCGGCGCAGAGAGTTTGGGATTGTTGGGGAAAAACCCGAAGGACAGAAAACGCGCGTTGGAACAGCTCAAGGCCAAATGGGCTGAAGAAGGTGGACGCCTGGCGCAATTCCCTGATTTTGAGGCTGCATTATTGAGGCGCGGTTTGGCCGCGCGCAGGAACTCACGCAAGCGGAGCAACGGTGGAACTTGAAAATGGGGTGACATGCAGGAACGTGCGGAGTGCCCGATGACAACAAAACTGCGCGGAGAAGCCCTGCTGCGCGACCCACATCTCAACAAATCAAGCGCCTTTAGCGAAGCCGAGCGCGAGGCCCTCGGCCTTGTGGGACTCGTGCCCGAAGGCCTCGACCGCGCGGATAGCCAGCTCCAGCGAGTCCTGCTGGAGCTGGCGCAAAAGCCGTCACCGCTCGAGCAGTACGTTTATTTCTCGCAATTACAGGAGACAGACGAGACCCTCTTTTACCGAATGCTGATGTCCGATCCGGCGCGCTTCCTGCCGATAGTCTATACGCCGACGGTTGGTGACGCCTGCCTGGAGTGGAGCCACATGACGCAGCGTCCGCGCGGCCTCTACGTTTCGATCAAGCGCAGAGGCCACGTGCGCGAAATACTCCGCAACTGGCCGAAACGGGACGTTCGCTTCATCGTGGTCACCAGCGGCGAGCGGATCCTGGGCCTTGGCGACCTTGGAGCCAACGGTATGGGTATCCCGGTCGGCAAGCTGGTGCTGTACACGGTATGTGCCGGGGTGCCCCCGCAATTCACCCTGCCCATCATGATGGATTGCGGAACCAACAACGAGACGCTCCTCAAAGACCCGCTCTACCTTGGCCTGCGTCAGGCCCGCCCTGCGGTTGCGCGACTGGATGAATTCGTCGAAGAGTTCGTGAAGGCGGTACAGGAAGAATTTCCCAACTGCTGCATCCAGTTCGAGGACTGGGCCCGGAACGACGTTTTTCGGCTGCTGGCGCGCTATCGCGACCGGGTTTGCTGCTTCAACGACGATATCCAGGGCACCGGAGCGGTCGCTCTCGCCGGAGTCCTAAGCGCAATGCGCATCACGGGTGGCAAACTTAGCGCGCAAAGCTTTCTGTTTCTGGGAGCCGGCACGGCCAGTATCGGAATTGCCCGAACCCTTACCCAAGCCATGACGGCGGAGGGACTCTCATCGGAGTCGGCGCGCGCGCGGATACGGCTGTTCAACCGCAACGGGCTGATCGAATCGACGCGCCGCGACCTGGCCGATTACCAACAGCCATATGCGCATCCGCACACGCCGACCAGGGACTTCGCCGAAGCTATTGAGTCGATCAGACCGACTGTCATCATAGGTGCCAGCACTACGGCGAAGGCCTTCGACTCGCGAGTGATAGAGGCCATGGCGCGGGTCAATCAGCGGCCGATAATCTTCGCACTCTCGAATCCGACCTCGCGCTCTGAGTGCACCGCTGAAGAGGCTTATCGGTGGTCGCAGGGACGGGCGGTGTTCGCCAGCGGAAGCCCGTTTGCGCCAGTCCGATACAACAATCGCACGTTCGTACCCGGGCAATGCAACAACGTGTATATCTTTCCCGCAATAGGTCTCGCGATCTACGCGACACGGGCTACGCGGGTCATCGACGAGATGTTCATCGCCGCCGCGCGGGCGGTCGCCGATCAGGTGACGGCGGCTGAACTCGATGCCGGTCTGATCTATCCACCGCAATCGGCCATCCTGAAGACCGAAATCCATGTCGCCGCGCGCGTTGCGGAGGTCATCTTCGCCCGTGGTCTGGCCAGCGTAAAGGAGCCACAGGACCTTGGCGCTTTCATCGAATCGCAAGTCTATAAGCCGGAATACCGAACCCTTATCTAATTGAGGATTGTTCGGACACCTTCGCTGCTAGCGAATTTTTATTTCCAGAACCTGCTCTTGGCCGTTCCATTGCGCGGGCGTTCCGAATGCCGTGCAGAGACGCGCCATCTTGGAAGCGATCCTTTTGGCGCGATCGCCGCTGGCGAGTTGCACCTGGCAATCGGCGATCACGGTCGGATAAAGCCGCAGCCGGAAAAATCGGTTGGCGACGAAATCAAGGGTAAAAACAAAGGATTCGTCATTCCGTTCGGTTTCGTCGACGGCGTAGTCATCGACGAAGTTGCCGGTCGAATACAGGATTGGCCGTCCCTTGTAGAGTTCGATTCCATGGAAGACGTGCGCGGAATGGCCAAAGACAACGTCCGCCCCGGCGTCGACCACGAGACGGCCGAATTTCACGTGTGCGGCGAGGGGTTTGTATCCCCAATTTGGGCCCCAATGTGCCGAAACCACGAGAATATCGACGGCCCTCTTTGCTTCGCGAACCGTCTCAAGCAGTCGCCGCGCGCGCTCGTCGTCCGCATCGATGGGTAAATAGAAAACGCCGGGACAGTTGGCGTCCGCTTCCCATTCGGGCTGATTGTCGGTAAACGCAACCAACCCGATCTTGGCGCCCTTCACATCACAGATTGCCGGTCTCGTACTCGCGTCCAGATTCGGGCCTGCGCCAGCGTGCCGGATTCCCGCGCGATCGAGAAGCTCCAGCATTTGGCCCATCGCCGCGTATCCGAAGTCAAGCGTGTGGTTGTTGGCGAGCGAAACAGCATCAATTCCGGCCTCTTTCAGCACGGTGATGTTCTTTGCGTTCGAACGGAAATGAAAGACCTTCGGTGTGGCATTCCATGGTGAGCCGATGTCAGAAATCACGCACTCAAGATTGCAAGCGCGCCAATCGCTCTCGCGAAACAGGTGCTTCGTGTCACCCCACAGGTAGCCGGGCGGACCGCTCCTGAGCATTTCGTTCACCACGCGACCGATCATTACGTCGCCAACCAGCAGGAGCCGAAGGTCCGCGTTGACCTGCGCCTGTTCACCGCTCGACGGAATGGAAGCAGGACCACTCCGCTCAGGCGTCATGTTGGTCGCCGCTGTGGAGCGCGATCTGCTCGGGGAACAGAAACGTCACGCCGCCTTCCTTGCACTGGACGAGATACATTCCTCGGCCGAGAATGGAGACCTCGCGCACCATACGCGGCCGTTCCCTAAACCTCATCTCGGCTCCTTCCGCAACGTCCAGGCGCGGAATCTCCCACAAATAGTCATGAACTCGCAGAATCTCCATTGTCTCAATCCCGGACAATCAGCTGGCAAGTCAGAGCTAAGATCGTGCCAGCCTTAACCTTGGCGGCCCGCTGATTGGCTGTGCCTACAGAGCAATAAGGATCTTTGAAGCCTTTTGCCACACTCCACACATTCCAACGGCTACACACCGGATCGCGGCACCGAAAATCCCAGAGCCGGATTTGACGGAATCCTGGCGCAACCTTTGCGTCGATTTTCATCAAAAGCAATGGAGGTCGTCTGGTGGCGCTGACCGCCAAGAGCAGGGCAAAGAAAATTGCCTCGGAGAAGGGAGAGCTCTGAAGTAGCGTTGAGCAACAAAATGGACGACACCAGTCAGGTACTCAGGCAAGTGCGCGCCGCGCTCGAGCGCGAGCCACGTGTAGATCTGCACCATTATCCGTTGAACATCGACCTCGGCGCCGACGGTGCATTGATGGTCGAAGGAGAGGTCGCGGACATTGCGGCGAAGAAACTCGCGCTCGAAGCGGCGGCCGCGGTTCCCGGAGTCGCGGCTGTGATTGATCGCCTGCGTGTTGCTCCCGCCACACGAATGACCGATGGGGAGATTAGAGATCACATACGCGATGCGCTTTTCGAAGAGCCGGCGTTCGAGAATTGCGGAATCAGCATAGGCAGCGGGGGTGTTCCGCAGATGGTGCGGCAACGGAATTCGCTCGGCTTTATCGAGGCGTCGAGCGACGACGCGGTGGTCACCCTGAACGGACAGGTTGGGAGCTTCTCGCACAAGTGCCTGGCGGGCGCGCTCGCCTGGTGGGTGCCCGGTTCTCGCGATGTTATAAACGGGTTGGAAGTCGTCCCGCCACAGGACGAAGACGACGACGAAATAGCGGAAGCGGTCGGCCTGGTCCTCGCGAAAGATCCCCTCGTCAACGCCAATAGGATGCGGGTCAGGACCGAAAACTCCGTCGTGACCCTGGAAGGCCTTGCAGCGAACGAAAAGGAGAGCGAAATGGCCGAGATGGATGCCTGGTGCGTGCTTGGGGTGAACCGGGTAATCAACCGGCTGGAGCTCAAATAGCTATTTATCTGACAAGATACTCTCGCAGCTATTGAGGATTGACGGGTAATTCGTAACGGGTGCGAACATGCGCGAACCTCAAGGCCGATGCCTCGGGACGCTTGGAGGGCACCGATGAAGTTTGGCAAATTTGCTTTCGGTTCAATTGAAATCGACGGCGAAGCCTACGCACATGACGTGGTAATCGACCGTGGAAAGATTCGCAAGCGCAAGAAGAAAGTCTCGCGGAAATTCCGCGAGCGGTTCGGGCATACTCCACTTTCGATGGAAGAGGACATACCGTGGAGATGCCGGCGGTTGATCGTCGGCTCCGGAAAATACGCCGCGCTTCCGGTGATGGACGAAGTGAAACTCGAGGCACGCCGACGCGACGTAGCTATTATGATTCTCCCGACCGGCGAGGCGATCAAGGAGCTTGGCAAGAATCCCGCGAACACGAATGCGATTCTCCACGTGACGTGCTGAATCGCCCACGGCGTGGATTGCGCATGCGCGGAACCAGGTGTGCCTTAAGATTCTCAGGATAAGCCGTGATCCAGATTGACGGCTCGAGGAGGTGCTTCGCAAATGGCATTAAAGCTGACCTCTCCTGCCTTCAGGAATCAGGGTGAGATACCTGCTGTTTACACCTGCGACGGGAAGGATCTTTCTCCTGCACTGGCCTGGTCCAATGTTCCTGGAGGAACGCGAAGCCTCGCTTTAATTGCGGATGACCCGGACGCTCCCGATCCGTCTGCGCCAAAAATGACCTGGGTGCATTGGGTACTCTATAATCTCCCGCCCACGCTCGATGGCCTGCCTGAGGCGGCCGGCTCCGCCAAATCGCCAATCGGCGCCTTGGCTGGCGTGAATGACTGGAAGCGCACCGGCTACGGCGGTCCATGTCCCCCGATCGGACGGCACCGGTATTTCTTCAAGCTCTATGCGCTGGACAGAATACTGCCTGACCTCAATCGGCCAACCAAGGCAAAACTGGAAGCCGCGATGAAAGTTCATGTCCTGGCCCAGGCGACGCTGATCGGAACCTATAAGCGCAAGGGTTGAAGTGTCGACACTGGGCGGGCCAGCGTTCACCTTCAATGTCATCCGGGAGCCTGAAAAAAACGGCAGGCTGTCGGAGGGAAACTTCGAGAGCCTCGCCTGTGCGAGCCGCACCGGTAATCGTGAGCATTCGATGGTGTGGATCATAATGGCCGACGTCGTTGCAGCGCTCCACGCGGCCTACATCGTTTTTGTCGTGGCTGGCTTCGTAGCGATCCTTGCCGGCTCCGCCGCGCGGTGGCAATGCGTGCAAAACATCTACTTCCGCTTCACACACCTCGCGATGATTCTGCTGGTATGCTTGGGGGTGACTCTCGGGATCACCTGCCCGCTCACGAGGCTTGAGAACGCGCTTCGTCTGAAGGGCGGCCAAAGCGGATATGCGCGCGATTTCATCGGCTACTGGTTCGACCGGATTATCTTCCATGACGCCTCGCCCTGGGTGTTCGCGACAGCCTACTTCACGTTCGGCACGCTGGTCCTCTTGAGCTTCTGGTTCGTACCAGTGCGATCGTTCCGCCGGAGGCGCTGCTGAGGTTTTTCCCGGAGGCGGTCGGCCGAGGGCTCATCGAAAGGCAGGCTCGTCGAAGCCACGGAGCTTGCGCGAATGCAGGCGGTCGACGCCTTGCTCGCGCAGAAGGCGCACGGTCTCGATGCCGATGCGCAGGTGCTGGCTGATCCGCTCGCGGTAAAACGCATTCGCCATGCCGCGCAGCTTCAATTCCCCGTGGAGCGGCTTATCTGACACACATAGCAGCGTGCCGTAGGGGACGCGGAAACGCAGGCCATTGGCCGCCACGGTCGCCGACTCCATATCGACCGCGATCGCGCGACTGAGGTTAAGCTGTTTGAACAGCTCGTCAAAGCGAAGCTCCCAATTGCGGTTATCGGTGGTAGCGACGGTGCCGGTGCGCATCCGCGTCTTAAGGTCCTGGCCGGAAAGCCCGGTTACCATCGCGGTTGCCTCCTGCAGCGCCACCTGCACCTCAGCGATCGGCGGCACCGGTACCCAGAGGGGTAAGTCCTCGTCCAGGACATGGTCGTCGCGCACGTAGCCATGCGCAAGCACATAGTCGCCCAGAAGCTGGCTTCGCCGCAGGCCGGCGCAGTGGCCGAGCATCAGCCAGCAGTGCGGCCGCAGGACGGCGATATGGTCCGTGATCGTTCTCGCGTTACTCGGGCCCACTCCCATGTTGAGTAGCGTAATGCCGTCTCCATCCGCGCGCTTGAGGTGATAGGCGGGCATCTGGGGCAGCGTCGGGGTGCGCATCGGAGCGTCCGCTGGTTTGCGCGGCGCGCTATCCGAGTTCATCATGTATTCTGGCTCAACGAATTCGCTGTACTCGCGATCTTTGCCAACTTGCGCCCGCCCCAATTCGATGAATTCGTCAACATAGCGCTGATAGTTCGTCAGCAGCACGAAGTTCTGGAAGTGCTCGGCCGAGGTGCCCGTATAGTGGTGCAGGCGCGCCAGCGAGTAATCGACCCGTTCCGCAGTGAAAAGGGCAAGAGGACGAGGCTGGTCGGTTCCCGGCCGATACGTGCCGTTGGCGATCGAATCGCCGGTCGCGCTCAAGTCCGGCAGCGCAAAGTATTCTTGCAGAGCGCGCACGTCGGTCTCGGTCACATCGGTAACGCTCTCCTCGATTACAAATGGCAGCGGGATCCGACGGTCGCTCTCGCCGACAACGACATGAACGCCGTGGCGCCGGAGTAGCAGATCGATTTGCTCGCGGTAGTAGCGTCCAAAGAGTTCGGGATGCGTCAGCGTGGTTCCGTAAACGCCCGGTTCGAGCAGAACGCCGTATGAGTAGCGCGCGTCGACGTAAAGATCCGAGCGCCCCACGGCAATGCCGACATATGGGTACACAGCCCTCACCGGCGGCGCCGGCTTGCCGCGCATGAGATCCGCGAATGCGCCGCGGATGGCGTCCACACCTGCGGTGTAAATGGCAGTGATACGCTCGACCGCCGCTCCAGCGTCGCGGAAGGTGACGAGGTCGCGAGCGGCGCCGTGGCCATATTGTGTCATGGCTCAACTCCAGACAGCGGGATCGATCCGGACGGCATTGACTGAATCCGCTGAGTTACGCTCTCCTCCAGCCAGTCGATCAGGTAATGCGCCAGCGGCTCGCGCAAGCTAACGGTGGTTGATGCCCATGGCGGCTGCCGGTCAATCAAGTCATCCGAACACTGAGCATTCTAGCGAGGTTAGCCGCGCGCTGGGAACCGTGAGCCAGAGCTGGCACAGCGAATGCTCGGTCTTGCGTGGAGACATAACATGATGCGGTCGACACCGGGCTTCAAAACAACCCCCCCCGCTTCGAACGAGCAGGTCGAACTCCACGATATTCTGTCGGCAGGGCGAACACTCGTAGATTTCTTCAGCGAATTCGCGCAACGCCCCGAAGAATTCATAATCTACGACGACGGCTATCGGCGCTGGAGTTATACCTATCGCCAGGTCGGAGCGGCAGCGCGCACTTTCGCGGCGCAACTTCGCGCGAAGTCGATCGCCAAAGGCGAAAAAGTACTCATCTGGTCAGAGAACCGGCCGGAATGGCTGGTAGCCTTTTGGGGATGCCTCCTGGAAGGAGTGATCGCTGTTCCGGTCGACTGCCGGACTTCAGCCAATGTGGTGCTGAACATGCAGCGCGTTGTGCAGGCCTGCGCGATCCTTGTCGGCAGCGAGGTCAAGGCGGCGGCGCTCGAAGGATCGATACCGCTCTGGCGGCTTCAAGACATCGAACTTGCCGGTGAAGAACGGCGCACGGATTCCGTGCGTGAGATTGGCCCCGACGACGTGGCTGAAATCGTCTTTACTTCGGGGTCGACCGCGATTCCCAAAGGCGTAATCATAACGCACCGCAACATTGTTGCCGACCTGAATCCGATCGCACGAGAGGTGGAGCGGTACCGGCTCTATGTGCGCGCGCTGGCGCCCATCCGCTTTCTCACTCTCCTGCCGCTTAGCCATATGTTCGGGCAGGCGCTCGCAACGTTTTTCCCACCGATGCTGCCGGGCGTCGTGATTTTCATGTCCAGCTACGCGCCCCATGAGGTAATCAGGCAGATTCACGGCCGGCGAGTCTCATTCCTCGTGGCAGTGCCGAAAATTCTCGCGGTCCTCCGCCAGTATGTCGTCAGCCGGTTTCCCGAACTCGCCCGGATCAAAGAGGACGATTCATACTGGCTCGTTCGTCGATGGCGTTACCGAAAGGTACACGGGCTTTTCGGCTTGAAGTTCATTGGCTTCGTAATCGCCGGTGCGCCCCTTGAAGTGGGACTTGAGAACTTCTGGCGCCAACTCGGTTTCATGGTCGTACAAGGATACGGACTCACCGAGACCGCACCTATTGTTAGTTTCAATCACCCGTTTCATCTCAAGCCAGGCACTGTCGGAAAGCCTATACCGGGCGTCGATGTGAGCATCGCAGCGGACGGTGAAATCCTCGTTCGCGGTGAAATCGTAACCCCGGGCTACTTTAGTGCGCCAGTCGAGGCATTCAGGGCCTTAGAGAACGGCTGGTTTCACACCGGCGATATCGGGGTGATCGACCACGACGGCTATCTCAGCGTGCGTGGCCGCAAGAAGGAAATGATCGTCACCCCCGAGGGTCTCAAGGTGTTTCCCGAAGACGTCGAACTGGTTCTGAACCGCGTCTCCGGAGTTCGCGACTGCGCCGTCGTTGGCAGGGAACGAGTTCACGCCGTTCTTGTACTGGAGCCGGGCGCGGACAAGGACGATGTCGCGCGCCATGCCAATGAGGTACTCGAAGATCATCAGAAGATTCGGAGCATCTCGGTGTGGACGGCGGGCGAGTTGCCGCGAACGGAAGGCACTGGAAAGCTCAAGCGTTCGGCGATTGAGAAATGGGTCGATGCCGGCAGCCCGCTGGTAGCCGCCACTGCGCAAAATGAACTTGCCGAACTACTTGGTAGTTATGCTCCGGGCAGAACCATCACACCCGAGACCACGCTCGAGGAACTCGGGCTGACTTCCCTCGAGCAGGTGGAATTGATGGTTGAACTGGAGGAGCGCTTCAACACAACAATCGACGAAGCCGCCTTCAGAGGTGCGTGGCATCTGGCCGATCTTGCGGATCGAATCTCCCGGCCACCGCCCGCACGGGAAGCGTTGGAATTCATCCAATGGAACCGCGGCGGTGTTGCGAGACTCATTCGCCGCGTGACTCAGGGTGGACTCGTACTTCCCCTTACGCGGCTCTGCGCGCACATCGAGGTCAGCGGGCTCGACGTATTGCGCCAGGTTACCGGGCCGGTTATCTTCGCGGCGAACCATCAGAGCTATCTCGACGCGCCGGTAATCCTGAGCGCATTGCCGCCGCGATGGCGGTACTCGCTTGCGCCCGCGATGTGGAAAGAGTTCTTCGATGCGCACTTCCACCCGGAGCGATATTCATTCGCTCACGTAATGACTAATAGGCTCAATTTCTTTCTGGCAACGCTCATTTTAAACGGCTTTCCGCTTCCTCAGCAGGAGGTTGGCGTGCGCGACACAGTCCGCCATATCGGCGATCTCGTAAGCGAGGGCTGGTCGATCCTGATCTTCCCCGAGGGCGGACATAGTATTACCGGCGAGATCAAAGCATTTGCGCCTGGCGTCGGGATGATCGGCTCAAGACTGCGTGTCCCGGTTGTGCCGATTCGTTTGCGGGGCGTTGGCCGCGTATTGCCCCATTCCTCCAAGATGATTCATCCCGGGCCGGTGGAAGTGGCCTTTGGATCTCCGCTGAAACTTGAGGGTGACGATTACACCCGGCTCGCGCGCAAGGTCGAGGCAGCCGTACGCGCGCTGTGAAAGCTCGCGAACATCGAGGCCGGATGGTGTGGTTTCCTGATTAACAGTCGAGCTCATTCGTACGGCGTTATCCTCATTGGTTCGCTCAGTTGATCGCGGGGCTCTGATCGTCCAACTGCGCGTATTTCCAATCTCATAACAGCAGCCGCGCTCTATTTTCGCTGGATGGTTTCGAGATGGCGCACTATATCGAGAATTCTCTGCTTGACTGCGGCGTCGGTCGCGGGCGTGGATTCACGCCCCTGCTGCTGCCGAAGATATTCACCCCAAAATGGCATAGCGAAGCGCTTGTGCGACTCGGCCATCTCGCGGCCGTCAACGATCATATAAACGTGCGCAAACGGAAATTTGCCTCCGTTTCTCAGGCTAAGCTCTGTGAGGTCTGGTGGATTGGCTTCCGTAAGCATTCTTCCCTTTCCCGTGCCATCGGCCCCGTGGCACGAAGCACACAGGTGTTCGAAGTCATGTTTGCCCGTGGTCTGACAAATGGCGCTGGTTGCAGCACCAAGCACCAAAAGACAGACCCCTGCAACAGTCAAGGCGAGATGCGCAAGTTGTCGAAATAGGTTGTTTTTCATAGTTCCTGCGATGTTATTGCACTGTTTGATTGACCCAGCCGCCCGAGCATCACGTCCCCGACCAACAGCAGTCTAATCTCAGTTTCCACTTGGAATCGAGACGGGAGCGAGTTAACCCTTAATAACCGCGAAGGGCTTGAGTCTGGCGACCTTCCGGGTCACACCCGCGGCTTCCATCACTTCGACCACTTCGGCGACATCCTTGTACGCGGCCGGCATTTCTTCGGCGACCGTCGCACGGCCGCGCGCTCTTATGGTCACGCCCGCCTCGGCCAGTTCCGAATAAAGATCTCGATGCCCCGCTTCGCGCTTGGCGCGCGCACGACTCATAACGCGGCCCGCTCCATGACAGCTCGATCCGAATGTCTCGCGCATAGCGCGCGTCTGTCCGACCAGCAGAAACGAATACCGCCCCATGTCGCCGGGCACCAAGACCGGCTGACCAAGATCGCGGACTGCCGCGGGAATCGACGGATGGCCGGGGCCGAAGGCGCGCGTCGCGCCTTTGCGATGGACGCACAAAAGCCGGCGCTTGTCGTCGACGACGTGCTCCTCGAATTTCGCGATGTTGTGGCAAACGTCATAGACGAGAGCAAAACCAAGATCCTTAGGACTGAGCGCCAGCGTCTGCATGAAGGCGCGCTCCGCGAGCTTCATCATGATTTGCCGATTGCACCAGGCGAAATTCGCCGCCGCCATCATCGCGCCCAGATAAGCCCTGCCTTCCGGCGATCTGACCGGGACCGCCGCGAGCTGCCGGTCTGGCAGATGAATCCCATACCGCGCCATCGCGGCGCCGATGATGCGCAGGTGATCGTCACAGGTCTGATGGCCCAATCCGCGCGAACCGGAATGAATCAGCACATTGACCTGCCCCAGCTCCAGGCCGAGCGCACTCGCTACCTTGGAATCATAGATTTCGTCGATTCGGCTGCATTCGAGAAAATGATTACCCGAGCCCAGCGTGCCGAGCTGCCGGCGTCCACGCAGCAGCGCCCGCTCCGTGACGGCGTCGGGATCCGCCCCGGCAAACCGCCCGTTTTCCTCGGTATGTTCGAGATCGGCCGCGGTCGCATAGCCCTGAGCCTGCGCCCAATTCGCACCGTCACGCAGCACGCGCTTCAACTCGGGGATCTCGAGGCCGGGGATGGCGCCCTCCGAACCGACGCCGGCCGGTATCGCATCGTAGAGCGCGTCAGCAATCTGCGGGATGCGATCGGCGATATCGTCGAAGCGTAGCTTGGTCCGAATCAACCGCACGCCGCAGTTGATGTCGTAACCGACACCGCCCGGCGAGACGACGCCTTCTTCCGCATCGATCGCGGCAACGCCGCCAATAGGAAATCCGTAACCCCAGTGGATGTCAGGCATAGCGAGCGAGTAGCCGACGATTCCCGGCAGGCAGGCGACATTGGCGACCTGCGTAAGTGCAGGATCATCGCGCAGCTCTTCGATCATGTGCTCGCTAGCGTAAATCCGCCCGGGCACGCGCATCTCGCCGAAACGAGGAATCTCCCATAGATAATCGTGAATTCGCAGCAGTTCCATTGGTCTCAATAGCCAAGCGCAAAGCCTGCCGGTTGGTCAATTTTTGATACAGCCGCGCTGATCTCTTTCACGTGTCGCAAGTCGCGCTCCAGTCTAAGCATTCTCCGCCGATCCTGTAACGGGCCCGCCACGCACGGCTTAGAACGCGAAAGTGACCAAACCTACCGTCCGTGCCACCGCCTGCCACTGGACGATATCGATCAACCGCGAACGCATCTACGTGCACCGAGCATTCGGAACTGTGGCGCGATCCTCCAGGAGGTTGCCTTCACGGAATTTTTCGGCCGAAAAATGGCTACGGCGTGGCTCAAGCTCCCATCCCGTCAAACATCGAAAATTACTCGTGAACGCCATCCGTCGGGTGAGTTTTCAACCGTCAGTTGATGGTAGGTGACAGCTTTGATTTCACCGCGAAATGCATGGCGCGCCGGGTCGAAAGATTCGCCTCGAAGCGTCACGCAGAGAGACAGGTCGGCCTCCTCGACCGCAGCATCGCACCAGATGAAACCCTCAACTGAGAAAAGAGCAAGCAGTTCCGTGAGCAGGTCATGCATAAGATCGACATCGGCGTCGGCCTCAACTGCGATCTCCCGTTGATCGATCTCCTTGACGCTGGCTGTCTCGACCAGCAATGAACCGAGAGCAAGGGCGGCGCGGCGGAACAATTCGCCGCGACTGGGAGCAGTCAACTCGATACCCAGGTCCCCGGTGTGCTCGAACTCGAGAAATAGGGGGGCATCTCCGTTCTGCGTCATCGTCGTCTTCGTGGACAGCCTTGGATGACAGCGATAGGCCTGAGCCTCACGACCTGTCGAGTAATGCCTGCCGCTTCCACCACCTCAACCACCTCGGCGACGTCCTTATTGGCGCGCGGCTTCTCCTCCGCGACGCGGCGACGGCTGTGGGCTCTAGTGGTCAGAGTATTCTGCGAAACTGGTCCATTTGGCAACACGCCTCAAAGGAATGGTGCGGTCGGATACAGCAAGGCATAAGAAGAGCATCATGTGTTTGTCCTACACGCCCGCCGGAATGCCCGCATATGGCGATCTGTACGAGGACGAGGAGGAGGCCGGGCGCAGGAAGCTTGAAGAGATCGCTCATAAACAGCTCGCGGGCATCAAGTTCGTGCAGACCGCCCGGCATTTGGGATTCAGCGGCGGGGTCGCAGACTCTTCAGCGGTCGAGTATTGAGCACGTCTTCCTTTTCGATCCATCCCCGCCGCGCCTGATTGACGCCGTAGTCGAGCAACTCAAAATCCCGAACCGAATGAGCGTCGCTGGAGATAACAACCTTGACGCCGGCCCGTTTGGCGGCGAGGCAGGCGGTGTCGGTCAGGTCTAACCGGTCGGGTTGCGAGTCGATTTCCAGGGCACAGCCCTCCTCGCGGGCAACCCGGAGGATCTCACCGAGGTCGAACCTGCTGGGCTCGCGGTGCCCGATCAAGCGGCCACTCGGATGGCCAATTACATCAACGCTGGGATTGCGAATTGCCTTGATCAGTCTGCGGGTCATCTCGGCAGGAGCTTGTTCGAGCTTGTAATGGGCCGAAGCGACTACCCAGTCGAGCTCACCCAGCGCATCGTTGGGCAAATCCAAGGCACCGTCGTCCAGGATGTCGACCTCGATGCCGTGAAGCAGTTTTATGCCCGAGAGTTTTTTCCTGATGCGCTCGATCTCCTGCCTTTGCTCGCGCAAGCGCTTGGGATCGAGACCATGGGCCATCGCTATGCGACGAGAATGATCGGTAATTGCAACATATTCCAGACCGCTCTCACGAGCTTGACGCGCCATTTCCTCGATCGATGCGTGTCCATCGGTGTACAGAGTATGGGTGTGAAGGTCGCCGCGAAGGTGTGCACGCTCAATCAATTTAGGCAGCTTGCCTAATGCGGCGGCTTCAATTTCACCGCGGTCCTCGCGCATCTCCGGTGGTACCCAGGAAAGCCCTAACGCACCATAGATCTCATCTTCGGTCTTGCCGGCGATGGCAGAACTATCGCGAAAAAGGCCGTATTCGTTGAGCAAGAGTCCGCGCGCCTGGGCGAGACGCCGCAGATGCACATTGTGGGACTTGGAGCCGGTGAAGTAAGCGAGCCCGGCACCAAAACTCTTCGGGGGCACTACCCGGAGGTCCACTTGTAAGCCGCTCTTCAGTAGAACGGTGGTCTTGGTATCGCCTGAGGCGGTTACCTGGGTGACGCCGAGAAAGGCGACGAAATGCGCCATCACCGCAGCGGAATCACTAGCGGCGGCAACCACGTCCAGATCGCCGATAGTTTCACGCCGCCGCCGAAAGCTGCCTGCCACTTCAAGCTCTCGGATCGCGACGCATTTTCGCAGATGCGCGCTGAGTTGCGCTGCTATCCGCGCGGCCTCAGCGTAGAGGATTCGTGGGCCCTCGCCGGAGTCGTGGCGCAGCAATGAATCCCGGATTTGCTGCTCTAACTTTGGGCCAAAGCCCCGGATCTTCCGCAACTTCTCGGACTTGACTGCTCGTTCGAGATCATCCCGGTCGCGGATCCCCAGGTGGTCGATTAGCAGCTTCAATCGCTTCGGACCCAGTCCTGGAACGTCTCTCAGTTCGAGGAGGCGGGGAGGTAACTTTTTGGCCAAGTCGCGATGCAACGGCAGGTCGCCAGTCTTGGCGATCGTAGAGATCTTTTCCGCCAGATCGGCCCCAATGCCTGGAATTTCATCAATCTCCTGTTGGGACAGAGCTGCAACTTGCCTCGTCTGGTCGCGAATCGCCCGAGCAGCGTTGTGATAGGCACGTACGCGAAAGAAATTCTCGCCCGCCACCTCCAGCATATCGGCGGTCTCGTCGAGGACCTTTGCGACCTCGTAGTTATCCATTGTCGTAATAATACCTGGTCGTGGCGCCTCTTTTGGTGAGGGCGCGTGGACTTCGACCCGAAGCCTTCGGTTTCGTTTACAATCTCAGCAAGAGTCGGACCGGAAGATTAGTTCAGCGGGCGGTTAGCCTCGCGAAGGAGATCAACGCGCGACTCCGCAGTGGCACGGCCAATGCTCGTAGCAAGTGGACGGTGGCAAAGATTTGCGGATGAACTGATATGAATCTCACTATTGTAGCTGGATCTGGAAACCCGTCGCTTGCCGACTCTATTGCCGAACGGCTGGGAACCCGAGTCTGCCGCTCGGTTCTGAACCGTTTTCCCGACAGCGAGCTACATGCCGAAATCGACGAGAGCGTCCGCGGCTGCGATGTCTATATCGTTCAGCCGACCGGTCCTCCGGTAGACCGTCACTTGATGGAATTGCTCTTTCTCGCCGACGCCTGTCGGCGGGCGGGTGCAGCCCGTCTCACTGGCATAGTTCCGTACTTCGGATATGCGCGGCAGGATCGCCGAGCCAAGGGGCGCGAAGCAGTTGGCGGGCGGCTCATCGCGGACCTGTTGGGAGTTGCTCGCTTCGAGCGAATTGTGGCGGTCGATCTTCACACCGTTTCACTTGAGGGATTCTTCAGCATCCCACTGGAGCACCTGAGTGCGGTGTCACTGCTTGCCAACGCGGTCGAGGAGTTGGTCACTGACAAGAGCGTTATTGTTGCGCCGGATCTGGGGGCCGTCAAACTCGCCGAATCCTACGGGGAACTCCTTTGCCGGCCTATCGCAATTGCCCACAAGACCCGTCTCAGCGGCGAAGAAGTAAGAGTACATGGCATCGTTGGCGAGGTTGCCGGACTGATGCCAATTATCGTGGACGACATGATATCAACCGGTGGCACCATCGAGGCCGCCGCGGCAGCCATGATTGCCGCCGGATGCCTGCCTGAGATCACGGTCGTTGCCAGCCATGCATTGCTGGTGGGCTCCGCCATTCATCGGCTTTCAGCCTTGCCGCTAAAACGAATCGTGGTGACCGACAGTCTGCCAACTCCGGAGCACGGTCCGCTTGCGCTGCAGGTGGTAAGCCTCGCACCGATGCTCGCCGAGACGGTGAGTCGCCTGAACATTGGTGAATCCATGACTGAACTCCTGAGCCACCGATGATGTGGCGGGGCAACCAGCTTTTTGTGCAGCAATTTTCAGGACATCGCCATGCAAATCGATTTACGCCTCGAGCCTCGCGAGATTCCCCTCCTCACAGATCTTTACGAACTGACGATGGCCGCGAGCTATTTCGACCTTGGCTTCAATGATGCCGCATGCTTCGGCATGAGTACGCGCCGGTTGCCGCAGGGCCGCGGGTTTCTGGTCGCGGCGGGGCTGGAGCGTCTGCTCGAGGTCTTGGCGGAGTTCCATTTTGAGCAGCCGATTCTTGACTATCTCGATTCTCTGAAGTTATTCAGCGCGGATTTTCTCGGATTCCTCGCCAAGTTGCGTTTTACCGGCGAAATCTACGCGCTGGCGGAGGGAACCATCTTTTTCCCGCAAGAGCCGATCGTGGAAGTACGGGCGCCGCTCATCGAGGCGCAACTGTTGGAAACCCTCGTGATCAATCAGATTGGGATGGCGTCGCTTATCGCGAGCAAGGCCGCACGCTCAGTAATTGCTGCGCACGGGCGCGGGCTGGTCGACTTTGGCCTGCGCCGCAGCCAGGGAGCGGATGCGGGACTAATCGCCGCGCGGTCCAGCTATCTCACTGGTTTCATCGGTACGTCCAACGTACTCGCGGGGATGCGTTACGGAATTCCAATATACGGCACCATGGCGCATAGCTACATCATGGCGCACGAGCGCGAGCGTGAAGCATTCGAGCACTTCGTAAAGCGCTTTCCTCAAGTGAGCACTCTTCTTGTCGATACCTACGACACGGTACGCGGGGTCGAGAATGCAGTCCGCGTCGGACTTCAGCTCAGACAGCAGGGGCAGCGGCTCCAGGGCATCCGCCTCGATAGCGGCGATCTGCTGGATCTCAGCCTCAAGGCGCGTCGTATCCTCGACCAAAACGACCTCAAGGATGTGAGAATTTTCGCGAGCGGCAATCTCGACGAATATCGGATTTGTGAATTGGTAAAGGCGGGTGCGCCAATTGATGAATTCGGCGTCGGCACCGCGATGGTCGTCAGTGCCGATGCGCCGGCGCTCGACGTCGCATACAAGCTGACCGAGTACAAGGGCACGCCGCGGATGAAGACCTCGCAGCACAAAATGAGCCTTCCTGGGTGCAAGCAGGTGTTTCGTGCGTTGCAGGAGGACGGAGCCTTTTGCTGCGACCTGATCGGGCTGGCCGACGAGAACGAGACAGCCGTCGCTCGTGAATTAACGCCCGCTCCGGCCAGGATGACGGCAATTTTGCACAAGCAGTTCGGCAATGGACACCGGGTCGGAACACATCCTGCGCTCGTGGAAATCCGTGAGCAATTTCTCAGTGCGTTGGCGAAGCTGGCTCCGGGCTATCAGGGTTTGGATCAACCGGAGACTTACCCGGTCAGGTACACTGCCAAACTCGAGGCACTAATCGCGCAAGGCAAAGTGGACGCGCAAAAGCGCCAGGATTGAACCAGCGCTACCCTGACCGCCGACGCCCGGGATCAGCAAGCTCAGGAAACTCAAATCCAGGTCCAGTACGCGGTGGTCGACAAGATTCGCCGCAACCGCTCGCTCACCAGCGAGGAATTCACTCACGCGCGCGTCCGCGCAACCAAACCGCTCAAGGTGACACTGCCGAGTCCGCTGATGATGACGCTCAGATGGTCGCCGGAGTGGATCGAAAAGGCGAGCCGTTATTTCCCGCGTGAGCGGCTCGCGCTTTCGACACAATGCGGTGTCGGCACGGTTTGGGAAGGCAACCCGATACCCGAACCGCTGCAGGCAGCCAAGCTCAAGTTGGTTGCTGACATCGCGCACCGAGTATGGACATAACTCAGTCAGCCGCGATCCAAATCATCGAACCGCCCCACAGCATCTATCGAGCGCAAGCCGCCGCTTTGTTCGAATGTGCTTATATATCGTCCAGCGGAAACACCGGACGGCGAATCCTGCTATACGGCAGGCGTGCGAGCACCTGCGTCGCCAGCCCGGGCGCGTCGACGTCGATGAATTTGCGCGCGACACCCTCGAAGCCCGCGCGATGCTGCAATTCGGCCTTGCACACCAGGATCTTCCGCTCGGTCGGCTCGATGCCGAGGCTGCGGAAATGGTTGGGCTCGAAGACCAGCACCGCTCGCGAAGTCAGGATAACTTCGGTGCCCCCGCAATCGACCAGCGCGGTGGGTCCCCGATGAAAGGTCCCGGCGTTGAAGCGCGTCGAGGTGCTGAAGATGCCGTCTTGGATCACGCGGACGCGTCCGCTGATCTCAAGCGGATCGCCGTGGAACTTGTCGACTTTGCCGCCGACTGTAACGGTCACGCGCTTGCCCACTCCCGCCTGAACCGCCGACTGAACGGCCGCCGGATCGGCGATATTGCCGACTACCGCGCGTTGCGCGTTCTGCTTGAGCAGTTCGGCTAAAATTGCGGTGCCGTCGCCGGGAGTTCCGGCGCCTCCGCTGTCGGCGAGATCGCCGAGCACGACCGGCCCCTCATCGGTGTCGATCGCTTCGCGCACTGCCGCTTCGACCGAAACCATGTCGGTGTGAAATGCGTGGCGCTTCGCCCAGCAGGCCTCCTTGATTTCCTCGGCGATGTCGCGAGCAAGGTTCGGCTCGCCGTTAGTCGTCACCACCACGCTGATGCCGGTCTCGCGGCGCTCCGAACAGAAGAAGCCGCCGAGCAGTGAGACGTCGAGTACGCGCGCGTCGTGGGCGGCGCGATTGTGCGCCAACCGCATCAGATGTTCCATCGGCCATCCCGGTGCGATGTAGAGCTTTTGCAGCGCCGGCGCCATCGCAGGCTGAGCCCATGCACTCGCGGGCGCCAGCGATCCGTCAGCAATCCCCGCCATCACGCGCGCGCCGAGCCGCCCGGTCGGCGCGAAATCATAATGGGGATTGGTCTTCACGCCGATCAGCATCGTCGCCTGCTGAACCATAGTCGGAGTGACGTTCGCATGTCCGTCGAGGGACGCAATAATTGGAACTTTCGGCCCGACGAGGTCGCGAATTGCCGCGAGCAGGTCGCCTTCGCAATCCTCGATGCTGTCGCTCGCCGCCGTTCCGTGCAGTTGGAGGAACAGGCCATCAAGCGCACCGGCCGCGCGCAAAGTTTTCAGAAAGGTCTCTTTGGCCCACCCATGAGCGTCGTCGGTGACCTTCCCCATGATGCCGGGGAAAACAAAGTTGATCGGAACGATTTCCCAGTTACGCTGGCGTGCGCCCTCGATGAAGCCGGCGAAAGCGCTCTCGCCACGGCCGAGTCTGAGCACGGCGTCTCCGGACAGCATTGCGCGCTGGAACAATTCGAGGCCCATGCGCTGAGTGGCGAATGTGTTAACCGCCACGAGATAGCCGCCAATTCCTATACGCATTGTTGGATCCTCCCGGTTCGATGCGGATGAGTCCGCTTCCGTTGTCGTTAGCGGTCCCGTTCGATTACGACTACTGCGCCCATGTAGCCATCCCGGATCAGATTGCTTGCTGCAACCTCGGGCGGGCGCTACAAGGATTCAAGGTTCGGTACTCTACTAGCCGAAACGGCTGGATAAGTCTCACGCGCGCCGAGACTGTCGGCTCTGATTTTCATCCACGGCGATTGGAGAACATTATGGAGAAAGCACTGGCAGGTGTGAAAGTTCTCGACCTCACTCAGTACGAGGCTGGCCCTTCATGTACCGAGATGCTCGCGTGGCTGGGTGCCGACGTGATCAAAATCGAAGAGCCGACTAAGGGTGAGCAGGGACGCTGGCGTGCTACTGAGAAACCCGGCGTCGACTCCTATTACTTCATTCTGCTGAACGCCAACAAGCGCAGCGTCACGCTCAACCTGAAATCCGAGCGCGGCAAGGAAATCTTCGTCGACCTGGTCAAGAGAATGGATATTCTGAGCGAGAACTACACCCTCGGAACTATGGAGAGTTTGGGGCTCGGTTACGACCGTCTGCGCGAGATAAACCCGCGAATCATCTATCTTACGGTCAAGGGTTTCGGTACCTACGGACCCTATAGCAAGTACAAGAGCTTCGACATGATCGCGCAGGCCTCCGGCGGCGCGATGGCGCTGACGGGCTTCCCCGGGTCGCCGCCACTCAAGCCTGGACCGACCATCGGCGATACCGGCACCGGACTCCACGCCGCTTGCGGGGTCCTCGCCGCCTATATTCAGCGCGAACGCACCGGCAAGGGGCAGAAGGTCGAAGTCGCGATGCAGGACGCGGTCCTCAACTTCGTCCGCGTGCCGATGATGGGCACGTACATTACGCACAAGCCGACGCCGCTGGTCGGTAATCGGCTCGGCGCCGGCCCGCTCGGCGATATTTTTAAATGCTCGCCGGGCGGCCCCAACGACTACGTCTACCTGTATTGTTCGAATCAGGAGATGTGGTACGCCTTCTTCAAAACGATTGGGCGCCCTGAGGTCGCCGATGACCCGCGCTTTACCGATCGCAAGAAGCGCCGTGAGAATATCGAGGTTCTGACGCAAATCGTCGAGGAATGGACCAGTCAGCGCACCAAGCAGGAAGTGATGAAGATTATTGGCGAAGCGGGTGTGCCCTGCGGTGCCGTACTCGACAGCGTCGAACTGCTCGAGGATCCGCATCTGCGCGAACGTGGGATGATCGTCACGATCGATCATCCGGTGCGTGGTAAGTTCACAATGCCCGGATGTCCGGTCAAGCTCGAGGATTCACCAGTCGAGGTAACGAGCGCGCCGCTGCTTGGGCAGCATAATAGCGAGGTCTATGGCGGCATACTCGGGTTCAAGGACAGTGACCTTCAGCAGTTGAAACGGGATAGGGTCATCTGAGCTTTCGGTATTTGAGCGGCTTGAGAGTTCCGAGCCATCAGTCTAAGACTTGACGCAGGATTGGCTTCGCGGCCAATAGCCAGGTGATCACTCCGATGGACTTCAACTACAGCGCTGAGGATGAGGCCTTTCGCCATGAGTTTCGGACCTGGCTCGAAGTCAACGCCCCCGACGAGCCGATGCAATCGCTGGCCGGTGGGTTCGAGCAGGACGAAGACGACTGGCAGCGCAAGCTCAGTTGGTATCGCAAGCTCGCGGCGGCGGGTTGGACCTGCGTCGACTGGCCGCGTGAGTTCGGCGGGCGCGGCCTGAGCATCCTGAGGACCGTCATATATCACGAGGAACTGCAGCGCTTTAACGCCGCCCTCCCGTTCATCGGGTCCGGACCGTCGTTGGTCGGACCAACCTTGATGCAATGGGGGACCGAGGAGCAGAAGCGGCGGTTTATCCCGAAGATTATCAGCGCCGAGGAGATCTGGTGCCAGGGTTACTCGGAGCCGGGCGCGGGATCGGACCTCGCTTCTTTACAAACCCGCGCGGTTGAAGACGGCGACTATTTTCGCATCAACGGGCAGAAAATCTGGACCTCGCAGGCGCAATATGCCGACTGGGCGTTCGTGCTCTGCCGCACCGATCCTAACGCGCCGAAGCATCGCGGGATTAGCTATCTGCTGGTCGACATGAAGACACCCGGAATCACGGTGCGCCCGCTGGTGCAGATGAGCGGCACGAAAGGCTTCAACGAGGTCTTCTTTGACGATGTCCGGACGCCGAAAAAATTTCTGGTCGGCGAAAAGGATAATGGATGGCAAGTCGCGATTACGACGCTGATGTTCGAACGAGGCGCGGGCGGCGGCGGTCAGCTAATTTCCGTTATCGACGAGCTGGTCAGTCTCGCGCAGCGGATCAGCCGTCACGGACGTCCGGCCTGGGACGACGCGAGTGTGCGCCAACGAATCGCCGAGTTTAAATGCGAAGCGGAGGCACTTAAGTACACGAATCTGCGCCAGTTGACGCGGCGGCTCAGAGGTTTGCCTCCGGGCGCCGAAGGTTCGATCATGAAACTCTGCGCGACCGAACTAAATCTGCGGATCGGGCTGTTCGCGATGGAACTGCTGGGGCCATGGAGCCAAATCGATTACAGGGCGCCGCGGGCGATCGACGAGGGCCGCTGGTCGTACCGAATGCTGAGTGCCCGCGGCGGCACGATCGCGGCGGGCACCAATCAGATTCAGCGCAATATCATTGGTGAGCGCGTCCTCGGCCTGCCGAAGGGGTAACCCAAGAATCTGTCCCTGCTTCAAATTCCATTAGAACCGCGCGATTTGCACCGCTCACGCGGGAAGAATCCGCTTGGCCCCTTCAGCGCCGAGGCGCCAGCCGGTCGCGCCGGATGTCGTTGAACTCGCGCCGACGCGGCATCGATCGGAAGCTCCCCTCTAACGCTCGATCAGCTTCGCCCACTCCTCGACGTTCGCCAATACTTTGTCCCGGGCCTCCGGTGGAACCCAGCTTGAAACATAATCGACGCCCGCATCGGCAAACCTGGCCAGTGCGCGACGATCCTGATCGAGCTTGCCAGCCGGCTCATAGTAAGCGCCGATCGCAAGGGTCTTCGGTCCGCGGCCGGACTGAGCCAGCAGCTCGCGGAATTCGCCAAGTTTGGCGAAAAAGGCCTCGCCGCGCACGGTCGGCATCCAGCCGTCGCAATACGCGATGGCGGCCCTCATCGCGGCCGGCGCCTGGCCGCCCATGATAATTGGCGGAAAGGGTTTCTGCACCGGCTTGGGATAGCACCAGATTGAATCGGAGTTGACGAAGCGGCCGTGGTACGTGGGCTCTGCTTGCGTCCAGATCGCCTTCATCGCTTCGATCCGCTCGCGCATCAGCCGGCGGCGGCTTTTGAATTCGGTGCCATGATTCGCCATTTCTTCCACATTCCAGCCGGCGCCCACCCCGAAAATAAAGCGGCCGCCGGAGAGCAGGTCGAGGCTGGCTACTTCTTTCGCCGTGATGATCGGGTCACGCTCGATCACCAGACAGACCCCGGTTCCAAGCTTGAGCGTTTTGGTCGCCGACGCGGCGGTCGCCAGTGCGACGAACGGATCGAGCGTATGTGAGTACTGCGGCGGCAGGTCACGCATGCCCGTCGCCGGTACGGCCAGTCGTGAAGTCGGAATGTGCGTATGTTCGGCAACCAGCAATGAATCGAATCCATGAGTTTCGGCGGCGCGCGCCAGATCGTCCAAGCGGATAGTGAAATCGGTGGGAAAGAACGACAGTCCGTACTTCATAGCGAGCCTCGAATTGAACGGTGGCTGGTGATTTATCTATATATCATCAGCGAAAATGGGTTTGTTTTGCAAAAAAAGTTTTTGCGTCGCGCGGGCGCGCCGGGTTGTCGGAGCCATGACTCCTTGAAGGAGTATACTCCTTTGGGACGTGCGGCGCGCCAGAAAGAGCCTGGAGCAGAGCTTCTAGAAATGGCCGTCAAGTTTAAGCCGTTCTCGAATGTGCATTAGCGTGCCCCGAGGGGTAAGTCGAACGGTGCTATGACCCAGGCTGAGCGAACAATAGTTGGATTTTACGGTTTGTGGTATGCGTAACGGCCAGACGGGTCGAACTCGGAGGCATCCGCTTATGTCGTACGACATTGTAATCAAAAACGGGACGATCGTTGACGGTACCGGCCGCCCTGGTTACCGGGCCGACTTGGCGGTAAGCCAAGGAAAAATCGTGGAGATCGGCAAGGTAAAGGACGGCGCGGCTAAAACCATAGATGCCTCCGATCTAATTGTCAGTCCGGGGTTTATCGACCCGCATACGCATTACGACGGTCAAATCTGTTGGGATCCATTGGTGACCGCCTCTTCATGGCACGGTGTCACCTCGGTCGTAATGGGCAACTGTGGAGTGGGACTGGCCCCCTGTAAGCCCGAATTCAGAGAGATTGCTACCTGGGACCTGGTTAACGTCGAGGCGATTCCATTCGAAGTGCTCAACCAGGGTTTAACCTGGGACTGGGAGACATTTCCGCAATTCATGGACGCCGCCGACCGGCGCGGCTCCGGGATTAATCTAGGGTTTCTCGCGCCGCTGACCCCATTTAGACACTACGTGATGGGCGAGGAATCGATGGAGCGGGCGGCAACGCCGGACGAAACCACTCGCATCGGGGCGTTGATCAAGGAGGCAGTCGCGGCGGGCGCGCTTGGCTTCAGCACCACGAATGCTCCGCAGCATATCGGCTATAAGGGTCGGCCGCTGGCATGCCGATTGGCTGATCAAGCGGAACTCAAGGCGTATGCCAGTACGCTCAAGGACCTGGGCAAGGGTGCGATCGAAATAATCATCAATCGCCGAGTCGACGCGATTACCGCCGAGGAATGTGATCTGCTCGATATGTTGCTGACCGCGAGCGGACGGCAGGTTACCTGGCTGGTGCTGCGCAAATTTGTCCACGCGCCCAATGCATATCGGGAGATGCTGCGGGTCGCCGATCAAGTGATCAAGCGAGGCGCCCATCCTCAACTCGCCACGATGGAACTAATCGGCGAATTCAGCTTCCGCCAGCCGTCGCTGGCCTTGGCTCTCTACCCCTCGTGGAAACCCGCCTTCAACGCAACGTTGGAGGAGCAGAAGAAGCTTTACAGCGATCCGGCATTTCGCGCAGCGTTTCGAGAGGAGGCGACCAAGCGCCCGGGCCTCTTCACCAACATCTGGAATCGAGTGACGGTGAATTTTGCGAAGAATCCAGCAATACGGGCACTGGAAGGCAAGACCGTCGAGGAGGTCGCCCGAGCTCGCGGGCGGGATCCCCTCGACACATTTTTTGACCTGCCATTAGAGGACAATCTGGAGACGCGCTATTGCAGCGCGATGACCGAGGTTCCCACTGAATTGCTCACTGACTCGAGGGTCTTGATCGGAGAATCCGACGGGGGCGCCCATGTGGCCGACTTCTGCACCGCGGGATATACCAGCGACCTGATCGGCAAATGGGTGCGAGAGCGACAAATGCTGTCACTGGAGCGGGCGATCCAACGAACCACCTCGGAACCGGCGGACTTTTTCGGGATTCGCGACCGAGGACGTCTTACTCCGGGGTTCGCGGCTGATATCGTAATTTTTGACTACAATCAGATCTCCTGCAGCGCCAGGGAATCGGTCGACGATCTGCCCGGCGGCGGACGCAGATTCGTGGTGCGTTCGAAAGGAATCGAGTACACCATCGTCAATGGCCAGGTCCTGTACCAGGGCGGCGCGCATACCGGGGCGCTGCCCGGCCAGGTTCTGCGCTCCTGAGTTCCATGGCATTACACGACCATTCACTGAGATCGCGGCGGAGCACATTTCAAGAGCGATGAGCGCATCAGACGAATCGAGATTCGAGCCAGTTCGGCGCATTCAGTTCGCGTTCACGGACGAGCAGGAGCAGTTCCGCTCGACGATTCGGCGATTTCTAAATGATAAGTCGCCGACGATTGAGGTCCGGCGCCTGATGGGCACCGCCGACGGTTACGATCCCGAGGTGTGGCGCCAGTTGAGCGAGGAGCTCGCGCTGCCCGGGATCCAGATACCGGAGCAATACGGCGGCGCGGGGTTCGGTATGGTGGAGCTTTGCATCGTTACAGAGGAGCTTGGTCGCGCATTGCTTTGCGCGCCCTATTTCTCCACCACGGTACTCGCGGCCAATGCCATACTGAATGCCGGCACCGAAGCACAGAAATCGACTTTGCTGCCCGACCTTGCAAGCGGCGCGCGGCTCGCGACGCTTGCGGTCACCGAGCTCAACGGCCATTGGGATCCACGTGAGATCGAGCTCGTCGCTACCCCCGTCGCGGACGGCTATCTTCTTGACGGCGTCAAAAGTTACATCGTGGACGGCCATGTGGCAGACCTACTGGTCGTTGCTGCGCGCGTACCCGCGACTGTTGGCCATGCGGGCCTGGCGCTATTGACACTCCGCTCGAATTCCGGCAGCGTTGAACGACGCCTCCTGGAATCCATGGATGCTACCCGCAAGATAGCGCGCATCGATTTTCGCGGCGCGCATGCGGACTTACTTGGCAGCTTGGATGACGGTGCAAAGCCACTCGTCCGCACGCTGGACCAAGCGGCCATCGCACTCGCTAACGAAATGGTGGGCGGTGCCCAGGCGTTGTTCGACTCGGCGGTGGATTATGCGAAGCTGCGGGTTCAGTTCGGGCGAACGATAGGCTCGTTTCAAGCTATCAAGCACAAGCTCGCCGACATGCTCCTGGAGGTGGAACTGGCCAAATCAGCCGCCTATTATGCGGCTCAATCCGCCGCGGCGGACAACCCAGAGTGGCCCGCGCTGGCCTGTCTGGCCAAAGCCGCGGCGTCCGAAACTTACCTGCATACCGCGGCCGAATGTATTCAGATTCACGGTGGCATCGGCTTTACCTGGGATAACGACACGCATCTCTGGTACAAGCGCGCCAAAAGCTCCGAGGTGTTTCTCGGCCAGCCGAACTACCATAGGGAACTATTGATGCAGCGTTGGGGAGTTTGAGTGATGAGTAAGGTTAGCGAAGCCGAGGTGCGAGCCGAGGTACGGACTTGGCTCGCGGCCAATTGGGATGCGGAGATGTCTTTAGTGGTGTGGCGAAACAAGCTCGCCGACTCGGGCTGGGGAATGCCGCAATGGCCTGAGGCGTGGTACGGACGCGGTCTACCGGTGGGCCTTGCGCGCGTGGTGGAGGAGGAATTTGCCGAGGTTGGCGCGGTTGGCGTCGCGAAATCGGGAGTGCGATTGCTGGCAGCGGCGACGCTGCTCGAGCATGGATCGGATCTGCAGAAGAAGAAGTTCCTGCGCCGCATCCTCACGGGCGAAGACACCTGGTGCCAACTGTTCAGCGAGCCGGGCAGCGGCTCGGACCTAGCCGGCGCCACCACCCGCGCGGAGTTGAACGGCGACTATTGGATCGTCAACGGACAGAAGGTGTGGACGACGAGCGCCCATCATGCAGACTACGGCATGCTGCTCGCCCGCACGGATTGGGACGCGCCCAAGCACGAGGGACTATCCTTTTTTGTGATCGAGATAAAACAGCCGGGCGTCGACGTGCAGCCGCTCAAGCAGATGAATGGCCACGCGTCGTTCAACCAGGTGTTCTTCACCGACGCGAAGGTTCCGCCTGAAAACTTGGTCGCGCGCGTCGGCGATGGCTGGAAGGTCGCCATGACCACTCTCGCCCACGAGCGCCGCGGTGCTGACGGACTGAGCGCACCGTCGAAGCGCGGATCGCGCACTGGACGGATCTACGTGGAAGAGCGGGCCGAGATCGAAACGGCCAATCAGCCTTACAGATGGTATCCGCAGCGCGCCGGCCGTGTGGATCTCGTTATCGAGCGCGCGAAGGAGACGGGCTCGAATCGGGATCCTCATGTGCGCCAGGAGATAGCCAGGCTGATGATCATGGCGAAGTCTGCCGAATGGACCGCGCGCCGCGCGCGCGCCGC
>Ga0187876_1000325_pt1 | contig 50945 bp, 46 predicted proteins | sample June2016WEW_17_4_FD_133000 | JGI IMG/M metagenome (GOLD analysis project Ga0187876, IMG submission 133000) | Peatland microbial communities from SPRUCE experiment site at the Marcell Experimental Forest, Minnesota, USA - June2016WEW_17_40 | ecosystem: Environmental > Terrestrial > Soil >... | reverse complement strand
TCCTCTTGCCGCTCTCGATGCTCACGTCTGCCCATCGCCATGAAAAAAGCTTACGAGCAAACCCTGTGGATAATCCAACAACTTCCAGAGTACGAATCAGGACTTGCACCACGGGCTGCTAGGCAGTTCTTGGATGCAACCGCAATGCCTTGCGTTGGACCGCAGCCTGAGAGCGCCAAAGACACTGCGAAGAACAAAGGCCCAACTACTACGGATCTCACAGTCATGCTCCATCCCTTTCTCAAAAGCCGAGAATGCCGGCCAGGTTATTTAACAAAGTAATAGTTGCGTTGCGATTGTGGTGCGATGAATAGGAAGAAAAGATCCCGCCTGCACTCGAACCCAATACCTCCATGTGAGCGACGCCAAAGCTGCGCCCCCCTCCATTTCGCTGGACATCCATTTGCATCATTGCTTGTGCACTGTCCAGATACCCTTCGTGGAGCGATCCATCCTTCGATATCAGAAGGTACAGGAGAAAGACTGCTTCGCCTGGATTGCAATTGGTTCCATTGCGATCCGCCGAAAGCAGCGCAGGGAAGGCCTTGGTCGATGCTGCGTGTTTTCTGAATCTCCAAATTGAAGCTTCGTCAGCCCTCATGGATGGCGGAGCCCCGACCTTAGTCATCAGTTCATTGAACGCCCGGACAACATCGGCTTCGGCAACTAATTTCCTGCTGCCTCCACGAGCCAACTGCTCTGCCTGCGCCAGACGATTGGCGAGCGGTTCGATGTCCACTTTTCCTGCTTCAGGTGGCACAATTAGCCCTATCAAGTCCGCGCTGTACTTGTGAATCCCTGCGGGGTCGGACGCTGCGGCTTCCTGGTTGAACAGATCGGGCACATTGGTGGCGCGGCGCGAGGGCTGTTGTCCGGCCAGCAGCGGGCAGAAGACCGACCCTACCGCGAGCGCCAAGGCTAGATATTTCAGATACCCCATTTCGCTCCTCCAGAATCTGAGGAAATAATGCCACGGGTTACGGACGTGTCAAGTTAAAAGATTACGAAAGATCGTCGCGAGAATGACGTAGGTCACACATGAAGCCTCACCAACGCGCAATGCAGACGGAGACGGTTCTCGGATAGGTTAATCGGTACCCGGAAGACTAGGGCCTCTACTTGGCTGCGGCGGCAGGCAAAGTGAACTGGAAGCGGCTGCCGTGGCCGGGCGTGCTTTCAGCCCAGATGCGGCCGCCGTGCTGCTCGACGATGCTGCGGCAGAGGGCCAGGCCCAGGCCGGTGCCGCCGAGGGCGCGGGAGTCGGAGGCGTCTCCCTGCTGGAAACGGGCGAAGATATGCTCCAGTTTCTCCTGGGCGATGCCGCGGCCCTGGTCCTCGACGATGAAACAGACTTCATGTTCGCCGGAAGGCTGGGCGTCCAGGCGGATTTTCGTATCCGGCGGCGAGAACTTGATGGCATTGGCTACCAGCTCGTTGAGCACTTGCAGGATGCGTTCTTCGTCGGCAAGAACCTGCACCTGCGGAGCTTCAATGCGGAAACCGATGTGAACCTGGCTGGCCGATGTGTGGGCCACGTCCGCGGCGCGGCGCAGCAGGTCGTTGGCCTCTACCGGCTGGCGATTGAGGGGCAGCTTTCCCCTTTCCACGCTGTCGAAGTCCAGGATGTCGTTGACCAGGCGCACCAGCCGGTCGCAGTTGCCGATGGCCATATCGATCATCTGGCGCTGCTTCTCCGGCCGCTTGTCCAGCGTTCCTGAGGAGATGAGCCCCAGCGAGGCGCGCAGCGAGGTGAGCGGGGTGCGCAGTTCGTGGCTCACGGAGGAGATGAACTCATCCTTCATCTTCTCCAGGCGGCGGCGCTCGGAGACGTCCTGGAAGGCCACGACCATGCCCGAGATGCGGCCATCCTCGATGAGCGGGCTGGCGCTGTACTCGACCGGAATCGATGTGCCGTCGCGCCGCCAGAAGACCTCATTCCTCATGCGGATGGGCTCGCGGCAGCGCATGGCCTGGAGAATCGGACTGGTGGACCTGGAATAGGGCGTGCCGTCGGCGTGGCTGTGGTGGATGACCTGGTGCACGTCGCGGCCGGTCAACTGATCGGTGGAGTATCCCAGGGCGCTGGCGCCGGCATGGTTGATGAAGGTGAGCCGGCCGTCGAGGTCGATGCCGTAGATGCCGTCGGCCACCGACTCGAGGATCAACTCGCGCTGGCGCGTGGCCAGGTGCAGCGCTTCCTCGGCCTCGTGCTGCTCGGTCACGTCCATGCCGTGGTTAAGCACAAAGGGCCGCTCGCCGGGCAACTGCATGCGGCGGCTGCGGAAGGCGATGCGGCGGAATGCGCCATCGCTGCGGCGGAGCGGCAAGGCGCCCTGCCACTGGTCCTTTGTTTCGAGAGTTCGCAGGCAGTCCTGAAAGATTGCCACGCCGGCAGAATCCAGAAGTTCAGCAACGGCGCGTCCGGTCAAGTCCTCGGCGCGGTAGCCCAGAGTCTCGGCGGTGAAGGCGTTCAGCGAGGTCAGACGGCCCTCCATGGAGCAGGTAAAGACGAAGCCCAGCGAGTTTTCCACCACCTCCCGGTAGCGCGCTTTGCTGGAGAGGAGCTCCATTTCCGCCTGGCGCTGGTCGGTCACGTCCTGGCCGCTGACGATCAGGTACTGTATCTCGTCATTCGGTCCCTGCAAGGGGCGCAGAGTCCAACTGACGCGCCGGGTGAGGCCGCCGGCAATGCGCCAGGCCGTCTCGTGCGGGGCGGAGACCCGTCCGGCCGCGGCCTCGCCCAGCATCTCCTCAACCCAGGAGCGGTCATCGTCCTCCAGAACCTCTTCGACAAAGGGCCGGCCGGCGGCGTCGGCCAGGCTTAGTCCGGTCAATTGCGTGCAGGAGTAATTCATGCGCACGATGCGGCCGGCGGTGTCCAGCACAGCAACCAGAGCGGGGACCGAGTCCAGCGTCGCGGCCACAAAGCATCGTTCGATGGCCAGCGCGCGCTCGGACCGCTGCCGGGCCCGTTGCGCTTGCTCCTGGGCCCGGATGCGGGCGTAGAACTCCAGCCGTGTGACCACCTGGCGGCCCAGAATCTCCAAAAGTGTAATGTGTTCCTGGTTGAACCGATCCGGCTCCCGCGCCAATACCGCGAACGTGCCATTGACCTCCTGGCTGCTGGTGATGAGCGGAACTCCGGCGTATGAGCGGCAAGGCTTTGCGCCGATCAGGGGGATTCCCTGGGGAGGGAAGCGCGGATCCGATCCGGCATCCCGGATCAGCAGGGGTTCGCCCTTCTCCAGCATCCACTGGCAGGCGGTGGAAGAACGCGGCTGCTCGGAGCCCTTGAATCCAAACTGCGATTTAAACCACAGGCGGTTGAAGTCCATCCAGCCCGTGTAGCCGTAGTCCGCGACGCACAATACGGCGGAAAGCTCAGTCAGTTCGTCCAGTGCAGAGTCCGGGTTGTGATCAAAAAGGGCAAATTCTGAGCGGGAAGCCATTACGTGGAGATCGCTGAGTTGCTGACCCTGCATCGCGCACATAAGGCCCTCCACCCCTACAGACGAAGATATCTCTTCACCTCAGCGAGCAGAAAGAGCTCGCTGCACCCACACCCAGAGGGTTCCCGGAGGGTTCCCGACACCCACCCGAGTCTCCAGGGACCGGCACACTTACCCAATTATTAGTATCCGGTAATTGGCAAAAGTTGACTCTGACACAAAAAGGGTAATTTTGGGTTTGAAGAATTACAACTTAGATAACTCATAAAATGGACGAAAGATTTACTTATATGTTACTAAAGAAACATATCTCCGATTACTATGGGCAGAAGCTTCTGGACGGCATTGGAATCTGCCTTCGAAGCATTGTTTTTTTATTCCTTTTTTTCAGTGGGCAGCGGGTAACCTGCAGCAGTCGCCGGCGGCGGCCGGCTCGTTGGCGCCCGCATCCAGAACCACCTTCCAACTGCCGTCGGGCTGTTTGCGCCAGATGGTGATATAGCGGCCGGAGATGGTGACCGGATTGCCGTTGGCGTCTTTGCTGTGACCCTCGAAGTGGCCCCAGGTGTAGCCGACGTCGCCCGACGGCCCCATGGCGGCATCGGTCGGGGTCCAGGTGAGTTGATAGTTTTTGGGCGACCAGTTGGCGGATTTTGCGATGGCCACGCGGCCCACCAGCGGCGCCACTCCGTTGCCCAGCGCCACACCGTCCTCGGCAAACCACTCCGCAAAGGCCGTTCCACCCCGCTCGGCCACATCCCTGGCAAAGCGCGCCTCGAGGTCGTAGAGCAGCATCTTGCCCGGCTTTACCGTAGGGTCAGTGAGCGGATTGGGAGCATTCGCGTCTACGCTGCCCGGCTCCGGCAACTGGGCTAAAACCGCCTGGGAATCCACACCGGCCAGCGCCCCCACCAGAACCACCGCAAAAAAAATCCCTCTCCTGAGTCCAGCCACGTTTCCTGCCCTCCTCGAACGCATAAAAGGTCTATGCGCTCATCGTACAACGAAGGGTTGCAGGGCGCGTGTGACGGCTTGAGAGGCTGATTGCCAGTCGCGGACTTACTTCGAGATTGCGCTTGTTGCCATGTATCCCTGTTTGGCATATACTTATGTATATGCCATGGTTTGGGAGGGTCGAATGCAGCGTACCGCCAAGATATTCATGAATAATCGGAGTCAGGCAGTCCGGCTTCCGAAAGAGTTTCAGTTCTCTACCACGGAGGTCTTCATTCGGAGGCAGGGGGACGAGGTGATTCTCTCCGCACGGCCCAAGGATTGGTCGGAACTTTTGAGTCCGGATGCCGCAGCCTCCGAGGAGTTCATGAAGAATGTTGAGAAATTGCCCGTTCAAGAGCGGACATTCTGATGCCTCGTTACATGCTCGACACAGACATTTCGTCATTCATCATGAACCGCTCCAGCGAGAATGCGATGCGGAGACTTGAAGCAACTGCGGTCGGAGATGTCTGCGTCTCCGCAATCACCCGGTCCGAGCTGATGTACGGGGTCGAGGTATCGCCGCGGCGCCAGAGGGATCAGAGGTCCCTGGAGATATTTCTACGGCACATCGGCGTGCTGGATTATCCCAGTGAAGCTGCCCTCGACTATGCCCAGATTCGCGCCTCTCTTAAGCTCAGTGGGAGGATGATTGGCGGGAACGACCTGCTGATTGCGGCGCATGCCCGCTGCCTCGGACTGACGCTGGTGACCAACAATACGAGGGAATTCAAGCGCGTCCATGGCCTCACGGTCGAAAACTGGATCTGACACGCCGGCAGAGTCAGTGCACGAGTGCGGATAATCCTGCGCCCGGCAAGGCGGCCATCCCCTATTCCGCCTGGTAGCGGTGCAGACGGCCGAGGCCGTTGAAGACGGCTACCTTATAGCACTCGGCGACGGAGGGGTAATTGAAGGCTGTGTCGATGGAGCGGTGCGCTGGGGTACCCAGCGATGACTACAGGCGGGCGGGTTGGAGGAGGGTCTGGAAGGCCGGCTGGCTCTTGCCGGCAAACGTTCCGCCGGACTGCCGGTCTGCTTCCAGGCGGAACTGGCGGATGATGCCGTCCAGGTCGCTGGCCAGGGAGGCGAGATTCTTGAGGGCTTCGACGGCCTCCTCGGCGGCTTGCGCAGTTTCGGCCGAGAGTTGGGAGATTTGGCTTGCTGATTCAGAGATTTCACCTGAGGCGGAGGTCTGCTCGGTGGCCGCGGAGGCGATGAGGTGAATCTGGTGCTCCACCTGCTTGGAGGAATCGATGATGGCTTCCAGGCTCTTGCGCGCGTTTGCGGTTTCCGCCATGCCGGTTTCGACGGCGGCGCGGCTGTCCTGCATCACTTGCAGGGTTTCGCGCGTTTCTTCCTGGATGCTGCTGATGGTGCCGGCGATCTCCTCGGTGGCGCCCTTGGTGCGCTCGGCCAGGCGACGGACTTCGCCGGCGACCACGGCAAAGCCACGGCCGTGCTCGCCCGCGCGGGCGGCCTCGATGGCCGCATTGAGGGCCAGCAGGTTGGTTTGCTCGCTAATCTCCTGAATCACATTGACTACCTTGCCGATCTCCTCGGAGCGGTGGGCCAGCGAGGTCATTTTCGCGGAGACGGAGCTGGTGGCAGCGGCAATTTTCTCCATGGTGGCAGCGGCGGACTGCATCACGGCGCCGCCCTGATCGGCGGTCTCGGCCGAGATGCGGCTGGCGCCGGCTGCGCCCTCGGCATTGTGGCTGATCTCGCCGATGGTGGCGGTCATCTCCTGGGCCGCGGCGGCAATCTGGTTGGTCATGCTTGACTGGGTGTGCGCGTTGCCGGCGCTCTGCACCGAGCGGGCGCTGATCTCGGTGGTAGCGGCGGAGAGAGTCTCCGCGCCCTGGGCCACGGATTGCAGAACGGAGCGCATGGAGGCCACACTACTGTTGAACGCCTCGCCAAGGCGGCCGATTTCATCGGTTCCTGATACCCGGACACTTACGGTCAGGTCTTTGGCTGCAAGATGTTCCAGCGCGCCCATCACCCTGCTGATGCGCGGCGCGATCTCCCGCGTGAGCATGATGCCGGTGAGCGCGCAGAGCAGGACGATGAACAGGGTAACCGCGATGTTGATCCAGGTGGCGCGGTTACTGGCGCTGGAGGCGGTTATGGACTCCTCCGTGCCGATTTTCGCATTCAGGTTGAGGTCGTCTTCCAGCGCCGCAAAAGCGGTGTGATAAGAATCGGCCGTGGAGTCCAGCGTTTGCAGGTCCAAGGCATCTCCTGCCTTGCCGGCATCCAGGAACGCTTTGGCTCGATTGCTGATTTCCTGGTACTGAGCGAAACTCGTCGAGATCTTCTGGTAGAGTTCGCGCTCTCCTGGATAAGAGATTCTCGGTTCGTACAGTTTGCTGTTCGCCCCAAAGTCAGCAAAGTCCTTCTGGCGCCTGGCGGTGTGGGTTGCCGTGCATGCTGGTGTCTGGCACAACATCAGATCGAGATCCTCGCGCCGCGCGTTGTAGGCCGCCTTCTGCATTTCCGCCAGGGCAATCACGGAGGGAAAGTTTTTTCCACTGACATCCGTGCTTTTCTGGGCGATGTAATGGAAGGTGATGAACGTATAGGTCCCGAGGATAACGCAGAGACCGCAAACGATACCGAAGGCGAAGGTGAACTTGCGGGAGATGGGGAGATTACGGATCGCGGACATACCGGTGGCCCTTTCTCAAGTGAATACGTGGACTTCATCGGCGGAATCCGTCTGAGCTTGAGTCCATTTGTTTCCGGCGGAGAATGGGAATCTGCCTTGACAGGCCTATCGACAGGAGCGCTTGCCCTTGCTCTATGTGGAGTGGATTGATATTCTTGGGGCCGTTTTTGTCTTGCTCCGGAGATGATCCGGAATTGAGGTCTTCCATGTCCGAGTTGCGGCCGATTGCGCATTGCAGATTTCTTTGGATTGGGCTGGTTCTTCTTGCTTGCCCGGCCTGGTGTCGGCTGGTTGCGCAGACGGCGCCTGCCAGTGCGGCCGTGCCTTCGCGCCTGCCCGCGCCCGCTCCGGTCCATTTGACTGCCGAGGCGGATCACCAGCGGCTCATGGACTTGCTGGGGATCAAGGAACTTCGGCGCGGTGTGGACACGAACGCTCAATCCCCAAATGCGGCCAACTACGACGAATCGAAGGCCAACGTCTACCCCAACCTGCCCGACCCGCTGGTACTCAAAAACGGCAAGCGGGTGACCTCGGCCAGGGTCTGGTGGACCAAGCGCCGGCCTGAGATCGTGGAGGACTTTGACCGCGAGATTCTGGGCCGCGCACCGGCCGGGCTGCCCAAGGTGAGCTGGGAGGTGGTAAGCACCACGGCTGAAACCATCGGCGATGTGCCGGTGGTGACCAGCAGGCTGGCGGGGCACGTGGACAACTCGGCCTATGCGGAGATTGAGGTGAAGATCGACCTCATCCTGACCACCCCGGCCAAGGCTGCCGGCCCGGTGCCGGTGATTCTGTATCTGGCCTTCAGCAGGGAGTTCATGGCGGCCGTCGCCAGGAGCACTCCGGAGACGATACCCGGGGGACCCGGCGGACGCCCTGGAGACGGGGGCATCCCATGGCAGCAGCAGGTTCTGGCCAGGGGGTGGGGCTTTGCGATATTGAATCCCGTGAGCTACCAGGCGGACGACGGGGCGGGACTGACCGAGGGCATCATCGGATTGATGAACAAGGGCCAGCCGCGCAAGCTGGACGACTGGGGCGCGCTGCGCGCCTGGGCCTGGGGCGCCAGCCGCGTGCTGGACTATTTTGAGACCGATAAGGCCGTGGATGCCAAGCAAGTGGGCCTTGCCGGCCACTCCCGCTTCGGGAAGACGGCGCTGGTGACCCTGGCCTACGATCACCGCTTCGCCATTGCCTATATCAGCTCTTCCGGCGGGGGCGGCGCCAAGCTCTTCCGGCACATCTTTGGCGAGGAACTGGAAAACCTGGCCTCATCCAGCTTCTACCACTGGATGGACGGCAACTTTCTGAAATATGCGGGACCGCTGACGCCCGGGGATCTTCCGGTGGATAACCACGAGTTGATCGCCTTATGCGCGCCGCGGCCGGTATTTATCGGCGGCGGCTCCAGCGTGGGAGACGGATATGCCGACCCCAGTGGGGACGCGTGGGCGGATGCAAGAGGAATGTTCCTGGCGGAAGTTGGCGCCGGGCCGGTCTACCGGTTGCTGGGAAGGAAGGATCTGGGGACGACCGAGTTCCCGCCTATGGGTACGGCGCTGACTGAGGGCGATCTGGGCTTCCGGCAGCACTCCTTGGGGCACACGCCGGCGCCGAACTGGCCTGCCTTCCTCGACTTTGCCAGCCGGTATCTGCATGCTCCGGTGGCGGCGGCTGCTTCCAGCGCGCAAAGCATTGACGGGGGGGTGCCTGCGCCTTAGGCTCAAAGCATGGAATTCAAGGTAAGCGAGCTGGAGCGGGAACCGATTGAATTCGACCTGGAACTGGCTCCGGGAGCGGTGGATTTTGGCGAAGAGGCCGTGCAGACCGGGCCGCTGGCCGCGGCCGGGCGGGCCGAGGTGCTGCACGAGCACCGCGGTCCCAGGAATATTGTGGCCGACATCCGGCTGAAGGGGCGGTTTGCAGGGAGTTTTGAGGTTCCTTGCGCGCGCTGCGTGGAGCCGGTGAAGATTCCGCTGGCGGCCGAATTCGACCTGATCTTCCGGCCCGCGGGAGCGGACGCCGAAGCGCCGGAACGGTCCATTACAGCGCCGGAGACGGAAATCGGTTATTATCAAAAGGACAGTCTGTGGCTTGAAGATGTGCTGCGGGAGCAGGTACTTTTGTCTCTGCCGGTCAGGACGCTGTGCAAGCCGGACTGCAAGGGACTTTGCCCGCGCTGCGGTGAGAACCGCAACAGCCAGGCGTGCTCCTGCGAAGAGGGTCCAAGCGACCCCCGCTGGGAAGCATTGGCTGGGCTCCGCGGCCGGATCAAGTCCTGAGAGATCATCCCCAGAGAACCTCAGGATCAATTGAGGGTGCTCCACCGAAGCCGGAAGGCTGCAAGGGGTTTTGCGTCCTGGGGGCGGTCTGAAGCCGGCCGGGAGTTGAAGCGGGCTTCAGACACGAAAGGAATTCTTGTCATGGCCAATCCGAAGAGGCGCCACTCAACGCGCCGCACCGCACTACGCCGCAGCCACGACTTTCTGACCGCCCTGGGGCTGTCGGAGTGCCCCAACTGTCACGAGAAGAAGCTGCCCCATCGCGCCTGCCCCAAGTGCGGAGCGTACAAGGGCCGCGCCGTTCTGGACATTAAAGAAGCGGCCAAGTAAACTCCAGAGCCTATGCTCATTGATATTGCGCTTGACGCCGTAGGCACCGACAAAGCTCCCGAGCCTGAGATTCGGGGGGCGATCCTCGCCTGCCGCTCCCTGCCTGTGCGGGTTCACCTGGTGGGGCCCGAGACGGAGTTGCGCGACCTTCTGGACGAGCATCTTGAAAACGAGGATCTGCCCATCGTCATCCACCATGCCTCGGAACGGATCGGCATGGACGAGAAGGCAGTGCAGGCGGTGCGCACCAAGAAGGACAGCTCCATTCGCGTGGGGCTGAAGCTGGTGCGCGACGGCAAGGCGGCCGGCTTTGTAACCGCGGGCAACACCGGAGCGGCCATGGCCACGGCCAAGATGGTTCTGGGCGCCCTGCCCGGCGTGGATCGTCCAGCTTTGGCTACCCCCATGCCCAGCTCGACGGGGAATCCGTGCGTGCTGCTGGACGTGGGCGCCAATGTGGATTGCAAGGCGCACAACCTGGCGCAGTTTGCCGTGATGGGCGAGATGTATGCCCGCAGCGTGCTCAAGATCAACGAGCCGCGGGTGGGGTTGCTGTCGATCGGCGAGGAAGAGACCAAAGGCAACGATCTGACCCGCGAGGCCTTTCCTCTGCTCAAGGCGCTTCCCATCCGCTTCATCGGCAACGTGGAGGGCCGCGACATCTTCAGCGGCTTGGCCGACGTGATCGTCTGCGATGGCTTTGTGGGCAACGTGGCGCTGAAGACCAGCGAGGGAGTGGGCCGCTTTGTGCGCGACGTGCTGCGCGAGTCGCTCACCCGCACGGTCACCGCGCAGGTGGGCGCGCTGCTGTCGCGGCGGGCCTTCAACGACTTCCGCCGCCGCCTGGATTACAGAGAGTACGGCGGAGCGCCGCTGCTGGGGGTTCGCGGAGTGTGCATCATCGGCCACGGCTCCTCGAACGACCGCGCCCTCTTCAACGGAATTCGCGTGGCTTACGAGTTTGCCAAGGCGGGCACCATCGAGCGCATCGAACAGGAGTTTGCCAGCCGTCCGCAGCGGGTCGCCGCAGACGGTGAGACCAGCACCGATGCGACGATTCACTAGGGCCTGATGCCTGCCGATTCCAGCCATCTTCTCCCGTTTGACCCTGCGGTCGTGGACCTGTTGGCCTGCCCGGCCTGCCTGGGCGGTCTTCGGCTCGAGGAGGGAAAACTGGTTTGCGCGGAGTGCGGGCGGGTATATCCGATTGTGGATGGGATTCCGGTGCTGATTGCCGGACGGGCTGAGGAAAGCAATTTCTCAAAATGATTCGATACGGATTCCTGGAAAGGATGCCCTGTAGAGTCTTCCATCCAGAGTGAGCAACGTATAACCGCGAACCACGGCCTGCGCTCCGATCAGGAAGTCCGTCAGAATGCGGCGGGGCAACTCGCCTGTTTTGTCGAGCCTGCGTTGCACATAACTTTGATAGCCAACCCCGGCAGCCCTCCAGACAGATTCCTCAAAGCGCCAGTCAACTTCAATGCCGCCGCAACGAAAGAATTCGTCAAGAATCAGCTGAGTTCGTGACGGCAGGCCGAGCAATTCCGCATAGACCGGACCTGAAACCACGAGCCGTCCCGATTTCCTGAACTTGTTGATTGCCGATTGCGCGCGATCACAGAATTCCAACTCCTGATTCAGCGCGGAGACGATGAGGTTTGTATCAAGAGATACTGTCGTCATACTCGTCGTAGCCTCGCAGTTCACGCATATAAGCCATTACGCCTTCCCGTCCTGGACCTATGCCAGGAATGCCGATTCCACGCCATTTTTCAAAGGGGTTTTCGTCGGCGTCCTGCACCACGCGAACGCCGTATTCCTGCTGCTCGAAACGGATGTGATCGCCGGGCTTGACCCCCAGGGATCTGCGAATCTCTACAGGAACGGTAATCTGTCCCTTGCTGGTGATCTTGGCGCGGAAGAATGGCGCCGGTACGGGTTTAGCTCTAGCAGGCATGGCCGAAGGCTCCTTACCTGCTCCAGTATACTCCTTACTTTCTATTTGAACAGACTACAGACAGCAATGGCGGGATTCCTTATCGCCGGTGATAGAACGGCAGCACGATCATCATGGCTAAGCCAATGGCCGCGGCCAGGGCAAGCGCGATCAGGCTGTAGAGCAGCGTGAGGCTGGGACCCTGGGAGGGCGAGTCCTGCGATTCATTGCCGGGGCCGGCCGGCGGGCGCTCAAGATCACTCATCTCTGAGCGCCTCGACGGGGTCCAACTGGGCGGCGCGGGTGGCGGGCATGGTGCCGAAGAATACTCCCACTGACGTGGCCGCGGCCAGGGCGATGGCGACAGACCAGCCGGAGATGGGCAGGTCAAAGTTGGTGAACATGCGGAAGGACAACGGCACGGCGAGCCCCACAAGCGTGCCGACTATCCCGCCGACCAGCGAGATGATGACCGCCTCGGCCAGAAACTGGAGTTTGATCTCACGGTTAGTGGCGCCCAGCGCCTTGCGGATGCCGATCTCGCGGGTGCGGGAGCGCACGTTGGCCAGCATGATGTTCATGATGCCCACGCCGCCCACCGCCAGGGTGACGGTGGCCACCAGCACCAGGATCGCAGTCAGAGCCGTGGTAATCTTGTCGGCCATGGCGAGCAACTCCCTGAGCGTTTGCGCCTGGTAGACCGAGTCGGGCCGGTGGCGCGCATGGATGACGCGAACGATCTCTTTTGCGGCTTCAGGTACCTCGTCCATGCTGCGCATGGAAAAGTAAATCTGATTTACGGCGTCGGTTCCCGTGAAGTAGCGCGCCACAGAAAAGGGAATCAGGATGGTCTGATCCTGGATCTCCGATTCGCCAAAGTCTTCCACGCTCTCTCTGAAGACGCCGATGATGGTAAAGGGGATGCCGCTGATCTCGAAGTTCTGGCCGACGGCCGCGTCATAGCTGCCGAACCGTTCGCGGGCGAAGTGTTCAGTAACCACGGCGCACTTGATATGGGCCGCTTCATCGTTTTCGTCGAAGAAGCGGCCCACGGGCACCAGCAGGTTGCGGATGTTCTGGTATTGCGGGCTTACGCCCAGCACCAGCGTGTCCTTGACTACGCCTCCGCCAAAGCTGATGCGGTCGTGCATTCCCAGCACGGGCGAGGAGTAGAGGACGCCAGGCACCTGCGCATCCACGGCCTTCTCGTCGTCGCGGGTGAGGTAGTCGTTGTAAAGTACTCGCTCCGTGTTTGTAGCGCCGCCACCGGCATATTCCAGCTCGACCGAATTGGTCTCGACCTTCTGGATCTCCTCCATGATGTATTTCTTGCCGGTCAGGCCGATGGTGACCACCAGGATGACCGAAGCTGTTCCGATGACCATGCCCAGCGCGGTGAGGGCAAAGCGCATCTTGCTCAAGCGGAAATTGTCCACAGCCAGCTTGAGAATCTCGCTCAGCAGCATGGTGCGGCGGGCGCTCAGGAGCGTCTGTTGGAAGTCGGTATGGCGGGACTGTTCGATCGGATTCATCTAGTTCTTCTATAGTAACGTCCTTCAGATGCCTCAGCGCACACCCACTCGTGTTCTCTGAGCCAGGCAGGCGGGCAATCCAGGTCCGGCGCACGCAATCGCGGCGTCTCAATCAAGGGGCGAAACTTCAGCCCCGCAGTCGAAGGCCGGAATCGAATGGACGGTTGCCGCCGGCGTCAATTCCTGGGCGCTTCACCCGGCGTGCATTTCAAGGAGTCCTTGCGAGCCCAACTGGTCACCAGAACGGGAGTGCCTTGCATGCAGTAGGTCATGCCCTCGAACGGCACAGCGGTAAATTCGATCCCGTCACCAATCGCGGGCCGCGGATCCTTTATCAACACGTTATAGAGCTTGCCGCTCTTCACATCCTTCACTACCAGGCATTGCATCTCGACACCCGGCTGCACGCAGCCCTCTGCGCGCACTTGGTTGGAATCCGGCGCGGGACCTGCACCTGCTGAACCAGCGGCTGCCGCAAGCACCGTTGCCGCCACTGCAAAAACCGCTCGTTTCATGGGCGTTCTCCTTTGCGGGTGAATCATTTCCGGCTGCAAGCTATTTATTTGCAGTTGGATCAAAAAAAGTAGCTCTCCAGGAATACCCCCCAATATCTCAGCCGAAATCGCGTTCAAGGGAAAAACCGGCTTCCGCGAACCACGTTGTCTGTTTGCATTCTAAGCTCCCACAGCGCGCCGATGGGTTCCGGATCACCTCAACCACTGGCACTTCGACCAGGGATTATTAAGCATCCTGGCGATTGGCCTGGCGGGCCTGACGGTATTGTCTGCGGACTGTCGGGGAAAGTCCGATTGGAGTTAACATAGAAGCTGCGCCAGGTCGAGGAACGAAAGCGTGACCGGGGATGGACGATCAAGGTGAGCGCTTTGGGCATGAACAAGTTATGGCCGGATGCACGCTCCGCATTGGACGGCATTGTGCGGGACGGAATGTTGCTGCGATCGGCGGTTTCGGCCTGTGCGGCATTCCCGAGGCTCTGATTCTTGCCTTGCGCGACACAGGCGTGCGCAACCTGACCATCGCCAGTAACAACGCCGGCGTGGATGACTGGGGCCTTGGATTGCTGCTCTGGAACCACCAGATCAGCAAGATGATCTCGAGTTATGTTGGCGAAAACATCGAGTTTGAGCGCCAGTTTCTTGCCGGCGAGTTGGAGGTGGAATTCTGCCCCCAGGGTACGCTTGCCGAACGCATGAGGGCGGGAGGCGCAGGAATTCCCGGCTTCTATACGCGAACAGGCATCGGCACCGTGGTGGCCGAGGGGAAAGAGCAAAAGGAGTTTGACGGGGTAACGTACATCCTGGAACGCGGCATTCGCGCCGATGTGTCCCTGGTGAAAGCCTGGAAGGCCGACCTGCACGGCAACCTCGTCTATCGCCGCACCGCGCGCAACTTCAATCCCCACGCGGCCGCCTGCGGCAAGCTCACCGTGGCCGAAGCGGAGATCGTAGTCCAGCCGGGCGAACTCGATCCGGATGAGGTTCACACGCCGGGAGTCTACGTTCACAGGCTCGTGCACAATCCCCATCCTGAAAAGCGCATTGAGAAGAGAACCACTCGCGAGGAGTAAGCCCGTGGCATGGACTCGTCAACAGATGGCCGATCGCGCCGCCAGGGAGTTGCAGGACGGCTTTTACGTCAACCTGGGCATCGGCATTCCCACCCTGGTTGCCAACTACATTCCCGCGGGCATGACAGTGGTCCTGCAGTCGGAGAACGGGCTGCTGGGCATGGGGCCGTTTCCGCGCCAAGCGGAGGTGGATGCCGATCTGATCAACGCGGGCAAGGAGACTGTGACCCTGGTTCCGGGCGCTTCGATTTTTTCGAGCGCCGACTCCTTCGCCATGATTCGCGGAGGACACATCGATCTGGCCATACTCGGCGCCATGCAGGTCTCCGAGCGCGGCGACCTGGCCAACTGGATGATTCCGGGCAAGCGGGTGAAAGGGATGGGCGGAGCCATGGACATTGTCTCCGGCGTCCGGCGCGTCGTCGTCCTGATGGAGCATACAGCCCCGGACGGTGGCGCCAAGCTGCTGCGCAATTGCACCCTGCCGCTCACTGGAACCGGAGTCGTCCATCGCGTGATCACCGATCTATGCGTGGCCGATATAACCCCTGCGGGCTTTGAAGTGATCGAACTGGCGGAGGGCGTCACGCGGCGGCAGGTTGAGGAGCGGACAGAGGCATCGCTACGCTTCAGAAAGACTGCTGTCTAGCCTGGCAATCATTTCAGCCAAACAGGCTTCCGCTTTTCCAGAAACGCCGCAACCCCTTCGCGAAAATCCGCCGTCTCCCTTGTCTGCGCACTGATTGCGATCGCCTCGGCAATAGCAGCATCCAGCCACGCCCTATTCTGCGCCGCCGTCAGCCGCTTGGTGGCTCGCAGGGACTGCGGACTGTTTGCGATTAAAACCTCCGCCAGCGCCTGTACCCGTTGCGCGAGTTCCTCCGGCGGCACAATCTCATTCACCAGCCCCAGCCGCCAGGCCTCCGCCGCATCGAAGAGCCGGCCGGTCAACAGCAGGTCCCGGCTCCGCTTGTCTCCGATCTGCAAAGCAAGATAGGCCGACACCAGCGCGGGCACAAAGCCGATCCGTGCCTTAGTGAAGCCGAACTTCGCCGCCGGCGTCGCCAGCGTAAAGTCGCAAATCATGGCCAATCCCGTTCCGCCTGCAATTGCCGCGCCATCGACCGCCGCGATGGCCGGCATGGGCAGTTCATACAGCGTGCGGAAGAGCCGGGCGATCCGCTCCGCATCAGCACGGTATTCGGCAGCACTCTTTTCTTGCATGGCCTGCAATGCCGATAAATCCAGGCCGGAACAAAACGCTTCTCCCGCCCCGGCCAGCACCAGCACCCGGCAACCGCCGCCGGCGGCGTCTTCCATCGCCGCGATCAACTCATCCTGCATCTCGGGAGTCATCGCGTTGCGCCGCTCGGGCCGATGGAGCGTAATCGTCCTTATCGAAGCGCGCTCCGCAACCACAATCGTCTTGTAGTTCAATCTTTCCTCCCACCCGGCAGTCCGGCCACGTATTCTGCGCGCAAGAATCGCCGCTACTTCACAGGAGTTCCACAGTTGGCGGCAATCTCCGCGCTGGCGCGGATCAATTCATTGAGAGGCCCAAGCTTCGGCAGCGTCGCGCCGCACTCCGTCAACGCCGCTATCAATGTTTCCGTGGCAAGATTCCCCACCAGCGCGTCCTGCGCGAAAGGGCATCCGCCCAGCCCGCCGATGGCCGCATCAAACCGTCTGCAACCCGCCGCAAAGGCCGCGCGAACCAGCGCCCCCGCTTGGTCCTGCCGCGCATGCAGGTGCACGCCCAGTTCGATCCCGCGATGCGTTCCAAGCACAGTCTCCACCGTCTCCGCGATTTGTTTCGGCGTCGCCAGCCCCACTGTATCCGCAAGCGAGATCTGCGTCACTCCGGCGCCGATCAGCAAAGCGCACGCATCCGCCACTGCGCCGATGCTCCAGGCTTCGCCATACGGATTTCCGAAGGCCATCGAGAGGTACGCCACCACATTCAACTCCGCAACGTGAGCCTTTGCGATGACCGTCCGCAGCGCGGCAAGCGATTCCTTTGGCGTTTGATTCTGATTGCGGTGGAGAAACCCGGCGGATATTGAGTAAGGAAAACCAAGCGTGTGAACCGCGCCTGTGCAGATGGCCCGTTCCGCGCCCCTTTCATTCACCACAATTCCGATGATCTCCACGTTTTTCTGCGGCCCAAGAAGTTCGAGCACCCGTTCCGAGTCCGCCATCTGCGGAACCGCCGCGGGCGAGACAAAGCTCACCGCGTCGATATGCGTGAAGCCCGCATCGATCAACCTGCGCAGATAGCCGGCCTTCGCCTCCGGCGCAATCTGTTCCGGCAGCCCCTGCCAGGCATCGCGCGGGCATTCCACGATCTTGACCATATCGCCCATGCGTTATTCGTCTCCATCCATTCTTTTCTCTCGATTCAAGCGCGCCCGCCAGTATCGGCTAGTTACCCACGTGACGGGTGGACCTTGAGAATCTCTCTGGCGATGATCATGCGTTGAATCTCGCTGGTGCCCTCGCCGATGGTGCACAGCTTTACGTCGCGGTAAAACTTCTCCACCGGGTAATCCTTGATGAAGCCGTAGCCGCCAAACAACTGCACCGCCTCATCGCAGATGCGCACTGCCACTTCGCTCGAGAACAGCTTGGCCATTGACGATTCGCGCGTTACCTTGCGGCCCGCATCCTTCAGCACCGCGGCCCGCTGCGTCAGCAGCCGCGCCGCATCCAGTTCCGTGGCCATATCCGCCAGCTTCCATTGAATGCCCTGAAACTCGGCGATCGCTTTTCCGAACTGCCGCCGCTCCTTTACATACTTCAACGCCGCATCCAGCGCGCCGCGCGCAATGCCCAGTGACAGCGCCGCAATCGAGATTCTGCCGCCGTCCAGCACCCGCATCGCGTCAATGAACCCCTCGCCTTCTGCTCCCAGCAGGTTTTCCGCCGGTATCTCGCAGTCCTCGAAGATCAGCTCGCTGGTATCGCTGGCCCGCAAGCCAAGCTTGTTCTCTTTCTTGCCGGCCCTGAAGCCCGTGGTGCCTTTCTCGACCGCAAAGGCCGACAATCCATGCGTCCCCTTGTTCTTGTCGGTCACCGCGATCACCACCGCAACATCGGCATAGCGCCCATTGGTGATGAAGGTTTTGTTGCCGTTCAGCACATAGCGGTCGCTCTTCTTCACCGCGGTGGTGCGCGCGCTGCTCGCATCCGAGCCTGAGCCGGGCTCAGTCAGCCCCCACGCCGCCAGCCACTCGCCGCTCGCCAGCCGCGGAACATACTTCCGTTTTTGCGCCTCGTTGCCGGCCAGGAAGATATGATTTGTCCCCAGCGAGTTATGTGCCGCCACCGTGATTCCCAGCGACCCGTCCACGGCCGAGAGCTCCTCGATGGCCAGCACATAGTCCACATAGCCCAGCCCCGCGCCGCCATACTCCGGGGGAAAGATCACGCCCAGTAGTCCCATCGCGCCCAGCTTCTTTACTGCCTCCATGGGAAATTCGCTCGCCTCGTCCCACGCCGCCACATGGGGCGCAATCTCCCGCGCCGCAAACTCCCGTATCTCCCGGCGCAGATGTTCCTGCTCTTCCGTCAGCACGAACGGATACAAAGTCGCAACCGGCTGCAATTCAAGTTTCATCTTCAGGCTCCTTCGCGGGGAAATTCGAATGCCGGGTTCTCTTGCTTTAGGGTTCGATGCCGTCGATTCCGGCGCGGATCGAGCGGCAACCTACAAAAAAACTTCATCAGGTTTGCAATACTCCGGGGTTGAAGCGGGGAAGATCGGGATTCAGTGCGCAAGCCTCCAGCGCGGCGATCAGCGCCTCTCTGGTTCGGGCCGGATCGATGATCGCGTCGATCCAAAGCCGCGCCGCTCCGTAGCGCGGATCGGCCTGCGCGTCGTAGGTGGCGCGAATCTCGTCGTAGAGAGCCGTTTTTTCCGCCTCCGACAACACCTTGCCGCCGCGCTCCATCTGCCGCGCGCGCACCTCGGCCAGCGTACTTGCCGCCGAAGCCCCGCTCATCACCGCGTAGCGCGCCGTGGGCCACGCAAACAGAAAGCGCGGATCATAGGCCTTTCCGCACATCGCGTAGTGCCCTGCGCCAAAACTTCCGCCTACAATCACCGTGATCTTCGGCACCACGCTGGTGCTCACCGCCGAGACCATCTTCGCACCGGCGCGAATGATTCCCGACCACTCCGCCTCCTTGCCCACCATGAATCCATTTACATCGTGCAGAAACACCAGCGGCACCAGATTCTGATTGCAGTCCATGATGAAGCGCGCCGCCTTCTGCGCGCTCTCCGTGTAGATCACGCCGCCGACCTCCATCTGCGTCATCCCCGCCGACGGACCCATGGCCACCGTCTGGTTTTGGTTGATCTTCTGGTTGGCCACAATGCCCACGGCCCGCCCGCCAATCCACGCGTACCCGCACAGCACCGTGCGGCCAAACTCCTCCTTGTACTCATCGAACTCGCTGCGGTCCACAATGCGCGCAATTACCTCGCGCATGTCGTACACGTTGCTTGCCCCCGGCTCCGGATTCAGCAATCCATACACATCCTCCGCGGCAAATTTGGGCGCATCCCGCAGCGCATCGAACTCCCGGCGGCGAAAGACCTCTGCCGCGGGAACCGTTCCCGGCCGCTCGCCCATCTTGGCCACCAGTGACCGCAGCCGCGCCAGGCACAGGTGGTCGTTCGGCTCCTTGAAGTCAACCGTCCCCGAGATCGCCGCATGCATCGCCGCGCCGCCCAGCTCCTCCGCTCCTGTTTTCTGTCCGATCGCCGCCTGCACCAGCGACGGCCCGGCCAGAAATAATCCCGACCCCTCGGTCATCAGCACCGTATCTGTCATCACCGGCAGATACGCACCGCCCGCTACGCACATGCCCATGATGGCCGTGATCTGCGGAATGCCCAGCGAACTCATCACCGCGTTGTTGCGGAAGATTCGCCCAAAATCGTCCGTATCCGGAAACACGTCCTCCTGCAAGGGCAGAAAGACGCCGGACGAATCCACCAGGTAGAGCGTAGGAATGCGGTTTTCCATGGCGATGGTCTGCGCTCGCAGCACCTTCTTCGCGGTCATGGGGAAAAATGCGCCGGCCTTCACGGTTGCGTCGTTAGCCACGATCATGCACAACCGCCCGCTCACGCGTCCCAGTCCCGTCACCACGCCGGCGCTGGGCGCGCCGCCATACTCGGCATACATTCCGTGCGCAGCCCACAGCCCCAGCTCAACGAACTCCGTTCCTTCGTCCAGCAGGAGCTTGAGCCGCTCTCTTGCCGTCAGCCGTCCTTTGGCGTGTTGCGCGTCGGCTGCCTTGGCCCCCCCGCCCAGCCGAATCGAGTGCTCTTCAGCGTGCAGCGCCGCCATCAACTGGAGAAGCGCCTTGCGGTTCGCCTTCATTCGCGCCGTCTGCGGATCGAGCGCCGACCGCAATTCGTTGTCGAGTTTGAGATCCTCCGCCATTCCACCACCCGTGGTGCTCGCAGACTACAGCATCCTCGCTATCGAAGTCATATCTTTCCGCACGCCGGCTCGTTTCCAATCACCGTTCCCGTGCATTCTCCGAATCCGATTCTTGGCAGGCCCGCCCGGTGGCAATAGGCGCGAAAGGTGACCTGATCGCCGTCTTCAAGGAATCTTCGTGACTCCCCGCCGGGCAGACGGATGGCTTCCGCGCCGTTCTGTTTTTCAAGGAGACAGCCTTCCGATCCTTCCTCGGGACCGGAGACTGTGCCGGTGGCAAGCAAATCGCCGGGGCGCAGATTACAGCCGTTGCCGGCGTGATGCGTGACAAGTTGCGCAATAGTCCAATACAGGTCGCGCAGATTGCCTTTGCTCAGCAGCATGGGCGCTGTGCCTGTCTGCCGCATCTGCTTTGACTGAAGATAAACTTCGAGAGTTAGATCGATTCCGCCTGTTTCTGCCGACGGAGAGCACAAATAGTTAAGCGGCGCCGGGTCGCCTGGGGGACGCGTGAAGGCGGGAACGCGATAGGGAGCGAGTGCCTCCAACGGAACGATCCATGGAGAGATGGTGGTGGCGAAGTTCTTTGCCAGGAATGGACCCAGAGGCTGATATTCCCAGGACTGAATGTCGCGCGCGGACCAGTCGTTCATGAGGCACAGTCCGAAGATATGGTTTTCAGCCTCGGCGATGGGGATGCTATGCCCAAGTTGATTGCCCGGGCCTACAAAGAGGCCCACCTCCAACTCGTAATCCAACGCCTGCGTCGGACGGAAGACCGGCTCGTCCGTCTGGGACTTTGTCTGCCCGCAGGGCCTGCGAATCTCCTGCCCGCTGACCACGATGGATGAGGCGCGGCCATGATAGCCGATGGGAATGTACTTGTAGTTGAGCAGAAGAGGATTGTCCGGACGGAATCGCTTGCCCACCCGAGTGGCGTGATAGATGGAGGCGTAGAAATCCGTATAGTCGCCGATGCGCGCGGGGAGCTGCATGACTGCCTCGCGCATGGGCACCAGAAGCGGCTCTAAGCGCTTTTGCGTCTTGCTGTCTGCCTGTTCTTCGCCGAGAAGCACAATGAGCTGCTGGCGCAGCGCGGTCCAGGCTGCAAGGCCAAGCGACATCAGGGGATTGAGCAGTTCGGAACTACAAGCGACGGCAATCTCCTCGGGCAGTGCGGCCAGCAAGCCTTGTTGCGCGCAGGCCTTGAGATCGAGAATCCGGTCGCCGATGGCGACGCCGATTCGCGCGCGCTCTTCGTGGCGGAAGACGCCATAGGGAAGGTTCTGCAGGGGAAAATCCGTTTGTGGATCGTTGGCGGAGAGAACCCAACTTTTCAGAGCCATCCCAGCACCTCCAGGTCGTGCACCGGTTCTTCAAATGAGCAGGAACCAAAGCTGATGAAGAATTGCTGCCGGACCGTTCGCAGTTGCTCGGCGGTCCAACGGCTGGAACGCCAGCCGATGACGGCGGGCGTAACTTGCCACGCGCCGGGGTCCTCTTCATTGAGCGCCAATTTTGCGTCGCTGGCCTCTCCTCCGAAGTGCAGCAGGGCCGCTGCGCACGCGAGATTGATGAAACCGTGCATCGTTCCTGCGGGGCCGTCGGTCTCATTGGTGAGCGGGTGGCGTGAGCGGACGGGATGATGCAATCCCGCGGTTGCTTTGAACGGTATGCGACGATCGGCGATAGCTTTCAACATATTGGCAGTTACCTGAGTGGAAGGGAATGCTTCAGCGGCGAGTCCGCCCATGCGCAGTTTGATGCGCGCCCCGGCAGCCGAGATGGCCGCAAATAGATCTGAATTGCGAAAAACGATAGGCACCTCAAAGTATGCGGTCAAGCCGGCGGGGATACGCTTGCCGATGCGCTCGATCGCAGACGGCCAATCGGTTTTGATCTCCACCGCTTCGATAGGAAAGCCGTCGTCGAGGAACCGTTGCAGGTTCTCCGATACCGTCTCCGGTAAGGCGATGACGCTCAGACGCAAGCCGCGCATCGAATCGCCGGCAGCCTCGCGAAGCTCAGGAAGCCGATTCATATCCACAAGGAAACGGCCCAGTGCAGGCGCGTGTTTGCTGCGCGCATAGCAGCAATAGTTTCTCAAGGCGGAGTGCATATCGAGGCCGGCGGGCGGGTACAACCCTGCATAGTCGATCAAACCCGCGAGCAAGCTGTCGATCGCTTTCATCCGTTCTTCGACCCTGCAATCGCTTCGGCCGCGAAGCGCTTCTTCAGCCCCTGCCAGCATTCGAAATATTCGTGCTGCAGGATGCGTGTGTTCATTGCAAACTCAGTGGGGCGCACCACAAGTTGCGTTTCGAACATGAAGGCCAGAGTATCCCCTAAATACTGCGGTTTCAACTCGGCGCTGCGGGCGCGCTCGAAGGTCTCGGCATCCGGGCCATGACCGGCCATGCAGTTGTGAAGGCTCGCTCCGCCAGGAACAAATCCCTCGGCCTTGGCGTCGTAGGCGCCAAAGACCAGGCCCATGAATTCATTCATCAGGTTGCGGTGAAACCAGGGAGGACGAAAGCTGTGTTCGGCCACCAGCCAGCGCGGAGGAAAGATGGCAAAGTCGCAGTTGGCCGTTCCGGCAATGACTGAGGGCGAACTCAAAACGGTGTAGATCGACGGGTCAGGATGGTCAAACGATACGGTGTTGATGCAGTTGAAGAGCGCCAGGTCGTACTGGTAGGGCGTATAGTTGCCGTGCCATGCGACCACGTCCAGGGGCGAGTGGTCGATGACCGCGGACCAGAGCCGTCCCATAAATTTGGTCACAATTCGAAAATCTCCATCACGATCTTCAAAGGCTGCTGTCGGAGCTTTGAAATCGCGCGGATTCGCCAATCCGTTTGCGCCGATGGGACCGAGCTCGGGCAGCCGGAACGGTTGACCATAGTTTTCGCAGATATATCCGCGGGCTTGTTTGTGCAGCAATACGACGCGAAATTTGACCCCGCGCGGCATCACGCAAATCTCGCCGGGAGCGGCCTCGAGGATGCCCAACTCGGTGTGGAAGCGCAGCGCTCCCATTTGCGGCACGATGAGCAATTCTCCATCGGCATTCGCAAAAAAACGGTCCTGCATGGAGGAATTCGCGGCGTAAAGATGGATGGCGATCCCGGTCTGCATCGCCGGGTCGCCATTGCCGGCCAGCGTGACGATGCCGTCGAGGAAATCCGCCGCCATTTCGGGCAGGGGCAGCGGATCCCAGCGAAGTTGATTCGGCGTGGTGGGCGTCTCGGTAAACGGCCCGCTGCGGAGCAAGCCAGCCGGGATCTCTTCATAGGGCCGATGCGTCACCGAGGGCCGGATGCGGTAGGTCCAGGTGCGGCGGTTCACCGCTCGCGGCGCGGTAAATGCCGTGCCGCTGAACTGCTCGGTATACAGGCCGAGGGGATGCGTCTGCGGCGCATTCTGCCCCTTCGGCAGCGCTCCCCGCACCGCCTCGGTAGCGAATTCGTTGCCGAAGCCGGTCTGGTACGAAATCTCACCTGACATACAGGACGCCTTTCACAAGCGGCCGCACTCAGCGCGCCGTTCCGCCTCGTGCATGGCCTCGTAGATCTGATCGAAACTGCTCACGGCAAACAGCAATTTGTGCAACTCGTCCACCTTCACCGGCGTGTTTACCACCTCATCCAGCGTGAAATCGTGGATGGCGCAATGGCCTTCCATCACATTCCGGCATTCGCCGTGCGAACTGATCAGCCCGCTGCCGTAAACCTTGATCCCGTCCCGCTGCCGGATCACTCCGAACTCCACCGTATACCAGAAAAGCCGGCCCAGCTTCTCCAGCACTCCGGCATCCGCGATGGAAGCGCAGACGCGCCCGTAGTAGGCGAGGAAATCGGCAAAGACCGCGTGCGCGTGCATGGGCACATGCCCAAAGACATCGTGAAAGATATCCGGCTCGGGCGTATACTCCAGCGATTCTCTGTTGCGCAACCAGGTGGTGGTGGGAAAACGGCGCGCTGCCAGCATCTCAAAAAACGCCGGCGCGGGCATAAAACCGCTCACCGGCGTGGTATGCCAGCCGGTTCGAGGTTCCAGGAGCGCGCTGATAACCTCCAGATTGGGCAGGCGGTCCGGTTCCAGGCCAATGATCGCATAGCCTTCCAGGTACTCACGCGCCGCGTGCTTTTCCAGCTCCGGAAACGCTCGCCCCACCAGCTCGGCCCAAACGCCGTGCTGTTCCTGGCTATAGGCCGCGTAATCCTGATGGATGATATAGGGCGCGGCTGCTGAAAGTATTGCAGTTTCCATGACCTCTCTCCCTGCCCTAGAGATTGCCGCGAGCCTGTTGCTCCCGTTCGATGGCTTCAAACAGCGCCTTGAAATTGCCCTTGCCGAAGCTGCGGCTGCCCTTGCGCTGAATAATCTCAAAGAACAGCGTGGGGCGGTCTTCCACCGGGCGAGTGAAGACCTGCAGCATGTACCCCTCGTCGTCCCGGTCCACCAGGATGCCCAGCTTTTCCAGTTCTTCCACGGGCTCATCGATCTTTCCCACCCGGCCCTGCAGTTCGGTGTAGTAGGTGTGCGGAACGCGCAGGAACTCGATGCCCTGATCGCGCAGTTTGTTGACCGTGTGCAGGATGTCGTTGCTGGCCAGCGCGATGTGCTGCACGCCGGGGCCGCGGTAGTAATCCAGATACTCTTCCACCTGCGATTTCTTTTTGCCCTCGGCCGGCTCGTTGATGGGGAACTTCACTCGTCCGTTGCCGTTGGCCATCACCTTCGACATGAGCGCTGAATACGTGGTGGAGATATCCTTGTCGTCGAAGTGCTGGTAGAGCGAGAACCCCATCACGTTCGAGTAGAATTCCACCCACGCGTTCATCTCGTTCCAGCCCACATTGCCCACCATGTGATCGATGTGCAGCAGGCCGGTGGGACGGGCGATCGGGTCGTTGCCGATGTCCCGGAAGCCGGGCAGAAACACGCCCCGGTAGTCGCCGCGCTCGACGAAGGTGTGAATGGTGTCGCCATAGGCTTGAATGCTTGCCAGGACGGCCGTGCCCTGCTGGTCCGAAAGCACGTAGGGCTCGGCAACACTGCTGGCTCCGCGGCTGGTCGTCTCCTTCCAGGCGCGCCGCGCGTCGTCCACCCACAGCGCGATGGCGCGCACCCCGTCTCCGTGACGGGCAGTGTGCTCCGCAATCGCGTTGCCGCTGCTCAGGGCGGTGGTCAGCACAAAGCGGATCTTAGCCTGCTGCACCACATAGGATGCGCGATCCCGCAAGCCGGTCTCGGGTCCGGCATAGGCCACCAGCGACATGCCCATGGCAGCCCGGTAAAAATACGCCGCCTGGCGAGCATTTCCCACGTAGAACTCCACGTGATCGGTGCCTTTTAAGGGCAGAAAATCCGCGCCTGCAGGGTGCGTGGCGGCGGCGGGAGCAGTCATAACCTGGCTGGAAGCTGAACGGGGGAATGCGTTCATGCCGACCTTCCTCGCCGGAGATCGCGTCAAAGGCCTGCGGCCAACGCGCTCCAGCTTTGCCCTAGCATAGACCCGCCCGCCAGGAGAGAGAATAGAGATTGATAAGAGTGGGACTATCGCCGCTTAACAGGATTAAGCATAATAGACCTGGTACTTAAGGAGTGCAGGCGCATGGCCCACCGGACAGTTCCCAACTCCCTCCAACTCGATACGGTTGCCTGGAAGATTCTGGAAGCCCTGCAACACAATGCCCGGAGGTCCTTTGCGGAGATCGGCCGGCAGATTGGCCTGTCGACGCCGGCAGTTGCGGAGCGCGTTCACCGCCTTGAAGAAGCCGGCATCATTACCGGCTACCATGCCGCGTTGGACATTGCCAAAATCGGCGTCCCCATCCGCGTTCTGGTGCGCCTCACCATCCCCGGCGGCGATTTGCAGGTCAGCCGCACGGTGGCTGCGATCAAAGACCTCACGGAGATCAGTCGGTGCCATCGCATCACCGGCGATGAATCCTTTGTGATCGAGGCCAATGTGGTCTCCATCCGCCACATGGAAGCCCTCATTGACAAGCTTTCGGCCCTCGGCGCCACGTCAACCTCGACGGTGCTCTCTTCGCCGGTTCAACGGCGGGAGTATTATGCCAGACAGATCGAGGCCTTCGGCAGGTACATCTAGTTTCGAAGGATTGTGGACTACTCCGAAAAGATAGCTAAAATACTGAAATGCCTGACTACCGGGTTCAATGCATTGGCGCGGCTGAAGGTACAAGGGTAAACAACACGGCATTTGGTAGTTGCCTGCCGGACAATGAACAGTCGAGGTAGCCAATACGGTGAGTAATTCCAGCGCAACAGTTCAATTCGCGCTCAACTCCGAGCAGCGGGCGATCCAGGATCTGGCGGCCTCGTTCGCCCAGGAGCGAATTGCGCCCTATGCCGTGCAATGGGATCAGGAAAAGCATTTTCCCCGCGACGTGGTGCGCAGCGCCGCCCCCCTCGGACTGGGCGGCATCTGTGTGGCGGAAGATGTTGGCGGAAGCGCCATGAGCCGTCTGGAGGCGGTTCTTATTTACGACGGCCTGGCGGCAGCCTGCCCTTGCATTGCCGGATACTTTTCTGTTCACAATATGGTCGCGTCGATCATCGACAGATATGGGGACCAGGAGCAGCGAGCAAAATGGCTGCCGCGTTTGTGCGCATTCGAAACCCTGGGCGCTTACTGTCTTTCAGAGCCGGCAACAGGATCGGATGCCGCAGCATTAACCACCCGCGCTGTGCGCGACGGCGACGGCACCATCCTGAATGGCGTGAAGCAATTCATCTCAGGAGCGGGGGATGCAGATATCTACGTGGTGATGGCGCGTACTGGAGTTCCGGGTCCGCGCGGCATCTCGGCGTTTGTGGTGGAGAAAGGAACAGCGGGCCTCTCCTTTGGGCCCATCGAGAAGAAGATGGGCTGGAATGCGCAGGCAACCCGCCAGGTGATTTTAGACGACGTTCGCCTGCCGGCAGGGAATTTGCTCGGCGCCGAGGGCAGCGGATTCAAGATTGCGATGGCGGCCCTGGATGGCGGAAGGCTCAACATTGCAGCCTGCTCTCTGGGCGGGGCGCGGTCGGCTCTGACCAAAGCCCGCGCTTATATGAACGAACGCGTCGCCTTTGGCCGGCGCCTGGCGGATTTTCAGGCTTTGCAGTTCCGCTTGGCGGATATGGCCACCGAGTTAGAGGCAGCACAGACCTTTCTGTGGCGCGCGGCATCGGCGCTGGATGCCAAAGATGCCAAAGCAACCGTGCTCTGCGCGATGGCCAAGAGATTTGTAACCGATGCTGGCTTCAAGATAGCGAACGACGCGCTGCAGTTATTCGGAGGATATGGCTATCTCACCGACTACGGCATTGAAAAGATCGTTCGCGATCTGCGCGTCCACCAGATACTGGAAGGCACCAACGAGATTATGCGCGTCATCATCGCGCGCAGCCTTCTGCAACCGCCGCAGTGACGGATAAGCGCATAAGCTAAGCCGGGCAGTATTGAGGGAGACGGATGGAGATCAACAAGAAGGCTTTTATCGTCACCGGTGGAGCGTCGGGACTGGGCGAGGCAACCGCGCGGATGATAGTCAAGCGCGGTGGACGCGTCATTCTGGCAGACGTCAATCCTGAAGGGAATACTCTCGCCAGAGAGCTTGGGGAAGGCGCTTTCTTCATTTCTACTGATGTGACGCAGGAAGCGGATGGAATACGAGCGGTAGAGGCGGCAAAAAAGAAATTCGGCGCTCTGCATGGATTGGTGAATTGCGCGGGGATCGCTCCCAGCGAGCGGATCGTTGGGAAGAATGGACCACACAGCCTGGAAAACTTCACGCGCGCCATTACCATCAACCTGGTGGGTACGTTTAATATGCTTCGGCTGGCGGCGAATGCCATGATGAGCAATGAACCGATGGCGGACGGCGAGCGCGGAGTGATCATCAACACCGCATCCATTGCCGCCTTCGAAGGCCAGGTGGGACAGGCAGCCTATGCGGCCTCAAAGGCCGGCGTCGCCGGCATGACGCTTCCGGCTGCCCGGGAGCTGGCGCGATTCGGCATACGAGTGGTCACCATTGCGCCGGGGCTGTTCATGACTCCGATGATGGCCGGCTTTCCACCAGCCGTGCAGGAGTCGCTGGCGCAGACGGTTCTGTTTCCACCGCGTCTTGGAAAGCCTGAAGAGTTCGCGGCTCTGGTGGTAACGATTTGCGAAGTGACAATGCTGAATGGCGAGACGATCCGCCTGGACGGGGCGCTTAGGATGGGGCCAAAGTAAAGAGCGCTTCGATTGAGGTATTCATGACTAGAGACGTGGTAATCGTGAGTGCCGTGCGGACCCCCGTGGGCAAGTTCCAGGGAGCGCTGAGCGAGATTGGCGCGGTGGAACTGGGCGCCATGGTTGTGCGCGAGGCCATCCGTCGCGCAGGGATTGCCGCTGAGCTTGTGGACGAATGCGTGATGGGATGCGTGCTGCCGGCTGGACTGGGACAGAATCCGGCGCGGCAGGCGGCCTTGCGTGGCGGGCTTGCGGACACAGTGAGCGCGCTAACCATCAATATGGTATGCGGCAGCGGATTGAGGGCCGTGGCGCTGGCGGCGCAGAGCGTGATGACGGGAATGTCGGAGATTGCCGTGGCCGGCGGCATGGAGTCCATGACCAATGCGCCTTACCTTTTGCCGCAGGGGCGGAAAGGTTTTCGCCTGGGCGAGGCGAAGGTAGTGGATTCAATGATCAGAGACGGCCTGTGGTGCGCTCTTGAAGATCAGCACATGGGGATGACGGGCGAACTGGTGGCCGAGAAGCATTCCATCACCCGGGAGATGCAGGATGCGTACGCGGTTGAGAGTCACCGGCGGGCGGCGGCGGCCTGGAGTGAAGGGCGCTTCGATGCAGAGGTGATGCCTGTAGTGTTGCCCTCAACGGACAATAGTGGATCTCCGGTGACCTTCCGGATGGATGAGAGCGTGCGCGGGAATGCATCGATGGAAGCGCTGGCAAAGCTGCGTCCGGCATTCAAGCCGGACGGGACGGTGACGGCGGGAAATGCTCCCGGAATGAACGACGGCGCGGCTGCGCTGGTGCTGATGCCGGCAGAACGCGCGAAGGAATTGGGAGTGAAGGCGATGGTCACCATCCGGGCGCAGGCAACCAGCGGGATCGCGCCCCGGTGGGTGATGATGGCTCCGGTTACAGGAGTGCGGAAGGTGCTGGAGCGCGCGGGGTGGACGATCGATGACGTTGATCTCCTCGAGCTCAATGAGGCCTTCGCCGTGCAGGCAATCGGCGTCACCAAGGAACTGGGCATCGGACTGGACAGGGTGAATGTGAACGGAGGCGCGGTTGCGATCGGGCATCCGATCGGCGCTAGCGGGGCAAGGGTCCTGGTAACCCTGATCCATGAAATGATGCGTCGAGGCGTAAAGAAAGGCGTGGCCGCGCTTTGCCTGGGCGGGGGAAACTCGGTGGCCCTGGCCGTGGAACGGGAGTAAACTCGGGCCGCTGCGCCGGTATTTTTACGGCACGTACAAGTCCACATATTCGTTTACCGGCATGGAGTCGAGACGATCCGCATCGAGCGAGACTTCGAGAATCTGCCGCTGCCGGTCTTCGGCAAAGCAGCGGCGGAGATTGCTCCTGAACTTTTCCACCAGCAGCGGCAAACCTTCTTCGCGCCGGCGCCGATGGCCGATGGGATACTCAACCGTCTCTTCCAGCACCGTCCCATCGTTCAGCTCCATGCGCAGCGCGTTGGCGATCGACCGCTTCCCGGGATCGTGGTAATCGCGAGTAAACCGCGGCTCCTCCACGCAGGTGATGCGGTCGCGCACGGCATCGATGCGCGGTCCCCACACCGGGTCCGCTGCAACTTTGTCCTCGTAGTCGGCGGCGGTAAGGCGGCCAAAGAGCAACGGAATCGCGATCATGTATTGAATGCAGTGGTCGCGGTCGGCGGGGTTGGCGAGCGGGCCTTTCTTGTCGATGATGCGCAGGCAGGCCTCGTGGGTGCGCACGGTGATGGCGCGAATGGCGGCCGCGTTCAAACCGCGCGCGGCAAGCTGCGCGTGCAGCTTCATGGCTGCTTCGACGGCCGTTTGCGCATGAAACTCGGCCGGGTAACTGATCTTGAAGAGCACATTTTCCATCACGTAGGAGCCATACGGCCGCTGGAAGAGAAACTCCCGCCCTTTGAATGAAACATCGTAGAAGCCCCACGTCCGGGCAGTAAGCGCGGAGGGATAGCCCATCTCGCCCGAGCGGGCCATCAGCGCCAGGCGCACGGCCCGGCTGGTGGCGTCGCCCGCGGCCCAACTCTTGCGCGATCCGGTGTTGGGCGCGTGGCGATAGGTGCGCAGGCTCTGTCCGTCCACCCACGCCAATGAGAGCGCGGCGATGGTCTGGTCGCGGCTCAAACCCAGCAATTGGCTGACCACGGCGGTCGACGCCACCTTCACCAGCACCACGTGATCCAGGCCCACCTTATTGAACGAGTTTTCAAGAGCGATGCAGCCCTGGATTTCGTGCGCCTTGATCATCGCGGTCAGAACATCGCGCATCACCAAAGGGGGTCTGCCCTCTGCAAGAGCCGAGCGCGAGAGCCAATCGGCTGTCGAAAGAATGCCGCCCAGGTTATCGGATGGGTGCCCCCACTCCGCGGCCAGCCAGGTGTCGTTGAAGTCCAGCCAGCGAATCATGGCTCCGATATTGAATGCCGCCTGCACCGGATCAAGCTGGTAGTTAGTGCCCGGAACGCGCGCGCCGTTGGGGACGATCGTGCCCGGCACAATCGGGCCCAGCAACTTGGTGCATGCCGGATAGTCCAGCGCTTCAAGTCCGCAGCCCAGCGTATCGATGAGGCAGGAACGCGCCGTCGCGTATGCCAACTCGCTCTCGATCTCAAACTGAAGCGCATAGTCGGCAATATCGGTGAGAACCTTATCCGGCGCCGGACGCTCATTGCTGGTTTGCGAGGACACTTATTCTCCTTCATCATCGGGTGCCCCAGGTCCCCCACCCCGCAGACAAAGACCCGTCTGCGGGGGCCCCGGTCTCGTTTTTGAGACCTGGGATAGAAAAAGTTCAAGGTCTTTCTTCAATGGGAACGAACTTCAAATTTTCAGGCCCCGTATACACCGCCGAAGGGCGGATGATCTTGCCGTCCTGCCGCTGCTCGATCACATGCGCGCACCATCCCGCCGTGCGGGCGGTGACAAACAACGGCGTAAACAGGTCGATGGGGATGCCCATCTGATGGTAAGCGACCGCGCTGTACCAGTCGAGATTGGGAAACATGTTTTTGGCGTCGCGCATCACGCTCTCGATGCGCTCCGCAATCGAGAACAGCCGCATATCTCCGTCCGCAACCGCCAATCCGCGCGCCACTTCCTTCACAATGTCGCTGCGCGGATCGCCGGCTGTATATACCGGATGACCGAAGCCGATGATGACTTCGTGGTTGGCCACTCGGCGGCGAATATCGGCCTCGGCCTCGTCGGGATTTTCGTAGCGTTGAAGAATTTTGAGCGCCACTTCATTGGCGCCGCCATGCTTGGGTCCCTTCAGCGCGCCAATGGCGCCGGCAATGGCGGAGTAGAGGTCGGACCCGGTGCCGACAATCACCCGCGCCGTAAATGTGGACGCATTGAACTCGTGCTCCGCATACAGAATCAGCGAAGCCTGCATGGCCGCGGCCCAATCCGGCCGGGGCTCCTTCCCGCTCAACAGGTGAAGAAAATGTACGGCGGCCGAATCGTTGTAAGGTTCCACTTCAATGCGCCAGCCGTGGTGTGCAAAGTGGTACCAGTAAAGAAGCATGGGGCTCATCGCCGCCAGCAGCGTATCCGCGATGGCCCGCGCGGCAGCCTCGCCGTGTTCCTCGCTCTCGGGTTGCAGGCAGCCCAGCACAGAGACTCCTGTGCGCAGCACGTCCATCGGGTGAGTCGAAGGAGGAAGCAGTTCCAGAGCCTGTTTGAGCGCCATGGGCAAGCTGCGCAGGGGCCGCAGCCTTGCCTTGTAGGCGGCGAGTTCCGCCGCATTGGGCAGCTTGCCATGCACCAGCAGGTGGGCCACTTCCTCATATTCGCAGTGCGCGGCCAGGTCCCTGATGTCATAGCCGCGATAGTGCAGATCGTTGCCGCTGCGTCCCACCGTGCAGATGGCCGTATTGCCCGCGGGCGTGCCGGAAAGAGCCACCGATTTTTTGGGTTTGAATGCCGGCGGGGATTGGCCGGATTGCGTTTCGCTCATCAGGGCCTCCGGAGAGCATCAAGCTAAACGAATCATGGCGGCCGTGTCTACTCCTTGCCCTTGGAAAAGAGCGCGTCCAGCTTTGCCTCGTAGGCGTGGTAGTTGAGATATTTGTAGAGGTCCTCGCGGGTCTGCATCATGGGGACTACGTTGCGTTGCGTTCCCTCGGCGCGGATGGTCTCATAGACTTTGAGCGCCGCGGCGTTCATTGCGCGGTAAGCGGCGCAGCAATAAAGAATGATATCCACGCCCGCGGCCTTCAGTTCCTCGCGCGTAAAGAGCGGCGTCTGACCGAACTCCGTAATGTTGGCCAGGATGGGAACGCCCACAGCCTGCCTGAACGCGGTGTACATCGAGGCCTCCGTCACTGCTTCGGGAAAAATCATGTCTGCTCCTGCGGCCACGTATGCCTGGGCCCTCTTGATGGCCGCCGCCAGCCCCTCACTGGCCAGCGCGTCGGTCCGCGCCATCACCACAAACTTGTCGTCAGTTCGCGCATCGACGGCAGCCTTGATGCGGTCCGCCATTTCGCCGGCCGTCACCAATTCCTTGCCAGGCCGGTGTCCGCAGCGCTTGGCGCCCACCTGGTCCTCGATGTGCACCGCCGCCGCGCCCGCCTTCTCCATAGACCGTATCGTCCGCGCAATGTTGAAGGCGCCGCCCCAGCCCGTATCGATATCCACCAGCAGCGGCAGAGCGGTGGCGTCGGTAATGCGCCGGAGATCGGTGAGCACATCTTCCATGGTGCTGACCCCCAGATCCGGCATGCCCAACGAGTTTGCCGCCACACCGCCGCCGGAAAGATAGAGAGCTCTAAACCCCGTTGCCTCGGCCAGGCGCGCCGTGTAGGCGTTGATTGCGCCCGCCACCTGCAGCGGCTGTTCTTCCTCGACGGCGGCGCGAAACCGGGCCCCCGGCGAGCGCTGATTCAAGTAGTCAACCATGCGTCTTCCCTGGGCCGCATCATAGCAGTCTTGTCGCCCTGGTTTCGCGGTATCCATTGCGGACAGTCGCAAATCCGGGCATTTCCCAGGCAGTCACCTTGACGCTCTCAGTCCGTTGCATGCACGCTATCGAATCCGAGATAGCTGAAGTCCGGGGCGCCAACGTATTGCCGCAGCGCAAGCCCCAGATCGACCGGGCCGGGATACGCTTTCCAAACGCGGACGACCTTGCCGGATGGCGAAACCAGCCGGACTGAGAAATCGGTTACTTTGTCCGGCGGCAGGATATCAAGTTGGATGCCAGCTTCCTCAAGCGACCAGTCCCGCGCCAGCGGCCCGGCGCGAACGTCGCCGGCAAGCTGCACAACCAATGCTGCGCGGCTAAACTGGAGCGCTGCGCTTTTCAGCTCCACGAGCGTGCCGCGCAGGAGGTCATCGCCACCATCCCTCAGCATGGCGGATGGAACGGTAGCGATCAACTGCCATCCGCCCAGGGAAGCCGGCGCGCGTCCAAACACTCCGGCGCGGACGGCTCCGGGGGGTGCCGCGGTCAGCGTCGAATCTCTCTCGGGCAGTGCCGTGAAACGATCCCGCGCCGCAGCCAGGCCGGTGGCATCGGCGCCGGCAACAACATAGCGATTCTGCACGCCAGTGTATTTCAATGCCGGATCGACAAAGCTCAAACCCGTCGTCCAGATCTCGTTGGCGCGCAGCGTGACGCCATTGGCGCGCAGATCCGCTTGACTCTGGATTGCGGGCGTGTCTCCCGGAGGTTGCCAGTCTACGCGGTTGCCGCGCATCTCTACGCCCTCCAGCGTGCCGCCCTCCCAGGTCATGAGCAGGATAGCGCCCTGGCGTTGCGCCAGGCGGGTGCTTCTGCCATTGGCGAGGCAGAGATTGTCGGCAACCAGACTATCGCTGGTAGGACCGAACGCGGCGAAGACCGAGACGCAATAGCCGGCAGTGTCATGGCCGAAGTTCTTCCTTACCGTGTTGCGCGCGTTGCCGTAGTCGATGTCGAACGCGCCGCCATCCACGCCTGGACTGTCGGTGAGAAAGGCCTCGTTGTCTTCGACCATGCAATCGGCGCAATGCCACGTCCAGATGGCGTTCGGCGTGCCGATGGTCTGTGAGTACTGCATGCCGGTGTGCCATGCGGCCGAGCGCGCGATGACCGCGTCGCGCGATTCGAAGACGACGATGCCGTCGCCCTGGACGTCATGCACCATGGAGTTGCGCACGCGCACATGCGATGCTCCGGAGACAAAGATGCCCGACCACTGCGATGTGCCTGAGGCCAGAATTCCGTCGATCTCAACATCGTCAAAGGCCGCATTCCGCCCCGAAGGATAAATGACAACCAGCCCGGACTCCTTGCGTTTGAGCTGACCGCGAACATTGTGCACACGTAGATCGCGGAAATGCAGATGATGGAGCAGACCGCGGTCTGCGCCCGCATAAACGCCATATGTGTTGCCGCCGCTCAGGTCGAGGAAGGCGATTTCCCAGTACTCCTGATTGAAAAGCTCAAGCGCGGCCTCGTCAGTGGAAGCGGCTTCAATGCACGGCAGGGAACCGTCGGCATAAGCCCCGACGCGTATGGGAGCATTCTCGTTGCCCTATCCGCGCGGGCGCAGTTGGCCCTTGCAGATGGAACCCCGCTTGAAGAGCAATCGATCGCCGGGCTGAAGCAGGAGGGCATTTGCCTGGACAAGAGTCCGAAATGGCGATTGCGCTGACCCGTCGCCAGAGTCCGAGGTTATTGAGCAATCTACGTAATAGTCCGTAGGGCGCTGGTCCTTTGCCGGAGACGAAGCCTGCGCAATAACCAGGGCCGCGCATCCGCCTAATGAGAGAAGCAATGCGCAGGAACCTTTGCGGCGCAAATTTTCCGTGAGACCCACAGTTGTCCACCACTCCATATCAGGCGCCCCTCGTCAGTAGAGGATCTCCTCTTCTGTCTGTCAATAGCCAGGCAGTGATTGCGCTCTGCAAAGGCAGCAGAGGGTCTGTCTGAATTGGTTCAGTGGGATTTTCGCACAGACGCCTGGGGCTCCGTTGACAGGCTAGATACAGGTTCCTATAAAACTTCGGTGCTTTAGTAAACGTTTGCTCAGTACCGGAATTCAAACGAAAGGCCAGGCCGCTATGAACAAAATACGCATCTCCGCAAGCCTCAAGACGCTTGCGCTTCTCCTCCTTGCTCCATGTCTCTTCGCCATCCCAGCCTACGGACAGGCTACAACGGGCTCCGTCTCGGGCCGAGTTTCCGACTCAGGCGGCAATATCGTTCAGGGAGCACAGGTTTCCATCCGTGATGTGGACAAGGGCATCGTCACAACAGCGACAACGAAAGGCTCAGGCGAGTTCATCGAAACCGCATTGCCGCCGGATCACTACACCATCACTGTCGAATCGGCCGGTTTTGAAAAAGCGACCGTGCCGGAATTTGAACTGCACATCGATCAGAAGGCATACTTCATCATTCCGCTGAAGGTCGGTGCGGTGACGGCGAGCGTTGAGGTGACCGGCTCCGCCCCTATTCTGCAACTGCAGGGCGCAGAGACCGGTGAGGTGATCGGCACACGCGAGATCACGGACCTTCCGCTGGAGGGCCGCAACTTCACGAATCTGATGCTTCTGGTGCCGGGCGTGAACACCGGCGGCGGGGGCAACAACGTAAATCTCTCGGTCGACGGTCAGCGCGAGTTTTCAAACTCTATCGAGGTCAACGGTACTGAAGTGACCGGCAACCGGAACTGGAGTGCCCGGCAAATCTTGTACCAGCAAATATGAGAGAAACTGGCATGAAAGGAGCCTTGAATGGCACGAGGGAAGAAGCACTTCCCGGGCGATTCGGCTTGCGACGAAGAGAGCCTGTTGACCTGGCTGCGCGATGAGAAGCGGGAAGGCGGACCGCAAGGCTCGATCGGATTCGCGGTGAGCGCGCGCATGAACCAGGCGATGCATGCGGAGGTGGCGGCTACGCCTACTGCCAAGGAGATTGCCCGACCGAGGCTGCGAACCGCTCCGGTGACAAGCGCAACCTGGCAATCCAGGCTGAATGAAGGCAAAGATCCCATGGCGTGTCCTCGCGCAGGAGACGATTTCCTGCGCAGTTTACTCCCCGTTCCCCGCCGGCGTGCGAGAGGGCTGCTCGATCGTGACGTGTGTAAGCTGGGTGAGCTCAGTGTGTCAGGATCAAGACTGCACTTGCGCGAGGCGCAGTACAGACCGCGGCAGAGATCCACCGGAACATCAACGTCTCGCCAGCCCTGCCCGCGCCTCAGACCAGCCGGATCAGCGCCGCCGAGTAAGCCGGAACGCGCACACTCAGCTTGCCGCTCTGGGTCCCCAGGCGCTCGCCGGCCAATGGATGAAACTGTCCATCGCCCCCCACTGCGGCTCCCTCGAACGTGACCCCGAGCTTACTGTCGATGGCCGGCCCCTTAAGGCGCTCGACGGCAGCCCCCTTGAAGCCACCGGAAACCTCAGTGAGAGTCACCTCCACATCGCGTGCATCCTTGTTGAAGATAGCCACCAGATCCTTCGCGCCATCCTTGCCCGCCGCATAAGCCGTAAGGTTCGCGCCCTGTGCCTCAAGCGTCGCACTGTGCAAGGTGCGCCCTGCAAACTGTTGCGCGAGCATCAAGCCGTAATACTCCGGCCGGGCAGTAAAGCCGCTCTCGATGGAGCCCACGATGGGCGAATAGTAACCGTTCGCCCCCCCGTGCAGATTGACTCCCACGCAACCCAAAGACGCCATTTGCAGGCAGAAGTCTCCCGCCCACAGCGCGGATGCAAACGTATCGCTGACCCCCGGTTTTCCTGCGTTATAGCAAGAATTGCCCTCCGTCATGCGAAACGGCAAGCCGACGGCCTTGGCCGAGTCCAGCGCCTCCCGGCAGGAGCTTTCGAAGCGGGCCCCAGGATGCAAAAGCAGATCGATAGTCATGTGTGGATCGGCAGGCGGCCCCTCAGGGTAGTAGTGGCTCGTCACCATCACGACCTCTTTCAGAAGGTCCTGCGTAAACAGCTTCACCCACTTCTGGTCGGAGACCGTGTCCGGTCCGGCCACCGCAACCTCAGGCAGCTTCTCATGAAACGCAGCCCTGAACGTCTTCCACTTGGCAAGGTACTCGTCGAGGGTCCACGGCTTATTCCCCTGATCGCGATGCCTGAATAGATCAGGCTCGTTGCCGAACTGTACGAACATCAGTTGGTTCCCGAGTGTCTTAGCCACAAAGCTGCCCTCGGCGAGCGCCTGCTCCAGCGTTCCTCCGCCAAGGTTCAGGCCATAGATACAGCGCCAGCCGGTCGCGCCCAGAAAGCCCTGTAGATTGTGAATGGAGCGCGGCGTGATGGTGAACGTACGAGGCTCACGATGGCCCGGATCGGGCCCCACCAGTCCACCCGCCTCCGGTGGGGTTGCCGGCTCCGTCTCAGACCAAATGGTGAACTCGCTCAGGTTGCCGCCGAGGCGCAGAACGCCCGCAGGGCTCAGCGTGCGGAAGATCTCGATCAGGGCCAAGTTCTGCGGCGAAAAGAAATCCGGATAGGCAAGCTGCCCGCTCTCATAGCTCAGCCCCATAAAGTCCGCGGGGATTTGGGCAAGGTGGGTCGCCGGGTCGATGGCCAGCGAAACCTGAAGAACGGCAGTTTGCGCCAAGAGCTTATTCGGTGCATTCAGTGCGGATGCCCCAAGGGCGGCGGTCATGGAACAGAACTCTCTTCTTGACAGTTGTTTCATTTTGCTTTCCGTTCCTCATTTTTCGTTGACATCGGCGCAGCAGGATGTAAGCAAAGTTGCGCCTGCTCGCAATGAGCAGGCGCAAAGGATGGGCGCATTTACTGGTCTAGAAGGTCAACCGGCCGCCCAACTGAATAACGCGCTGGGTGCCGGCAGCTGAGGTGATGGTGGCCTGATTGGTCGCCGTGATGTTCCCGGAGTTCGGGTTGTTGAGACTCACCCAGTTCATGACGTTGGTTATTTCGGCGCGGAACTGGAAGACCGTTCCACGCGGGAAGGTAATGTTGCGTAACAGGCCCGCATCCATATCCTTGAGGCCCGGTCCGGTCAGGGAGTCGCGTCCCACATTGCCGTCTGCGCCGGCTGGTCCGATGCCACCGAGAGGTGCATTCGGGTTGCTGCCAGTCGGTCCGTTGGCCGTGAACGCTGCGTTGTTGAACCATGCCTGCGTCACACCCCCGGCGGCGCAAACCCGGCAGCGGTGAGGGCTGAGCTTGGGGCTAACGGGAGTAACCGTATTGTAGTCGGGGCGGTTCTGGTTCTGACTGTCAAGGTTCTTGTTGGATCCCGTGTTCACCGTAAACGGCGCGCCGCTGATCAAATAGACGACCGGAGAGATCGTCCAGCCATTGACCACATTCTTCACGATCTTATTCGATCCGCGGTAGTAGTCGATGTTCCACATGCCGGAGATGGCCGCATTGCTGTCATGGTTTTGGTCCATAAGGCCCTTTTCCTCACTGAGGCCGCCGCCGGAGATGCCCATTCCATGGCTGTTGGTCGCGGTGAAGGGCTTGCCAAACACGCCGAAATCCTGCGCGTTCATCGCTCCATTCTCCACCGGGTTTGAGCTTTCCAGCGCGCGACTCCAGACATAGAAACCGCTGACTGTGAAGCCGCGTGACATCGTCTTGGTCGCCGAGATTTGAAGCCCGTTATAGTTGGAGGTCTGGTCTGAGGTCAGGTAGGTAATCCCGCTCAGGGTGCCAAGCGCAAGGTTGAGGCCGGCATCGTATTGACGACGTTGCTCGGTGCTTGCCGCTGCAGAGCAAAGCCCAACTATAGTATAAGTTGTACAACTGGGGGAAGGGGCTAACGCCCCGCCACCATTGGCGACAGGTGCGTAAGGCGCGTAGTTGGCGTCGACGAAGGTTGACAGGTGACGGCCAAGAGTACCTACATAAGCTGCCGTCACGCTTAACCTGGCAGGCAATTGCCGCTGCACGCTGAGGTTGAACTGGTAGACCGACGAATCCTTAAAATTCGGGCCGATGGCTTCAATGCTTTGGCTCGGGTAGAATTTCGGATGGGCCGGCGTATAGGTGTACGGGAAGATGCCGCCACCGGGAGCGGTGCTTGGGAAACCGACATTGTAAATATGGGTGAGGGATGTTTCGGAGCCAAAGCCGTTGCGAATGGAGAACGGCATGGCGTTGCCGGGCTGGTTCCACTCATTGCCGCTGGGAGAGCCGTAAAAGATGCCCGCTGCGGCGCGAACCGAGGTCTTGCCATCCCCAAACGGATCCCATGCAAAACCGGCACGAGGCGAAATGTGGCTTAACTGCGTGCTGATGATGCCGCGACCGATGCCGCTGTCCCCAACGAACAGTTGGCCCTTCGGCGCGGACGGAGTAATGGTGGATTGCTGGCCGGGAACAAACGACGCCGTCCTGTCATGGGCATCGACGGGAGGCGTATCGATGTCCCAACGGAGTCCAAGGTTGACCGTGAACCGGGGCGTGATGCGGTAGTTGTCCTGCGCAAACACCGCGTAGTGCCACGTGCTCAGATGCGTGGTATAAGTCGTGTCCTGCTCAAATGAGTTGACTTGGCCGGTGACAAAGTCCGCAAACACACTACCCGTGCTGGTGGGCGCGGAGGTCGAGAAGCCAACGTCGCCATAATTATTCAGATTGGCTTCGAACATGGTCTTGTCGAGAGCGTACTCACCGCCAATGGAAAGGTTGTGTTTGCCCTTGGTCATGGTGACTACGTCGCGTAACTCATAGTTGTCAGAACCCGTGACCGGGCCGGCGTTCGGGTTCCCCGTGTTAAAGTAGCCAGAACCGAGGTTTAGATAGGGCAATCCGGCCGGTCCCTGGATGAGAAAGTTCGAGCCGAAACTGGCGAGGGTTTGGTTGCCTGGGCCGGTCACAGGGATGAGAACGCGTCCGCCCATGGCCCGCGTGAACGTTAGCCAGGCCTGATTGGTGGTGCTGGGGCTGAAGGTGTGAACGTCGCTGATGTTGGCATTCGTCTGTTTCGAGCGGGACTGATTTCCGGTCCAATTGATGTTGCCGCCTCCGCTGGGAGTTGACGCGGTATTGGAAAAAAAGTAGGTCACCGCGACATGGTCCTTCTCGCCGAGCGCCTGGTCAAACTTGCCCAGGTATTCGTCTGAGTCTGTCGGAGTGACGTATACGGTGCTGTATTTCGCGCCGCCGCTCGGTTGCACTGGGCCGTTGGGCAACGGGACGGAAACACCGATTGTGTTGTTTACGTTCAAGAAATTTGCAGCGGTCGGGTCCAGGAGCGCGGTGGGTATGCAGTTCAGTGTGGCAACCGCGCAATTGGGGCTACTGTTTGTTCCATCCACCTGATTCGCGAGGATGTGCGCGGTGCCCGGCGTGTAAACCTTGAACGTGTCCGCGGTAAAGTCGCCCAAGCGCTCGGCAGCCGTGGGCGTCACACCGCCTGAGACCACTCCTCCTTGCACCTGGCGCAGACCGGCATAGCTGCCGAAGAAGAAGGCCTTGTCGTGCTTGATGGGGCCGCCGAAGGTTCCGCCAAAGTTGTTGCGGTGGTAAGGCGCCTTCACCGAACTCGCGGTCCGACCCGGGGGCGCAATCCACTGCCAGGCATTGAAGTCGGTGTTGCGGTTGAACTCAAACAACGCGCCATGAAACTTATTTGTTCCCGACTTTGTGATAACCGAAACGACAGCGGCAGAGAATTGGCCGTATTGCGCCGAGAATGCGCTGGTCTCTACGCGGAACTCTTCGACTGCGTCGGGGTTGGGCGCCGGGTTGCCATAGTTGCGCATACCGGTAATGTTGTTGCCGCCATCCAGATAAAAGGCGACGGTTCCGTTGCCGGAGTCGAGCCCGCCGTTGATCTGGACATCGGTGGACGCAATTCCAACGGTCATTTGGGGCGCACCGGTGGGGTTCGAGGTGGGGCTTTGGTTATTGGCCATCACGCCCGGCGTGAGGGAAAGTTCGGAGTATACATTGCGATTGACCAGAGGCAGACCGATGATCTCGGCCGGCTCAATGGTTCTGCCCAATACCGCGTCAGACGTATCGATCACCGGGGGAGCCTCATTGACCGTGATGGTCAGAGACTGCGCGCCCACGACCAGTGGGATGTCAACCGTCAGCGTCTGGTCCACGTCGAGGGCGATATTCTGTTGCACAAAGCGTTCAAAGCCGGCCGCCAACGCTTGGACGGTGTACCTGCCCACGGGAAGGTAATCGATGCGGTACTCCCCATAGCCGTTTGCCGGCGCCGACCGGGAGAACCCGGTATCCACGTTGGTTGCCTTCACGGTGGCCGTGTTGACCACCGCGCCTTGTTGATCCTTCACCGTACCGACGATGGACCCGGTAGTCTGCTGTCCAAACGCGATGATGCTGCCGGTGAAAATGAAGACGAGCGCCGCGAAGATTCGTGCGCTCACGCATAGCCGCAAGTATCTTGCCCAATTGTGTGTGTTCATATTGCCTCCAATGTGTTTTTGTTTTCTGCACGATTCGCCACCCACTGCCCTCACGTGCATTCCCATGCTCCGTTCAAATCCATTCACTGCGATTCTGAACACTGAGCTTCCGAGTCTTGCATTCTCAACAGGAAAGATAGCAACCTCTTTTCGAATTTGTCATGTAAATCAGAAGTGAAAAATAGGGGGGTCGACGTTAAAATCTACTCCAGCCCAGAACATACTGAAAAACATGGGTACTGCGACGGCTCAGAGGCAGATCTCACGAGCTGTTAACATTGTTAAAGTTCCGGCAAATGCTTTGTTGCAAGATGGTTAGCGAATCCAATAGAGTACCGGCAGCCACCGTCAATCTGAGATTGATGGTGGGGCTAAGCCCAATTGACGGTCTACGCCGGGGTATGGGAACGGGCAAATACTGGCGCCGGAAAGGAGGGCTGAAGCACCGAGGAAAGAACTGAACTGTCTGCCGACTTCGGGCGTTCGGTTACGCGAAGAATGCCGCCAGCGCTCCGACGTACGTCTATAAAAAATACTTTGAGGATCAACTGGACCAGATCAAGGCAGTCACCGTTGAGCCAAGGCGTCCTTCCGTCAACTGAGACGACTGGATCGTTGCTTAAGGTCCGGGAAGGCGCCGTTGGCAGTTGCCTGATCAGGCGGGATGCAACTGGACTTTCAACTATGGACTAGACAAAAACTGCACGGCCTGGCGATCAAGCACGCGAGATTGCGCAAATGGCCGTCAACCGAGTGAATGACCAGATCAGTCTCGGGCCATCGCTCTGTCAGTGCGAAGGCTCTGCAAGAACCTCGATTGCGTTGACCTCTGGGTAGTTGACCACTGGGATGAACGAGAGTTCGATCTTACCTTGCGCAGTCGCCTGAATATTGTCGAACGTCTTTACGACGGGGTTGGTCCCGCCCTCCGCCATGATGTCGAAGTTCTTCAAAATCATGCTCCCGTTGCAAGATACATCGAATATCCGACTTCCGGGCCCCCCGCTCACCAAATCGTGTTTGCCGAACCATGGTTCAGAGAAAAACAACGTGACACGATACTTCCCTGGTGAAACGACGGGGATATCATACCGAAAGCTCCCAATTCGATCATAACTATATATGCTGCGATGCGAGGTGTCTGCTGAGTTGGGAACCTGACCCCTTCGACCTCCAATGAAGTAACGATCGGAGAGCCATAACTGATTGGCGGAGTCTGTGATTGAATATGGACCTGCAGCGATTCGAACCGGCAGCAGATTTTCGGAGTCCGCAGGCAGAATCTCGACCGCGTCCAGCAAAGAGATTTCGCTGGTGTATTCCAGTTGGATCATGCCATCGTTCTCGGGATGAATACCTGTTTTAACGAAGGAAGTCGCAATGCCATCTCCACCTGCACTGTCGACCACATCGAAGTGGATATCAGTCCCCGCATTGATGGAGAGGAGAACGACCCTGGTCGCAGGTTGGAGATCGGAGGTCTCCGCAAAGTGGAAGTGAACCTCGTACTCGCCCGGTTTGACGGGGAAGGTGCAGCGGGCAATTCCACGAATACCGCCCAAATAGAGGTAGGGATCCTCTGTCCCGACGATTTTCTGGTTGGCCACTGTGACGCTGTCGCCGGTAGAGCAGTATTTGCCAGGCGTCCAGGTATAACCCGAGTGATCGACATACGCCTTGCGGCCGGTTCCCATGAGGGCACGGATTGTGTTGTTCGGTGGCGGCAGAGCCGCCGGCTGGTCCGGGGGCGAGGCCACGACCGCCTTCGCTGCATTTCGGTGCGTGAAGAGGAAGAAGCCGCACAACAGGGAGACCGCCGCAAAGAATGCGGCGGCCACAAGCCATCGTGAGAGTTGCTTCGGCAGAAGCCTGACGGCAGCAAGATGGGCGTAACGAAGAGCCTGCTCCGATTCTGAAGAGGCCGACGCTGGTGCGTCACGGATGTCCAAAGTGTGGTCCGCCCCCGTATGCACGAAGGACGGCACATAATGGCCATGCGGGATCAGGATATGGACCGGCCGATTTACCCCGTCGGTCTGGTAGATCTCCTGTAGGCGCTTCCGAAGGGAATGGGCGGTCACCCGGACTATGGTATCGGCCTGCGGGTCGAAATTGCCTCGCCTCGCCAGCGCTTCGATCGCGACCATGCATTCCGTGACCTGATCATCTTGATCCAGGAAGTGCTTCTCGCAGACAAAAGTGAGCATTCGGGCTAGATTGCTGGATCGGCCCAGTGCCCCAGAGGTCAGCAGCCAGTTCAACTCTTCTTTTTCAGCTTGAAGCCTGTTGGGGGCCACCGGCGTCAGCACACCAAATCTCCGATTTGACCAAAATTGCCATTTTGTCTTCCCGGCTATGACGCACTATACCACCAGTTGACTCCGCGCGCGACTCCTCTTTTGGGACTTGTATGCTCAGCGCCCGGAAAGCTATCGGGCCGATGGGAATATCAAGTCATCCTACGGCATGACCTGACCACCTTCATCGAACGCTCCTTCGATGAGATCAACCCGCAAGCCACCTTCATGGCCAGTCCATACATTGACCTGCTCGCCTCAACCCTGGAAAAATGCCGAACCGGTAAAACGAAACGGCTGATCATCAATCTGCCTCCTCGCACCTTGAAATCACACGCAGCCAGCGTCGCCTTCCCCGCCTGGCTGCTCGGGCATGCCCCTGCAAAGCAGATCATCTGCGCAAGCTATGGGCAAGACCTGGCGGACAAACACGCGCGAGATTGCCGGACCCTGATGAACAGCCCGCTTTATCGCAGTCTCTTTCCAGCAACAGTTCTATCCCCGGACAAGCAATCGGTGAATGAATTCATCACGAAAGCTGGGGGTTTCCGTATGTCAACGTCGGTCGGCGGAGTGATCACCGGCTGCGGCGCCGACGTGATCATCCTCGACGACATTCTCAAACCGGAGGATGCCTTCTCAGAGACACGACGCAAAGCTGCGAACGACTGGTACTTCAACACGCTGCTGAGTCGGCTGAACAGCAAAGAGCACGGAGTAATCATCATCGTGATGCAGCGGTTGCATCAGGAGGACCTCGTTGGCGAGGTGATGGAGAGAGAGCCCTGGGAAGTGCTATCGCTTCCTGCCATCGCAGAGCAGGACGAGAACTATTTCATCGAATGCCCGATGGGAAACTATCACTACGTGCGCAAGACTGGAAAAGCTTTGCATCCGGAGCGCGATTCAGTCGAAATTTACCGAAAGATCCGTGAGGCTGTTGGCGAGTATACCTTTCAAAGCCAGTACCAGCAGAACCCCATGTCGCGCGAGGGTGGCATGATCAAGAGAGAGTGGATCAAATACTACGAGCCTGAGCGTTTGCCCAGGGATTTTGCATACGTCCTCCAGAGCTGGGATACCGCCAACAAGATCGGCGAGATGAACGACTATAGCGTCTGTACAACCTGGGGATTGTCCGACGTGAACTTCTACCTGCTGGACGTCTATCGAAGCGCCGCAGCTCACGGCCGATGGTTGACGGCCTCCGTTTCAAGGCGGCGGCAATTGCCGCCGCATTGAAACTCAACTCCAACTGAGCCTGAATGTACACCCGCTCAGATAACTTCAACTGCTCGTAGCATTTGCCCATTCAACATCATCCCAAATCGAAATGTTGCACTTCGAGATTGAGCGCGGCAAGCATAATTTTGGGTTAGTCAAGAATATTTGTGCCGCGCTAAGTTATTGAAAATAGTGGAGGCACGGGCCGGGATCGAACCGGGACCTGATCCACAAGACGGGCGATGAACTCGCGAGCGGCGCAGACAGTGGTGACGGTCCGACCCAGCTTCTTATCTTTGGTCAAAAAACGGACTTCTTGGTCTCCGCGGGGTAGCAGCAGGTACTCGGCAATCGGCGACCGGCGCGGGAGGGAATCGCCGATCCCCTCCCACGCCAGCCGGGCCGGTTATTGCACGTCGCTCACCTTGCCGTCTTTGAAGGTGACCTTCATGCCGCTGTAGTAATAAATGACCTTGGGTCCCAGATTCGCCATCCGTGCCGGCGCGCCAAGAGCCGATTGCACCTGGTCGGTGGTCTGGCCCAGCTCTATGGATGCGGGCGCAGCCGGAGCAGCGGTAGCAGCGCCTGCCGGCGCGCCGCTGTCCTTCACCGCCTGGTCGGCCTGCTGGTCCTGCTGCTGAATATCAGCAGCCAGGTTCGCCTCCGGCGGAGGCGCGGCAGCGGCATACTGCGCCGCAGCAGGTGGGGCTTGCGCGGATGGCGGAGCCGCCGGCAAACCACCGGTGCCCTGCTTGTCCTGCAGGTCCTTGAGACCCTGGTCGATGGTCTCACGCATGTGGTTCTGCATCTCCTGCAGGTCGGTCAACTGGACCTGAACCGTGAGGGAAATCTGGCACTCCGGGATGCCCTTGCTGGACAGAACCACCAGATTTGCCGTGGTTGCGTCCGAGGGAGGCGAAGTCTGCATCTGCAGGGTATCGCCGTCGCTAACGACGCACTCCTTCCCGGATGCATCCGTCACGTCCAGATTGACGCCGGCCACGAATACATGCGGACGGCCGTCGCTCAACAGGCGTGCAATCCCGCTGGAGCCGGGGTCCACATCCTGCTGCTGGGCGTTTTGCTGCGCCTCGGAGTTTTCCAGCGCCAACTGGTTCTTCACCTCGTCGGCGACCAACTGCTTCACCTCGGGGGTAAGTACCGGCTGCCCGCCAGCCGCGGCGGGAGCAGTACCATCGGCCTCACCTGCCTCCTGATTCGCCGCGTAAGCGGCCTGCAAATCCTGCGAGATGATATAGTCGGTCAACCAAAACGCGGCCGAGGGGTACACCGGATACGGCTGGAAATAGTAGCCGAAGTGTCCATACCAGGGATTGCCTGCCCATCCCCATCCGAAGGCGATCGGCGCCGCCCACGGATTGTACGCCCATCCGTAAAAGCCAGGGGCAAAGTAGAAGCCCGGAGCATAAACGCTCAGAGACAGCCCGCGGAACCCATAGCCGCGGTAGAAGCGGTCATATTCCCGGCCATGGTAGTAGTAAGACCGCCGGCCAAAATCGTGGCCGTGGTAATGATAGCCGCGCTCCACATATCCGCGGCGGCCCCGCTCGGAAACCATGCGGCTGCCGTCATGGCGCTCGGTCGAGACTCTCCGCCCGCCGCCCAGGTTGTTATGAACATCCATCCCCCGCTTGGGGTCATGCACGTCGCTCAACTTGCCGTTGGATCGGGTAGTAACCGAGCTGCCGCCCTTGGTGATGTGCGTATTGCTTCCCTTGGGCGCAATACCCCCGGTCGCCGTGTGGCTGAAACTGGTGGTGTGCGTGCCTCCGCCGGTCGTCATGGTGTGTGTGCCCGCTCCGCCGGTGGTCGGTCCGTGCGTGGTGGCCCCGCCGGTGGTTGGCCCGTGCGTAGTGGCCCCGCCGGTCGTTGGTCCGTGCGTCGTGGCCCCGCCAGTCGTCGGTCCATGCGTGGTGGCCCCGCCGGTCGTTGGCCCATGCGTAGTGGCTCCGCCGGTTGTTGGCCCATGCGTGGTGGCCCCACCAGTGGTCGGTCCGTGCGTGGTGGCCCCGCCGGTGGTTGGCCCGTGCGTGTTCGGTCCGTGCGAGGAACCCTTAGGACTATAGGCCTGATGAGCCGCGCCGCCGGCAGGCTTTGGAGGTGCCTTTGGGGGAGGCTTAGTCGGGGCGGCTGCGCTGGTCAGGCTGGCTGCACCCAGGAGCACGGCAAGAATCGTTGCTGTAGAGCCAATTCGGATGGCCCTGCGGAGAAGTTGCGTAGTCATCTTATCCTCTTTTCTCTTTCAATCTCTGTTCGGTCTACTAGGTCCGCGCTCCACTCCGGATGCGCGAACGCTTTATTCAACGTTGCTGACTTTACCGTTGGTGAAGGTCACCTTCATATCCTTGTAGTAGAAGATTACCTTCACTCCCAGCTTGGCGACTCGCAACGGCTGCCCGAAAGCGGCGGTTACCTGGTCCTTGGTCTGGCCAAGGGCGATGGTTGGCGGCGGGGTATCGGCTGGAGGGGGCGGCGGAGCAATCTCCGGCATGGGAGCCGCGGCTGGAGCGGCTGCCGGCGCGGCCCCCTGGGCCGGCTGACTACCCTGACTGCCTTGATCGCCCTGACTGCCTTGGTCTGTATTGTCCGCGGGCTGCACCGTCATGACCTCTGCAACCGTCTTCGCAAAATCATCCGGAGACGGCGCCGAACCCTTCGGGAAGGCAAACTTGATCTCCCCGTAGTAGCGGACGTCACTGTAGGGATCGCTGAAGGTGCTGATCAGAATCCCGTCCTTTTGCGCCGTTACCCCGGTAACCCAGAACTTTTCTCCCGTGACAAACTTTCGCGATGTGCAGGCGTTGTTGGCCGAGTCGGAGACGCTGGCCCCGCCGCCCAATCCAAATCTGCTCATGCCAAAGGCCTTCGCATACGACTTCGCGGCGTCCTTGGCGCGGTTGTTGTAATTCGCAGCCAGAACCCCGTTGCTATACGTGTTTCCGAATGCATAGGAGGAGTCCGAACTGCACATCATCAGCCCGTCCTTCTGCAACACCACAACGTCGCCTGCCGTAACAATGTCCGTGTGGTCGGCCGTAGCCTTGGTCAGCTTGATCTGAGAAACCAGCCTCTGCTGAATCGCCGCCGGGTCGCCCGCCTGGGCTGCCATCCCCATGCTGAATATCGCCGCCATTGCAGCGACTCCGAATGCGCAAAACCTCTGCACCTTAGCCATATGCCTCTTCCATTTCATGGGTTGCGGGGAATCCTTGTCAGACCCCAAAAACGTAAATCAAGGCTTTGGGGTTGTCAAGCAACTCATGCGAAAGACCAAGAACGACGCATCAATTCTTGAAGGGTACGGGCTTTGGTCCGGACATAAGAGCAATGGAATCAACGGAGTCTTTAAGCCCTGAGGAATGCTTTTGAGCCAGGTCCCGGTTTTCTGCAGGTTGGTTCTCCTCGGGGTTTGGTTGGGAGGTCAGCTACACCATCGGCGTGAGCAGGGAGGGGCGCGCGACCTTCTCCGGAGGCGGCTTGCACGAAGTAACCTCCCAGATCCGCAACGGGGTGCTGCGCATCGACAACGTTCCCGCGCAGTTTGAACTGGATACCGAGTTTGGGAACGCCGGGTCGGCCACGGCGAACATCTACCGGCAATGCTTCGCGCCACAGAAAGTGCTGCTCTATGTTGTCAAGAATCCCGCCAATATATCCGACGGAGGGGATTGGCTGTGGGTCAAGTCGGGCAAGTACGCGACGGTTCCGCACTGATCCCGGCGCGGCCAGCCCGATCCGCAATCCGGATCAGGAAAAATGGGGGATGACCCCGTGGGGTGTCCCATTGACCAGCAGGTCTTCATAAGTCAGAGTCACGTTCTCGCACTTTTTTCCGGCGTTACTCGGCGCTTGCCGGATATCGATGATGCTGCCGTTTGTCAGTTCGATCTTGCGAACCGTGGAAGGCTTTCCGTCAGAGCCCGTGTTGGGAAACTGAATTGTAGCGGCTTTGAAGACTTCGTTTACGACCAGGGCCTGAAAGAGCTTGGGCGATGCCGTATCGACCTCTCTTGTAATCGTGATCGACCGGTGCGATCGCTTGCCTGTGGTAGTGCCCAACTGAGAGCCGAGCGGCTTTATGTCACTGTATTTTAATCCGATACAAAGGATGCCATCCGAAGCGGCCACACCTCCCTGTTGCTTAGTGCTGGAGCCCTTGATTTTGCCCTGTTTGGTCCCCTCCAGGTTCAAATAGAACACACCTGCCATCGCGAACCTCCTTTTGAGTTCCCCACCCCTCTCGATGATAGGGGCGACTCATGAAGCGGACTGTACCATGACAAATACAAACGGGGCAAGCAACATCAGGATGCTCAGCGGGAACCGTGGATCGTGACCCCAAAAAAGAAATCCGGATACAGGAGGCCTCGCCTGCGTCAACGATCGCAAGCTCATCCCGCGTGGTTCGATTGGGATTGCTGGCAAGAAAGTTCGAAGAGATCAAGCGGGCAGAGCGAGGAGAAGGATGCAGGTGATGTTGTCCTGGCCGCCGCGTTGCTTGGCCAGGCCGATCAGGCTGGCGCAGACAGACTCGAAGGGCGAGGCGCTCAGGATGGCGGCGATTTCGTCCGGCAGAAAGTAGCGGGTCAGGCCGTCCGTGGCCAAAAGAACGGCGGTGCCGGGCTTGAGATCGACCGAGAAGAAGTCGGGTTGAACCTCGGCGGCCACGCCCACTGCGCGGGTAATGACGGACTCCATGCCCTGGAGGTCGGCGTAGTGCGCGTTCTCGATGGTCAGTATGCCGTTGCGAATGAGTTCGTTGATGTAGGAATGATCGACGGTGAGTTGCACGCACTGGTCGTCCTGCAGGATATAGGCGCGGCTGTCGCCGACGTTGCCAAGGATAAGCTTGTCCCCGTCGAGTGCCGCAACGACCGCTGTGGTTCCCATTCCTTTATTTTCAGGGATTTGCGCATTTTCCCACACATCCAGGTTTGCGGCGTTGATGGCATGGAGAAGCCTGGCGCTGATGGGGATACCTGAAGACGCAGAGCCGGCAAATGTATTCACGATGGCCGCCACCGCACGGGCACTGGCGACTTCGCCACTGGCCATTCCCCCCATGCCGTCACAGACCACAAAGATGCCCAGCGTTTCGTCGTAAGCGAAGGCGTCTTCGTTGTTGGTTCGGACGCAGCCGATATCGCTGAGGGCCGAGACGGCGATACGAATGGGCGTGGATGCGCCAGCGGCGGCACTGGCCGGTGGCGCCGATTCGGACGGCTGGCCGGAGGGTGCGCCGGATGGCGAAAGCTCGTTTGTGAATTCTTCGGTCATGGTCTCCGCTCGAATCAGGCCAACGTCAGCGAGCCACGTTCGAAACACAGTGGAATCCCTTCATGAATTCCGGGTTCAGCAAGGGCGCTCCGGGGCCTGAGGCGTCGAACAGGACGACCTCGGGGGTTTGATTGTTGAAACTGAAGAAGAATTTCAGGCGGTTGGGAGAGACTTGCGGAGCGGCGAAGCCAAAGTGGAAGACCGACCATGGGCCGGTCATAGGCGGCGCGGTGTTCTTTTTGGTG